>Ga0302321_100000943_pt1 | contig 25005 bp, 17 predicted proteins | sample Fen_T0_1_FD_202505 | JGI IMG/M metagenome (GOLD analysis project Ga0302321, IMG submission 202505) | Peat permafrost microbial communities from Stordalen Mire near Abisko, Sweden - Fen_T0_1 | ecosystem: Environmental > Terrestrial > Soil > Wetlands > Permafrost | place: Sweden: Abisko...
AATCGGCGAGCTTCAGAATAAAATGTATGCCCAGAATAAATACAGCCTGTTGATAATATTTCAGGGGATGGACGGTTCCGGGAAGGATGGCTCAACGAAAGCCCTGCTGAAATACTGTAATCCTGTAGGTATTAAAATACACAGCTTTAAAAAACCAAGTGAGGATGAGTTCGCGCACGACTTTCTCAGGAGAGTACATGAAGTTACCCCGGGAACAGGTTCAACCCAGATTTTTATCCGTTCACACTACGAAGATATTCTGGTGCCTTCAGTTGAGAATTATATCTCAGAAGAAGTTATTGAGAAACGTTATGAAATGATCAATGATTTTGAAAGACTGATTGAGAGTAATAATACAAAGATCCTTAAGTTTTACCTGCATATGTCAAAAGATGCTCAGAAAGAGGTACTTATGGAGAGGATTGAGATCAAGGAAAAACATTGGAAACATAATGACGGAGATTGGGTAACCCGTGAAAAATTCGACGACTATCTTAAAGTATATGAAAAAATCTTAAACAGATGTGGTAATATCCCTTGGCATATTGTTCCTTCCGATAAAAACTGGCAGAAAACTCACTCCATTGCGGAAGTTGTCCTTAAAACACTCCAGAACCTTGATCTGAAATGGCCTGAATTAGTAAGTGAAAGATTCAAGCATTCAGAAGATAAATGATGAGGATTGTTACTGGCTACTTGTTGCTGGTTTAAAAAAACAGTAACCAGCAACAAGTAACAAGCAATCAATTATTTATTTCAGAAACACTTCAAGCACCGGTATCTCAATCTGTGGTTTTTGTACTGGCATTGAAAGTAAAAGATCATTTTTCCCACCATCTTCTCCGGGTCTGAATCTAATTTCAGAAGCGTCATGAAGGAATTGAATATATTTTACTTTATCAGCCATATTTGTCAAAGTAAGGCTGCCTAATGGATATGCCAGTAAATGAATATATAACCGTTTAGTATTAGGATTATAAGTAAGAAGAGTATTAGCCGGTGCAGATATACCTGCAGGAGCCTCAGTGCATCCATAAATAGACCTGTTGTTGAATTTCATCCACTCACCCATTGCTTTCAATCTGTCCTGAGCTCTTGAATCAAAAACTCCCCGTCCTGTTGGACCGACATTCAGCAACAGGTTCCCGCCTTTACTAACAGACTCAATGAGTAGTTCAAGAAGCTGGGCCTGGCTTTTCCAGGTATATTCATCCCTGTAATAACCCCATGAACCAGAAAAAGTCTGACAGGTTTCCCATGGTACTCTCTTTCCGTCTACTTCCGGCCATTTTGCTACCTGAACCTGTTCGGGTGTCGTGAAATCCCACCCTCCCGCAACATTTTCAAGATCAAGACGATCATCAACAATAATTCCAGGTTGCAGGGAGCGTGCCATCTTAAGCAGGTTTTCAGAATCCCAGTCATCGTGTCCCTTTCCATGTTTACCCGGGAAGGAAAAATCAAACCAGATTATACTGATTTCTCCGTAGTTTGTCAGCAATTCCCTGACCTGATTCTTAAGATACTCTCTGTATTTGGCCATATCCCTGCCTTTATTCATGGCAGCATATGCACTATCTGATGTCTGTCTGAGCGGGTGATTTGCGTCAATTGTATAATCTGGATGATGCCAGTCTATAAGTGAATAATAGAATCCTACCTTAAGTCCTTCTGCCCTGAAAGCCTCAACATATTCTTTTATAATATCTTTCCCATAAGGTGTATTGGTTGCTTTATAGTCAGTAAATTTAGAGTCAAACAGGCAAAAACCTTCGTGGTGTTTAGCTGTCAGAACAACATATTTCATCCCGGCCGCTTTTGCCATTTTTGCCCACTCGTGGGGATCCCACATATCAGGATTAAACATCTCAAAATACTTCTGATACTGCTCATTTGTCAATCTTTCAGCGTTCTTAACCCATTCATGCCTTGCTGGCAGGGCATATAGACCCCAATGAATAAACATTCCGAATCTGGCATCAGTCCACCATTTCATACGATCGGTCTTCTGTGCATCTGATTCCTTTGGAAGCTGGGCCATAGAAAATTGACCCCAAAATAACATAGAAATAAACAGCAGAGCAGTAAGGACGTTTTTTGTTTTCATAAGTTTGGATTTATAATTTTCTTCAAAATCGAGTATTGTTTTATATTACGGCAGACTATGCAAAATCTCCATTAATTCTTGAGCATCTAATTTAACAGGGTTATTCTTAATCTCGGTATTATTACATATAAGTTCCATGTGCTTTTCATCAAGGTGGGTTTGTTTTAATCCTGAAATACCAAGCATATGACTAATTCGATGAAGATACTGAATGAACCCATCGATATAATAATCTTCATTTCTTCCCTTATCATCAAGAAAAAGCTCCCCAAGCTGAGCATATTTTTTTAACGCGGCAGGATTGGACTTTGTTCGTCTCAGCACTTTCACATTAATTTCATTGGCTGGTGCCATTAAGGAACCGCAAATAAGCCCGTGAGGAATATTAAATTCACCGCCCAAAGAAGAAGCAAATCCATGCACAACCCCCAGTCCGGCATTGGCAAGGGAGATGCCGGAAGTAAGGGCAGCAAATGACATTCCCGACCTTGCATCAATATCTTCCCCATTAGAATATGTTCTTAACAATGATTCTTTTACATGGAAAAGACCTTTAACAGCTAAGGCATCTGTGAATTCATTCGACTTATTCGAAAGGAAAGCTTCAGTGAGTTGTGTGAAACAATCCATTCCGCATGTGGCTGTCAGATCGGGGGGGACGTTTAAAGTCAGTCCTGGATCAACAATAGCGATGTCAGGAACAAAATTATCATGCCTGAGTGATCGCTTAAATCCATTTTCTCCGACTTTTGAGATAACCGCATTTTTTGTAGCTTCGCTTCCGGTGCCGGAGGTTGTAGGAACGGCGATATAAGGTATTTTCGTTCCGGGATGCTCCTTCACTCCAACACCTTCAAGAAATTCCGTCACGGATTCGTTTCTGAACATCATTGCCGATACAGCTTTCCCTGAATCCAGTACACTTCCTCCGCCGATACCGACAACAATGTCGAACTTTTCGAGGTATAATTCTCTGACTGCTTTATCAATCACTTCAGGCGATGGCTCACCATTGATGGTAATTATTTTAAATTCAATTGCCTTTTTTTTAAAATCGTCAAAAAGTTTTCCGGCATTTTCGGATTTTATAAATGAACTGGCGCCGGTGACAAGAATCACCTTATTGCCAATGCTTTTGACATTGGAGGCAAGTTCTGAAATCATCCCGTTTCCGAAAAGTATTCTGGGTAACCTGGCAAAATGAAAAGGTTTTACCATTTTTCCCTGTCTTTAGGTTCAATTATATTATACCGCACTCCAATTCTTGGATCAGCCATATAATCAGCTACCTGGTCACGCCATCTAAGATAATGGCCGGTAGTCTTATGATTTAGTGATGCTGCATCAGATTCAAAGGCTTCATAGAGTATGAATTTAGACGAGTCCTCAGCCTGCTGAATAATATCGAACCTGAGATTACCAGGTTCCTTCACCGTTTCAAGATGATTTATTCTGGTAGCCGCAATAAATTCATCGATCTTATCAGGTTTTAAGTTAATGTATACACAGGTTACAATCATATCAGCATTATTTTAAAGTAAAGTTAATCGATAAAATATTAAGTTCAAATTTCTTAAATTCCAGAGGTATTGACAGCACGTTGCCAAAGCTTTTCTATCTTGCTAATAATAACTAATTTTACATAAAAGCGATCCAATGAAACTATTGAAATCAAATTTAAGTGTCATGGCATTAATTCTGTCATTTATTTTTACCGGTGTTGAAGCCCAACATGATTTGAAGAGGGACAACCTGTTTGATTTCGGCTGGAAGTTTCACCTGGGAGGAGCTTTGGCAGCTGAGGAACCTGCATTTGATGATTCACAATGGAGAATTGTTGATCTTCCGCATGACTGGAGCATAGAAGATCTTCCAGGCACAAATTCCCCTTTCAATATAAATGCCATAAGCCAGGTAAATGGTGGGTTTACTACAGGAGGCACAGGATGGTACAGAAAATCTTTCAATCTATCTGAAAAAATGAGAGGAAAGCGGTTTATTATTTTATTCGAAGGAGTATATATGAACGCCGATGTCTGGCTTAATGGTGAATTTCTGGGAAATCATCCATATGGGTACACCAGCTTCATGTTTGATATTTCAGAAAAAATAAATTTTGATAAATCAAACGTTCTGGCAGTTAAGGTAAAAAATGAAGGAGAGAATAGCCGATGGTATTCAGGGTCGGGCATTTATCGCCATGTCCGGCTTCAGGTTGTGTCATCATTGCATATTCCGATGTGGGGCACATATATTACTACCCCATCAGTATCTGAAAAAGAGGCATTGGTAAATATCAAAACTCAGGTAATCAATGATGGGAATGGAGTGTCTGATTTTAAACTTGTTACAAAGATTCTGGGTGCTGATGGTTCAGTCAAATCAGTAACAGAATCTGATAACACCATCGGGTCTGGTAAAACGATGGAGATTGTAAGTGAGATTAAACTTAATAAGCCTGACCTGTGGGATGTTGAATCACCTGTACTTTATAAAACTGTAACAGAGATACTTGTTTCTGATTCAGTTATTGATGTCACTGAAAATCAATTTGGTATCAGATCTGTAACCTTTGATGCAGCTAATGGTTTGCGATTAAATGGCAAATCACTAAAGCTAAAAGGGGGTTGTATTCATCATGATAATGGAGTACTTGGTTCTAAAGCTTATGACAGGGCTGAGGAGCGGCGTGTAGAACTTCTGAAGGCCAGTGGTTTCAACGCCATAAGATCTTCTCATAATCCTCCGTCACCGGCTTTTCTCAATGCCTGCGACAGGTACGGGATGCTGGTTATCGATGAGTCATTTGACATGTGGCAGGAAGGGAAGAATCAAAATGATTACCATCTGTTTTTTAATGACTGGTGGAAACGGGATATGGAAAGCATGGTGCTTCGTGATAGAAATCATCCAAGCATCATTATGTGGAGTATAGGCAACGAAATTCCCAACAGGCACAGACCGGAAGTTGTGGAACTCGCTAAAAAATTAGCTGATTATACTAGGTGGCTGGATCCGACTAGGGCAATTACCTCCGCTGTTAACGACCTGAGACCAGATAATGATCCCTATTTTGCTGTCCTTGATATCGCAGGATATAATTATGCGTCGGGAGGTGACCATAATCAGAATAACCTTTATGAAACTGATCACAAAAGATTACCTGAACGTATAATTGTTGGTACAGAATCGTATCCGCTTGAGGCATTCGGAAGCTGGATGGATGTTATTGATCATCCTTATGTGATTGGAGATTTTGTCTGGACTGCCTTTGACTATATTGGGGAAGCAAGTATCGGATGGAGAGGTTATTTCCAGAAACAAAACTTTTTTCCGTGGAACCTTGCTTATTGTGGCGATCTTGATATATGTGGCTGGAAAAGACCTCAATCCTTTTACAGGGATGTTCTGTGGAATACTGACAAGCTATCTATCTGGGTTACTCCTCCAGTAGAATCTTTTGAAATCAATCCGGAAAGGCAATCCTGGTCAAAATGGCATTGGCTGGATGCTGTCAGCGATTGGACCTGGCCGGGAAACGAAGGGAAACGCATGGATGTTAATATCTACTCCTCATGCAGCCAGGTTGAACTTTACCTAAATGGGAAATCGCTGGGTAAAAAGACTACTGACCGCTCTACTAAATATATCGCTAACTGGCAGGTACCTTACGAGCCAGGAACACTTAAAGCTGTAGGTTTTACCGGAAAAAAGAAAGTATCCGAAACCGAATTATCGACTGCTGCTGAAGTTTCGGAGATCAGAATGACTGCTGATCGTGTCAAAATACATTCAAACGGACAGGACTTATGTTATATTACCATAGAACTGACCGACTTGAATGGGGTATGCAATCCAAAATCAGAAAACCAGGTTTTTGTTGAAGTAACCGGACCAGGAACTATTGCAGGAATAGGGAATGCAAATCCGGTTAGTCTTCAGAGCTTCCAGCTGCATACCCATAATGCCTGGAGGGGAAAATGCCAGGTTATTGTAAAAGCAGAAACTACGCCTGGGGATATAACTGTTAGAGTAACGTCATCTGGAATTAGAGCACAAAGTTTAAAAATAGAAAGCAATTAAGCTAAATTGAAGTAACTTTGAACAATTAAAACGCTTTTATGTTGAATCAAGACTATAGAGCGTTGAAGTTATTACCTTTTTATTTGGACGAAATGGACCTGAATTCAAAAAGACAAACCGTAGGCAGAGTTCTGCTTATGTATGCTTTTGTTTTTGTTTTTTATATCGCTGAAGGTCAGCAAACCCCATTAAATCCGATCTCCTATTGGGTGTTTAATCCATTTATTTATAATCCTGCCATTGCCGGAAGCAAGGACTTCTTTTCACTTGGCTTGAATGCAGCATTTCAGGGCAAATCAAATACGCAGCTTCTAAGCGGAAATGCTAGAATATCGAAAACAAAATCAGGCTATTTCTCATCGCCTGATATCCTGGAATTTAAAAATATTGGCATTGGGGGATCGATTTACAGAGACTTTAGCGGTATTTCCAGAAATATTGGATTAAGTCTTACCGGGTCCTACCATATACCAATCGGAACACATCAGCTCTCATTTCTTTCTCTTGGTGTTACTGTTAAAGGGGTATATAATCAGCTTGACAATGACTTAACAGGTCCGGCTCATTCTTTTAAAAATACTCTTTTTCCTGATTTTGATCTGGGAGCTTATTACTACGGCACAAGTTTCTATGCGGGATTATCCGCGACCAATTTACTCGGAAATCCTTGGAAATCAGACTCGCTGGCAATTTTCAGGATCCCTGCCTCAAGACAGTATTTTTTCACTGCGGGATTCAAGATCCTGATCAGCAGACCGATGAACATAGTAATTGAACCAAGCGTTTTGGTGGTTCTTAACGACTCCAGTATGAATAAAATATCGGATAACATAAATCCCATACTTAAACTTTACCTTGAAGATTTCTGTTTCGGAGCCTCTTTCAATAATGCCGGCATGATCTCATTTTTCTCACAGTACCGATATCCCAAATTTTATATTGGAGCCTATTATGAATTACCAAATAAGACAGCTTACTTTAAAAAAACTCCAATTGTTGAGTTTACTTTAGGTATTAATATTCAACCTGATAAGTCACGGTTTTCAAATCATAGTCATTGGTAAACCATTAGAATATAAAACTGCAATGAAAAGACTTCCTGAAACGACCTTTTTTTCCATCATGATATTCTTTCTTATGACAGAAGCTTATGCGGTAAGTAACATAAATAATAAGCCCTGCCTCAATTCTTATTCCAGTCAGAAAACGGATACAACAAATTTGACAAAATTTCTTAATATTCAGACGTTTAAACTCATGATACTACCTCCTTCATCAGGAGTACAATTCCTTAGGAATAAAATCATATTCCTCTCCAGGACAAAGAATGAAAAGAGAATGGCGACTAATCAGATTTCATTCGGAACGGTAGAAGCATATACAGCTGATGTTCTGGATACTGCTCTTGATAAGCATAATATATTTTCTCCATTATCGTCCTTCTCATATCCATGCGAAGCCATAACTTTCTCCAAAAATTATGATACTTTGTATTATACGAAGTTCCCAAATAAGGGAAACAGGGAAAAAATATTTCAAGCAAGATTTACTTTAAATAATAAGGGACAACCTGATCTTCTTACAGACGAAAATCCCCTTGATTTTTGTTCTGATAATGCAAATTATTCCCATCCGGCGTTATCATCTGACGGTAATATGATGATTTTTTCTTCTGACAGAGCCAACTCTTTAGGCGGCATGGATTTATTTGTATCAAGGAAAAAAGAAGGGAAATGGTATTCTCCTGAAAACCTTGGAAAGTATATAAATACAACAGGAAATGAGTTCTTCCCTTTTCTTGATGCGGACAATAACCTGTACTTCTCTTCAGACGGACTTCCTGGTTTTGGCGGATATGATATTTTTTCCTGTAAATTTAATGGAGTTGACTGGAATAAACCGGTAAACCTAGGCGATCATATTAATTCTTCTCAGGATGAAATTGCTTTTACAATAAATAAATCTGATTTAAAAACAGCATTTTTTACAAGGCGCCTGCTATCGAATACAACTGATATGCAGCTTTTCAGAATTGTGCTAAACCCTGATGCTTCCGGCGAGAATCTGTTAACAATTTCATACATCTTTAACGGAAAGCCTGTTACAAGGACCAGCATTACAGCTGTTCAAACATCTCCTGTAGTCAAACCATCAGAGAAGGAACCCTTAAAATCCAATACCGAAACCGTAACTGTAAAAAAAACAGATCAGAAGTTTAAAGAGGCTGCAACAACAACTAAAAAAATAACTGCCAAAGATACAGTTCGGAAGAAGCCGCCTGTTATCAATCCACCTGAGACTAAAACTACTGCCAGACCGGAATCCAAAGCAGTTCAGGCAGAACTGAATGATAGGGTGATATACAAAGTTCAAATCCTGCCAAACGCAGCGCAGTTAAAGGTAAAAATGATGGATATAAACGGCAAGAGCTATAAAATTGACCAGTATGTATATCTTGGAGCTGTCCGATACACTATTGGAGAATTCAGTTCTCTTAGCCAGGCTGCTGCCCTCCAGAGAATCACCAGGCAGGCAGGTTATCCCCAATCATTTGTCACAGCATTTAAAAATAATGTAAGATCTCTCGATCCGGCCCTATTCAAATAAATTGACGTTATTGATGGATAAATGAGTTTTTAAAGCTGAATTAACAGGATCAGATAAAAACGAGTTTGTCCTTAATAACCTGATCAGCCTCATTACGACCGTAAAGCTTAATGCCGATACTGGGAATTGCAAATTGAATCACATCAGCTATCGGGAAAAAGGCATCTTTTATATCCTCAAACTCCTTCAGATCATCAAATTCTTCAATTGGAAGGTATAAATGAAATATGAGTACATAATCAGGATCATTGATCTTAGCCAGCACTTTAAATATTTTTGCCAGCCATAAGGATGATGATGTATTGAAAAACTCGAGGTTAAGTCGAAGATTTGTAGTTGGCCTGGCATGCAGAATATATTCATTTACCCAATTAAGAATTGGCTCATATGTTTTAGCAGCATTTTCGGGAATCGATCTTCCGGAAAAAATAAAATCGCCGGTCAATGGATTCAGTTCAACATGTGGAGTTTTGGAAGTTTCTTCTATTATTAAAGTATGAAAATCTTTCATTATGCTTTTTTTGATTATATCAAAAGACTATTAATCAATCCTCAATTTCTAAGAGGTAAAATTAGAATTAACTTTTACATGTTGTAAAATCTTAATCAAATTCTGAATACCAATCATCAATTAATAACACCTATTTATAAATATATTTACGTGAGTCGTATATAATCATCTAACATAGGACTTTCCTCCATTTAAAAATCATTCCTTGCTTTTTAAGAATGGAATTAATAAACACCAGTGACTATTTAAGGTTTTTTAACAAATTTATGATTTTTTGTGTCCAAAAATTCCGTGATCGATGGTTGAATGGTAGTGTAAACGATGTAAAAATTAGTGTATTCTATAAAAAACGTAAATTTTCATCCAAAATTTAACATCATTGGTCAAAAAGCTAATAAGCTTCAATTCGCAATTCCACTATATAATTCAACTAGCTATATACCTGATTATATGCCATTTAAATGACTACAAAACGTTATAATTTTATCTCAAACTAAAAACGTTTATAAATTTGGTTGGTTTTTGACAGATTGAACATATTGGTTAGTGTCTAACCATTTTTTATTGACGAACGTCTATTTTTTATTGACTAATGAAAATTCAAAAAAGTCTGGTTTCCAATCTCAGTCTGTTCTACCTATTGACTATCGTCATACTTATATCTAATTTTATTTTCTGAAGATAAAGATATATTAATGAGAAACAGCATCACATTAGACAATTCGGAAATAATTAATAATCAAAAAGTCAATTTGCTTGCAAATTTGGGGTACGCCCCTGTGGAGCTCAGGAATACTCCTGTAAATAAAATACTTGAAATTGAAGACACTGAGAATTTTGCAAAGTATATTGACCTGTTGCATCTGGAGAAGGATTCAAACCTGGTAGTTCTATCCTCGTTACACCATTATTATTATGATGCGGATGAGATGATCAATGTCAAAACAGTAATTAATCTTAAAGAGCTAAATCAGATCAGGCAATTAAAGGATTTGCTTCACTCTGTTTACCATATACTTCCTCCGAACTGCAACTTTATAGGGTGTTTTATCAATAACAAGAAGCAAAATGGATTTGTTTTGAATACCAACCCTACAGATTTTTACTATAAAAGGAATTCGGATGCAATTGAAAACGGAATCGCGTCGAGCAGTCCGCTTCTAAATATGATATATAATATGATTGATTCAAAAACCAATAAATATATGTCCGAGAGAAGTGTTTCGTTCCTCTTAAGGGAACATGGGTTTAAGGTTTTGGATATGACAGAAATAGACGGATTAACGTATTTCTGTGCTGAAAGCCTCAGGACAATTGAGAATTGAGTAATTCCAATCATTTTTCTTAGTATTTTTACTGTCTAATCAGAACTAATTTTCAATGAAGTTTTCCTGATTATGGATTTTATTAGTTACCTCGATCGTCATAAAATGATTCCACTCTTAAAAAAGTGGAAACTACTAGGTGTTATACTGGGATTCTTTGATATTATTGCAATTGCATTAGCCTTCCAGTCTGCTTTTTATTTACACTATACTCAGGAATCGTTCTTCTTTTTAAAAAGCAGTACACTTAAACTTTTCCTGCTGGTTTTGCCTGCATGGCTTGTAATACTTTACCTGATCCAGGTAGCTGAAATTCCACGAACCAAACGTTACCGTGTACTTTTCTTTCAGTATTTACAATCTACAATACTTATTATCACTCTCCTTTTAGTATTTTATTTTGTATTTAAACTGTATCAGATTTCCCGTCTGTTTCTGATCGAGTTTTCAATACTTGGTTTACTTTTCCTCTTCGTTGCCAGATCACTTGAGTACAAAATATTCAGAATTTACCGTGCCAAAGGATATAACTATATAAATATCGTTCTGATTGCTGATGATTCATCTATTCCTTTTATTGAGAGTCTTATTGCAAACAAAGAATGGGGATATCATATAATAGCAATTTTTACAGGATCTGAAAAACTTAAGGAACAATATGAAAAGGCAATTATTCTTCTCCCTGAAGAATATTTAACGGTTTTGAATGATCTTATGGAAGTGGATATCATTGATGAAGTACTCTATTTTAAAACCAAAGTAATTCCGTTGGAAGTCAGGAATACCGTTAGATCATGTGAAGAACTCGGGGTAGTTTTCAGTCTTAATTACACCGACCAGAATAATAAGCTTACCAATGCTATCAAAACATTAATCGGGAACCAGAAATTCCTGACATTCATAAATATTCCACATAATACTTTTGCGCTGGCTATTAAAAAAATAATGGACATAAGTATATCACTTTTTATGATAATTGTGTTGTCTCCTGTTCTTCTCCTAATAGCTATATTAATAAAGGTTACTTCTCCTGGACCGATAGTTTTTAAACAGGCAAGAGTTGGATTGAGAGGCAGACAATTCAGCCTTTTCAAGTTCAGAACGATGATAGTAAATGCTGAAAAGCTCAAGAAAGATCTCGAGACGGAAAATGAGATGGATGGGCCAGTATTTAAAATTAAAGATGATCCACGAGTTACAAAAATCGGTAAAATCCTCAGGACAACAGGGCTCGATGAATTACCACAATTATTTAACGTTCTGAAAGGTGAAATGTCACTTATAGGTCCACGTCCTCCCCTGCCGTCAGAAACTGTTCAGTATAAGCGGTGGCAGCTGAGACGATTATCGGTTAAACCTGGCTTGTCATGTTTCTGGCAAATAAAACCCGACAGGAATAATATTAAATTTGAAAAGTGGATGGAGTTGGATTTAGCTTATATAGATAATTGGTCCCTTCGCTTAGATTTTATAATTTTACTGAAAACAATAAGAACAGTTTTTCAGAGAACAGGTTTGTAAAACTTATAGATTTTTGATTTATGGATAAAAGAAAGAAGTTTTGGTTAATTAAGGCAGCAGTCATTTTAATTATAATTACAGTTGCCTCATGCGTCCCGCTAAAGGACTTAAGTTACTTTAACGACATTAATGAATTAGCAGAACCTATTGTTAATCCTAAAATTCAAAAAATAATCATGCCTTTTGACAGATTATATATTAAAGTTACTAGCACTGATGCTGCAACAAACCAGATATTTAATGTCTCAGAGGAAACTCGATATTCTTCAGGTGTAGGAAGCAGTATTCTGGGATATCCTGTTGATGAGGCAGGAAATATAGATTTTCCTTTTATAGAAAAGATAAAAGTCGGGTCTCTGACTACTTCTCAGGCAGCTCAAAAGATTCAAAATGCGCTTAACGATTATGTTTCTAAAACATCTATTACCGTTAAATTCATTGATAATAAGGTCTCTGTTCTCGGGGAAGTTAGAAACCAGGGAGTTTATTCCTTTTCACAGGACAAGATTAATATTTATGAAGCACTCGCTCTTAGCGGTGGTCTTACTCAATATGGAAACAGAAAGAATATAATTCTTATTCGGCAGGAAGGTGATAAAGTTATTCATCATAAGCTTAATCTTTCAGATTCCAAAGTAGCCAGTAAGGATTATTATTATATTTTCCCAAACGATGTAATTGTTGTTGAACCATTAAAATCAATTACCTCTAGTTATCAGAACATTACTTATACAACTGTATTAACTTCAATTACTACATTAATTGCTGTTTTGCTTTTTACAAACGTCAAATTCTAATTTTAATTACTTAAATATGACAGAGATAACTGATCCCAATTCTACAACATCACTAAATAAATACTTTCTCCTAAAAGTTGCTTCTTTAAAGTATTTCTATATTATATGCTTATTGCTTTGTATAGGTATCGCCCTGCTCTATAATAAATTTACTCCAAACACATATGAAGTATCAGCATCCATTAGTCCTGTAGAAAATAAAACAACATCAATGCTGGCTTCAAATCAGTTCTTTGGTGGTATGGAGTCTATGCAATCATTGACAAACATTGAAAACGAAATAAATAATCTTAATTCGTTTGCCCTGATTTATAATACAATTGCAAGCATGAATTTTGAGGTAAGCTATTTCAGAGAAAAGGCTAACCTTCTCAAGCAATCATCTGAACTTTACCAGGAATCACCATTTCAGGTTACAATTGACAAGTCACATGTTCAACCTTTATATGCAAAGTTCTATATTTCTATGCTTGACGAAAATTCTTTCAGGTTGACAGCATCAGGAAAAAAAGTGTCTTTTTATAATTATCTTGACAATAATATCGTTAGCATCAATAATAATATTGAAATTGACACAATATGTAAATTTAATGAAACACTAAATAATAAAAAGTTCAAATTCTCAGTTTCCTTAAACAAGGATCATCCTTTGCGGAAATCCGTATCAGAATATAAATATTACTTTTCTTTTTTGCATCTTGATTATGTTGCAAAGGCTTATTTGGGGAGCCTGAAAGTTCAAAAGGTATCTCCCCTGTCAACTATATTAAAAGTTCAATTCTACGGGCAAAACTTGGAAAAATCTATTGGTTTCTTAAATAGATATCTGAGCTCGTTTCTTGATGCTAATTTGGCCAGTAAAAATAAAATGGCGGTTAGTACTGTTAACTTTATCGATTCACAAATATCAGAGATATCTGATTCCCTTGGAAAATCTGAATCAGCTCTCAAAAATTATAGGTCGGCTAACCAGGTAATGGATCTAAGTTTTCAGGGGCAACGAATATTCGAACAAAAAACACAAATAGAGACCGAACGTGCGAGCCTTCAGGTTCAGGAACGTTATTACAATTATGTTATAAACTATTTTAAAGCAAATCAGGATATGTCAGGAGTGGTACCTCCTTCTGCGATGAATGTCTCCGATCCTGTAACAAATCAACTTATATCTGAGTTGCTTAATCTGAATACTCAGAGATCAGGTATTACTTCAGGCAATAGTAATGAAAAGAATATTTTTTTAGGGCAGATTGATAATAAAATCAAAACTCAGAAACAAGCTATTATAGAAAATTTCACTGGGAATCTGAATACACTTAATCTTTCTCTTAACGAGCTGAATTACAGGGAAGAGAAACTTTCAAGGGAGATTTCAAACCTGCCAAAAACTCAAATGAATATGGTAAGTAAGGAAAGGAAATTTAACCTGAATAATGTAATTTATACTTTTTTACTTCAGAAAAGGTCAGAAGCAGCCATTTCATTGGCTTCAAATTATCCTGATTATCAGATTCTTGAACCGGCACGAGAAATTACTTCTCGTATTACATCACCCAAGTCATCAATAAACTACATGTTTGCGTTCTTCTTTGGATTGTTAATTCCAACTGCTTACCTGCTTATAAGAGATATTTTTGATTACAAAATCAGAAGTATTAATGATGTGGAATTCCTGCTACATCGTTCTGTTTTGAGCGTCATTTATAGTAACAAACACAAAACCGATTCAGTGGTAGCTGAATTCCCTAAATCAGCAATTGCAGAGTCGTTCAGAAATCTTAGAAGCAACCTGTTTCTTAAAGCTGATTTACAAAAATCAAAAGTGATATTGCTGACGTCTTCACAGCCAAGTGATGGAAAGAGTTTTGTATCCCTCAATCTGGCTTCTTCAATAGCGTCAGTTGGATATAAGACAATTCTAATTGACAGCGACCTGCGCAGACCAAATATTCATGTTAAAATGAATATGGACAATTCTTTGGGATTAACGAATTATATGACTAATAATGCTTCAGCTGACGAAATCATTAAGAAAACATCAATAGAAAATCTTTCTGTTATAACTGCTGGTCCTATAATACCTAATCCTTCTGAACTGATAGAGTCAGGAGTAATGGATGAGTTGATAGATTATCTTAAAATCAAGTATGAATATGTTATAATTGATACAACTCCTGTAGGGATTGTAGCTGATGCAACATTGATGATGAAATATGCTTCAAAAATACTATTTGTAATTAGAAATAATTTTACAAGTAAGGATATTTTCACTTCTGCTTTGGGTATTCTTAAAACGAACAAGTTTACAAATTATGACGTCATTTTTAATGACCTGGACTTAGAAAAAAGCTCTTTTAAACACTATAGCAAATACTATATAAAATAATAAATATCTGATTTATAACTTAAAATTATGACAAATATGACTTATGACACAATTAGTATTAAGCAAATTATAATTGATCATATTCAAGAGGCTACTTTCATTGAAAAAAATAAAATTAATGACGATTCGTTAATCTTTAAAGAGGGTTACTTTGATTCAATGGGATTTGTAATATTAATTACTTTTCTGGAAGAAAAATTTGGTATAAAAACCAGTGACGAGGATTTAATCGAGGAAAATTTTGAATCAATTAACGCAATTACCAATTTTATCGTCCGGAAAACTAGCTAATCAATAATGTGCGGGATTGCAGGTATAATTGATTATTACGGTAAAGAGAACGGCATCCCTCTCGTTAAGGCGATGCTCACGGCCGTAAGTTATCGCGGTCCAGATGAGAGTGGTATATACAATTCTCCATTTGCTACAATTGGTAATGTAAGGTTAAGTATTATTGATTTATCAGGAGGACAACAACCATTATCCGATCAGACAGGAAGATACTGGATAGTATTTAACGGGGAAATCTTTAACTATAAAGAGCTCCGTCAGGTCCTTGAAAACAAAGGATATACGTTCCAGACAAAGTCAGACACAGAAGTCTTGGTTCAACTTTACGCTCTTTACGGGAAAAAATGTTTGAACCTGTTAAATGGTCAATTTTCATTAGCCATCTGGGATAAACAAAAAGAGGAGCTTTTTGTCGCCAGAGACAGGGTAGGTATCCGGCCATTCTTCTATAATATTAATGAAGGAGTATTTTCGTTTGCTTCTGAGGTAAAAGCTATATTTCAGCAAAAGAGAATAGCCAGAGAGCTCGCTCCTGAAAGTATATCTCAGGTATACACATTTTGGACCGCCATTAGTCCAAATACAGTTTTTAAAGGCATCTACGAGTTGCCTCCAGGACATTTTGCGATCTACAACAGACAGGGACTTAGAATTGAACGATTTTGGGAATTAAATTTTAATGGACCCGAATCGAAACTGTCATTTTCTGATGCTGTGGCCCATTTTCATGAATTGTTCTCAGATGCTGTCAGAATACGGTTGAGAGCTGATGTTGAAGTTGCAGCTTATCTTAGTGGAGGTATTGACTCAAGTGCAACCGTTGCTTACATTAAGGAGATCGAACCGGGTATTCTTAATACCTTTTCAATAGGTTTTGATGAAAAAGACTTCGATGAAAGTGAATACCAGAATGAAGCCGCGAAGTACTTTAATACAACTCATAAATCAATGACTTGTAGTTCAAAGGATATTTCAGATTCATTTCCAAAAGTAATTTGGCATTCAGAAACACCTATTCTCCGCACTGCTCCTGCTCCTATGCTCCTACTATCCCAACTTGTTAGAAAAAATAATATAAAAGTTGTAGTAACAGGCGAAGGATCTGATGAAATTCTTGCTGGTTATGATATCTTCAAAGAAGCAAAAATAAAAAGATTCTGGGCATCACAACCCAGCTCAAAAATCAGGCCTCTTCTTCTGAAAAAATTATACCCCTACCTCAGCCAAATGAAAGATGTTAATCCTAATATGCTCAGGGCATTCTACGGATATAAATTGGAAGATACTGGTAATCCTTTTTATTCGCATCTCCTACGCTGGAACAATTCGAATCATATTAAAAAACACTATTCAGATAATTTAAAACAAGTTCTTAAAGATTATTCTGTCCTGGACGATCTCGAAAAAAATCTTCCGGCAAACTTTGACACATGGGATCAACTGGCAAAATCAGAATGGCTTGAGACAACAATATTCATGTCAGGCTACCTGCTTTCTTCTCAGGGAGACCGTATGGGAATGGCAAACTCTATTGAAGGACGATACCCATTTTTGGATTATCGTGTAATTGAGTTCTGCTCCTCCTTACCTGCAGATTATAAAATAAAAGGACTTAATGAGAAATATTTGTTAAAAAAGCTCCTTCAAAACAGAATTCCGGAGAAAATCCTTAAGAGACCAAAACAAGCTTACAGAGCTCCGATTAAAAGCGTTTTCTTGTCCAAAGATTCTTCAGGATATGTAAAAGAAATGCTCTCTGAGCCTTATTTCAGGAAAGCTAATATATTTAATTACGATTCTGTTGCAGGCCTTATTTCTAAAATAGAAAGAACAGGAGTCTCATCCGAGATTGACAATATGGTTCTGTGCTCTGTAATTTCAACACATTTGCTCTATTATCAATTCATTGAAGATCACAATGAAGAGTTTAAACCCAGCAACTTAAGTAATCTCAAAATAGTAAGTGATTTCTGATCTGGTAAATTAATTTTTACTTTTGGAAGTTTTTTAATAAAAGAATAACTTTTAAATATTTATTTCGTTTAGATAAAAGGAATTATCAAAGCAAAAAATTGGCTATCGCAAAACTGATTAATTCTACTATACAAATTTGAATTTTTATATTATTAATATAGAACTGATTGACTATGAGCTCAAAAAAACCGTTTACAAAAGATATTATTCTTTTAGATGATTTGGAATCTGTAACAAATAAAATAACCAATAAACTTAAACAGGATGTATTTCAAAATCTAAAGCGCCTTGGCGCAGTAATTGGCACCAGCGGTGGTATAGACTCTTCTTTGTGTCTTGCGCTTTCAGCAAGAGCTTTCGGTCCCGAAAAAGTTTTGGGAATTATGTTACCGGAAAAGGACTCTAGCCCTGAAAGTGAAGTTCTTGCCAGAGAACTGACAGCAAAATTTGGTGTTAAGGTTATCAAAGAGGATATTACTGCAGCATTATCCGGATTCAGCTGTTACGAAAGGAGAGATGATGCAGTCAGACGTGTTTTTCCACAGTACGATCCCAGTACATACAAAATGAAGATAGGAATAAAGCAAAATAGCCTTTCAAACAACCTGCCGCCAGTATTCTCTCTTACCATTATTGATAGTGCTGGCAAACAGGAAAACAAGATTCTTCCTGTTAAAGAGTATCTTACAATTGTCAGTGCTTCAAATTTCAAACAAAGATCCAGGATGTCAATGCTTTACTTCCATGCAGAATCTCTGCATTATGCAGTTATTGGAACGCCTAATAAACACGAACAGGAACAGGGATTTTTTGTAAAATATGGAGATGGAGGAGCTGATGTTATGCCAATTGGAAATCTATACAAGACGCAGGTTTACCAGTTATCTAAGTTTCTTGGGGTGCCTGAAAAAATAATTGAACGAACACCTACCACTGATACATATTCAGCTGAACAGACACAGGAAGAATTCTTTTATCAACTTCCCTACGACCAGATGGACATTTACTGGTTTGGCTTTGAAAATGGTTATTCCCCAAAAGAAGTTGGCAGAGTTATGGGTGAGACAGAAGAACATGTCGAAGCCTTATTTAGCAATTTCAGCCGTAAAAAACGTACTACTGAATATTTAAGGATGTCTCCAATTCGTGATTATTTTGGAGTTTGAACAAAATTAGTTCTCTATAATAATATATTCAATTCGATGAATGCATTCGACTACTTTTTTGAAAAGACTTGTAATCTTGAAAAATCATTTCTTTTAGGGAAAGAAACTGTATCATTCAATAGATTATACAGAGATTCCCTGTCTCTCTCATTTGAGATAAAAAAAGAATTTGGCGAGAAAAATAACATTTTCATCATTTCTCAAAATAGCAAATTCTTCATGACAGCGTATCTTGCCATATTAAAGTCAGGTAATGTATGCATACCATTAGATCCAAATATAGAAAAAGACAATTTCAGCTATATTGCTGAATTAACAAAACCAGTAATAATCTTTTTAACAAAGGACATCGAAAGGAAACTATCTACTGAGAATTTCAGATGTATTACCCCAGACAATATTTCAAATAAGGAACTTGGGGTAAAAATACCGCAAGACAATTCCATGTTTGATGCAGAGAATTGTGCAGAAATTATTTTCACATCAGGATCCACTGGAAAGCCTAAAGGCGTTATGATATCCCATAAAAACCTGATTGCCAATACACAATCAATTCTTCATTACCTCAATCTAAATGAAGATGACAGGATGCTCGTTGTCTTACCTCTTTATTATTGCTATGGATTATCTTTATTCCACACCCACTTGAGAATAGGTGGATCGATTGTGTTCAACAACTCCTTTATTTTCTTAGGAGCAATTATAAACAATCTGGTGGATTTTAAATGTACCGGATTTGCAGGAGTACCCAGTCATTTTCAGATTCTCCTACGAATGTCTGACTCCTTTAAAAAAACTCATTTCCCTGATTTAAGGTACGTAACACAGGCTGGTGGTAAACTTGCGCCGGTATTTATTGATGAATTCCGAAAAAGCTTCCCTGATGTTTTGTTTTATGTTATGTATGGTCAGACTGAAGCCACTGCAAGGCTGTCTTATCTTCCACCTGATCTTTATGATAAACATAAAGGTTCAATGGGTAAAGGAATTCCTGGAGTCGAACTGAAAGTAGTAAATGAAAATAATGAGGATGTCAAACCTGGAGAAATAGGTGAAGTTATTGCCCGTGGAGATAATATTATGTTAGGTTATTATTCTGATGAAGAGGGAACAAAGAATACTATCCGGAACGAATGGCTATATACAGGTGATATAGGAACAATTGACAAAGATGGGTACATTTATCTTACAGCTCGCAAAAAAGAAATTATTAAGGTCCGTGGGAAACGAATAAGTCCAAAGGAGATCGAGGGAGTAATACTTGAGATACAAGAAGTTATAGATTGCTCAGTTGAGGGTATTGAAGATGACATTGAAGGAGAGATGCTCAAAGCGACAGTTGTAATAAGAAAAGATTCTAAAAATATTGTAAACAAAGAAAGTATAATTCAGCACTGCACAAGTAGGCTTGCGCTATACAAAATTCCTCATGTTTACGAGCTGAAGGAGGACCTGACAATAAGCGCAACCGGAAAAAAGATCAAAAAGTAAATTAATAAAAAGCAATAATAGGTCAGTTAATCTCCAGTTTTTTTCAATTAGTCAAATTAAATTGTAATCATCGGAAATTTATCCCTATTTTGCTTCCATTGAACTTAAAATTGAAATTTTGAGGTTCATTTTTTTGAGATTTGCTTTTACCTTTTCATTTTTAATATTAAGAATTTTCTATAAAAATCTTTAAACAATAAAAAAGCCCAGAATGAAGAAAATTGCCAAGAATTTAATTTTAGTATGTCTATTTTTAGGTGTTCTATTGATAGACGGCTGCAAAAAGGATCCAGTAATTCCAACCCTGACTACAAATGATGTCTCAAATATTTCGCTAACATCGGTTACCTCAGGTGGTGCAATTACGAAAGATGGAGGCAAAGCAGTAACAGCTTACGGAGTTTGCTGGAGTACTTCTATTAAACCTGATATTTTAGGTTCACATACAACTGATGGTAAAGGAGCAGCTAGTTTTACAAGTAGTATAACCGGTTTAACTCCTAATACAGTTTATTATATAAGAGCTTATGCTACCAATAGTGTTGGAACTGCATATGGGAATGAGGTCTCTTTTACTACTACACCAATAGTTCAGCCTACACTTACTACAACAGCGGCAACTTCAATTAGCCTTACATCAGCTGTTACAGGTGGAAACATAACATCCGATGGTGGTGGTAACGTTACTGCAAAAGGTGTTTGCTGGTCAACTACTACCGGCCCGACAATTACCGATTCTAAAACATCCGACGGAACTGGAACAGGAAGTTTTGTCAGCAATCTTTCAGGATTATTATCTGCTACTACTTATTATATTCGTGCGTATGCGACTAACAGTGCAGGAACAGCATATGGTGATGAGCTTACTTTTACAACCACAACTATAGTAGTGCCTACTCTAACCACTGCAACAATTACATCAATTACCTTATCATCAGCAATAACTGGTGGAAATATAACGACTGATGGTGGTGGAGCAATCACTTCGAAGGGAACCTGCTGGGCGCTTACAGCAAACCCAACAATCAATAATTCAAAAACAACCGACGGCACAGGTCCAGGTAACTTCATCAGCAATCTTACCGGGTTACAGCCAGGAGTGACATACTATATTCGTGCTTATGCAACAAATTCTGCCGGTACAGCTTATGGGAACCAGCTTACATTTGTAACCACATCGGTAACAATTCCTTCTCTTACAACTTCCGCAGTTACTTCAATTACTTTAAACTCAGCTATTTCCGGCGGAAATATCACATCCGATGGCGGAGGAACTGTCACAGTAAGAGGTGCTTGTTGGGCAACTACAGCTAACCCAACTACAGGCAATTCATTTATTGCAGACGGAACAGGAATCGGAACTTTCGTAAGTAATCTTAGTGGTTTATTACCTGCTACTACTTATCATGTTCGGGCATATGCAACAAATAGTGCCGGGACAGCTTATGGAAATGATATTACATTTATTACCAGTCCAATCGGTTTGCCAACTCTTACTACCACTTCAGTTACCTCTATTACTTTAACAACAGCTGTATCAGGTGGTAATATCACAAGCAATGGTGGTGGAGCAATTACTGTAAGTGGCATTTGCTGGTCCACTACCACAGGTCCAACAACGAGTAGCCCCAAAACAACAAACGGAACCTTAACAGGAAGCTTTGTAAGCAATCTTACCGGATTAACACCAGCTACTACATATTATGTTAGGGCATATGCTACAAATAGCACAGGTACCTCATATGGTAATGAAGTATCATTTACAACAAGCTTTGTAATGGTTCCTACTCTCACAACAGTTTCAATTACAGCAATCTCATATACAACTGCAACATCAGGTGGAAATATAGCTGCTGATGGAGGTGCTCCTGTAACTGCAAAAGGTGTTTGCTGGGCAACAACATCCAATCCGACTATCACGAATAGTTTAACATCTGATGGAACCGGGATCGGAATTTTTGCAAGCAGTATTACAGGTTTAACTCCTGGAACAACATATCATGTAAGAGCCTACGCTATTAACAGTGCAGGACCTGCGTATGGAAATGATCTTACATTCACAGCAACTGCCCCGTTGCCACCTACCGTTACAACCACTGCAGTTTCTTCAATTGGAACAACGACCGCTACTTCAGGTGGAAATGTCGTAGCTGATGGTTTTGCTGCCGTAACTGCAAGAGGCGTTTGCTGGTCCTTAAATAGTAACCCAACTCTCACAGATTTCAAGACGACTAATGGAACAGGTACAGGAAGTTTTGTAAGTAACCTCACTTCATTATTGCCAGGGACTACCTACCATATACGTGCATATGCAACCAACAGCGTAAGTACTGCGTTTGGAAGTGATGTGCAATTTACCACCTCATCAACACTGGCTCCTGTACTTAGTACGAGTACAGTTACTTCAATTACTTTAACTACAGCAACTTCAGGTGGTACTATAACAACTGATAACGGTACTATCACGGCTAAGGGTATCTGCTATTCTACCACTGCAAACCCGACTCTTAGCGATAACGTAGTATCTTCTGGCACAGGGAGCGCTAGTTTCGTTAGTAACTTAACTGGTTTGACAAATGGTACAAACTACTATGTACGCGCTTATGCTACAAACAATGCCGGCACTGGTTATGGAGACCAACAAACTTTTACAACAGTTCACCAAACAGGTACTGTAACTGATGTTGAGGGTAATGTGTATAACACCGTCCTGATAGGAAGCCAGTGGTGGATGGCACAAAACCTGAAGACAATTCATTATAAAACTGGGAACACCCCTGCAGACTTAATACCAAACGTAACTGATAATACGGCATGGTCTCTACTTACAACTCCTGCCTATTCATGGTATTTTAATGATCCTAGCACCTATAAGAATATTGCAGGCGCAATATATAACTGGTATGCAGTGAATACCGGAAACTTATGTCCTACCGGCTGGCATGCTCCAAGTGATGATGAGTACAAGACAATGGAAATGTTTCTTGGTATGACACAGGTTCAGGCTGATGCTGCTCTTGACAGAGGAACTGATCAGGGAACTCAGATGAAGAGTACAAGTGGATGGAATCTTAGTGGTAATGGTACTAATACCAGCGGATTTAACATGGTTCCCGGAGGATACCGCTACTATCTGGATGGTATGTTCTATGATTTTGGAACCTCATCTTCACTTTTGACATCGACTGATTTTGGAGGAGGGACAATTATTTATAGACTCTTAAGTGCATCACAAACAACTGTTTTCAGAAGCAATATTTCAAAGGCTGCCGGAAAATATGTCAGATGCGTGAAGGATTAATATTTAGACTTTAAAAATCATAAATCAAAGAGGGTGTCTCAAAAGGGACACCTTCTTTTTTTTAGAAGTTCATTTCTTTTTGTTCGTCCAAGAAGAAACGAACCATGGAAAAAGGGCTCCGGAAATGACAGCTTCAATATTTTTTGGCAAAAAGCCTTAAGCATCATGCGCCCAAAAAAGGCTGAAGGTCGCAGCACTAGTAAAAGTAAGGACAGGATAAAGAAACAATTGGATGAATTATGGAACTATGCAGAATCTGTAGCAAGGGAAGAGCTTGAGAATAATGAACCGGAAGACCTTGAAAAGATCGATCAGGAATCAGTTCCGAGAGCTATAAAAAGTATAGATAGAGCACTGAAAGTGGACCCACCGGCTAAACCTAATTCCTGTTCAGGTTGATGATAAGCGTATAAATTCAAGTGTATTTAAAAGCAGCTAATAAACATGATATCCTTACAATGACTTACAAGAATAAATTTATCAGAAAAATCAATGTTTAATAACAAACTTTAATGTAGTTATTTTAATCCCTGTTTTTATCTGAAGAAAATAAATATTATTACTAAGTTCCGATGTATCTATTGAGTAGTTCAGATTCCCGGTTTGGTTAAAGAGCTTCTTAATTAACAGAACTTGCCCGTTAACATTTGAAATTGAAATTAAGGAGGTAGTATTTTCATTTCCTTGAGCAATAAATACATTTAAAACTTTATCACACGGATTTGGGAAAATAATTATTTTTTCTGTCTTTTCTTCAATGAGAACTGGCTCGCTGATAGTTCCTTCTGATTTTTTTGTAACAATTGTTCCGTTATTACCGATGGCATAATAGGAATCACCAACTCTGGTTACGCATTTCAAATCTTGGACAGTTGTAGAGTTTTCTCTCATCCATTGACCATCGTTGTAAATCAATATCGTCCCAAAGTAACCAACACTTATTCCATGATTTTCATCTGAAAAGTAAACAGACTTAAGCGATGAAAAATTTTTAATTAAACCCGATCTCTCCCATTTTTGACCATCAAAATGCAAGATAGTACTGGGATCACCAACCGCCCATGCATTCTCTGAATTTAAAAATATTATACTGTTAATTGATCCATAAGAATCAAATGTGCTGGTGAGTGTACTTTCGTTTTTATTAATTCCTAATTTAAGAATAGGGACATTAACAAACTCAAGTCCTCCTCCAATCCATGCGTTATCATTTTCACAAGACACTGTGAGGAATCGTCCATGAGATCCACTTTCCTTTAAACTCCAGACTCCATTTTTAAATGTCAGAATCGTTCCAAAATCACCAACTGCAAAACCATTTTCTGAATCACTGAAACTAACAGAATTCAGATTATAATTGGTGGGGCTTTCAAAAGGTTTCCATTTATATCCATCATAGTAAATAATTACACCTTTGTTGCCTACTGCCCATCCATTCTTTTCAT
>Ga0302321_100000944_pt1 | contig 25000 bp, 22 predicted proteins | sample Fen_T0_1_FD_202505 | JGI IMG/M metagenome (GOLD analysis project Ga0302321, IMG submission 202505) | Peat permafrost microbial communities from Stordalen Mire near Abisko, Sweden - Fen_T0_1 | ecosystem: Environmental > Terrestrial > Soil > Wetlands > Permafrost | place: Sweden: Abisko...
CACCCAGGACCAGAACCTGCAGGACGGGCCCCACCCCGACCTGCGGCGGGCCCGGGCCGCCGCCCACAACATCGTGCCGACGTCCAGCGGCGCGGCGAAGGCGATCGGGCGGGTGCTGCCGGAGCTCGACGGCCGGCTCAGCGGGTTCGCGCTGCGCGTGCCGGTGCTCACCGGCTCCATGACCGACCTGACGGTGACGACGTCGCGCCCGACGACCGTCGAGGAGATCAACGCGGCGTACGCGGCGGCGGCCGGCGGCGAGCTGAAGGAGATCCTCGCCTACAACGAGGCACCCCTCGTCTCCAGCGACATCGTCGGCAACCCGGCCTCGGCGATCTTCGACGCCCCACTGACGGCGGTCAAGGGGCTCACGGTGAAGGTGCTCGGCTGGTACGACAACGAGTGGGGCTTCTCCAACCGCCTCGTCGACACGGTCGGTCTGCTGGGCCAGGGCCTCTGACCGTCGGCCGGATGTCCGCCAGGATGTCCGGCATGACCTCCTCCCTCGGTGACCCGACGACGACCAGCACCGAGGAGGTGACCGGCGAGCCGCTCCGGGCCCAGTTCGAGGTCTTCCTCGACGAGCACCGGCGTGAGCTGGCCGCCTGCCTCGACGGGCTCACCGAGGAGCAGGCCCGCCGGCGCCTGGTGCCCTCCCGGACGACGCTGCTGGGCCTGGTCAAGCACGCGGTCTTCGTGGAGCGGGTGTGGTTCGACGAGGCCGTGACCTGCCGCAGCCGGGCGGAGCTCGGCCTCCCGGCGTCGCCCGACGAGTCCTTCCTGCTCGCGGACGACGACACGGTCTCCAGCGTCCGCCGCGCCCACCGCGACGCCTGCGACGCGTCTCGGCGGGCGACGGCGTCCCTCGCGCTCGACGACCTCCTGCTCGGCAACCGGCGGGGGCCGCTGCCCCTGCGCTGGGTGTACCTGCACGTGCTGCGGGAGCTCGCGCAGCACTGCGGTCACGCCGACATCCTGCGCGAGCAGGTGCTCGCGCAGGACGCCCGGCCGTCGGCGTGAGCGAGCGGGCGGACGTCCTGGACGCGGTGGGCCCGCGCCTGCGGGACCTGCGTCGTCGGCGCGGGCTGACCCTCGCCGACCTCGCCGAACGGACCGGGATCAACTCCAGCACCCTGTCGCGGCTCGAGAGCGGCGGGCGCCGGCCCACCCTGGAACTGCTGCTGCCCCTGGCCGAGGTGTACGCCGTGCCGCTCGACGACCTCGTCGGCGCGCCGCGCACGGGCGATCCCCGCGTGCACCTGCTCCCGGTGACCCGCAACGGGCTGACCTCCGTACCGCTCAGCCGGCGCCCCGGCGGGGTGCAGGCGTTCAAGCTGCTCATCCCGCCGCGGCCCGACGAGGCGCCGGAACTGAGGTCGCACGAGGGCTACGAGTGGATCTACGTCCTGGGCGGCCGGTTGCGGCTGCTCCTCGGCGACCGGAGCCTCGTGCTGCTGCCCGGGGAGGTCGCCGAGTTCGACACCCACGTCCCGCACTGGCTCGGGTCCGCCGAGACCGACGCGGTCGAGGTGCTCGTCCTGTTCGGTCCGCAGGGCGAGCGGGCGCACCTGCGCGCCCGGTCCGGCAGGGGCTGACGCCCGAGTCGGCGCCGGGGTGTCGGACCCGGCTCCTAGGGTGACGGCATGAACCGGACCGATCGGCTCTACGCCCTCGTCGAGGAGCTCCGTGCGGTCGCGCCGCGCCCGCGCAGCGCGCGGTGGCTGGCGGGGCGCTTCGAGGTCAGCGTGCGCACGGTCGAGCGCGACCTCAGCGCGTTGCAGCAGGCCGGCGTGCCGATCTACGCCCAACCCGGGCGCACCGGCGGCTACTGCCTCGACAAGGCGCGCACGCTGCCCCCGGTCAACCTGACCGCGGGCGAGGCCGTGGCGATGGCCGTGGCGCTTCGGCGGACGGCAGGCACCCCGTTCCAGGCCGCCGCCGGGTCGGCGCTGCGCAAGCTGGTCGCCGCGATGCAGGTGGACGACGCGGCCGCCGCGCGCGAGCTCGCCGGCCGCGTCCACCTCCGCGCCCCCGCCGGCACCGCCGCCGCCCACGACGACGACGACCGTGACGACGACGACCACGGCCATGACGGCGGGGCCCCGGCGTCGTCCGTGGCGCGCCGGGTGGCCGACGCGCTGTCGGCACGCCGGGTCCTGCGGATCGGCTACGGCGACGGCACCGGGTCGGTCACCCTGCGCGACGTCGAACCGCTCGCCTACGTCGGCCGGCAGGCCCACTGGTACCTCGTGGCCTGGTGCCGGCTGCGCGGCGCCATCCGGATCTTCCGGACCGACCGGATCACCGCGGCCTGGGTCACCGCCGAGGTCTCCCCGGCACGGGCGCTGCGTGCCGAGGATCTCGACGTCCCGGACGACCTGTTCGCCCCGCTCACCCTCGATTGACCGACGGCGGGCTCAGGGACGCGCGGGCGGTGGCGAGAACACCTCGAAGCGGTTCCCGGTGGGATCGGTCAGGTGGGCGAACCGCACCCCGGCGGGGGTCACCTGGACCGGCCCCCGCACCGTCCCGCCGGCCACCTCGGCGCGCCGGCACGTCGCCTCGACGTCCTCGACCCGCACGCAGAAGACCGCGTAGCCGGCCCCCGCGCCGTCCGTCGTGACCAGGCCGCCCCGCATCCCCTCGCCGTCCGCCGTGGTGACGAGCCGGTACGCCGGGTCCGCGCTGACCGCGGGGTCGTGCGTCACCGCCCAGCCGAACAGGTCGCCGTAGAACCGCTCCGCGGTGGCCGGGTCGTCGGTGCCGATCTCGAACCAGCCGATGGTGTTCATGCCAGGCATGGGCTCTCTCCCGTGACGTTCCGGGGTGTCTCCCCCGGGGGTACGACCCACTCTGCGGGTCGCCCGCGACAACCCCCTGTCGGTGATTGTCGGCTGACGGCGGAGGTCCCGGGTGCGTGGCGGGGAGCCCAGCTAGCGTCCGGACCATGACGTTCCACCGCGTGCTGGGGCGCGTGCACCAGCGGTACCTCAACGCCACGGCGCTCCGCCGGGCGGGCCGCGGCTCGCTGGCGGACCTCGAGCACGTCGGTCGGCGGTCCGGCACCCTGCGGCACACGCCGCTGCGCGCGTTCCGGACGGCGGACTCGGTCGTCGTCGGGATCAACTTCGGGAGCCGGTCCGACTGGTTGCTGAACATCCGGGCGGCGGGCCACTGCCGGATGCGTCTGGGTGACCAGCTGCTGGAGCTCGGCGTCCCGACGGTCGTGCCCGTCCGGGAGGGTGTGCGCGGCATGCCCTGGTGGTTCGGACTCGGGCTGCGATACCTGGTCCGCACCCGCGAGTGCGTCGTCCTGCCGGTGCTCGGGACGGCGGACGTCGGGCACCGGCTCAGAGGCTGACCCAGTCCGTGACGAGCCGGCCGGTCGCCGTGTCGCACCGCAGCCGCAACGGGCTCGACGGCACCGGCGTCACGACGAAGTAGCCGTGCACGTCGCTCCGCACGTGCGTGCACGCGCCGGACTCCACCTCCACGACGACGTCGGCGGCGCTCGGCGGCAGGAGCTGACCGACGAGCTGGTCCGGGAGGACCTCCAGCTCCATCGACAGCGGGCTGGACGAGAAGACCAGCACGCGCGGTTCGGGGAGGGCCCCCGTCCCCACGACCGGGGACTGCTCGTCGTCCACGTCCACCTCCTCGACACGCCGGGACCCCACGGGACGGCGGCCCCGTCGCCGGACGGGTCGCGAGGCAGAGCCGCGGCGGGCCGCCGCAGATACGTCCGGATCGAGGGACTTCGTCCTGCCGGGCGACAGTGCGCTGACCAGGCGTTAGCGGTCCCGGTGCGAGGCTCGGTACATGGTCCGACGTCGCGTCGCCGCCGCCGTCCTGGCGGTGTGCGCCCTCACGCTCCCGGGCTGCGCCGCACGCAGCGGGGGCACCGGGGGGTCCGGGGGTGCCGGGGGCGCGCAGCCGTCCGCCCGGTCGGACACCCCCTCGCCCCGGGTCGGCGCCTACACGAAGGTGATGCTCGTCGTCGAGGAGAACCACGCCTACGGCGAGGTGGCCGACTCACCGCAGGCGCACTACCTCGACGAGCTCTCCCGCACCTACGGCGCGGCCACCGCCTACGACGCCGGGTACCCCGGCAACTGCCCGTCGCTGCCCGGCTACCTGCTGCTCACCAGTGGCACCGACCACGGCGTCTGCGACGACGACGGCCCGGACGTGCACCGGATCGCCGGGGACAACCTGTTCCGCCAGGTCGCCGCGTCGGGGCAGGAGTGGCGCGTCTACGCGCAGTCCATGCCGGCACCGTGCGCCCGGCAGAACGCCGGCGCGTACCTGGTCCGGCACACCGTGGTCCCCTACTACGACAGCGAGCGGGACCGGTGCGCCGCCTGGGACCTGCCCATGGGGACTCCGTCCGCCGGCGCCCTCCACGAGGACGTCGCCGCCGGCCGGCTCCCCGCCTTCTCGCTCGTCGTCCCCGACGCCTGCAACGACATGCACGGCGGCCACGGTTGTCCCGACGACCACCTGGTCGGCCGGGCGGACGGCTGGCTGCAGCAGTGGCTGCCGGGCGTCCTGGCCGCGCCCGACTACCGGGCCGGGCGGCTCGTCGTCGTCATCACCTGGGACGAGAGCTCCTCCCACGACGACAACCACGTCCCGACCCTGGTGATCTCGCCCACCACGTCCCACGTGCGGGACGACGCGCCGGAGAGCCACTGCACGACCCTGGGCACCGTCGAGGAGGTGCTCCACCTGCCCGCGCTCGGCTGCGCCGCCCGGGTCAGCCCTTCGACGGCGCGGTTCCACCTGTGAGCCGCGCCGGCACCGTGATGCCGTGCTCGCCGCCCCAGGCCCGGGTCTCGTCGGCGACCCGCTCCCAGTCGAGGCCGTCCGCGGCGCCCGGCAGCTCCAGGTGCCGGGTGCCGACCGGGTCACAGAGGTAGAGCAGGCGGCGGCGGTCCGGCCGCCGGAGCGAGCGCAGGTTCGTCCCCGCCCTGACCGAGGCCCGGACGGCGCCACGGGCCAGCGCGGCGCCGCTGCCGCCGGGCTGCAGGTCGCCGCGGACCTCCGCCCAGCTGAACGGCTGCCGGCCCTGGACCGTCAGGCAGGTGGTGTGGTCCCAGGCGCCGCCGCTGTAGGGGAGCTGGCGCAGCAGCCGGGCGTCCTCGCGGAGCACCCCGAGCCGGGCCCCGAACGTGCTCGTCGTGCTCACGCCGCGGAACCAGGACACCCCCGCCACGTCGATCGCGTCGGGCACGTCGGCCGCGCCGCGCCGGGGGTGGCGCCGGGTCGCCGTCCGCGGGCTGGCCTGGTCGAGGGCGCCGCCGCCGACCATCGACAGGTAGTCGGCCTGCGGGATCGCGGCGGCGGCGGCCATGAGCATCCGGAAGGACTCCGGCCGGTAGAGGTAGTCGTCCTCGGCGAACCAGACCACGTCGTCCGACGGCCACGACGACGACGTCACCATGCCGATGGCGGCCCGGTAGGACTCCCGGTTGCTGCCCTTGTCGACCTGCGCCACCCGGCCCCAGGCGCGCATCACGTCGAGGCGGTCCGCCGGGATCGGGCCGTCGTTCGAGAAGATCAGCCGGGGCGACAGCCCGGACTCGTGGGCAGCGCGAACCACGGAGGTCAGGGCGAGCAGCTTGCTGTAGTACGGCGGGCGAGCCTTGAGGTTCTCGCCGCCGTGCGACCGGTAGACGATGCTCAGCCCGGGAGCGCCGGTGACCGTTTCGGTGTGATCGTCCACGGCCGAGCACTCTAACAAGCGCCCCGCCGGCGTGGGGACGGGGTCAGCGCGGGGACGCGTCAGCACGGGGACGCGTCAGCGCGGGGACAGCGTGGCCACCAGGTCCAGCCGGACGAGCTTGAAGTCCGACGCCGCCTCGTCGGTGCTGCCCTCGTCGTGGTTCTCGCCGTCGTGGACGACGAGCAGCCCGTTCGGGAAGTCCGGCCCGAACGAGCCGGGCACCGCGGCCACGCCGTCCGTCCGGGTGACGCCGTCCACGGCGCCGTCGCGCGTGATGCGGAAGGAGCCCCGGTAACGGTTCCCGTGGTCGACGTCGTACACCGCGTAGGTGGAGTCGCCCTGGCTGGAGACGACGACGACGCCGTTGCCGTCGGCGTCGCGGACGGCGGCGACCCCCTCGACGTCCGCGGCGAGGTGGCCGCCGCCCACCGTGTCGACGGCCGTCCGGCGGGAACCGGACGCCGGGTCGACGTCGTAGCGCCAGAGGGCCTTCTGCTCCTCGCTGACGTACATCGCCCCGGTCGCGTCGTCCACGGCGCAGCCCTCGGCCTGCGAACCGACGTCCAGGGTGCGCACCTTGGTTGCGACGACCTTGCCCGACCGGGCGGCGAGCTCGTACTGCTCGAGCCGGCCGCCGTTCTCCTGGGTGACCATCGCGTAGAGGTGCTTCCCGTCGGAGCTGCGGCCCAGGCACGACCCGTAGCTGTCGGGCATGGTGCCCGCGTGGGCGGTGGCCAGGGGTGTCAGCGTCGGCCCGGCCGGGTCGAGGGACCACAGGCGCAGCACCGCGTCGTCCCGGTCGTTGGCGGCCACCACGATCAGGGACCGGCCGCCGAGGGTGACGTCGGGGCGCAGGTCGAGGTTGCCGATCCGGCCGCTGAGGGCGTAGTGCTTCAGGTGGCCGCCCAGGTCGAAGACCCCGACGCCGCCGTCGCTCGCCTTGTTCCCGCCGAGGACGAGGCTGCGCTCGGGGTGCTCGAGGTCGCGCCAGATCGCCGGGTCGTCCGCGACGTCCCCCTCGGCCCCGGGGAAGAGATCCGTCTCGGCGGCCGGGACGATCGCGGCCGGCCTGCCGTCAGCCGGCGCCGGGACGTCGCCGGTGAGGGAGACCACCGGCCGGGCGCCGTCCGGGAGCGTGGGCGTGGGCACGGCCGTCGACGCGGGCGGCCCGCCGCCCGGCATCCCGGGGACCACCCCGCAGCCCGGTAGGAGCAGCACGGCGAACCCGACGACGGCGGCCCCGGCCACCTTCCGACGCATGCGCGATCCCCCCTCGGCAGGTGACGGATCCTAGTCGCCGCCCGGGGTCCCGGCGGTGGACCGCGGAACGGGTGTCGCCGGCCCGTTCAAGGGTCGCTCAAGGCGGCGCCAAACGTGGCGAATGGGCAAACTGGCGGTCAACACAGCCGCTAATGTCACCGGGTGCTTCCAGGACGAAGGCCCCCGACGCCGCGCCGTCGCGCGTCCGGGCGACGTGCCTCGGGGCGCCGCAGGCCGATGCGTCCGGCGGTCCTGGTGGGCCTGGTCGCGGCGGCCGTCGCCGTCGTCGTGGCGGGGGCCGCGCTGGTGTGGGCGCGTTCGGGGTTGCCGGACGTCGGCCGCGCCGGTCCGTCGTACCGGGGGGCCGGCGAGGCGCCGACCTCCGACAAGCCCCAGTCGAAGCTGTGGTTCAACGACGGGATTTGGTGGGGCGACCTGTTCGACACCGCCAGCCGCACCTGGCACGTCTTCCGGCTGGACCGGGCGACCGGCAGCTGGACCGACACCGGCACGGTGATTGACGACCGGCCGACCACCCACGCCGACGTGCTGTGGGACGGCAGCCACCTGTACGTCGCCTCGCACGTGACGGCCACGTCGTCGACGACGGCGGTCACCGGCGCGCCGGCCCGGCTCTACCGGTTCGCCTACGTCGCGGCGGAGCACCGGTACACCCTCGACACCGGGTTCCCGGTGCCGATCAACGACACCTCCAGTGAGTCCCTCACGCTCGACAAGGACTCCCACGGCGTGCTCTGGGCCACCTGGACCCAGGGGCAGCAGGTCCACGTCAACGCGACCACCGGGGACGACGCCACCTGGGGGACGCCGTTCGTCCCGGCCGTCGAGGGGGCGGCCACGCTGACGGACGACGACATCTCCGCGCTGGTCGCCGAGGCCGGCTCGGGCCGGGTCGGCCTGATGTGGAGCAACGAGTCGACGTCGGCCTTCGGGTACGCCGAGCACCGGGACGGCGACCCGCCGGCGGCCTGGACCGCCCGGCCCGTGCCGGGGGGCGAGGCGCACCTGGCCGACGACCACCTGAACCTCAAGAGCGACGGGCACGGCCACGTCTTCGCCGCCGTGAAGACGAGCCTGGACCTGTCCGGCCGGTCCGACGCCGCGCAGGTGCTGCTGCTGCGCTACGACGTGGCCGCCGCCCGGTGGACCCGGACCACCTTCGGGACGGTGGCCGACTGCCACACCCGGCCGGTCGTCGTCCTCGACCCGGGCCGGAAGCTGGTGCACGTCTTCGCGACGGCGCCGGTGGAGGAGGGTTGCGTGCACGCGGGCACCCCCGGCGCGATCTACGAGAAGACCGCGTCCACGGACGACCCGACGTTCGCGCCGGGTCGGGGGACACCGGTCGTGCGGGACGCCGAGTCGGCGACCGTGAACGACGTCACCAGCACCAAGCAGCCGGTCGACGGCACGAGCGGGCTCGTGGTCCTGGCGGGCAACGACATCACCAAGCGCTATCGGTTCGCTGATCTGGGTACGGGGGAGTGACGAGCGGTATGGACACGAGCCGGGGGTCGGTGGGCGCTCTGCGACCACGCGTGGGGGCGGTGCTCACGCCCACGATGCGCTGGCGCGCCCGTGACCTGGCGCTGGGGTCGACAGGGCCGCGCCGCTATCTCGCACCGCAGACCAGCCTGGACGACCTGTTCCGCGAGCTGAACCGGCGGGGGGTCCGGTACGCGGTGCTGCGGTGGTTCCAGGACCTGCCCGCCGTGGAGCCGGGCGAGGACATCGACCTCCTGGTGGCCGACGAGGACCTCGAGCAGCTGGAGACGCTGCTGCGCCCCCGGCCGCTGCGCTGGGACAGCCAGGCGTTCGACGTCTACTCGGTGAGCGGGCTGCCCGGCACGGCGTTCACCACCGCGGTGTCGTACTATCCGCCGCACTTCGCCCGGGAGCTGCTCGACGCGGCGGTCCTCCTACGGGACCTGTACCGGGTGCCGGACCCGCTGCACCACTTCCGGTCGCTGGCCTACCACGCGTTATACCACAAGGGCTACGCCTGCGGCCTGCCCAGCGAGGACCGGCCGGACCAGGTGCTGGCCAACCCCGACCACGACTACCTCACGATCCTCAACGACGTGGCGCAGCAGGCGGGGCAGCCGCCCGTGCGGACGCTCGAGGGCTTGGACGCCGCGCTCGCGGACACCGGTCTGCGCCCGCCGCTCGACACCCTCGAGCGGCTGGCACCGCACAACCGGTGGATCTCCGACCGGTTCCTCACCGGGCGCCCGGGGGTCGACCCGGTCTGGTCGGGCCTGGCGGTCTTCGTGCTGCGGGAGGCCGCCGCGGACGACGTCGACCTCGCGGTGGACGAGCTGGAGAAGCACGGGTTCGAGATCCTCCAGGTGCGCCCGCTGACGGCCGCTGAACGCCGGGCCGCCGCGCTGCGGATCCGGGGCGGCAACTGGGCGCGCGGGCCGTGGCCGGTGAGCGGCGGCGATCCCGCGGTGTTCGTCGTCGGGTACGACGTCTCCCCCAAGCGCGACGGCGGTCAGCCGCACGTCAACCTGCGCATCCAGGGGGCCAAGGCCGAGGCCCGGTCGAGGCTGCTGCGCGACGTCCCGGTGGCGGAGCGCTACAACCCGGTGCACTCCTCGGACAGCCCGGGGCAGGCCCTGGACTACCTGGAGATCGTCGAGGATCCCGCCCTCCTCCCCGCGCTGCGCGCGCAAGCGGCCGAACTCGCCGACCGCTGCCGGATGCCGTTCCCGGTGATCCGCTACCTGGCGCCGGACGGGCCGGCCCGCCGCTCCCGCGTCGCGCTGGTCGAGCACCCGGTGCACGGCCGGTGCGTGTGCAAGGTCTACCGGCCGTCGGCGATCCGGTACTTCGAGCGCGAGGTGGTCGCCCGGCGCGAGCTGGCCGACCTCCCCCTGACGCCGGGCCTGCTCGACAGCGGCGACAACTGGCTGGTCACGCCCTACTACCGCGACGACCGCCGGCAGGTGCTTCGGGTCCTGCCCTTCGCCGGCTCGTACGACGGCACGGTCCAGCTCCGGCCGGAGGCGTCCCGGGCGCTCGCCGACTTCGCCCGCGGGCTGCACGAGCGCGGCTTCTTCGTGCTCGACCTGACGACGGAGAACCTGCACTCCGACCCGGACGCCGGGCTCAAGGTCCTCGACCTGGAGTTCGTCCAGCGGTACCGCGACCAGGTGCCGCTGCCCCGCTGCTACTCGCTGCGGGGCATCCCCGACGCCGAGCGGAAGCGCTACGACGAGCCCTACGCCGTCCCGTTGACCGGGGGCGGGATCGGCAACCCGGTCTTCCACCCCGCGGTGACCGGGCTGCCCGTGGCGGCCCTGCTGCGCCGGCCCCTGCCGACCGACGAGGTGCTGCGGGCGGTGACGCAGCTGGGGTGGTTCCTCCGCATGACCGCCGTCCGGGCGCCGTGGCAGGCACGCGCCACGGTGGTGCGCTCGCAGCCCGGGCGCCTGGCGGACCGCGTCGTCCGCAAGCTCGTGAAGCTCGCGAAGCGGGCAGGTGGCCGGTGAGCGGCGGAGCGGGTCGTGGGTCACTGACCGGCCGCACCGTGCGCGGCTTCGCCTGGGCCTTCGTCGGGACGGTCAGCCAGGCCGTGCTGCAGATCGTGTCCATGGTCGTGCTGGCGCGCCTGCTCACGCCGACGGAGTTCGGCTCGGCGACGGCGGCCGTGCTCGTGGTGGGGTTCTGCCAGCTGGCCAGCCAGCTCGGGGTCGGTCCGGCGCTGGTGCACCGCAAGGGGCTCGAGGACGCGCAGATCCGGGCGGCGTTCTGGTTCTCGGTGCTGTTCTCCGCCCTGCTCGCTGCGGTCCTGTGGATCGGCACGCCCGCGTTCAACGGGCTCGTGGGCCTGCCGTCGGACTCCTGGCTGATCCGGGTGCTGACGCTGGCGCTCCTGCTGAACGGCGTGGCCGCCGTCCCGATGGGGCTGCTGCAGCGCTCGCTGCGCCTGCGCGAGCTGGCCCTGGTCGACGTCCTCGCCTTCGCCGCCGGCACGATCGGGGTCAGCGTGGTGCTCGCGCTGCTCGGCGCCGGCGCCGCCTCCGTGGCCTGGGGCGCGGTGGCCGGCGGGACGATCACCGCCGTCGGCTACCTCGTGCTGGCCCGGCCGGACCTGCGCCCGCCGTCCCCCGCCCGCGCCTGGTCCGACCTGGCCCCGCTGCTGCGGTTCGGTGCCGGGTACTCGCTGTCCCAGTTCGGCAATTGGGCGGCGCTCAACGCGGACAACCTCGTGGTGTCGCGGGTGCTCGGCCCGGCCCAGCTCGGCGCCTACGCCCGGGCCTACAACCTGCTGAGCCAGCCCGCGAACATCATCGGCGCCGCCGCCGACAAGGCCCTGTTCCCCGCCATGGCGAAGGTGCGGGACGACGGCGAGCGGCTGCGGACCGCCTACGTGCGCGCCGCGTCCCTGGTCGCGCTGGTCACGGTGCCGGCGAGCGCGCTGCTTTTCGTGCTGGCGCCGGAGATCGTGGCCATCCTGCTCGGCTCGCAGTGGACGGCGGTCGTGGCGCCCCTGCAGGCGTTCGCCGTCGTCCTCCTCCCCCGTACCGCGTACCGCATCAGCGGCTCGCTGACCCGGGCCACCGGCGCGGTGTACGGCGGTGCCTGGCGGCAGTGGCTCTACGGCGTGGAGGTAATCGCCGGTTCGGCGATCGGCTCCCACTGGGGGCTGACGGGCGTCGCCGTCGGCGCGTCGGTCGCGATCGTCCTGCACTACCTGGTGACGCTGCAGTTCTCCGGCCGGGTCGCGCCCGGGCTGGTGCCCCAGGTGCTGCGGATGTACGTGAAGCACCTGCCCGTCGCCGTCGTGAGCTTCGCCGCGGCCGAGGCGGCGGCGCTGGCCACCCGGCCGTACCTGCCGGCGGTCGCGGTCGCGCTGGTCACCGGGGTGGCGTGGGCGGCCGGTACCGGGGGCGTCGTCCTGCTGCTGCGCCGGGCCTTCCGGCCGGAGCTGGAGGTGCTGCGCTCGGCGCGGGGCGGCGGCGGCTCGTCGCCGTCCGACGACGACGCCGGCGACCCGGAGGGCGAGCTGGACGACCTCAGCGAGCGCGGGGCAGCCGTACCCGGGGGCGTCGGAACGTCAGCGACCTGACGGGCGGGTAGCGGTCCAGCAGCTGGCTCAGCGGCAGGGTCCGGTAGCCGGCGTCGTCCGCGCCGTCGAGGATGCGCCGGGTCACGTCGGCCCGCGAGAACGTGGGCCGCACCCGGCCGTCGGGCGTGGAGGCCTGGTCGGTCGTGTCGTGCAGCAGGACGACGGCACCGGGGTGGAGGGCGTGGACGGCGCGGTCGGCGACGTCCTGCGGCGGGGCGTCGAACCAGTCCTCCGCCCAGGCCGACCAGATGACGACGTCCAGGCCGAGGGCGCGGGCACCGAGGAACGTCGGGAGGTTCACCGCGCCGTAGGTCGGCCGGTAGTACCGGATCCGGTGCCCGGTGACCGCCTCGACGCACCGCTTGGCGTCCTGTAAGCGCCGGACGGCCTCCCGCGCGGGCACCTGCGTCAGGTCCGCGTGGTCGTCGCCGTGGAGCTGGACGTCGTGCCCCTCGGCGAGCATGCGCCGGACGATCCCGGGGTGCGCCGTCACCCGGTCGCCGAGGACGAAGAACGTGGCCCGGACGCCGCGCTTCGCCAGCACGTCGAGCAGCTCGGGCGTCTCGGCCGGCTCGGGCCCGTCGTCGTAGGTCAGGGTGACGACCGGCTCGTCGGTCGCGACCCGCATCACGGAGCTGAGCGGGAGCAGCCCCCAGCGGGCCCAGCGCAGCACCGGATCGGGCTGCAACGGCGGCCGGGGGGCCGGGTCGGTGAACTCCCCGATCGACCCGCGCCGGACGAGGGCCGCCCGGACGGGCGCGCGGACCGGCAGCGGGTCCGGCGTCACGAGCGGGCGCCCAGGTGCCAGCCGAGCTGCCAGGCCTGCTGGCCCAGGCTCGCCCGGTGCGTCAGGAAGTAGCGGGCGAGCCGCAGCCCGCCCAGCACCGGGCGCAGCCGCCCGCCGGACAGCCGGACGGCGGTCGCCCGGCGCACCGGCGCAGGGACCGGCGACGAGGCCGCCGCGGTCGCCACCGACGACGACGACGCCGCCGCGGACGGGACGAGGGTCGCCACCGCCGACGGGGCACCGGCGAGACCGGCCGCCACGGCCGCCTCGGGCGTGACCGCTCCGGGGGCGCCCGCGCCCACGGCGACCGGTACCCGGGCCTGCGGCGCGTAGCGGCGGTTGAGGGAGGCCTGGGACGCCCCGTAGTTGCGGCCCTGGCGGTACATCGTGCGCAGGGTGGAGCGCAGCCGGACGTGCATCCGCAGTTCCGGCACGAACGTCAGGGGGTAGCCGGCGAGCTGGACGCGCCAGCACAGGTCGGTGTCCTGCAGGTAGCGCACGGCCGGGTCGAACCCGCCCACCTCCAGCAGCACGGAGCGGTGGATGCCCATGTTGCCCGCCCCGGCGTGCGGCAGGCCCACCGCGGGCGAGGAGCACTGAAGGCCGGTCTGCTGGTCGAGCGGGCGCGAGCGCAGGGTGCGCGGCGAGTTCAGCCGGCGTCCCTCGAAGCTGCCGGCCACGAAGGGGTGGTGCTCCAACGCCGCGCAGAGGGCCGCGAGCCAGCCCTCGCCCGCCTCGTCGTCCGCGTCGCAGAACCCGATCCACTCGCCGCGGGCCTGCTCCACGCCGGCGTTGCGCGCGGGACCGGCCCCCAGCACCTGGGAGGCGTCGACGACGCGCAGGGGCAGCCGTTCGCGCCAGGACTCGGCGAGCGCGACGGTGTGGTCCGTCGAGCCGTTGTCGGCCAGGATCAGCTCCCACGGCACCGGGCACTCCTGCCGGGCGAGCGCGGCCAGCTGGACGCCGAGATAGCTCTGCGCGTCCCGGCACGCGATGATCACGGAGAGCTTGGGCACCTGGGGTGTGGTCATCGTCGTCGTCAACCTCTCCGAGCGGGTCACAGCACCTCGACGGTGGGGGCGGGGGCGAGCATGCGGCGGCAGTCGAGGACGTAGCGGGCCTGCGCCACCACGACGTCGACGTCCAGGCTGTCGTGGTCGGTCAGGAGGATCACGGCGTCCGCCCGGGCCACCTCGCTCGCGGTGAGCTCGGTCCGGCGGACCCGGCGGTCGACGTGGGCCTCCACCACGTGGGGGTCCACCGCGGAGACGAAGGCACCCAGGCCGGTGAGCAGCTCGATCACCCGGATGGCCGGCGACTCGCGGGCGTCGCCGGTGTTGCGCTTGTAGGCGAGCCCGAGCAGCAGGATCTGCGAGCCGTTGACCGGTCGGCCACGGCGGTTGAGGCCCTCGATGAGGCGCCGGACGACGTAGTCCGGCATGTGGTCGTTGATGTCGTTCGCCAGCTCCACGAACCGGAAGACCCGGCCGGTGGCGCGCTTGACCCGCCAGGACAGGTACGACGGGTCGATCGGGAGGCAGTGGCCGCCTACCCCGGGGCCGGGCGTGAACTTCATGAACCCGTAGGGCTTGGTCGCGGCGGCGTCGACCGCCTCCCAGATGTCGATGCCCAGCTCGTGGGCGAACACCGCCAGCTCGTTCATGAGCGCGATGTTGACGTGCCGGAAGGTGTTCTCCAGCAGCTTCGCCAGCTCCGCGACCTGCGGCGATCCGACCGGGACGGTGGTGGCGACGATCGAGTCGTAGAAGGTGGCCACGGCCGCCAGCGACGCCTCGTCCACCCCCGACACGACCTTGGGGGTGTTCTCCAGGTGCCACTGCGGGTTGCCCGGGTCGATGCGCTCGGGGCTGTAGCCGAGGTGGAAGTCCGACCCGCTCCGCAGGCCGGAGGCCCGCTCGAGGATCGGGGCGACGAGCTCCTCGGTGGTGCCCGGGTACGTGGTCGACTCCAGGACGACGGTGGCGCCCGCGCGCAGATGGGTGCCGAGCATGAGCGCGGCGTCCTCGATGTGCCGCAGGTCCGGGAGCCCCTCGCGCAGCGGCGTCGGCACGGTGATCACGGCGACGTGGAAGTCGGCGCAGTCCTCGGCGTCGATGGTCGGTCGGAACCGACCGGTGGCGACGACGGCTGCCAGCCGCTCCGCCGGGATGTCCTCCACGTAGGACTCACCGGCGAGCAGCCGCTTGACCCGTTCGGCGTCGACGTCGATGCCGATCACGTGGTCGCCCGCCTCCACCGCCCGGACGGCGAGCGGGAGCCCGACGTAGCCCAGTCCGACGATGACGGTGCGCCGCGGCACGCTCGCCGCCGCACCGACGGGAGTGTTCGCGCTGGGGGCCGAACTGAGCGCCACGATCAGGGTCCTCTCCTATGAACAGGAGGCGACGCTAGCGTGTCCCGTTGACCACCACTTTGCCTTTCGTTTCATGAAACGTGGCATGAGCCCGTCTTGATCTCCGCTTAGGCTGATCTCGCTGCCCGTGAGAAGGCGGCCGCGGTGCGTCAGTTGCGGGGGGTGACGGGGCGGGTCACAAACTCACCCAATCAGTAACAAGCCGTCCGGTCGCGGTGTCGCACCGTAACCGCATAGGGCTGCCGGGGAGCGGTGCCACGACGAAGTAGCCGCGCTCGTCGCTGCGGACCTGCGTGGTGGTGCCGGCGTCGGTCTCCACCGTCACGTCGGCCGCGCCCGGCGGGACGAGCTGGCCGACGAGCTGGTCCGGCAGGACCTCCAGCTCCACCGTGAGGGGCGTCGAGGAGAACACCAGCACGCGGGCCGCCCCTTCGGGCGCACGGCTGCTCACCCCGGAGTGCGCCGCGGAGTCGAAATGGAGCGCGGCGAGCTCGAGGTCCGCGTCGACGGTGCGCCACGAGAAGGCGGCCTGCGCGCGCGTGGTCAGGGCGGCCGCCACCGGGGCGACGTCCCGCCAGGCCTCCCCGAGGTCGGCGAGGAGCGCCTCGTCGTCGTACCCGCCGCGTTCGGTCACGAACGTCCTCCTGGTCCACCGGAAGGGCTCAGCTCGTCGACACCCGCCTGGTACGCGACCATCGCCGGGGTCTGCCGCAGGCGCTCGATGGCCCGGGACCGGGTCGGCCCGATGCTGCCGACGGGGATCCCGAGCCGCGCGCCGATCTCGACGTACGCCAGGGGCGGATCCACCATCAGCATGACGAGCAGGTCGCGCTGGCGCGAGGGCAGTTCGGCCAGGCCAGCGAGCAGCGCCTGGTGACGCTCCGCGCGGTCGAGGGCCTCGGCCGGGTCCTCGTCGTCGGTGAGGACGACGGGCCAGACGTCCTGCTGCGGGTCCTGCGGCCAGTCCCGCCGCCCGGTGGCCAGGTGCCGCATCGCCTCGCGGCGGCCGGTGGTGACGAGCCACTTGGGCAGGGCGTGCGGCTCCCGGAGGGACCCCAGGTGCTCGACCATGCGCAGCCAGACGGTCTGGGCGACGTCCTCCGTCTCGGCGCGGGACAGCCGGAAGCGGCGGATCACGTTGACCAGGAGCGGGCTGTAGCGGGCCACCAGTTCGCGCCAGGCCTCCTGGTCGCCCTGGTTCGCGGCGGTCACCAACCCGGCGATCGGGGACTGCTCGTCGTCCACGTGCACCTCCTCGACCAGCTCGACCTCGACCAGTTGGAGCCGCACGGTCGGCACCGGTCGGCGACGGGTCGGAAGGCAGAGCGGCGGCACGGCCGCGGTGATACGTCCGGGTCGTGGAGGTCGCGCGGACCGTGCCCGCGCATCGAGGGTGGGTTCCATGGGGCGGCTCCGCTGCGTCCGGGGCGGGCGATCTGCGACGATCACCTACTCCGACCGCGGGTGCCGGTCGCCAGATACCTGCGTCAGGAGCTCCAGCCGGGCGAGGATCCGGGCCAGGGCGGCGCGGTCGTCGTCGTCCAGGCGGGCGAAGAGGGCCTCGGCCTCGGTGGCGCGTGCGGCCCGGATGGCGGCGGCCACCTCGAGCCCGGCGGCGGTGAGGGCCACCCGGACGGCGCGCCGGTCGGCCGGATCGGGACGGCGCTCCGCCAGGCCGCGACCGGCGAGCGCGTCGACCACCTCGGTCGCGGAGCGCGGGGCGATGTGCAGGTGCTCCGACAGGTCCGACAGGCGCAGGTCGCCGTGGGCCAGCAGGACGGCGAGGGCCCGGCTGTGCGACGGCGACACGTCCCACGGGGCGAGCGCCTGCCGGGACTGCTGGCGCAACCGCCGCGCGACCCCCCAGAACAGGTCGGCGAGCGCCGGCCCGGTGTCCGGCGTGACGTCCGGAGGCGGCGTGCCCGTCATGCGGAATACCCTCCCGAGGCGTGCGGTTACAGCCTCACAGTGAGGTTACCTCAGTATCTTAGGGGACGATATGGCAGAGCACCCAGCAGCTTCGCGGCCGGAGGCCGGCGCCGGCATGCCCGGCGGCATGGGCGCTGGCATGCCCGCCGGTGGCCCGGGATCCGGGCGCGGCGGCCGGTCCCGCACCGTCACCGCCGAGGACCGCGCCGCCGCCCGGCAGGTGTCGCTGCGCCGGATCGGCCGGTTGTTCACGCCGTACCGGCTGCCCCTCGGCGTCGTGACCGGGATCATCGTGGTCTCGTCCGTGGTCGGCATGGCGTCCCCGTTCCTGCTGCGCGCGGTGATCGACCGCGCGCTGCCCGACCGTGACCCGACCCTGCTGGTGCGCCTGGTCGCCGGGATGATGCTGGTCGCGGTGGTGACCGCCGGCCTGGGCGTCGTCCAGACCTGGATCAGCACCACCATCGGCCAGCGGGTCATGCACCGGCTGCGGACCGACGTCTTCACGCACCTGCAGCGCCAGTCGGTCGGGTTCTTCACCCGCACCCGGACCGGCGAGGTGCAGTCGCGGATCACGAACGACATCGGCGGCATGCAGTCGGTGGTCACCTCGACCGCCACCTCCGTCGCGTCGAACCTGACGACCGCGGTCGCCACGGCCGTCGCGATGGCGGCGCTGTCCTGGCGGCTCTCGCTGGTCTCCCTCGTCGTGCTGCCCCCCGCGGTGCTGCTCAGCCGCCGGGTCGCGAGCCTGCGCCGGGCCGTGACGGCCGAGCGGCAGCGCGAGCTGGCCGACCTCAACGTGATCGTCGAGGAGAGCCTGTCGGTCAGCGGCGTCCAGCTCAGCAAGACCCTCGGCACCGGGCCCGCGCTGATCGAGCGGTTCACCGGGTCGTCCGCCCGCCTCATCGACCTGGAACTGCGCTCGGAGCTGGCCGGCCGCTGGCGGATGGCCTCGATGAGCGTGCTGTTCGCCGCCATGCCCGCGATGCTCTACCTCGGCGCCGGCCTGCCGACGGGGTCCGGGCGGATGACCATCGGCACGCTCGTCGCGTTCACCGCGCTGCAGGCCGGGCTGTTCCGGCCGCTCATGGGGCTGCTCGGCGTCGGCGTCTCGCTCACCGCCTCGCTCGCCCTCTTCGCCCGGATCTTCGAGTACCTGGACCTCCCCGTCGAGATCGACAACCCCGCCGAGCCGGTCCTTCTCGACCCGGCCCGGGTGGCCGGGCACGTCCGGTTCGAGGGCGTGACCTTCACCTACCCGGGCTCGGACGTCGCCGCCGTGGACGGCGTGACGCTCGACGTCCCGGCCGGCACCACCCTCGCCGTGGTCGGCGAGACGGGTTCGGGCAAGAGCACGCTCGCCTCGCTGGTGGCCCGGCTCCACGACGCGGACGCCGGCCGGGTGACGATCGACGGCGTCGACGTCCGGCGGATGCGGCTCGCCGACCTCGCCGCGATCGTCGGCGTCGTCAGCCAGGAGACCTACCTGCTGCACACCACCGTGCGCGAGAACCTGCGGTACGCCCGGCCCGGGGCCACGGACGCCGAGCTGGAGGAGGCGGCGCGGGCGGCGCAGATCCACGACGCGATCGTGGCGCTCCCGGAGGGCTACGACACCATGGTCGGCTCCCGGGGGCACCGGTTCTCGGGTGGCGAGAAGCAGCGCCTGGCCATCGCCCGGACCCTCCTGCGCGACCCGCGCGTGCTCGTCCTGGACGAGGCGACCAGCGCGCTGGACACCCGGACCGAGCGCGCCGTCCAGGCCGCGTTCGACCGGCTCGCGAAGGGGCGGACGACGATCACCATCGCGCACCGGCTCTCGACGGTGCGTGACGCCGACCGGATCGCCGTCCTCGACCACGGCCGGGTGGTCGAGCAGGGCACGCACGACGCGCTCCTGCTCGACCGCGGCCGGTACGCCGCGCTGGCGGCCTGAGTCAGGCGCCGGCCGGCCCGCTGCCGGCCGGCCCGGCGCCGCGTGATCCTGCGACGCGGGCCCGGTACCAGTGCGCGCTGTCCTTCCAGACGCGCTCCTGGGTCGCGTAGTCGACCCGGATGATCCCGAACCGGCGGTCGTACCCGTAGGCCCACTCGAAGTTGTCGAGCAACGACCAGACGAAGTACCCGCGGACGTCGGCGCCCTCCTCGCGCGCCTGCGCCACCGCGTTCAGGTGGTCGCGCAGGTAGGCGGTGCGCTCCGGGTCGTGCACCGCGCCGTCGGCACCGACGACATCGGCGAACGCCGAGCCGTTCTCGGTGACCATGAGCGGCACGTCCGGGTACTCCCGGTGCAGGCGCAGGAGCAGCTCGGTCAACCCGCCGGGGTCGATGTTCCAGCCCATGGCGGTGAGCGGGCCCGGCTGCGGCAGCCACTCGACCAGGTCGGCCGCCGGCCACGCGCTGTGCTCGGAGGGGCGGTGGCCGTCGGCCGCGGCCTTGGCGCCCTGGCCGCTCCAGCGCGTCACGCGCTGGGTGGAGTAGAAGTTGACGCCGAGCACGTCCAGCGGCACCGCGATGATCTTCTCGTCACCGTCCCGGACGAACGACCAGTCGGTGAGCGGGGCGGTGTCCGCCAGCAGGTCGGCCGGGTACGCGCCGTCCAGCATCGGGCCGAGGAACGCGCGGTTGGCGAGCGCGTCGATCTGCCGGACGGCGTCCCGGTCGGCCTCGGACGTCGGGTCGTCGGGCCGGACGACGTGCAGGTTCAGCGTGACCGACAGCTGCGCGGCCGGTACCAGCTCGCGCACCACGCGGCCGCCGAGCCCGTGCGCCAGGTTGAGGTGGTGGACGGCGGCGAGCGAGGCCGCGGCCTCGGTGCGCCCGGGCGCGTGGACGCCGGCGGCGTAGCCGAGGTAGGCGCTGCACCACGGCTCGTTGAGCGTCGTCCAGGTGTGCACCCGGTCGCCGAGGGCGGCCACGATGCCGTAGGCGTACTCCTCGAACCGCAGGGCCGTGTCGCGCACGGGCCAGCCGCCGGCGTCCTCCAGCTCCTGCGGCAGGTCCCAGTGGTACATCGTGATCACGGGCTTGACGTCGCGCTCCAGGAGCCCGTCGACGAGGCGGGAGTAGAAGTCGAGGCCCTTGGCGTTGAACGGGCCCGACCCGTGCGGCTGCACCCGGGGCCAGGCGATCGAGAAGCGGTAGGCGTCGAGCCCGAGCCGGACCAGGTGGTCCAGGTCCTCCGGCCACCGGTGGTAGTGGTCGGCGGCGACGTCGCCGGTGTCCCCGTTGAGGATGGCGCCCGGAGTGCGGCAGAGGGTGTCCCAGATCGAGGGGGTGCGGCCGTCCTCGGCCACCGCGCCCTCGATCTGGTAGGACGCCGTCGCGGCACCCCAGACGAAATCGGGCGGGAACTCGCGGTCCATACCGCTCCTGTTCGGATCGAGGGAACACACACTGTGGCAGTCGGGTCACGATACCCAACCGCTCGACCGGTTCAGGCCGGGGCGGCGGCCGTCAGATCCGCGGCGAACCAGAGGCCGCCGATCTCCTCGAGGCGGACGAAGACCGTGCGCTCGACCGTCGCGGTCCAGCCGGCGTCCCCCACCAGGGCGATGGTCGCGCCGACCTGTCGCCAGGCCTGCGTCGGACCGTCCGGTGGGTGGTCGTCGCCCCCGAGCGCGACGGCGACCGTCGCCCGGGCGTGGCGCGCCGTCCAGCCGGCCCACTCGGCGCCCGGGGCGGCGTCGCTGGTGAAGGCGAGCACCTGACGGCGCAGCGCCGGCGCCAGCCACGGCGGCGCCAGGCGCCGGGCGGTGTCGTTGGGGCGGCCGTCCACCCGGGTGTCCCAGGAGAACCACGCCGTCGTGACCGCGAGCGCGGCGGCGTCGGGGGTGCTCGCACCGGCGGTCCGGGTGGGCGGGGTGCCGGGGCTGGTGCCCGGAGCCGTGCCTGGGGTGGAGCCGGGGGTGCTGCTGACGGCGTCAGGGGTGCTGCTGACGGCGTCAGGGGTGCTGCTGACGGCGTCGGGGGACGACGACGTCGGGGCCGGCGCGGCACCGTCCGACGTGCTGCCGCCGGCGGAGCAGCCCGCGACCAGGACGGCGGCCGCCAGCACGCGCGCCACCCGGGCCGTCGCCGACCGGCGCGGGCCTCTTGTCGGGCCGCGGGTCGGGCCGTGGGTCAGGTCCGGAACCGGACGGCTCGCCACGTCTGCCCCTCCCAGTAGGAGGTGCGGAGCGGCTCCACCCGCACCTGGCTCCCGGTCTGCGGGGCGTCGACCATCAGCCCCGACCCGACGTAGATCCCGACGTGATGGGCGACCGTCTCCCCCGGGCGGGTGAAGGAGATGACGTCGCCGGCCTGCAACTGGTCGGTCGGGACGGTCGTGCCGGACCGGGTCTGCAGGTCGGCGGAGTGCGGCAGCCGGATCCCGCCGCCGGACGCCTGGTAGGTGGCGAAGAGCACCAGCCCGGAGCAGTCGAAACCGATCGTGCCGCGGCCCTGGGCGACACCCTCCGAGGGGCCGGTCGGCCGCCCCCCGCCCCACGCGTACGGCGTCCCCACCTGGCTTCGCGCGATCTGGACCAGGCGCGCCGCGAAGGTGCCGGTGGCGCCGTCGTCCTCGCCGGTGGTGTCGGCGAAGGCGGCCGAGCGCTCGGTGATCCGGGCCACGTAGTCGCGGGTCTCGGGGATGGACGGGACGCCGCCGGCGTCGAGCACGGCCTGCGGACCGGCGTTGTAGGCGGCGAGCATGAGGTCGGTGAGCGAGCCGGAGACCTGCCCCGTGCGCTGCGCCGTCCGCATCCGTTCGGCGAGCGCGCAGTCGTAGGCGGCCTGGGCGGCGATGGCGTCGGCGGGGGTCCAGGGGCTGCGCCGGCCGTCGCCGTCCGCGTCGCGCCCCCACTGCCGCCAGGTGCCCGGCATGAACTGGGCGATGCCCTGGGCGCCGGCCCGGGAGCGGGCCGTGGCGTTCCACGAGGACTCGGCCTCGAGCTGGGCGGCGAGCACGGACGCCGGAGCGGCCGCGCACGTGCGGCCCGCCGTCCGCACCAGGTCGCCGAGACCGGCCGGAACGCTGCCCGACCGCAGGTCACGCCCGAAGCCGCCCGCCGGCGCGACGTCCTGCCCGCTCAGCGTGGCGATCATCGCGACAACCGCCACGGCCCCCGCCAGTGCGGCGAGGGTGCCCGTCCCCCTGCCCACCGCCGGCGGTCAGGAGCCGGACGACGACACGGGCGGCGGGGTGGTCGACGGTTGCCCGGCCGCGACCTGCTGCGGCTCCGCGCCGAGCGGGGCCGGCTGCGGCGTCTGCTGCTCCACCCGCTGCGGGACGGTCGGCTGTTGCGGCTGTTGCGGCTGTTGCCCGGGGGTCGGGGCCGGCTGGGCGGCGGGTGCCGGCTGGGGCAGGGCGGCCGTGGACGCGGCGGTGGCCACCAGGCGCTGGGTGAGGAAGTCGATCGCGGGCTGGCGCAGGCCCTGGTCGATGGCGGGGTCGGAGTGCCCGGCGCCGTCCACCACCTGCAGCTGCACGGTGGCGCCCGAGCGCTTCAACGCGTCCGAGAGCTCGGCCGACTGGCCCACCGGGACCGTGCAGTCGCTGCCTCCGTGCCCGAGGAAGAACGGCGGCAGCGAGCCCGCAGGCACCGAGGGCAGCCAGGCGATCGGGTTGGAGGCGTCCTTGAGGGGCGAGGACTGCACGGGCGCCCCCAGCCAGATCGACTCCGGCGAGCTCGCCGCGTCGTGCGTGCGGACCGACGGGTCGCACCCGGAGCCGGCGAGCTGGGTGTCCATCGTGGCGAAGTCCGCCGGACCGTACAGGCTGACGACGGCCTGGACCGTGCTGTGCACGCCCCCGTTGCCGAGCTGGGCGTCGTCCAGCACCTCGTTGGCCTGGCTCCCGGTGACCCCGAGCATGGTCGCCAGGTAGCCGCCGGCGGACGAGCCCCAGGCGGCGAAGCGGTTCGGGTCGAGGCCGTGCTCGGCCGCGTGGGCGCGCAGCCAGCGCACCGCGGCCTTCGCGTCCTGCAGGCCGGCCGGGAAGGGCGCCTCCCCGGAGAGCCGGTAGTTGATGCTGGCGACCGCGTAGCCGGCATCGAGCAGGGGCTGGACGTCGGCGGCCAGGTCGCCGTCGCTCTTGTTGCCGTCGCTGAAGCCGCCGCCGTGGATCTGGATCACCAGCGGGGTCGCCGCACCGGTGCCGCGCGGCAGGTAGAGGTCCAGGTGCTCGGCGGGCGACCGGTCGGCGTAGGCGACGTCCTTCAGGGTCGCCGGCTCGGCACCCTGCGGCCGCCCCATCGGCCCGACCTGCAGGTTCTGCACCTGGGTCGGCGTCCACGCCTGCGGCTGGGGTTGCTGACCCTGCTGACCCTGGGACGACAGGGTCGGGACGGCGGCGCCGTCCGAGTTGCCCCAGCGCAGGCTGGTGTAGAGCTTGCCGGCCTGGGGGTTCGGGCCGTCCTTGATGACGAAGCCGGTGTTGTCGCCCATGGCGATGTTGAAGTAGACGTCGTAGAGGACCTTGCCGGCGAGGTTCGGGTCGCCCGCCGTGGCAGCGTTCTGGGCCATCCAGTCGTGCATGCCCTGGATGAACTGCGGGTCGTCGCCGCCGCCCCCGCCCGAGTTCAGCCCCCACTCGGGGAACGAGATGGGCTTGCCGTGCGAGGCGGCGAACTGCCGCCAAGCCTCGGGGCCGACCGGCTGGCCGTCGTTGGTGGCGCCCAGGTACTCCTGCCAGGACTGTGGGTCCGTCACCCGGGTGTTGCCGTTGGCGTTGTAGGTGTCGACCCCGACGACGTCGACGACGTCGTCCCCCGGCCACGCGTCCGCGATGCGCGCCGCGCCGGTCGAGCCGCCGTTGCCCGGCGACCAGACGATCTTGCAGCGCGGGCAGTTCGCCCGGACGGTCTGCGCCATGAGCCGGAAGGACTTCTTGTAGTCCTCCAGACGGTCCGGGGTGACGAACCAGTTCTCGTACCAGTTGCCGTTGAACTCGTGGAACGGCCGCACGAAGGTGGTGCCCGGCTTGTCACCGCGGGCGGTCTGCAGGTTCTGCGCCATCGTCGTCCAGCGCTGCACGTAGGCACCCTGCGCCGCCTGGGCGTAGGACTCGCCCGACCCCAGCTCGGTGCCGCCCACCGCGACGTCGAGGTCGCCGGACCAGTCCTTGAACTCGCCCTTGAGGGTGGGCAGGTCGGTCTGCGACGCGGCGTCGCCGTCGTTCCAGGTGGCCGCCACCGTGACCGGCGAGCCGCGCCACCCGGCGAACGAACCGTCCGCCACGCCCGGCCCGGAGGCTCCCGACGCCCAGCCGCGCGACCCCGCACCGCCGGCAGCCTGCTCCGCCGTGCCACCGGCCGGTTGCTGCTGCGGGCTCCGGCTCGCGGCCGACGGCTGTTGTTGCTGCTGTTGCTCGCCGGGGCCGGGGTTCGGTGACTGCGGCGGCTCGCCCGGACCGGGGGTCGGGGCCGGCCGGCCCGGCTGGGAGTGCTCGTGCCGGCCGCTCGGTGTCGGTCGGCCGTCCGAAGAGGACGTCGGCGGCGTCGACGGCGCGGGAAGGAGCGTCGCCGTCGGGAGCGGGCCGGCGCCCTGACCCGATGCCGGCGGCAGGACGGGTGCCGGCGCGGGCGGGCTGACGGCGGGGTTGACGGCGGGTGGCCAGGCCGGCGTCCGCGTCGGGGTGGCCGGCTGCGTCACGGTGATGGTCGGGGTGGACACGGCGGGCTGCCCCGGCCGGCTCGTGGGGGGCGGCGGGCGGTCGGGCAGGGCCGGCTGATCCGCTGCGGCGGTCGGCACGGGTGCCGCGGGCGCGCCCATCGGCGCCGGGGCCACCGTGACGGTCGAGGGTGCGGGTGCGGCGACGGTCGGCGGGATCGCCACGGTCGGGGG
>Ga0302321_100000946_pt1 | contig 24972 bp, 21 predicted proteins | sample Fen_T0_1_FD_202505 | JGI IMG/M metagenome (GOLD analysis project Ga0302321, IMG submission 202505) | Peat permafrost microbial communities from Stordalen Mire near Abisko, Sweden - Fen_T0_1 | ecosystem: Environmental > Terrestrial > Soil > Wetlands > Permafrost | place: Sweden: Abisko...
CAGACGGTATGCAGTTGGTGTTCGCGTAACAGTTGTTTGACGCGAGTAATTTCATCACTGGCCGATATTTTGATGCGTATCCAGTCCGGTTTACGTAAAACCGTTTCGGGCTGTTCGACCTTGATCGGTATCCGCGCCAGTTTCTCAGCGTTACGCTGGTGCGACCCGGGTGTAGAGCGTGAAGGGGCTTGATTGTTCATGAATAGAGTGCCGAGTTAAGTGCTTGCACAACGGGAATGGCCAACTCAGTCGTGCTGACAGAAATGCCGAAGTCCGCCAGTTGGGTGACCTGTAAGTCCCGAAAACCACAGGTATTGATAGGGTCGAAGGGGGTTAAGTCCATGTTATTGTTGAGGCTGATGCCATGATAACTGCAATTTTTTTTGATCCGTATACCGATGGAGCCGATTTTTTTGTCATTGACATAAACCCCCGGCGCTTCGGGTTTGGCAACGGCGGTTATGTCGAACTGGGCTAAGGTCGTAATCATAGCCTGTTCCAAGAGCGTGACCAATTGCCGTATCCCAAGTTTCAGGCGCTTGATGTCGAGCAAGGTATAGATAACCAATTGCCCTGGCCCATGGTAAGTCACTTGTCCGCCACGGTCGCAATGGATGACGGGTATGTCGCCGGGATTCAATAAGTGTTCCGCTTTGCCATTCAAGCCCAATGTATAAACGGGTAAATGCTCCAAAATCCAGATTTCATCGGGTGTTTCGTCCGTGCGTTCTTGGGTGAATCGCTGCATATCCTTCCAGATAGTTTCGTAAGGTTGCAAGCCAAGTTCACGGATTATCACTGGTGCTGTCTAAAAACTATGGAGCTTCGGCAAAGCTCTCCTGAGTGTATCGATGGGTTCAGCTCGAATGGTTTCAAAATTATCAAGCTGGGAGGGGAAAGCTGTTGCCTGCCCTTACAAGGCCATTAAAACAAGCGGATGATCCGTTAAATCCTGATAAATGGCATCCAGTTGCTGTTTGCTGGACGCTTCTATCAAGACAGTCACCGCCAAATAATTGCCATCTTTACTCGGTCTGGTGGTTACTGCCTTTTCGTTATCGGGTACGTGGCGACGGACAATTTCAATGACCAATAGATCAAACTCAAAATCACTTTTGCCCATCGCTTTGATAGCGAACTGGCAGGGGAATTCAAAATTGGTTTCCTCGCTCATCGTAACGACTGTTTGTATTCTTGGAAAAGTTTGTAAAACACTTTCCAAAGCGGGCCGGGCTTGCCGTCTGCAACCTTTTCAGAGTCCAGTTCAACGACAGGGATGATTTCACGCGTGGAACTGGTTATCCATATTTCGCTCGCTTTTTTCATATCATCCGTAGAAATGGCCTGTTCGCTGCAAGGAATGTTATTTTTTCTGGCGATCTCTAAAATGACATCACGTGTTATTCCCGGCAAAATGGCACTGCTTTTGGGAGGTGTCACCAAAATCCCATCGATTACAGCAAAAACATTGCTGGCGGCGCCTTCAGTCAAATAACCGTCTTTGAATAACAGAGCCTCAGCGCAATCATGGTCAATGGCTTCTTGCCTAAGCAGGACGTTGGCTAATAAGGTAATTGCTTTGGTATGGCACAGTTTCCAGCGGCTATCTTCCATGCTGAGCGCTTTGATGCCATTATCAGGGTCAGCATGTGGGGTAATCCCCGAAACCATGGCAAATACGGTAGGCGTGACATTCTGAGGAAACGCATGGTCTCTTTTGGGCGCAACACCCCGTGTAATCTGGAGATAAACGGATTGATCCAGGTCTTTTTTGAGCAGCTTTGTCAGTAGGTTACGCCATTGCTCATGGCTATGTGGATTCTGTAAGCGAATGGCCTTAAGGCTGTTATCAAGGCGTTCTAGGTGATCTTCTAGCCGGAACAATTGCCCGGAATAGGCTGGAATGACTTCATAGATGCCATCGCCAAACAAAAATCCCCTGTCCATGACCGAGATTTTGGCATCGGCTAACGGTAAATATTGACCATTTAGGTAGACGGTTTCAGTTTCCATCGGGTTTCTTGATCATCATCAACACACTATCATAAAGCCGTCTGAATATGCCGCCTTTTTCTACTTCTTTAAGGGCCACTAAGTCTTTGGTGGCAATCACTTCATCTTTAAGCTTGACCGTCACTGAGCCTAATTTATCACCTGCTTTTACGGGCGCGATAATTTGTTTATCAACATTGATAGTGGCTTTCAGGTCGTTATACTGGCGGCGAGGGATAGTGACGTAAAGATCCTCAGCCAAGCCCAATTGTATATTTTCAGTAGCACCTTTCCATATCCTGACTTCGTTGATCGAGGTTTTTCCCTGATAGAGTCGGTATGATTCAAAAAAACGGAATCCGTAATTAAGCAAGGTCTGGTTTTCATTGGCTCGCGCATTCATGCTTTCTGTACCCATGACCACTGAAATCAACCGCATTCCTTTGCGGAGTGCAGACGCGACCAAGCAATAACCGGCTTCTTCAGTATGTCCGGTTTTTACGCCATCAACCGATTCATCACGCCCAAGCAGCATGTTACGGTTTTGCTGGGTTATTTTGTTGTAAGTGAATTCTTTTTGGGAAAACCAAGGGTAGTATTCGGGGAATTCTTTGATCAAAGCTGTGGTGATAATGGCGAGATCTCTTGCAGATGTGTAATGGCTATCGTTGGGAAGGCCGTCGCTGTTTTCAAAATGGCTATTGACCATACCCAAACGGGCGGCATGTTGGTTCATCAGTTCTGCAAAGGTGGCTTCGTTCCCTGCCACATGCTCTGCCAGCGCAACGCTGGCATCATTGCCGGATTGGATGATAACGCCTTTTAGCAGATCTTCGACCTTAACTTGATCGTTGACTTTGACGAACATCTTGGAGCCGCTGGTTTTCCAGGCATTTTGGCTGATGGTAACCTTATCTTCTAGATGCAAGTGACCATTTTTGATTTCTTTGAAAACAACGTAAACAGTCAGGATTTTAGTAAGACTTGCGGGAGCTAGTTTTGCGTCTGCGTTGTTTTCTGCGAGGACTTTGCCGGTATTGTAATCTTGCAGGATGTAACTGCTGGCGGCAATGGTCGGTGCAGAAGGTGTGAGGGTTTCAGCCTCTTCGGCGTTAGCCGTTAAGATTGTAAGGTGTAGGACTAGGAATAAAAAACGATAACGGGTAAAACTTTTCAAATAAGTCATGTATTAAGCATGGTTTCAGTAGCAACGATGCTTAATTGTACCATGCGTTATTTTAATTTTGTCGTGTTTCAGTGACAAATTGAGGGTCTTTAATACCTATTCTTGCTAGTTGATAACTCAGTTTTTCAGCATTTTCTGTAGATTTTATAGGCCCTAGTTGCACTTTATAGGTCGTATTCTTTCTATGTGTTGAAGTGAGAACGGTGGCTTCAGGTAAGTTATTAGAAGCGATTTTGTCTTGCAATTTTAAAGCTTTTCTTTGGCTGCCAAAGCTACCGACTTGTAAATAAACCTTTTTATGTTGGCTTTCGGCAGTTTTCTGGATGTGTGGCAGGGCTTGCAGGGGAGTAATGGCCTTGATTTCTACTTTACCGGTACCTTCACTCTGGATGCCCAATTTTTTAGCGGCGGCATAAGATAAATCTAACAGCCTGTTACCTACGTAGGGGCCTCGGTCGTTGATTCGAACGACAACGGTTTTGTTGTTTTCCAGGTTAGTTACTTGTGCATATGACGGGATCGGCAAGGTTTTGTGGGCGGCAGTCATTTCATACATGTCGAATATTTCGCCGGTGGCTGTCTTTTTGCCGTGAAACCCTGGGCCGTACCAAGACGCGATGCCCTTTTTTAAGTAACGGGCAATGCGGGGCAGCAAACTTTCCTGCTGTGAAGATTCTTTAACGTTATCAGTGTCTTTCCAGCCAAATAAGGAGTTTCCGCTCAACTCTATGATTGAATGATGCCTAGTTTGTGACTTTATTTGGGCGGGTAAGTCGAGTGAAACAAGGGCAGCTTTGGGTGTCGAGGTTTGTTGATAAGTGGATGGAGTTTGGATTGGTGCTTCGCTTGTTTTTATCTGATTACTCGAACAGCCGCTTAGAGCCAGGATTAACGGTAGGGTTATGATTTTGTTCATAAGGGGGAGGAAACTCTTAGATTAGAAATGGCAAGGCTTAACTGATAAACAGCCATTGCATAGAGGGGACTGTGGTTGTAGCGGGTAATTACGTAAAAATTGTCTGATGTTGCCCATAATTCTTCGCCATTCTCTTGTTCAAAAGCGATAATTTTCGCTTTTTTGGTTGAAAGTAAAGGTTTACTTATGTTTGGGTTTATTGCATTAGACTTAATCAAGCTTAAATTTTCCTTAAGGAAAGGAGAAGAGTTTACAGATTTGTGACATTTGTCACAAAGTCGAAAAGCGACGGGATTGTTTGTTTGCCAGCCCTGTTTGGCGAAATAATTTGCTATGCTGGCGATCACGTCATCAGGATTATGCCAAATATCACGATAATTATCTTTATTAAAATCAACAGCATAATGCCTATAGCTGCTGGGCATGAATTGCGGCATCCCCATCGCCCCAGCATAAGAGCCTATTGGATTTAGCGGGTCGATACGTTCTTCTCGGCACAACAATAAAAAATTTTCCAATTCGCTACGAAAAAATTGGCTGCGGGGTGGATAAGCAAAAGTAAGGGTAGATAAGGCATCAATGACGCGATAATGGCCTGTGTGTTGCCCATACTGCGTTTCAACGCCGATGATGGCGACGATAATTGCCGCAGGAACCCCCGTTTCTTTCTCTACAGTAGCCAAAGTTGTTGCATTTTCACGCCAAAATTGAACGCCAGCCTTGATTCTGGGCTCTTTTAGAAAAATTTTTCGGTATTTGTACCAGGGTAAACCCTCGGATGGCTTTGAAATTTTTTTTATGATGTCTTCGTGCAGTTCAACCTTATTGAATGTATCAGTTAGCTCCGCTTCATTGAAATGATGCTCGGTGACCATCTGCTTGATAAACCCATCAATCGTTTCCTGGTTTTTGATCGGATTGGTGCAGGAACAATTAGCAAAACAAGTGCAGATTATGAGCAAGCGGAGGAACAAATCTTTAAATTTCATGATATTAATGAGGGATAAATTTTTTATGGGTGTGGATAGACATAAGAATGCCAAAACCCGCCAATAAGGTGACTACCGAGGTACCACCGTAACTTATCATAGGCAAAGGCACGCCAACAACGGGCAGGACACCGATGACCATACCTATGTTGACGAACACATAAACAAAAAAGGTGAAGGCTAGACTGCCTGCCAATAAGCGGCTGAAGGTATCCTGGGCCTGCGATGCGATATATAAGCAGCGCCCAATGACCAGAAGATATAGTGTCAATAAGCCCAAGCAGCCGAATAAGCCGAATTCTTCGGCAAATACGGCAAAAATGAAATCGGTCGAGCTTTCCGGTAAAAACTCCAGCTCTGACTGTTTACTACCCAGCCAGCCTTTACCGTATACACCACCAGAGCCTATGGCAATTTTCGATTGGATAATATGATAGCCCCTACCCAAAGGGTCGGCTTCTGGATCCAAGAGCGTTATGATGCGGGCGCGTTGATAATCATGAAGAAAATAATGCCAGACGATGGGTGCCAGGGCAGACAGTGATGCCAAAATTGCCCCAATGAAGCGCCAAGATAGCCCCGCAAAAAACAGTACCGCTGCACCAGAGCTTGCCACCAATATTGCCGTCCCCAGATCAGGCTGTTTGGCTATTAGCAGTGTAGGTATTAGGATAAGGATACCGGAGATCAAGAGTTGTTGGGGTTTTAGCGGCAAAGCATGGTCGGCAAGATACCAGGCAATCATCATGGGGGTGGTGATTTTGATCATTTCCGAAGGTTGAAAACGGAAAAAACCGAGATCTAGCCAGCGTTGTGCGCCCTTACCGATATGCCCCATAATCAATACGGCAATCAGCAGGGCAATGCCTATACCAAATAACAGCGCTGAATAGCGCTTTAATTGATAGGGATTTATATGGGCCAGCACCGTCATGAGCAGGTAAGCCAAACCCACCCGGAAAGCTTGCCGAACCAACAGCCCCATCTCCTGACTTCCGGCACTGTAAAGTATGACGAAGCTCAACAAGGAGATAAGAAGCAAACAGATAAACAAGGGTATATCAATATGCAACTTGCCAAGTATGCGCTCGGTAAGTGTAGGGGTATGGAATTGTTCGCGTCGAGACTCGATTTTCATTACTGTGATGTCTGCCTATCGCGCAAATATTGTTTAATAACCTTGGCTGCAATGGGCGCTGCCACTGAGCCACCATGCCCACCATTTTCGACAATCACGGCAACTGCAATTTTCGGGTTATCAGCTGGCGCAAAAGCAATAAACAAAGCGTGGTCGCGGTTTTTCTTATCAATTTGATGTTCGTTATAACTGGCGTTTTGTTTTATGTTTATTACTTGCGCGGTTCCGGTCTTACCGGCGATTTGATAGTTAATGTCCAAGCCTATGCTTCTTGCAGTACCCCGGTTACTGTGGATAACATTCACCATGGCGGCAATCACGGTTTTAATATTAGCGGATTTCAATGGAATGGTTTTTTGCGGGGCCTTTTCGCCTGGCTGACTTGAAGGCTCGGGAACACTCTTGCTTACTAAGTGTGGCGTTACGATTTTGCCCTTATTCGCTAGCGTAGCAGTGGCTTTGGCAAGTTGCAGTGGCGTGACCTGATGATAGCCTTGGCCTATTCCGGTGATCAATGTTTCGCCAGGGAACCAGATCTGACTTTTTTTGCTCATTTTCCATTCCCTGGAAGGCAATAAGCCTGATTTTTCTCCAATCAAGTCTATGCCTGTTTTTTCTCCAAAACCGAATTGTTGCAAAAAGCTATGGATACGGTCGATACCTAACATGCCAGCCAGCCGGTAAAAATAGACATCACAAGATTGGGTAATCGCCTCGGTGACATTCACCGAACCATGACCGCCTTTTTTCCAATCCCTATAAAGGTGAGGGGAATTAGGCAACTGATAAGCTCCTGGGCAGAAAAGTTGTTGCTGAGTACTGACCGCATTGTATTCAAGACCAGCCATCGCCATAAAAGGCTTGATGGTGGAGCCGGGCGGATACAGTCCGCGAAGGGCGCGGTTATACAGCGGTTGGTCTGGTGAAGTTTGCAAGGCTTGATAAGCGGAATTGCTTATGCCGATAACAAAAGGGTTAGGATCAAAACCGGGGCGGCTGACAAAAGTTAATACGCCTCCAGTTTTGATTTCGATAGCAACAACGGCCCCCGTGTAGGTTTCCAGGGCATCGTAAGCCGTTTTTTGCAACTCCATGTCCAGTGTTAAATAGAGATTTACTCCGGCGATTGGATCGACTTCTTTGAGTGTTTTAAGAGGACGGCCTTGAACATTGGTTTCTATTTCAGAATAACCTGTAATCCCATGTAACTCTGATTCATAAGAGCCTTCGATACCCAGCTTTCCAATAAAAGTAGAGCCACGGTATTCGGCAATGGGCAGCTCTTTCAGCTCTTCTTCGTTGATACGTCCGACATAGCCAACGACATGGGAAGCCAGATCGCCGTAAGGGTAGCTTCTTGACTGGCGGATATGGACATCAACACCGTGAAAAAAAGGCCTGACCACAGCAAATTTTGCCATTTCTTCTTCTGTCATATTGGACAACAAGGGAATGCCCATAAAACGTTTTTGACGTTTGCGCATTTTTTGAAATTGCTCGATTTTTTCATCCGGTAGTTCGAGCAATTTTTGCAACCTTAACAGCGTGCCGTCTAAATCGCTGATTTGTTCCGGGATCAGTTCCAGACTGTAAGTTTGCGTGTTTTCAGCCAGGATATTTCCGTGTTTGTCATAGATGATCCCTCGTGAGGGAACGGTCGGCTCGATTTTGATGCTGTTTTCTTTGGCCAGGGTTGCATAATGCTGGTGACCGGAAATTTGCAGATAAACTAGCCGGATAATGAGACCAGTGGTTAATACGATGATGATAATAAAGGCCGAGATAATTCGCCCCAGAAACAGTTGGCTCTCTACCGGGTTGTCCTTAAAGGTTAAATTACGGGGCATCGAAAAGGTGTCCAGCGCAAATTAATCGGTTTTGATGGATTTTGCTAATCGGACAAACCGCAACACGGTATAAACCAATGGCCAACATAATGTGCCAACAAAAACGGGCAGCCAAAAAGTTGGTTTTAATTGCGCGGTATCTTGAATATTTTTAATGAAAAATAGCAAAAGCTGCGACAACAACAAACAAAAAAAGATGAATAGCGCTTGTTGGATAAATGGAAACTGGCGTAGCCGTCTGTGTAGCGACAAGCAAATGTAGATCACTAGCGAATAAGCCAAGGCATATTGACCAAACATCCTCCCCGTCAATACATCGGTGAGCAAGCCGAATGTCCAGGCGTGAAAAATGCCGACGCGCTCAGGCATGGCAAGCGACCAGTAGATAAGCGTCAACAGCACCCAGTCCGGGTTGTAAACAGCAAACATGACGGGTAATGGCACTATTTTTAGGCACATTGCGAGGACAATGGTCGAGATAATACGGCCAAAGCCATAACTGTTATTCATGGGCATTCTCCTCTACTCCAGCTTGCTTGGGTGCTTGAGTAGGTGCAAGGGAAACCGATTTTTTGTCGCTCCATACAATCATCAATTCTCTGTTACGATCAAGCAATGCTTTTGGGGTGGCTGTAATCCGCTTGTTGGCTGGCGGAGTGAAAGTGTCAATAACGGCTACTGGGTAGCCTTGTGGGAAAGTTCCACCTAAACCCGAGGTGATTAATAAATCTCCAGGGCGGACATCAGCATTATCAGGTAAAAAAGGCAAGTTAAGGCGATTTAATTCACCACTGCCAACAGCAATAGTCAATAAGCCATTACGATTGACCTGCACCGGGATGGCATGGTTTGGGTCGGTGATTAGCATGATTTCCGAGCTATTAGGTAACGCCCGAAAAACCTGCCCCACTATGCCATTGGCATCGACCACTGGCTGTTGGGGATGCACACCAAAACGGGTGCCTTTATTAACCACCACTATATTTTCGTAAGGAGGGACAATATTGACTGATAATAATTCAGTGGCCAACACTTGCTCACCCAGCTTAAAAGAATTTTCCAGCAAGGCCCTTAGCCGGATATTTTCCTGTTCCAATGCTTCAAATTTGAGGAGACGGATTTGGTTGAGGAGCTGCGTTTCGCGCAGTTTTTTGTTGTCTTCCTTTAAAGTCGCGTTCGTGCTGAATGAATTACTGATTCGACTCGCTGTTTCCGTGGGGAGGTCAACGAGATATTTAATGGGGTCAACGACCAAAGATAGCCCAGCGCGAACCGGATCCAGTCGAGGGCTAATGTGCTCCATTGTTAACAGGACGATTGAGGCCATGATTGCAATGAACAGGCGCGTATGGATGGATGGGCCTTCGGCAAATAACAGTTTTATAGCGGAGGTCTCTTATCAGTTTAAAAAACGGGCTGCAAAGGGCGAGGTTATCGCTCTACCGTAAAGATTGCAAGGGCGACCAGAATAGTTTCATAGGCCGCCATACAGCATAAGTGTTTTGTCAGCGGGATAGCTTATTCAAAAGAATAGGCAGACATTCCCTTTTTATCTATCATTTCCAATACCATGCCGCCGCCCCTGGCCACACAGGTCAAGGGATCATCGGCGATATGTACCGGTAGGCCGGTTTCTTCAGTAATAAGGCGGTCAATATCTTTTAACAAAGCACCGCCCCCAGTTAAATAAATACCTCGGCTGGCAACGTCGGATCCGAGTTCAGGCGGCGTTTGTTCTAGCGCAAATTTTACTGCGCTGATGATGCCTGATAAAGGGTCTTGTAGTGCTTCAAGAATTTCGTTGCTATTTAACGCAAAGCTACGCGGTACGCCTTCTGCCAAGTTGCGGCCCCTGACTTCTATTTCCCTGACTTCGCTGCCCGGATAAGCGGTGCCAATTTCAATTTTAATTCTTTCGGCAGTTGCTTCACCAATTAATGTGCCGTAGTTTCTTCGCACATAATTGATAATGGCTTCATCAAAGCGGTCGCCGCCGATACGGACTGAGTTGGAATAGACGATACCGTTGATCGAAATAATAGCCACCTCGGACGTGCCGCCACCGATGTCCAGCACCATTGAGCCGCTAGGTTCATCGACGGGCAGACCTGCACCAATCGCCGCAGACATCGGTTCTTCAATCAGAAAAACTTCACGGGCACCGGCCATTGCCGCCGATTCCCGGATAGCACGGCGTTCCACTTGGGTTGACCCACACGGTACACAAATCAAAATACGTGGACTCGGACGTAGCAGTTTGCTCTTGTGGACTTTTTCAATAAAATACCGCAGCATTCTTTCGGTGACGGCAAAGTCGGCAATGACACCATCTTTTAGTGGTCGAATCGCCGTGATGTTGCCGGGTGTACGCCCCAACATCATCTTAGCTTCAGTACCCACGGCGGCAATGCTCTTGGTGCCGCGCACCTTATCCTCTTTGATGGCTACCACCGATGGTTCGTTTAGTACTATACCTTGACCGGGAATATATATGAGGGTGTTGGCGGTTCCAAGATCAATTGACAGATCGTTTGAGAAAAGGCCGCGAAATCTTTTGAACATTTTTTACCTGCGTCCAGAGAGAAGGGGAATTAAACCGTCATACTTTATCAATCAAGCGGGTATTCGGGCAAGTTATAAAGTATTATAGTTTATGACTTTGGTTTTAATAGGGTAGAAAATGACCTTAACGGCAGACGATGTAAAGCAGATTGCTCATTTGGCACGACTTGGAATTGATCAACAGGATATAGCATCATACACCCAAGATTTATCGGGCATGTTGGAACTTATGACTCAAATGGGCGGAACAAACACCGACGGCGTTATGCCGATGGCACATCCAATGGATCAAAGTCAGCGCTTACGGGTTGATGAAGTTACAGAGAGTGACAACCGCAATAACTTTCAAGCTATTGCGCCCCAAGTTGAAGACGGTCTTTATCTGGTACCTAAAGTTATTGAGTGAAGGGATATCACATGCACAACAAATCTATAAAAGAGTTAGCTAAAGGTTTGCGATCCGGTGAATTTTCCAGCTTGGAATTGACGCAATCATTTTTAGCCAGAATCAAACAACACCAGTCGTTGAATTGCTTTATTTCCGTTACGGAAGATTTGGCATTGCAAGCTGCCAAACGTGCTGATGCCAGAATTGCCAAGGGTGATGCAACGTTGCTCACCGGGATACCGATTGCGCAAAAAGATATTTTTTGTACGCAGGGCGTGAAAACTTCCTGCGGCTCCAAAATGCTGGATAATTTTATTGCGCCTTACAATGCAACGGTGGTCGAAAAGTTAAATGCCGCAGGTGCGGTCATGTTAGGCAAGCTCAATATGGACGAATTCGCTATGGGTTCATCCAACGAAACCAGCTATTACGGCGTGGTCAGAAATCCCTGGCAAACGGATTCAGTTCCTGGCGGTTCGTCTGGCGGATCGGCGGCAGCCCTAGCAGCACGGTTGTCGGTATGTGCCACTGGCACGGACACCGGCGGGTCAATACGTCAACCAGCCGCTTTTTGTGGCATTACCGGCTTGAAACCCACATACGGGCGCGTGTCCCGCTATGGCATGATCGCTTATGCCTCCAGTCTGGATCAAGGTGGGCCTATGGCGCGTAGCGCTGAAGATACCGCTATCCTGATGCAAACCATGGCTGGCTTTGATGAGAAAGATTCAACCAGTGTCGATATGCCTGTGCCGGATTATCAAGCAGGTTTAGGCGATGACCTCAAGGGTTTAAAAATTGGCTTGCCGAAAGAATTTTTTGGGGACGGTTTAAGTAGTAGAGTAGGGGCTGTTATTGAGCAGGCAGTCCAGGAATACCAAAAAATGGGCGCTGTCGTTAAGGAAGTCTCCATGCCTAATCTCAAACTGGCGATACCCACCTATTACGTTATCGCACCAGCAGAATGTTCCTCGAATTTGTCGCGTTTTGATGGCGTACGTTTCGGCTATCGCTGTGCTAATCCACAAGATTTGACGGATTTATACACCCGTTCCCGTGGCGAAGCCTTCGGCAAGGAAGTCAAGCGCCGTATCCTCATGGGAACGTACGCTCTGTCGGCAGGCTATTACGATGCCTATTACATTAAGGCACAACAAATCCGCCGCCTGATTAGCGACGACTTCAAGAAGGCCTTGGCTGACGTTGATGTCATCATGGGGCCAGTCACGCCCAGTACGGCGTTCGGTATCGGTGAGAAGATTGGAAACCCGATTGAAATGTACTTGTCAGACATTTATACCATCGCCATCAACTTGGCAGGTTTGCCCGCCATGTCGATTCCCGCTGGCTTTGCAGAGGGCAAGCCTGTAGGCTTGCAGGTAATTGGCAATTATTTCGCGGAGGAGGGGCTATTGAATATCGGGCATCAATATCAGCAAGTTACCGATTGGCATCAACAGATTCCCAAAGGGTTTGAATAGGAATAGCAAATGGGACATCATCAAGAACAAGAATGGGAAACCGTGATTGGGTTGGAAATCCATACCCAACTTGCGACCAAATCCAAGATATTTTCTGGCGCGGCGACTGCTTATGGTGCTGCACCTAACACGCAAGCCTGTGCGGTTGATTTAGGCTTGCCCGGTGTTTTGCCGGTATTAAATAAAGAAGCGGTACACATGGCAATCAAGTTTGGGCAAGCAATTGGTGCTGAAATTGGTACTGAAAATGTTGTTTTCGACCGTAAAAATTATTTTTATCCCGATTTGCCCAAAGGTTATCAAATAAGTCAATATGATCGTCCGATAGTTCGTGCAGGGAAACTTGATATCGAAGTCGATGGCGAAACCAAGTGTATCGGCATCACCCGCGCCCATTTGGAAGAAGATGCAGGAAAATCCTTACATGAAGATTTCCATGACATGACTGGAATTGACCTAAACAGAGCCGGAACACCTTTGCTGGAAATAGTATCGGAACCGGATTTGCGTTCTGCAAAAGAAGCGGTCGCTTATATGCGTAAAATGCACAATCTGGTGCGGTGGATTGACATTTGCGACGGTAACATGCAGGAAGGTTCATTTCGTTGCGATGCCAATGTGTCGGTAAGACCCAAAGGTCAACAAGAATACGGTACTCGTGTCGAGATTAAAAACATCAATTCCTTCAAATTTGTCGAAAAAGCCATCAACCATGAGGTCGAACGGCAGATTGAGCTGATTGAAAACGGCGGCAAAATCGTGCAGGAAACCCGACTTTATGATTCGGTTAAAGACGAAACCCGATCCATGCGGAGCAAGGAAGAAGCCAACGATTACCGCTATTTTCCCGATCCTGACCTACTGCCAATATCTATAGAACCTAAATTAATAATATCTATTAATGATGATCTACCAGAATTACCCGATGCCAGAAAAAAACGCTTTATAGAAGACTATGATTTAGATAATGAGAATGCAGTTATCTTGATTTCATCCCGATCGCTCGCAGATTATTTTGAAGCATTGGTCAAAGAATCCGCCTGTGAAGCCAAACTGTGCGCCAACTGGATAACGGGCGATTTGTTAGCGGCACTCAATAAGGCTGACTTGGATATAACGGAATCCCCAGTGAACACTGAGCGGTTAGCGGGACTATTACGCCGCATCAATGACGATACGATTTCCGGCAAAATCGCCAAGCAAGTCTTTGAACTGATGTGGCAATCCAACGCCACTGCCGATGAAATCATCGCCGAAAAAGGCCTAAAACAAATCACGGACACAGGCGCAATTGAAGCCGTTATCGACAAGATCATCGCTAATAACGCCAAGCAAGTCGAGCAATACCTTGCCGGGAATGAAAAAGTGTTCGGCTTTTTTGTCGGGCAGGTCATGAAAGAAATGCAAAGTAAGGCCAACCCTGCCGAAGTGAATAGAATGTTGAAAACCAAGTTGAAGTGACGGATATTGTGTAGAACCTTATCAGCGGAGAAAAAATGAAAGAATTAACAAAAAAGGTGTTGAATAATTTCCTGATTGGTATTTTTGCGGTTATTCCCATTGTTATTGTTTTGCAGATCATTATGTTCGTGAAAGACCGGATAACCGATTTGTTTGGTTTGGTTTACGGTTATGCAGACAATTATCTCTACACTCTGGTGGTTTTTGTCCTCAGCTTTTTTATTCTGGTATCGATAGGCCATGAAATTGTTATAAAAGGCCGCCCTCTGGTTATAAGGGCTTTTGAGCATGTTATCGACAGGATTCCCTTTTTGAATACGATTTACAGGGTTCTCAAAAAGGTGATTGCCATGTTTACCAACGACGACCAAACGATTGCCAAGGAAGTGGTCTATGTTGAATATCCTAAAGAGGGGATATGGGTGCCTGCTTATGTCACTAACCGCTATGAAAACAAGTATGTGCTGTTTATTCCGACATCACCCAACCCCACCTCCGGCTTTACCGTGATTGTCGATAAATCAAAAGTGATCCATTCAGAAATGGATATTGAAGATGCCACCAGCTTTATTGTGAGTGTCGGCGTAGATTATGACAAAGCTAAAGAAATGTCTCAGTTGCCTTCATAAAGCACAATATTTTTGATAAATAATATGCCTAAAATTCTTGCTTTTCCCGGCAGCGCCCGGAACGGTTCATACAATCAAAAATTAGTGCAGATAGCAGCGCTAGGCGCTCAGCAAGCTGGCGCGGATGTTACCGTCGTTAATCTGGCGGATTATCCCATGCCCATTTTTAACCAAGACCTTGAAATGGCGGAAGGAATGCCGCAACCAGCACGAGTATTTAAAGAGCTGTTGATAGCAAATGACGGCTTTCTTATTGCCTCGCCCGAATACAATAGCGCGTTCAGTCCGTTACTAAAAAATGCCATCGACTGGGCTTCACGACGCGAGGGGGACGAAGCGCCCTTGTTGGCTTTTCGGGGTAAGGTAGCCGTTATTATGGCGGCCTCGCCTGGTACTTTGGGTGGATTGCGGGGTTTGGTGTTTTTACGGATGTTATTGGCAAACATCGGTATTATTGTGCTACCCGATCAAATGACCGTAGCGCAAGCCGATAAGGCATTTCATGCCGAAGGCAATCTACTTGATGAAGTAAAGCAGGATGCAGTCCTCAAACTGGGGATGTCCTTGGCGCAACATTTACAATAGTAAAATAATTGCTTTTCTTTGTTTGGGTCGAAATGAAATAACTATAATTGGCAGAACGCCTAAGGACATTAGCAAAAGCTATGCACATTAACATGAGGAACTTATGCGGAATCTAAACCTTATACCCGCAGTCATTATTACTACAATCGTCATTTCGATTGTCCTGTTTATCGCTTTCCATTTCATATTTCTCGACTTGTTTGTCGATTTATGGTGGTTTCAATCCATCAATCTCGAACATTATTTCTGGTTGCGGTTGCTCTACAAGTTTTTCCTGTCCGGTGCGGTAACCCTGTTTTTTTTCACGATCTTCTTTTTCCATTTCTGGATCGCATCCCGTTATCTAGGCTTGAATCCGCAGGACGAAGTCCTCAGCAATTTTGACCAGAACGTGAAGTTCCAGAAATTTTCAGAAAAATTCCTGTATGGCTCGGCAAAAATCTATACCCCTGTTGCATTGATATTAGCCATCTTCATCGCTATACCCTTCTATAACCAATGGGAGACGACCTTACTTTACTTTTTTGGCGGTCGGTCGGGCGTTACGGAATCGGTTTATGGCAATGACATCAGCTTTTACTTGCTGTCTTACCCCATCTATAAGCTAATCCAGCCGGAACTATTAAGCACAGCCACCTTGATTTTTGTGATGGTGGGTGCTTTGTATTGGCTGGAACATATCTTCGTTCCTAACCAGAACAAGGAATTTCATCCAGGCGCAAAAATACACTTGGGCATTCTAATGGGCTTCGTAGTCCTGTTCGTTGTGTGGGGTTTTTTGTTACATCGGTTTTCACTGTTGTATACCGACGTTCACGAACCCATATTTTACGGGCCCGGCACGATTGAAATCCGCTACCAATTGCCTTTGATCTGGCTGGGGATACTTTCTTTCCTGGCGATGGCAACAATCGCAGGAGTATTCATATTTTCAGATCAGCACCGGAGCAAAACACCTTTTTTAATAGCGCTGGCGACATTTCTCGTTATTTGGGGATTGCCACATCTTGATTTTATTCCCCAATTTATAGAGACATATATTGTTAACCCGAACCCAGTCAGAACAGAAAAACCATTTATACAACACAATATTGATGCCACCCTTGATGCGTATGACTTAAAAAATATCAACACCGTCAATTTGCCGGTAAAACTGAACGCCGCTGAGGACATTACCACCTGGGGTAGCCAAAAACGTTTCGAAAATATTCCTGTGTGGGATAGGGAACATTTAATAAGCAGCTACAAACAGTTACAAGAAATAAGGCCGTACTATCAATTTATAAACCTTGATGAAGACCGTTACTATATCCTTGACCACACACGGCAAGTCAATCTGGCGGCAAGGGAGATTAACATTTCAAAACTGCCAGACGAGGCGCAAAATTGGGAAAACACGCATTTGCGTTACACCCATGGTTATGGCGCGGTGGTTACTTCCGCAGCCCAAGATGCTGATAAGCCCTTGGTCTGGTATTTGCGTGACCTGAATATGTCTTCGTCGGCAGGGTTCGATGTCAAATACCCTGACATCTATTACGGTGAAGGTGAATACGGTTATGTCATCGTGCCTAATAAACTGAAAATTGTGGATATTTCCGGCAGTAACTTAGGCGAGGATCCCGGGATTTCTAAGGCCTATCACGGCGAAGGCGGGATACCGATCAATTCATTGTTCAGAAAAGCACTGCTGGCGATCTATCAGAAAGAAGAAAAAATCTTCTTTTCAACCAATATAAGCGAGGAGAGTAAACTCAAGATATACCGGAATATCGCTGACCGTATTAACAAGTTAACGCCGTTTTTGCACCTGGATAATGACCCGTATCTGGTTGTTGGCAAGGACAGGTTCTATTGGATCCTGGATGCGTACACCTTATCGGACAAATACCCGGTCGCCAAACCGCAAGAATTCGAGTTTGGCAAAGACAAACACCGCTTTAATTACATCCGCAATTCGGTCAAAGTTATCGTCGATGCTTACGATGGCGATGTCGATTATTATATTTCCGACCCGTCCGATGCCATTATCCAAGCCTACGATAGCGCTTATCCGGGCCTGTTTAAAAACCTGAATGAGATGCCTGAAGAGTTACGCAAACATTTGCGCTATCCACGTGATCTTTACCAGTTACAGATGAACGTATTTGCAAAATACCATCAACAAACCCCCGAAGCATTTTACGAGCAAGGCGAAACCTGGCAATTTGCCACCGTGCGAGACAAAGCGGTCATGCCTTATTATCAGACCATGGACTTCGGAAATTGCACAGACCAGGAAGAATTCGTCATGATTAACCCCATGACACCCGTCAACCGCGACAACCTGAGCATGATTGGCATGGCGGGAGTGATGGACAAAAGCAAATGCGGCTTCGAATACAAACCGGGTATTACCGTCTATAAGCTCGGGAAGGACGTGCAAGTCAATGGCCCAGCGCAAGTTGAAGCCCTTATTAATCAAGACCCTGAAATATCAGCGAACTTCACCCTCTGGGGTCAGTCCGGTTCTACTGTTGAGATGGGCCGGATGATTATCCTGCCGATGGGCAATACTGTCTTATACGTGCAGCCCATTTACCTGACTTCAACCAAAACCAAAATACCTGAATTGAGCAGGGTCATCGTAGCCATAGGAAATAGAGTGGTTATGGATACCACGCTATGGTCGGCTTTCAATCGGCTAAAACAGTATTATCTTAAAGATGCTGCTGAGGTTAAGGAAACGGGGGCATCCAAGGCTATTGTTAAGCCGGACGGAAATTGAGGGGCACACTTAGGGTTAGTGTAGTAGCGCATCTTTCATGTTCTCGATTGATGCGCCCCGTACCTCGGCACATCCTACACTTGGCGCATTTTACGGGTTATTCCCAATAAAAACGCCAGTGCTCGGAGTGGCATACGGGAATGGGGCGATTGTCGTAGTTTAGTAGGGCGGCTTAGCCGCGCAAACCATTCAATCCTAGCCTTGTATTAAAGTAACGGGTGAGCCTAAGATAATTACTTGCAATTTTGCAGTAACCATATTAACAACTAGGCTTCCAGAGTAAAAAGATGATTAAACTTTACCAGTTCGCCCGTACCTGGGGCATTCCTAACTTAAGCTCGTTTTGTGTGAAGGTTGAAACTTATCTTCGTATTAATAAACTCCCTTATGAAATTGTCGAAACCTTGCCGCTCAAGGCTCCTCGGGGAAAGCTTCCGTTTATTGACGACGATGGCCGCAAAGTGTCCGATTCGCGGTTGATTGTGAATTATCTCAAGTCGGCGTATGGCGATAACGACGCAGCGCTGCTTTCACTTGAACAACAAGGCATCGCCAAGGCTTATGAACGGCTTTTGGAGGAGCATTTGTATTGGGGTTGTATGGTCTCGCGCTGGAATTATACGGAAGAAAACTGGCAAACGAATAAACAGGCTATCTTCGGCGGCTTGCCGCCGGTCATCTGTGATGTAGTGGCAGCGATTACTCGCAGAAAGTTCAAGGCACAGATTATCGGTCATGGTATAGGGCGGCTAACACACGAGGAATTATTTGAACTCGGCAAGGAAGACATCGACAGCCTAGCCAATTTTCTTGGCGACAAGCCCTATTTTATGGGCGATAAGCCAACAAGCCTGGATGCAAGCGCTTACGGCATTCTGGTCAATGCCCTGGGTTGTCCGATCAAATCGCCGCTGAAAGACCATGCCTTGACCAAACAAAACCTGATGGATTATTGCCGCCGTATGCAGGCGGAATTTTTTCCTGAGTTGTCTTGGGAAGGATAGTCCGTAGGCTGGGTTGATAAACCCAGCAAATATTCGATGCTGGGTTTCGTACCTCAACCCAGCCTACAACACTTCCGCGTCAAGCTACAAAATACCTAATATACGGGATTAATATTGCTACAGTAACGTCAACGCGCATTATTCACTTATAATTGGAGTATTTTTACGTTTCCGCATTCATTCCTAAATGTCCACAAATCAAGAAAATCATTCCAAGGAACAACTTGCCACCCTTGCCCTAGGCGCGATTGGTGTCGTCTTCGGGGATATTGGCACTAGTCCATTATATGCACTCAAAGAAGTCTTCCATGGCGGCTTAACGATCAATGAAAACCATGTGTTGGGCGTATTGTCGCTGGTTTTTTGGTCGTTGACACTGGTGGTGACCACCAAATATGCCATTTTCATCATGCGTGCCGACAACAAAGGCGAAGGCGGCATCATGGCACTGATGACCTTGGCACTGCACGGCTCGCATAACAATCCCGGCAAGATGCGTTTTATCGTCACCATCGGATTGCTAGGTGCGGCACTGTTTTACGGCGATAGTATTATTACGCCAGCAATTTCCGTACTCAGTGCGGTGGAAGGTTTACAAGTCGTCGCCCCCCAATTGGAACATTATGTGCTGCCGATAACTATTGCGGTATTGAGCGTGTTGTTTATCATACAAGCTAGGGGGACAGGTGCTGTCGGAAAAATTTTTGCGCCCGTGATGTGTATCTGGTTCGTTGTGCTGGCAGTCATGGGTGTGGTCAATATTATCCACGAACCGGGCGTGTTCATGGCGGTTAATCCTTATTATGCGGTACATATACTGTGGGAATTGGGCTGGCACGGTTTTTTAATCATGGGCGCGGTGGTGCTGGCGATTACCGGCGCTGAAGCGTTGTATGCCGATATGGGGCATTTCGGTCTAATACCGATCCGTTATGCCTGGTTCGGTTTTGTATTTCCGGCGTTGCTGCTAAATTACTTCGGACAAGGCGCATTGTTGATCGGCCACCCCGAAGCAATACAAAATCCATTCTATTTACTTGCCCCTACTTGGGCGTTGTATCCTTTGCTGATCCTATCGACGTTGGCGACCGTCATTGCCTCGCAAGCAGTCATTTCAGGGGCATTTTCGATTACCCGGCAAGCCATACAACTGGGTTACTGCCCACGCATGGATATTTTCCACACCTCAGGTGATGAAATGGGGCAAGTCTATGTCCCCGCCGTCAATTGGCTGCTCATGGCCTCGGTATTCGTGCTGGTGTTAAGTTTTCAATCCTCTTCCGCACTCGCTTCCGCCTACGGTATCGCGGTCACCGGCACTATGATTATCGATACCGTGCTGGCGTTCATAATCATTCAGGCACTTTGGAAATGGAAAAAACTCACTAGCGTGATTTTTTTAACGACTTTTTTAATCATCGACTTACTGTTTTTTTCCTCCAATAGCCTAAAAATTCCGACTGGCGGCTGGTTGCCATTAGCTGTTGCAGCTGTGTTGTTCCTGATTATGACAACTTGGATTAAAGGCCGTCAGCTGTTAACAGAGCGTCAGAACGAAAAGCGTGTACTGTTCGAGGATTTTGAAGCAGCTTTGCAAAAAAATCCGCCAGCGACAGTACCCGGCACCGCGATTTATTTGACCCGAAGCCTGCATGGTGTACCGCAAGTCTTCTTACATAACTTTGAACACAACCATGTTTTGCATGAGCAAATCATTGTGCTGACCATCGTCACCAAAGATGAACCTTATGTAGCCGAGGCGCACCGGGTCAAGATCCGGTCGTACGGAGAAAATCGGCAATTTTACCGGGTAAAACTCTATTTCGGTTTCAAGCAGCCGCAAGACGTGCGTCGTGCACTGGAATTATGTGTGCAGCAAGGATTGGACACCGACCCGAAAAAGGTATCGTTTTTTGTCGGCAGGGAATTTATCTCGTTCCGACGCAGCAGCCCAATGCCCGTATGGCGCAGGCCTTTGTCTCGGTTCCTATTCCAGAACTCGTCCAGCGCCATTGAATTTTTCAAAATACCGGTGGATAGGGTTATTGAGCTTGGTATACGCGTTGAATTGTAACGGCAAATTGGAACTGAACTAAAGTTTAGGTAGCACTTCGAAAAATGTAGTGATATTACGGTCTTTCGGTGATAATTCTTAGGAATCCTTTTTTTTGTATTGTTCCTTATTAGGGGAATCCAGTGAACGGCATATTGTTCCTCATCTTATCAGTGCTTTTTCCCACTACCGTTTTCGCTGGCGAAGGTTCAGGAATGGGTTCTTCCGTCCCCTATAATCTAACCCATCATATTATCGGTTATCTTTCTATCCTCTTTACGGTGTTGGCTTACGTGGCGGCTATGGCGGAGGACGTAATTGAGTTGCGTAAGTCTAAACCGATGGTCTTGGGAGCGGCGATCGTCTGGTTTGCGATCTGTATTTATTATGCCCTGAACGGGCAAGCCAAAGTCGCTGCGTTGGCGTTTGAAAGCAATTTGCTCGCTTATATCGAACTGCTGTTGTTCATCCTAGTTTCCATGACCTATCTAAACGCCATGGAAGAACGCGGTATTTTTGATGGCCTTCGGATTTGGCTGCTAAACAAGCAGTTCAGCTACCGGCAGCTTTTTTGGATTACCGGCTTTCTGGCCTTTCTGCTTTCAACCGTGGTCAGCGGGCTTGCGGTCGGTTTATTGATGGGCGCAATAGCAATGGCGGTCGGCAAAAATAAGCCGCAGTTCATCGGTATAGCCTGTGTCAACATCGTCGTGGCGACCAACGCCGGAGGATCGTTCAGTCCGTTGGGCGGTATATCGACGTTGTTTGTCTGGCAGCATAAAATCCTGAAATTTGCAGAGTTCTTTGCCTTGGCGTTGCCCTGCCTGGTCAATTTTCTCGTCCCGGCAATTATCATGCACTTTTTTGTCCCCAAAGAAACGCCCGCCGCATCAAGCCGGTCGATTAATCTTAGACGAGGAAGCAAACGAATTTTACTTCTTTTCGCTGTAACGCTTGTTATTACGGTTTGGGCTAATGTTTATCTTGAGCTTCCGCCTGCTGCCGGCATGATGGCGGGTTTGGCGCTGTTGCAGTTTTTCAGTTTTTATCTGACGAAAACAGTTAAAAACTATGAAAGTCAATTCGCGTACGCCTATAAATTTTTTGGGGTGGACGTTCCCGTTGGCAACGAAAAGCAAGATTTTGACATTTATAAAAATGTAGGCAATGTGGAATGGGATACATTGCTGTTTTTTTATGGTGCCATGATGATTATCGGAGCTTTGAGTTTTATCGGCTACCTTGATGCCATTGCACATTTTTTGTACGGACAGAACCATCCTACGGTTGCCAATATTATCATCGGTTTGTCATCCGCCTTTATCGATAACGGTACGCTGATGTTTGCCGTGCTTAATATGCACCCTGACTTGCCACACGGTCAATGGTTGCTGCTTACATTGACGCTCGGCGTTGGCGGTAGTTTGTTGGCTATCGGTTCGGCACCCGGAGTCGGCTTGCTCGGCCAGATCAAGGAGGGCTATACCTTCGGCTACCACATGCGCTGGATGCCGGTTATTTTGCTAGGCTATATCGCCAGCATTGCCGTACATTTTTGGATTAATGCCGATTATTTTTGATGGGACAGGCTTGATCTAAAACCTGATGTTGCTTTATATGGCTATTACGCGTTGAAAGGATTTTCTGCCATATCGCACTCTCTCCAGCAGATCACTGTGAAGCCGCAAAAGCTTTACTAATATATTCCTTTAATTTATTGTCATCATCGTAGATCAGGAACACTTTGAGCTTCTCCGCTTCCGCGATTCGAGCCGCCTCCTGCTCACCCACGCAGAGTAGGGCGGTATCCCAAGCGTCAGCCCAAGTCGGATCGTCGTGCAGCACAGTTACCGAGTGCAGATGGTGGGTCACTGGTCGCCCGGTCTTGGGATTCAGTATGTGCGAATACGCTTGTCCGTTCTCCTCGAAGAAATTCCTATAGGTTCCGGCTGTCATGATAGCCGTACCATCATATTCCTTGACATCAATGACCTTATGGAGCTTTCGGATAAAAGGGGTGGGGGTTTCAATGCCAACCCGCCAATTATTGCCGTTGGATTTACGGCCCTTAACCATCATTTCTCCTCCTATTTCCACCATATAGCTCTTTATGCCCATCTCTTCCAGGCGGCGAGCAACCCTACCCACGCTGTACCCTTGTGCAATGGAGGATAAATCTATTTTCAGCTTGGGGTCTTTCTTCCTGATGCGCTGGTTGATTGTATCCACCTCCAGAAGCGGCATGCCCAAATGGGGCAAGAGAGCATTGATTTCATCCTGGGCAGGAACCCGGTTTTCGTGACGGGAAAAGCCCCACAGATCAAACAAGGGCTTTACCGTGAGGTCATAGCAGCCGTTTGATCGTTCATAAACCATATGCGCGATGACCAACAGGTCGGCAATCTCTTGGGACACTGTGAGCCAATCGGTGTTCTCTTGTTGGTTGATAAGGGATATTTCGGAATCATTCCGGTAGTTCGATAATTTAGAATCAATTCCAGCCAGTGTCGCCGTGACTTGACCCTGAATTTGCTCCAACGACGTTGATTTACTATCCATAACCAGTTTGATGTGGTAAGTGGTTCCCTGCGCCTCTCCTGATACTTCGAGTTCGCCGGGTAATTCTTGGCATCCTTGCAAAGCAAAAATCACTAATAATACGGTAAACCACCAAATTAATTTCAATGTTGCACCTCTAATGCTGGCATAGCAAACACTCAAAAAACATGTTCCATCCAATCTCTTTACAGGTCAACAGAATCTTCCAGATTTGAGGGGGCTGAGATGGCGGGAAGCTCGTCCAATTTAGTTTTTTTGACTTCCTGCATTAATTCGCCACGATGTTTTTCCAGTACCAATAATTCAATATCGCGGCGTAGGTAGTTATCCAGTTGCTGGGTAGCGGTGTAGCGTTTTTCGTGTTCCTGAATTTGCATTTCCAGTTCCATGTCCTTGATGCGGGCTTCATGCATCATCTTTTCCATCAGCAGGCGTTCGTTCAGTTTTTGTTCTTCGCTCTGCTTGGTGTCGAGTAAGGCCAATGACACTTCATTTTCCAGTTGCTTAAGCCGTTTTTCCTGTTCAATTTTCTCAATCCTTAGCCGTTCATGGGTGGCATTCCAGGCTTCCTGGTTTTTTTCAAAGTCGGCTATTTCAGCAGTGAGCTGAATTTCCTTGATACGGTGTTGATGTTCAAGTCGTTCTTGCAATAATTGCTGCTCATTTTCAAGCTGGTGTGCCTGAATTTCTCGCTGCGTTTTTGCAGCGGCTTCTTGTTCCACCCGTTTTAGGTTCTGTTCGTGGTAAACCTGTTCCCTGTGGACACGTTCCTCGATGAGAAATTGTTCATTCAGTTGTCGTTCCTGTTCTTCCAGGCGGCGTTTGAGGTTGAGCGCGGCTTGTTCCTGTTCGATTCGGTGTAATGCTTGTTCCTGATTATACTGGTCGATAAGGCGTTGCTGGCGCTCCAGGCGTTGCTGTTCGAGAACCAGTTCTTGCCGCAAGCGTTCCTTGTTTTGCTGTTCTTGGGTATTGAAATTTTTCTTTAATACTTTCAGGTAAATATCGTCATGGGCAAAGCGGCTGTCCAATTTGTTGGTATCACCTATCTCGGAAAAAGTGGCGATCATTTCACATAAGGCACGGCATTGGATGTTTTGCAGGGTCAGGGTTTCGTTAATTTCCGTTTCAATATGCCTTTCTATGGTCGATAAGCCTAGCTCCACCCAGTTCCCATTGGCCAATTTATGCAGTTCTTGATCGACGACATCCTTAACCAGGCCTTCGCAACGGGCTTTGACATGCTGATTGATGTTGGGTAAGGCTTCAATATTGGCCTGGGCATATTTTATCGAAGCCTGAAAACGTATAGTCAGTAGGGCATCGACAATACAAAAGTTGCCATAGAGTTTAATTTGGCTGTTAAAGCGCCATTCATCGACGGGGAGAGGAAAAGTTCGGTGATAAAACCGCTG
>Ga0302321_100000948_pt1 | contig 24959 bp, 20 predicted proteins | sample Fen_T0_1_FD_202505 | JGI IMG/M metagenome (GOLD analysis project Ga0302321, IMG submission 202505) | Peat permafrost microbial communities from Stordalen Mire near Abisko, Sweden - Fen_T0_1 | ecosystem: Environmental > Terrestrial > Soil > Wetlands > Permafrost | place: Sweden: Abisko...
TGCTGACGCCGCCGCCAAAGTTGACGCCACCCCCAATCGTCCCCGCCAGCACGATGTTGTTGCTGGGATCCACCGTCACGCCACTGGCGTCCGACCGACCGCCCGAGCCCCAGCCGCCGGCCGCTATGTAGTGGCCGTCTGCCCCGCCCAGCTTGGCAACGTAGATGTTCGCCGCACCAGAGGGAACTGAGGGAAGGGGTCCGCCACCAAAGTCCAGGGTGCCGCCGTAGTTTCCGGCGATGATCACGTCCCCGTTGTTGTCGATGGTCGCCGACTCACAGGTCTGGTCACCAGTGCCACCAAGCTGCTTGCCCCAGATCACGGTCCCGTCGGACGCGTCGATCATGGCCACCACGATGTCCAGTCCATCAACGTAGGTCGCCGCTGTCGGCTTGAGCAGGCCGGCCGGGGAGCTCGTCCTCGAAGTCGAATTCCAGAGCGGGACGGCTTTGTCGGCATTGCCGCAGATGACGAAGGCATCCACGCCCGGGTTCGAACCATTGGCGACGAGCGTGCCATTGCCCAAATCGACGGCATGCGCCGCGATAAGGATGGGCGTGCTTCCAGTCGAGGTGCCGGCGAACGTGGCGTAGTAGCTGAGAGTCGCACTACCTCCGAACAGGGTGTTGACCGCATTGGGGTCGAAGTCAATCTCGCCGGTAAAGAAGCCAGTGACGTTCACATTCCCTTTCTGGGAGACAGCCACAGCAACGGCCTCCTGATCGCTGTGGGAGCTGTCCCCGAAGTCAAAGGCGGCTGTTGCCAGGCCAGTCGTGGGATCCAGCTTGACCAGGAAAACGTCAGCAATACCCGCCACAAGGCTGTTGGGGTCCGGCGGAGGGTCGGTGTAAAGAATAGGGCCCGTCCCGAAATCGAAGGGCTCGTAGAGAACGCCTGTAGCCCAGAGGGTTCCGTCCCCCGATGTCGCGAGCCCAGCCAGAGTTACGTGGCTGTCCCACGCCTGCGCCCAGTTGGACGCCGACAGGTTGCAGACGGCTTGGGGGCCGTCGGGGTGGTTGGCCGGCGAGTCAGGCGACGGTGCGTCCGCCGACGCGTCCGGTGCCGGCAAGGCTAGATCAGCACGGGCGTCGGGCGCGCCGCTATCGCCACGCACGTCGCCGATGTCAGCCGCGCTGCCGGTGTCACCCGATCCGAGATCCGTTGGCGCGGTGGTGCTACCCGCATCTGGCCGCAGATCCGGCGAGGCGTCCGGGCCAACGGCCCCGCTAGTTCCCGCTGTGCTGCTGCCGCCAGTACCAACGGCCCCGCCAGCGGCAGTGGTCCCTCCAGTTCCAGCCGTGCCGCCGCCTCCATCCGATCCCCCCATGCCCGTAGCTAGATCAGTGGGTCCCGAATCCCCACCGTCGCCAAGGGCATCGCCCATGTTCGCGGTCCTGCCATCGACGCGCGGAACAGGAACGTCGACCGGGCCAGGCCCCTCGACCGCCAGGTCCATTCCCGCGCCAGCGTCTGCGGCATCCCCGGCCTGGAAACCATCGCCGACGCCCCTATCGGCTCCCGCGTCGGAGCTTGTGCAGTACTTGCGTTGTCCTGCGTCCACTTTCTCGTTCGAGCCATTCTTGCAGCCCACGACCAAGATGAGCAGCGTAGCGAGGACTCCGAAGCGGTGCAGGTGAGTATTGAGCTGGGCTGACGCCATAGAGAATCCAGCATGCCTCTCGTGGTGGGCTCGTAGGGAGAGGGACCGCAGAATCCCCCTCCCAGATGAGCCCGCGAATCGACTACATGCGCATCATATAGCCGCTGCCGCCGGCCACTGTCGTGCTGAGTGGAGTCGCGGGAGGAGGAAAGTCAATTATCTTCAGGAAGCCGCCGACAACAGCGGTCGCGTCCTGGTTCACCCCGGCTGCCCAGCGGTTGACGGCGACTCCGTTAGCCCATGCACCATTCGAGGCCCCGTCACTATACGCGTGTGCACACAGGGCATGACCGGTGCTCGCATCGAGGGTCACCACGAAGGGAACCACAACACTAGGGCTGCCTCCAGGCGATTCAGTCAGAACAAAACTCCCGAGGCCTTCGTTGATCGTATTCGTGAATGTGCCCGCAGCAGTGGCGTTGCCCATCGAATCCACTGCCACGGCGGAGCAGCCCGCGGAGGCGCCCGCGGGGCCTCCCCAATGCTGCGCCCAGGAGGGCGCCAAGTTCGTATCCAGTTTCACGGCGAAAGCATCGAACTGCCCCGCTGGTGCGGCGAACGTTGTGCTTCCGAAGGCTACACCGGCGTTGAACGTACCGGCGGCAATCACATTCCCGAGAGAATCGGTGGCGAGCGCGGCGGGCTCCACACTTCCCTTGGTGCCGAAGGCCTTGGCGGCCATGGTCGCCCCGGTCTTGCCATTGAGTTTCGCGACCCACATGATTTGGTCTGCTGCGCCAGTGGGCGCCGGAGAGAGCGCCCCAAGGCCGAGATCCAGCGTTCCGGCATAGGTTCCAGCGAAGATGGCGTTGCCGTTGTCGTCCAGCGCCGCGGCTAGGCACGTTTGGTCCCCCGCGCCGCCGAACAGGTGAGACCAAAGGATAGTGCCATCACTGGCCTTCACAGCCGCCACGATCACGTCATTTCCCCCGCCTGGCGTTCCAGGCGGTGTGGTGGTTCCAGTGACAGCGAGACTGCCAGCGTTGTTCGTCGCCGCGCCGCACACGACGAAGTAGTCTTTCCCTGGCAGGCCAGCGATGGCGTCGAGCTGTCCGTCTCCCAGGTTCACCTTGGTAGCCCATAACCCAATGCTGCCGTCGTCAGCGAGACCGGCGATAAAGTCGATTGGACTCGCTCCTGGATTGACGATGACTTTGTCCGGTTGGGTTCCGTTGAACATGTCCAAACTCCCCATGAAGTTGCCGATGATACCCACGCCGGCACTGCTAACCGCAGTGCCCGTCACGTACTGCCCAGAGGAATCACCTGCCGTGAAAACCCAGGACGGCTTTCCGGAACTCCGGTCGATCTTCGCGACAAGGATGTCCGCATCGCCGCCGAGATTCGGCAGGGGTATTGAGCCGAAAACGGTTGTGCCGGTTGTGCTGGAATAGACACTCGCGCCGGTGATTAGGCTTCCGTCCTTGTCCCATGCGACGGTGTCCAGCGCCGGCACGCTGCTGTAGGACGATGCCCATTCGGGACTCGGACAGACGAACGCACCAGCTTCGCCGCTATCGCTTGCGTCGGCATCCGGGCCCACACCGGCATCGCCTGGCGCGTCTGGGCCGGCAACCGGGTGATCGGGCGGGGCATCAGGGACCATCGTTCCCCCGGTTTCGCCACCGTCCATTTTGCTCGCCGACAGATCGGGCGAGGCATCAATAGCCACTGTTCCCCCGGTTCCACCCGCGTCTGTTCCACCTGTCGGCGCGTGGTCGGGCGCGGCATCCAAACCCACTGTTCCACCGGACCCACCACCGCCTGTTCCGCCGGTACTCACGGCAAGATCCACGCCCACGTCCGGTGTGCTAGGCGGTGCGTCCAGCTTCGGCTGAGCGGCGTCCGGCAACGGCTTGGAGCTGGTACTTGAACTGCTGCAGCCGGCGTTCAACATGGCTACCGCCGCCCCCGTCAACGAGAGCATTCTGCAAACCCTGATACCTCTTTGTGCGTGTCGGATCATGTTTTCCTCGCTGTGGTTGGGCCCCTGCTGGGGGTTAGGCTTGGGCATTGATACCGTTGCCGGTGACAGGCCCAGGTGAAACATTTGTGATTTTACAGTGTCGCTATCGAGAATCGCCGACTAGGGCGCCAGGGTGGCTGCACAGATCGCCGAGGCGCTGCTGCTGATCGCGCCGACCGGCGGGCCCAGATCCAGATTTCCTATGAAAGAGATGAGCAGCAGACTGCCGCCCGACTCATCGCCGGACCCACCCATCAAGCCTATCACCCCTGCTGGCCGGTTGCCCTGGGTCGGCTGTACGAAGCCCTTCGCTGCCAGGATGTCTCCGTTTCTATCCAATTGCGTAACAAAGGTCGCTCCTTGGGAGGAGTTGGGAGCCGGTACTTGCGTCGTTCCTAGCGTGAATGCTTGGAAGTACATTCCGGTCAAGAGAAGTCCCCCCTTCGCACCTTCTGCCATGGCCGTCACCGAGGCGTCCCCGCGGACGCCTACGCCCTTGATCCAGTCCACACTCCCATCTAACCCATTGAATTTTGCGAGGAAGGTGGTGGATCCGCCCAGGTCCACGCCGTTCAGGAGCCCTCCAGACGGGATAGTGCCGAGCACGACGACATCGGAACCGAGTGCAAGCACCGATGTGGGAACAATGGTCGATTGCCCTTCGCCGAGAGACACGGCCCACAGGGCATTGAGACTGCCGGACAGATCTTGGGCACCTGCATCAGCAACGCTGGACGAGCCTGGGGGAGCCAACTTGGCCACGAACATCTGGACGACATTGGGCTCGCTCACTATTGGCAGCGCAGAGAGAGTGCCGAACTTTACAACGCTGCCGAATCGGTACGTACCTACGATATATGTGTTCGATTGCCCGTCCATGGCCACCGCGGCGCAATCCTCGTCATTGGTACCGCCCACCTGTGCCACCCAGAGGTTTTGGCCGGTCGCACCGTCAAGACCCGCCAGAACGATGTCAGTGCCGCCCTGCCAGTTTGCCTTTCCCTGGAGCGACGGGGAAAGATCCGTGCCGTCTTGGTTTGCAGTTCCACACAGGACGAAGGCGGCCCCCAGAGGCTGAAGACTCGGATCCCCGGCTATTCCGCGCAAGCCGGTTGATTGCGAAGCGCTAGAAGAAAACTTGACCCGCCGAGCCCACAGCCCGCTGCCATCCGTCGAACTGGCCCCGAGGATGTACTGATCTCCGGATCGCGCATCCAACTCGGTGTTACCTAACATTATGTCTCCGGAAAAAGGACCCACGAGTCCCACCTGGCCGGAACCGCTCACGGTAAAGGCCATGACGCCCTGGCTCTGCGCACCGGGAAAGGACCGAGTCCACGTCGCCTTTCCCGTGCTAGGGTCGATCTCGGCGATGAAGATGTCCGTGTCGGTCTGGTCGCGCGGCGGATCTGTGGTGATGGGCCCGCTGCCTAGATCCGTCGTGTCGAAGAAGTCTCCGGCCATGAAAATACTCCCGCCTGATGTTCGCACCAGACCGTTGCCATTCGACGGACCCTCCACGTTTTGGAAGATCCGTGCCGACACCGCGGTGGGGAACACGGACTGGCCAGCGTCGCCGTGGCAGAAACCCGTATCGGGGTCGCAGCTTGCAAAGCTCGGGCAGAAGGGTTTTCCCTGGCACACGCCGTTCAGGCACTGATCGCCTGCAGTGCACTTCAACCCATCGTCGCACTGTTTTCCGTTCTGGGAGTTTGGATTGGTGCACTCCCCGGTCCCGGGATCGCACACGCCGGCCGCGTGGCACTGATCCGTTGCTGTGCAAGTCTTGAAAGGTCCGTCGTAACAAATGCCGCCCCTGCAAACGCTGTTCGTCGTGCAGGCCCGGCCCTGGCAGCTCGTGTTGTCAGGCACGGGCAGGTTTACGCACTGGAAGGTGTTGGGATCGCAACTATCGATGGTGCAGTCGTTCTTGTCGTCGCAGGAGGCCGGGCACGTCGGGGCATCAATCGTGCCCATGTCCACGCCCGCTTCGACGCCAGGACCACCTACATCGAGGCTGGAACCAGCCGCATCGACGGTTGAAGGACTCGCGTCGACGATGGGTGTCTTTGCGCTGCTGCCGCAGCCCCAAAGACCGCACACCAGCGCCACCAGCGCCGCGCAGATTCCTGAGTATTGGGGGATAGTCGGGTTCATGAATTGTCAGCCACGAGGATAGTCATCTGGCCAGCAGGCCTTGTGCGGCTGCTTTCTACGCGGGTTTGCCGGGCATGCTGGGTGAGGGATTTGCGACAACTTAGTGACCGGAACGTGACAGGTCGCAATTGGCGCAAAGGGCGGCAGGAAACTCGGGTTTGCGCGCGTAGTATCCGGCCGCTCGATGAGCAGACCATCCCTGACGTCGCAACGAACTCTGACCGTGGCCGTCCTGGCCGGGCTGCTCCTGCTCACGGTTGCGGTCTACGCCCGCGGAATGAACGGCTCGTTACAGTTCGATGACCTGCACACGGTGCAGTTCAGCCACAGCATTCGGCATCTCGCGAACTTCTTCACGGCGTCCTCGATCCTGGACGCCATACACGGCAAGCGCGTTCTCACCGATCTCACCTTTGCCATCGACTATTGGGCCGCGGGGCCGGCGCCGCTATCCTTTCATCTCACGAATCTGGCCATTCATCTCGCAACCACCCTGCTGGTGTTCTTCTTCACGAGGCAGATCCTCACTCTCAGCGGCGCGGGCAGCCGGGACTTGCTGGCTGTGGCCGTGACGGCCGTGTTTGCCCTGCACCCGCTGCAGACCCAGGCGGTGATCTACATATCCCAGCGTGCGGAATCGCTCGCTTCCGCTTTCTACCTTGGATCGCTCCTCTTGCTTCTGCGGGCCGAGCGGCGCAGACGCTGTGCGGCGGGCGCTGGGTTCTACCTCGCTTCGTTCGCCTTGTTCGCACTCGGGCTCAGCGCCAAGGTCATCGTGGCCACGCTCCCGGTTGCCTATCTTCTGATGGGGCTGTTGCCCGGCCCGCGCGGCTCGTTGTTGCGACCATTGAAACAGCTGGCCCTGGCAGCCCCATTTCTTGCCTACGCGTTGTCAACGACCGTTCTCACGGTGGCTGGCCTGAAAGGCGAAGATGCGGGCTTCCTCATCCCGTTCATGCCGCCGGGTCGCTATTTTCTCACCCAGTGGCACGTGCTCGTCACCTACCTGCGCCTGCTCTTCTGGCCCACTGGACAGAATGTCGACTGGGATTTCCCGGTGGCACGCGGCCTTGGCGATCCGGTTGTGCTCGGCTCCGGGTTCGTGCTCGTCGTGATGCTTGCGGGTGCGGGAATCCTTTACTTGCGATGCCGCTCGCGTGCCGACAGCGTAGGAGCCAAGGGCCGCCTGGCTGCGTTCGGAGTGATCTGGTTCTTTCTCCTCTTGGCCCCCACCTCCAGCGTGGTGCCGCTGGCCGATGTCCTCATGGAACATCGGACGTACCTTGCGTCATGGGGGGTGTTTCTCGCCGCCGCGATCGCGGCCGACAGCCTGGTCGAGCGCCTGCCCCGGCTCGGACGGCCGGTCTTTCTCGTCGCGGTTGTGGCCTGCTTGTGCGCCGCGCTCGCGACAGCGACCTATCTTCGTGTCGGCCTCTGGCAGTCGAAGCTCGCGCTCTGGAGTGATTGCGTCGCCAAGTCTCCGTACAAGGCGCGCGCGCATCTCGGCCGAGCCAACGGTTATCGCGAGGCTGGCGACCTCCAGCGGGCCGTCGAGGAATTCCAAACAGCTCTCAACCTAGCCACGAGAGATCCTCGCTGGATTCGCCTGGAAATCCGGGGAAAGCTGGCCAGCTCGCTGCTTCTGCTGGGCCGAACCGACGAAGCCGCCGCCGAGATGCAGGCGGGTCTGGCAGAACAGCCGACAGACGCGACCCTACTCGGCCTGCTGGCCATGGCCCATCTTCGGCGGCACGAACTGCCCGCGGCCGAGGCAGCCGCGGAGGCTTCGGTGCGGGCGGCGCGGGTGCCGGCTGCTTCTCTCCAGATTCTGGGGATGGTTCGCTCCGTCAAGGGAGATCGCGAGGGCGCAACCGCGGCGCTCGAGCAAGCCGTGCGCCTGGACCCCGACGAACCACAGGGCAGGCTGCTCTTGTCCCGGGCCTACCGCGAGCAAGGCCATCTGAACAAAGCTTGCGATCTGCTTCGCGGCCTGCCCACGGAACTGTCGCTGCAAGTGAAGGACGAGCGTGCGGACTGTCCCGAGCCGTGAGCCTGCGCTACTGACGCCGCCGACGGAACGCCAGGCCGAGCGCGAGGATCGCCAGCACGCCAGCGACAGAGTCACGGCCTCTCTGCCCCGGGTAGGAACAGCCTCCGCCGGTTGACCCAGATCCCGACGGCGCGACACACTCAAAGTTGGTGGCGAAGGGATAGATGTCGCACGCGGCATGGACGTCGTCGGGCGACAAGCTGCGCAGTCCAACCTCGGCACCGGGCGTGGCAGCTGAGACGGAGACGTACATTGTGGCCTGCGTGATGATGGGGGGCAGGTTGCCGGCATTGCAGTCGGGTACCGGGTTGCCCTGGTTGTCCGTTGACCGCGGGATGAGCGTGCCGTCGGCAAAGGTTCCGCCGGGGCTGAAGCAGGTGTGACTCAAGCCGATGACATGCCCGAACTCGTGGGTGATCGCCCCCTGAAAATCCTGTGCGTCGGATTCCTCGGGATGGGCCACGTAGTCGCCCCAGGTGAAGTCAGTGGCATTGACCTCCAGGTCAGCGTCCAGGATTTCGCCGGTGTCTGTGTTCTGGAACACGGACGTGAGAGCCAAGGCACTTGGGTCATTGCAACTGCCATCCTTGGGCAGGGGATCGCTGCACCACTGGCCCTGGCGGAAAATCAATCGATTGTGGTGGTCGAGGCCGACCTTGCCAGCGACATCAGGGACCGACACCACGGCGAAGATCACGTTGGTGCATCGGTTGATCCCGTCGAGCGAGGCCTGACTCCAGGCCGCGCCCGCTGCTTGAGCTGCACTGAAGTATCCCTGAGCATCCAATTCGGGCGGAGGGGCACCCAAGGAAAACTCCATGGTCACACAGGGCGTCTTCCATGCCGTGGCCACGCCTGACTCGGTCATGGTGCGGACGTAGGCCGCGGCAGGCATGGGCAGGGTCGCCACGCCCGCCACAAGCAGGACTGTCACTAGAATGGTTCGGTCTTTCATCAAGGTGATCTCGGAGTTTCTACGGCCTGACCAGCGCGCGCACCTGCTCGCGAAGCTCATCCAGCCCAGCCGCAGGCTGAGGCAGGGCTGGCTGCACCTGGCCCTGCGAATCGCGGCGCACCACCGCAGAATGCTCTGCCGCTTCGGCGACCCAGCGCTTGGCCGTGCCGTCCCAGCGCACAGAGCGCTTGCCCTGACTCATGCCCACCACGCGAGCCGCGGCTTCGCCGGCGAGAAACAGCACCGCCTTCTCGCCGACCACGAAGCCAGGCATGCCGTGCACGCGCATCTCGATGTTGCCCACGCTGCCCCCCGGCTGCACGATGACGATGCGCTCGCCAGGAGCGACCGCCCCTTTCCACGCCTCCTCGACCTTGATCTCGATGCGCGTGTGAATGGTCCGGTGGGCGGAATCCCAATCGCTCTTGGACGACAAGACCTGGGCAACCACGATGCGTTCGGCCCGGGCGGTCAGTTCGGCAAGGTCGAGTGACTGGACCAACGAGCCGGCTGCCAGCGACGGCACAAGCAAAGCTGTCAGGCCAAGAGCAAAACTTCTCAGGCGGGTCATGGCCGAGAACCGTAGCATCACGGCGCCGGCCGCCTAGTGAACTCCTTGCTAATCCTTCGCATGGGAGGCTTGGTTCCCCGGGGCGCAGCAACCATCGCTCCACTTCATGGCCACGGCCACTACTTGACCGGGGCGGGCTCGACGCTACGCCCGTTTCGGACGCGCCAGCTCCTGTGCCTTCAGCCACTGTTCCTGCAGATTGAGGGCAGCCGTCCAATGCTCGATATACTCGGTGTCCAGGCCGGAGCCGCGCACTTCGATGATCCCGGCGGCGTCTCGCAGCTGCATTTCGGAGCATCCGACCTTGGCCCATTCGAGCTTCGCGATGATGGTATCTTCCGGGGTCGAGACGAAGGTATCTGCCCCGAGCAGTGCCACCGCTGTGCGGCGCTTCAGCTCTTCCACCGAGAAGGACCGCGCTTTCCTGATGACGAGGTCGACCTTCCATCCGGTCTTCATGTCGATCACGTTGAAAAGTGTGCGTCTTCTGAGTGCGTCGAGGGCTGTGTTCAGGTCGACGTAGTACTCAAGCTCGGGCAGGCTTTGCACGAGCGTGCGCAGACCGAAGTCGTTTGGATCGATGACAATATCAAGATCCTGGGTGGTTCGGGGCACGCCGTGCAAGGAACTCGCGAAGGAACCCACCACCATGTAGGGAATGCCGGCGGCGGCAAGCTTCTGCGCCATCCTGGCCAAGATGTCACCGGCAGCTCCGGCTGGGGTACTCATGGCGGGAGGAGGGCCTTGCGAGGCCACGCCCGTCGATAGAGGTCGCCCCCAAGCAGGAGCAATCGCAAGGCATCCTCGACCTGTGTGGAGTCATATTCAGCGTGGCGGGCCTGGATCCCCGCACGAGTGATTGCCCTTGCGTCGTCCGACATCTGGGCGGCGAGAAAGACCCGCTGGGCGGGCGTCATTCTCCGATAGATCGTCAGCTGCACTGCTGCGGCTTCGGGGTGTGTGTCGGCGTGGTTCACGGGCTTCCTCCGGTCCATGAAAGCTGCTCTTGGTCCGAGTGGAAACCTGAAAAGCAGCGCCGTCTACCGTGCGGCCGCAGTGTCCGGGAAACGCTTCGCGAACACGCGACCGCGAGCGCGGAAAGCAGATCCTGCAAAGTGCCGATCTTCCTGGCAACGTCGGCCATGAACGGATTATACGCCCCTGGCCCACCTTGACCAGTCACGCACTATCCGCGCAGGACCGCCTTTCGCCGCAACCGGTCGTCCAGGATGTCACAAAAGGCTTTGCACGCGCGTGCGCAGAGCCAACTCGTTTTGATCGATGACAATGTCAAGATCCTGGGTGATTCGGGGCACGCCGTGGATCGCGAAGGAACCCACCACCATGTAGGGAATGCCGGCGGCGGCAAGCTTCTGCGCCATCCTGGCCAGAATGTCACCGGCAGCTCCGGCTGGGGTACTCATGGCGGGAGGAGGGCCTTGTGAGGCCATGCCCGTCGATAGAGGTCGCCCCCAAGCAGGAGCAATCGCAAGGCATCCTCGACCTGTGTCGAGTGATATTCAGCGTGGCAGGCCTGAATCCCCGCTAATGGCGACTTTCGCGAGCGCGCGCAAAAGACCCCGGCCAGCCGTGCTTGGAGGCTGCAAACCCTTCGGCTCGCGAGAGTCCACGAATCGGCAAATCTCGGAGTTCCTCTGTTGGCAAGTGTCCGTTGCAATCCTGTAACAAATCCGCAGCAAATCCGTCGCAACGGCTCTTCGGGCATCTCGCTATGGTTCCGCCGCGGTCCGGGTTTACCGGGCCTGAAATGGAGGCAGGATTGCCATGACCTATAGAAAACAGATCGTAGCTTTGACGGGCGCGGCGGGGATGGTGCTCAGCGCATCAACGGCCCTCGCCCAGGCCACCACCGTGGCTTGCAACGACACCTCGGTGCTTCCCAACCCCATATTTATGGCGGGCAGCAGCGCGTTCGAACCCATTCTCAGCCAGCTCGCTGTGCAGATAAAGGCCAAGCAGGGCATCTCAATTATATATGACCCGATTTCCTCGTGCCTCGGTGTGTCCTCGGTTTCGCCCCCGGCCGACAATCCTGTCCCGCAGCCGCTGACTGGCACGGCCCACTACTACACGGCCGATCCCACCGACAGCAGCAAGACCGTCATCAATTCTTGCAATCTCTCAGGCAACACCATGGCCAGCGTCGGAATTTCCGATGTCGCCTTCGATTCCTGCCAGGGCCTGTCCAAGCCGGCCACCATCGGGGAATGGGCCGGCCCGGTGCAGTCGATGCTCATCATCGTGCCCAAGGACAACTATACCACGACGTCGATGTCGTCGCAGCAGGCGGCTGCCATCTGGGGCTGTGGCCAGAAGAGCGGGGTCGGCAACTTCACCGACGAGACCGCCATCCAGCAGCGCAGCCAGACCTCAGGTACTCAGATTCTCATCGCCAAGAACATCGGCGTACCGGAGAGCGCCTTTAAGGGTGTTCCCAACGGGTCAAGTGGCGCCTTGTTGACATCCTTGATTGCCGTTCCCGATCGGCAAAAAGCAATCGGATTCGTTGCCGCCGATTTCTATGCGAGCAGAAGGGCCCAGATCAGCTCAGTGGCTTTCCGCGGTATCGGGCAAACCAAAGCCTACTACGCCGACTCGACTGCCACTGCCACCGATCTGAAGAACGTGCGTGACGGCCACTACATGATCCAGGGCCCCCTTCACTTCTTCAGCCCGCTCACCGCAGGTCAGCCAGTGGCCAACGCGAAGTTGGTGCTGGACTGGCTGACTGGCGCCGTGCCCATCGACCCCGCCAACCCCTCCGGCTACGTCAATACGGTCGCGGTCGGCGGCGATGTCCCTCAGTGCGCCATGAAGGTCAAGATTGACAAGGATGGCGGCCAGTTCTCGCCGTACCACCCGCCGGTTTCCTGCACCTGCGCCTTCGAGGCTGCCAAGTTGGTCACGTCGGCGGCTGGCACCTGCACCACACACTGCACCAGCGACGCTGATTGCGGCAAGTTGCCTGGCACCCGCTGCCAGACTGGCTATTGCGAGTAACTCATCGGAGGAAATGCACAATGAATCTCTTTAAGATTTCGACAGTTGGACTCGCACTGGTTCTGATGGGCTGGGCTGCTTGCGGCAGCAGCAGCCAAAGCAATCCAGACGTTGGGCATCTCGGCTCTGGCGGCGCTGGCGGTACTGTGAGCAGCGGCGGAGCCACGGGCGCGGGTGGCGCTATGGGCAGTGGTGGAGCGACTGACACTGGTGGCGTCACGGGCAGTGGCGGAGTCACCGCGGTTGGTGGCAGCACCGCAATGGGCGGGGCAACTGGCACGGTGCCCGATGCCGGGGTGGACGCCCCGATTCCCGGTCCTGACGTTCCAGCCGATGTTGCCGCTGATGCCGACGCAGGCGATGGTGGCTCCGACGGAGAAGTCGGCTCTGTGACGCCGCCCGATATCTGCACGGGCCTAACTGCAACTCAATGCCATCTGGCCATTATCGGCGCGACTGCGGATCCCACCGTGTCCGCTCTGGATCCGGGCCCCAATCCGCCTGTCCTGTACCCAACCTGCTCAGCTCAGTAGCACGAGAGAAACAACGGTGCAGTCCCCTATCTTCCGCAGAGCGGCCACCGCCATCCACGTCCGATCCGGGGCCGGACGGCCGAGACGGCAAGCCTTGATCTGGGGCCTGCTTTGCGCGACTGCACCGTTTGCGATCCCCGACACGGCACTTGGGCAGACCCTCCCCTCTGCCCAGGTGCCGGATTCTGCTCCAGCCGACAATGCTCCCGTGTCGGGAGACGACGCGCGCAAAGAGATGGCCGAACTTTCTGCCCAATTGGCGCAGCAACGCGCGGAGTTGGCCAGCCTGCGTGAGGAATTGCAGCGCAAACTGGCCGAGGAGAAGACAGCGCGAGAGGCGGGGGAGGCAAAGGTTCAGACGAAAGCGCGAGCCGAAGTCGAGGCTGTCCTGAAAGCCAATCCACGCGTGGCTGGAGTTGAGGGGCTCAGTATCTCCGGTTTCGTGCAGGCCGATCTCAACGTCAAGCAGACCTCGCAGGACCAGCTCAATGCCTCCACTGGTGTTCCGCTCAACGACAACCGATTTCTCATCCGTCGCGCGCGACTGCGAGCCGCCGTGGACCAAGGTTACTTCGCTGGCGCCTTCGAACTCGACGCCAACACAGTCAACGGAGCACAGGTGCGCCCCCTCAACGTGGAGGCCACACTTAAATGGCCCAGCGAGGGCGTCCCGCTGGCAGCTCTGACCGCAGGACTCTTCAAGATTCCATTCGGCTTCGAGGTGCTGCAGAGCGACCGCGACAGGCTTTTTGCCGAGCGCAGCACCTTTGTCAGGGCGCTGTTCCCGGGAGAATACGACCTGGGTATGCGACTGGCCGGGGGCTGGCGCTTCGTTCGCTATGCCCTGGCCGTGCAAAACGGCGAGCCGTTGGGCGAGAGCACCTTCTCCCTGCGCGATCCCAACCAGGCCAAGGACATCACCGGGCGTCTGGGCATTGTGTCTCAAGTTGCGGAAATGGTGGCGGTTCAGGCCGGATTCTCGACCCTGGCGGGCAAAGGCTTTCACAAAGGAGTGCCGCCCACCAAGCCGACCCTGATCTGGCAGGACCTCAACGAGAACGGCCGGTACGACCCCCTTGAGCTTATCGTGTCCCCAGGGACATCGGGCCAGCCATCGCAGAACTTCAGCCGCTATGCGGTTGGCGCGGACGCGCTGGTTTCAGTGGAGTACTTCAAGAACGCCGGCACGACGATTTACGGCGAGTTTGCCCGCGGCAAGAATCTGGATCGGGGCTTTCTGATTGCCGATCCCTACGGCCCGCTCGGTCGGGATCTGCGCGAGTGGGGCTACTATGTGGCGGTTGTTCAGAGTCTGGGCACGCACTTCAAGGCGGGCCTGCGCTACGACTACTACAACCCCGACCTGGACAGCGCCGACCGCCAGGCTGCGGTGGCCGTTCCCTCCAGTCAGGATATCTCGACGGTGTCGTTTGCGATCGCGGCGGTCGGCAAGGTCGGCGCACTGTCAGGCCGACTCATTGTCGAGTACGACTGGATCGCCGACCACCAGGGCCGGAATATCAGCGGAATACCCACTGACTTGAAGAACAACGTGTTCACCCTCCGTTCGGAGGTCGCTTTCTGATGCGCCCCCTCGCGCTTGGCTTGGTCGCTGGTGGATTGCTGTGCGGCGCCTGCTCGGGCGCTGACCCGAGTTCCGGACAGCAGGCGTATTTCACAGTCCAGGGCGCGCAATACATTCCCGGGCCCATTGACATCACCGCTCACGATCCCGCTCCAACAGTTTCAGCTCCATCGGCCGCCACCCTCGAGCTTTTCCCAGGGGTCGCAAACAAGAAGATGTCGGGCAGCGCAGGCCCCAACTCCACAGCCGTGCTGGTCGGGTTGCAGGGCGACGTTGGGCACTGGGTCGTGCCGGTGCAGGATCCCGACGTGAACACTGTTGGCAGATACACCTTCTCCTTTTCGGCCTCGTTTTCTCCTCTGACGCCCGCTGGAGATGGCGGCGTCCTGTCCGTGGTCTTTCGGGCCACCACGCGCGACGGCAAGATAGGGCCGGCGCTGGCGCTGCCCATGACCATGGACACGCCTCAGATCCAGGGCGCCTTGGTCATCAGCCTAGCCTGGGACACCGAAGCCGACCTCGACCTGCATGTGGACTTGCCCAGCGACGGCGACGCGGGCGTCAACGAGATCTGGTCGCGCAAACCATCAGGGCTGCCGCTCGGGACAGTCGGCGCGACCGTCGACGCCGGACTCCAGTCCGGCTATCTCGACTTCGACTCCAACAGCATGTGCGTGATCGACGGTCGCCGGGCCGAGAACGTGATCCTCCCTTCCACGCCACCGAGCGGACGTTACGTCGTGCGCGTTGACACCTTCTCGCTGTGTGCTGAGACCACGGCGCGCTGGTGTGTTCGCGCGCTTGCTAACAACCAAGTCTTTGAGGCTTGCGGACAGTCGACCGACATCGATACGCGTTTTCCTCACGGCCAGGGAGCGGGACTACAGGCCCTCGTTTTTGATTACTAAAAAGGAAAGGTGACCCATGCTGCTGATGCACAAACTGGTATTCGTTGCCCAAACTGGGGCTGCGGCGGTTCTCTACATCTTGCTCCTGCTGTCCGTCTATTCGGTCGGCGTGGTGCTCGAGCGCTGGTGGTACTTCCGCAAGCGGCGACTGGACCTGATCGCGACCGGCAATGCGCTGGCCAAGCGGCTGCGCGCCGGGGATCTGTCCGGCGCCAAGCGGGACCTGGAAGAACTGCATGCGGTTGAGGCGGAGATTCTTCGCGACGCCTTGGACTACTACGCCGACGGGCCCGATTCCTTGCAAGAAATCGTGCAGAAGGGCGTTCGCCAACGCCGCAAGGTCTTCGAGAGTGGCCTCTTGTTTCTCGGGACTCTGGGCAACAACGCCCCCTTCGTGGGTTTGTTCGGCACCGTGCTCGGCGTTGTCGCGGCCTTCAAGGAGCTGGGCGCTGCTTCTGCCAACATGGCTGCTGCTGGTGGAACCGGCGGCATGGGCAACGTCATGAGCGGTATTTCCGAAGCGCTCATCGCCACGGCGATCGGTATCTTGGTGGCCATTCCCGCCGTCATCGCGTTCAACATCTTCCAGAAGAAGAGCAACGACATCGAGGAAAACTCGGCCGCTCTGGCCAATCAGGTCTTGGCTGTCATGAAGTCGACCAAGAACCCGAAGAACTCCTTGAAGACGTCGGACAACACACCCCCACTGGAGGATCTCGCCAATTCCAGAAGGTCGTTGCGCCCGGCCGAGGTGAACGGCTGATGGCTGGCACGATGGCAGGTGTGGGGCGGGCCAAGACCATCTCCGCCATCAACGTGACCCCCCTGGTCGACGTGTGCCTGGTCTTGCTGGTCATCCTGATGGTCGCGTCCACGTACATCGTGGCCCAGACCTTGAAGGTCAGCCTACCCAAGGCGCGCGTGAGCGACGGCACTGCGGAAAAGCCCAACACTGTGCAGTTGTTCAAGACAGGCGAGCTGCGCTGGAACGAACAGCCGGTCAATGAGCAAGAGCTGGAGGGTCGCATGAAGGAGGCCGTGGCGGCTGATTCCGAAATCAGCGTGGTCATCAGCGCCGACAAAGACGCGGCCCATGGCCAGGTCGTTCACGTCATGGATCTCGCCAAACTCGCTGGCGTCACCAAGTTTGCAATCAACATCATGCAGGTGGGAGGCCAGTAGCGGGCGATGGTCTGCCGCTGGCTGCCCAATCGTGAGGTCTTGCCGTGAAGAAGGGCACTGTCGCCATTTCCATGGTCATTCACGCCGGGCTTGCATTCGTGCTGCTCACAGCATCGCAGCACCGCGCTTCGGGCAAGACCTATTCTGTGCAGTTGCAGGAGGAGGCCAAAAAGAAGAAGCGCGAGGCGCCACCCAAGCCTAAGGCACCGCCCAAAGTGGCCAAGGTAGATCCGCATCCGAAAGAACAGAAGACCGCAGCCGCGCCCAAGATCGCGCCGGTCGCGGCGCCAGTTGCGACGGCGAAAATGCCTGCCATGGTCATGCCGACCGAGATCGCCATGAGCAACGAGGACATCGGCGATGCCGTGGCGATTCCCATTGTGCGCGCCCCTCAGGCGGTGGCGCCCACCAAGGTGGCCACGTTTGAACCTGGCGCGCCCCGCCGCCACCAACGCCAGGAGCTGAGCGCGGGTCCCAACATCGAGGAGCGTTGCACCGACGAGCCTTCCAAGCCCGAGCCCGTGTTCAAGACCGAGATTGAGTACACAGCGACGGCACGTTCCGAGGGCATCGAGGGCAAACTCAAGTTGAAGATCGTGGTCGGCGCAGACGGCTCCGTGCTGTCGGTCGAGATCCTGGCTAGCGTGTCACCTGAGCTGGATGCTGCCGCAGTGGCCGCGGTCAAGCAGTGGCGCTTTCGGCCAGCCATGGCCTGTGGCAAGCCCATCGCGGGAGGGACCTATGTCTTGGCCCGTCGTTTTGAGCTGGGGGATTGATTGCATCTTCGCCTTGCCTTTGTGGCCGCTCTCGTGGGCGCCGGGTTCCCGGTGTACCCAGGGCACGCGCGCGCCGATGAGCCAGTCGCAATCGCCAAGCCACCCCGCCTGATTCATTTCGTTCCGGCCGAGTACCCCAAGGACAAGCACGACGCCGGGATCGCCGCGCGGGTGCTGCTCTCCATCGAAGTGGGAGACGATGGCAAGGTGGGCGGCGTCGAGGTTCTGGAAAGCGGTGGCTCCGACTTCGACAGCGCCGCCGTGGCAGCGGCCCGACAGTTCATCTTCACTCCGGCCGAGGCGGAAGGACAAGCCATCCCCGTCAAGATCACGTACCGCTACGACTTCACCATCGTGACCAAGATGGTGTCTTTGGGACCGCAGGTGAACTTCGAGGGTGTGATCCTGGATCGTTTCAAGAAACAGCCGCTGGCCGACGTGACCGTGCGGATCAAGGATCTGGACCTGGCCACCAAAACCGATGCGGCCGGCGCCTTCTCGTTCACCGACTTGCCGCCGGCCACGTACAAGGTTGAGATTCGCCACCCGCACCTGGTCACTGTGCTGACCGACGAAACCATTCGGCCGGGCCAGAAGCGCACCATGAAGTACTACGTGGAACAGAAAGAGGACGACGTCGACGAAGAAGTCGTGGTGCGCGCCGCCCGCATCAAGAAGGAGGCGGTGGAAACCCGCATCCGCACCGAGGAGGCGCGCAAGGTTCCTGGCACCCAGGGCGACACCTTGAAAGTGGTGCAGAACCTGCCAGGCGTGGGACGCGCCAGCTTTGGTTCGGGCCAATTGATAGTATGGGGCTCGTCGCCCAAGGAGACCCGGGTGGTGGTCGAGGGCGTGGAGATTCCCAGCCTGTATCACATGGGCGGGTTGCGCTCGACCATCAACTCCGACCTGGTCAAGTCCATTGATCTGTCGCCCGGGGCGTACGGTGCCGACTACGGACGCGGGCTGGGGGGCCTGGTGCGCATCGAGCTGGCTCCGCTTCCGGCGTCGGGCGTGCACGGCTATGTCGCCGCCGACGTAATGGACACCTCGGCCGAGCTTTCCGCTGCCGTGACCCCGCGGCTGCGCCTGGCTGTCGCCGGACGCATCGGCTATCTCGATCGTCTGATGACGATGGTGACCAAGGCCGACATCGGCGACTCATTCCCCATCCCGCGCTACGACGACTACCAGGCGCGCGCCACCCTGACTCTGCGCAAAGACGAGGAAGTCAGCGCGACCTTCCTTGCGGCGGACGATCATCTGCGCCGAATCATTCCGGCCAGCGATCCAGCCGATCTGCGCGCGCAGAACCCCGACACCTCTTTCCGCCGCGTGTTCGTCAGCTACAGCCGCCTGTTCGACGATGGCTCCAGCGTGCGCGTGACGCCCTCGCTGGGCGTCGACCACAGTGCCGAACACGACACGTTCGGCAAACAGAACACGCGGATTGATACCCAGACTCTGTCCTATGCTTTGCGCGGAAGTCTGCGTCGACGAATTCATCCTGCGGCGGTGCTCTTGCTCGGCATGGACGTGCAGGGGCAACAGCTCCAACTCAGCCGCTACGGTTCGGTGAACCAGCCACCGCGCGAAGGGGACATCGTGGTCTTCGGCCAGCGCCCTTCCCCCGATACAGCATTCGACAACTGGAAGGTAACGGTTCTCAGCTTGGCCAGCTTCGCCACTTTGGACCTCAAGCTCGGGAACTGGACCCTGACGCCGGGGCTGCGATTTGAGCCCACTTGGATCGAGGGCGATCATCGCCTGCCCTTCAGCAACATCGCGCCTCCCATCGGCTATTCACGGCTCGATGCGCCCCCCAATCCATTGCACGTTCCTGTGCTGCGCAACTTGCCCAACCCCCGCGTACAGATCGCCTGGCGACCGATGTCCAATCTTACCCTCACTGGCGGCGCGGGGGTGTACGGCCAGCCGCCCGATCCCGCGGACATGTCGCCGGTGTTCGGCAACCCGTCGATTGTGGGGTCATATGCCGTGCACCTGACCGGCGGGTTCTCGCTCAAGCTGCGGCCAACCTTGACCCTGGAGTCAGTGGCCTTTTACAAGAAGCTGTACGACCTTGTCTCGCGCAGCGCCAGCCCGTCCCCGCCGGTGGGACAGGCCCTGACTCAGGATGGAACCGGTCGCGTGCGCGGGCTTCAGATCCTGCTCCGGCAGGAACTGTTTAAGGGCTTCTTCGGCTGGGCGACCTATACCCTGTCCCGCAGCGAGCGCCGCGATCATCCTGGCGAGGCCCTTCGCCTTTTCGACTACGACCAGACCCACGTTCTGGCCCTGCTGGCCAGCTACGACATCGGCAAGGGCTTCGTGGTGGGCAGCCGCTTTCGCTACTCCAGCGGGATGCCCCGCACGCCAGTGTTGGCGGACAAGTATCTCGGTCGGGACGGCTACTATGAGCCCGTCTTCGGAGCGCACAACTCCATTCGCATCCCGGCCTTCTATCAACTGGATGTCCGCGCTGAGAAGGCCTTCGTCATGCAGCGGACGAAGTTGAGCGTGTTCATCGACGTGCAGAACGTCACCAATCGCAAGAATCCCGAGGAGATCATCTACAGTGAGGATTACAAGGTCAGGAGCACCATTACCGGATTGCCGACATTGGCCGTGGCCGGTGCCCGACTGGAGTTCTAGTGAACATGACTCGCGCGAAGCAACTTCTCTTCACGGCCATTCTTGCTGGCACCACCGCGCTCGGGTGTAAGCCTGAAGTGGGCCAAGCCCCGTCGCTGATCACCGACTACGCTCTTCTCGCGGTCAAGGGCGATCCCGCCGAGGCCAAGCCCGACGAGAATGTGGTGTACTCCTTCTTGCTGGCGTCACCGGCGGGAACGGTCACCGATGCCACCGCCGGCTGGGACGTCTGTGAGACGCCCAAGCCGCCGGCTGAGAATAGTTCGGTGGCCAGCGCCTGCAATCCTCCGGAGCCGGGCGCTGCCACGGGACAGACATTTGCCGCCCCGGTTTTGACCAAAGCCTGCATGCTGTTTGGTCCCATTGCCCCCCCGGTCGCAACCGGCCAGCCGGCGATTCGGCCGCGAGATCCCGACAGCACGGGTGGCTACTACCTGCCGGTTCGAGTGAAGTTCCCCGATCTGGCGACCGGCAGTCTGACGGGATTTGCCTTTGAGCGAATCAGCTGCAATTTGGCCAATGCAGCGACCGATATTGTTGACCAATACACCAAGCGCTATGTGCCCAACAACCATCCCGGCATCGCTGCCACTGATGTCAGCAGGGCCGACGGTTCCAGCTTCAACCTGGATTCTGGCTCGCCAACCATAGCCCCGGGTGAGTCAGTCGTCTTCCAGGCGACCTTTGCCGATGGCTCGGCCGAAACCTTTCCGGTTCTCAACCAGAGCGGCGACGCGCTGGTGGACCAGACAGAGGACCTGTACATGTCCTGGTTCGCCACCTCCGGCTCTTTCGCACACGACCGCACCGGCGTGGCAGGCACCGAGACTGCCACTTCGACCAGCAATACCTGGAAGGCCCCGGACACGGCCGTGACAATGGTATACTTGTGGCTGGTGTTGCGCGATTCGCGCGGAGGAGTGGCTTTCAGGTCGTACTCGATTCAGGTGGCACAGTAGCCACACCCGACTTGCCAAGACGCGGGACCAATTGGCCCCTTGACGCAGTCTCCGGCTGGTCACAATCACGTTGCAGTGCTGTAACACGCAGTCTCTGTTACCGCGAATATGGTCGCTGCATGCTCGGGATTGCATCCCAGGCGCGTGTGCGCATTCTCGTCGTACAAGACGAGCCTAACCTGAGCGGTTCACTGTCGTATATTCTCGAAGCGGCGGGATACCAGGTACAGGTCGTTGGCAGTGGTGAAGAAGCCCTGCGCATATTCCCTGGTCTGTGTCCCGACCTTGTCCTGCTCGACATTGCGCTGCCAGATCTCTCTGGCTTCGAGGTTTGTCGCCGAATCAGGGCGAGTGCGGTGACCCCACAGCCAGCCGTGGTCATCCTGACCGCCGAGACCGGGGAGAGTGAACGCGTCGCCGGTTTCGAGGTGGGCGCCGACGACTTCGTGAGCAAGCCTTTCAGCCTGCGCGAGCTGATGTTGCGCATCGAGGTCCGGCTGCGCGCTCGCCAGACCGCCGAGCTGCTCGCCATCGCTGAGTCCCCAGGACCTGAGCAAGCTGACGAGCGCCTGGTCCTGGGACCGCTGGAGATCGATCAGGCGGGCCACCGCATCTTTCTGTCTGGCGACGAGGTCAGTTTCAGTGCGCAGGAAATGCGCCTGCTGGCCTACATGGCCAGCTCGCCGGGCAAAATGCATACGCGCCGGGAGTTGCTGACTGAGGTTTGGGGCTATCGCCCCGATGTTTCCAGCCGCACCTTGGACACGCATATCAAACGCATCCGCGACAAATTCGGCGCCATGGCGTGGATGATCCAGACGGTGCACGGCGTGGGTTATCGCCTGGCCAAGTCCCAGCAGCGGGTCCGTCGTCGCGAGGCAGCGGGCAACGTCGCTCGGCGCAGATGAGCGGGGCGACCGTGCCGGGATAGGGCCGACGACACTTCAGCCCTTGCGCGCGGGAGTTGTCGTTCCTGTCTTCTGTGCCGGTGGCTCCGCGCGCACGGCCAAACGATAGCCCACCCCGCGCACCGTCTGAATGAGATCGCCGGAAGCGCCAAACTTGTCGCGGATGCGCTTCACATGCGTGTCCAGAGTGCGGCTTGAGACTTCTGGATGGTAGCCCCACACCTCGGTGAGCAATTCCTTGCGCGACCGCATCTTGCCCGGCGTGCGCACCAGGAAGAGCAGCAGGCGCATCTCCAAGGGGCTCACGCGGATTTCCTCGCCGGACACGAACACGCGGTGCTCGGCCCGATCGATCTCCAGCGGGCCCACTTTCACCCGTTCCAGGTCGGCCGGTGCAGCCGGAACCGGCTCGGCCGCTGGCCGCCGCGCTTTCAGTCGTGCATCGATGCGCAGGACCAGCTCACGAATGCTGAATGGCTTGGTGACGTAGTCGTCGGCGCCCACCTCGAAACCGGCCACGCGGCTCAGTTCCTGGCTCTTGGCCGTCACCATGATCACCGCGGGCTGGACACCACCGGTGTTGGCGCGAATACGACGGCACACATCGAACCCTGATATGTCGGGCAGCATGACGTCCAGGAGCACCAGGTCGGGGCGGAAGCTGGCCACTTTCTCCAGGGCCTCCTCGCCGCGCTCCGCGACCTGCACCTCATAGCCAATTGCCCTCAGGCTGTACGAGAGCGAGGTGCTGATGTCGACTTCGTCCTCGACCACCAGGATGCGAGGCAAGGGTCGACGACTGGACTCAACCATGCCGGCAGGCTACGGCGTGCGCGTGACAAGACGGTGAAGTTGGTGCAACTTTCGTGATGCTCCCATTCCGCAGACGGTCATTCTAAGATGGCGAGCGGGCGACGGGTCAGCGCGTCCAATTGTTGCTCGTTTGTCACACGGCCCTGCCATAATTATCGAGCGTGAGAGTACCAGGGACCGATTCCATCATCGCGGCCGTCGACGTGGGCGCCAATGCCGTACGCCTGCAGATGGGCCGTGTCCTGCAAGACGGCAGCATCGAGATCACCCACCAGGAACGCGATCCCGTTCGACCAGGGCAGGACGTGTTCACTCGCGGCGCGATTCCGGCGCCGGCTGTCGAGCGATTGGTGGCGACCCTACGGCGCTACGGGTCCTTGTGCCGCCGCTATCACGCGCGGGTGCGCGCGGTGGCAACCAGCGCGCTACGCGAGGCGCGCAACCGCGATGAAGTCGTCCGGCGGGTGCAGCGCGAAGCCAAGCTGAATCTGGAAATCATCTCGGGCAAAGAAGAAGCGCGACTCATCTGCCTCGGCGTTCTGCACGGCAAGCGGCCCAGCACGCGGTCCCTGTGTGTGGACATCGGCGGCGGCTCGACCGAGGTGGCGGTCGCCCTGGGCGAGCGAGCCACGCACCTGTGGAGTCTGGCGATGGGCGCGGTCCGATTGACCGAGCTGTTCAAGCTGGCCCACACCACAAGCAGCAAGCAACTTCGACTGGCGCGCGAATATGCACGCGAAGCCATGGTCGAATCGCTGCCCAAGGTCCTTCCTGGCGCGCCCCGCGTAGCGCTGGGAAGTTCGGGGTCCATTCGGGCAGTGGTGGACTACACGGCGGCCGAAGGCAGCAACCAGGCCACGGTCAAGCAACTGGCTCGCACCGTCGAGGAACTGGCGGCCATGAGCCCGCGCGAGCGGCGACAGCGCTTCGACCCGGCCCGCGCCGATATCGTGCTGGCCGGGGCAGTAATCCTGGAGGCGCTGGCAAGTCGGCTTTCGCTGGACGCAGTGACAGCGGTCGATCGAGGTCTGCGCGATGGCTTGCTGGTCGATCTGGTCAACCGTCGCAGCACCGGTCAGCGCGATCGTTCCTTGGCTGACGAGGCACTCGGGCTCGGCCGTCGGTTTCAGTTCGATGAAGCGCACGCGCGCCAGGTCGCCACGCTGGCCTTGGCCCTGTTCGACCAGATCCCGCAGATCCACCGCCTGCCAGCCTCAGTCCGTCCCTATTTGGAGGCCGCCGCCTGGCTGCACGATATCGGCAACTCGGTGAACTACCAGAAACACCATCGACATACCGAGTATTTGGTGCGCAACACAGATATCCCGGGCCTGGCTGACCGCGAGCGCGATCTGGTGGCGCGCATCGCCCGCTATCACCGCAGAAGCCACCCTGACCTGCACCACAGCGGCATGGCGGGACTGTCGCGCAACGAGGCCATGATCGTGCGCAAACTAGCCACCCTGTTGCGTGTGGCCGACTCGCTGGATCGCAGTCACGCCCGGCCCGTGCGGCGGCTGGCCGCGCGCGTCCGTCCGGGCGAGATTCTCTTGAGCCTATCCACGCGAGGAACCGTGGACCTGGAACTGTGGGACGTGATGCGCGAAGCGTCGTTCTTCCGCCAGGTTTTTCGCCGTCGTCTGCGGGTCGAAGTGGTTTGAACAGGTGATCAGTAACACTTGGGGTTGGTACGGCATCGCAAAATTTCACAGAACTGTCACAGAAGGTTGTCCCGGGGAGGAGCAAGACGTAGTCCCTTGTCTTCCAAGCGCCATTTTTCTGCGACCGACCACTCGCTGGGCGGCGCCGGGAGCGTCGTGCAACCGCACCACTTCATCAATCGCGAGCTGTCCTGGCTGGAATTCAACGGGCGCGTCTTGGAGGAAGCGTGTGACCCGGACGTCCCGCTGGCCGAGCGCTGCAAATTCCAGGGCATCGTGGCCTCCAATTTGGACGAGTTCTTCATGGTGCGGGTCGCCGGACTCAAGCAGTTACTGGCAGGCGGCGTGGCCGACAGTGGTGCCGACGGAATGTTGCCTGGTGAACAGCTCGCCGCGATCTCGGCACGCGCCCATGACATGGTGGCGGCCCTGTACCGCAACTTCCAGCAGTTCATCGCGCCCCAACTGGCTGCCAAGGCCGGGCTGGCCATCCTGCGGCCTGAGCAACTCAACCCCGAGCAAACGGGATTCTTGCACGCGCACTTCAGCCGCAACGTGTGGCCGGTGCTCACGCCGCTGGCAGTGGACCAGGGGCATCC
>Ga0302321_100000950_pt1 | contig 24926 bp, 21 predicted proteins | sample Fen_T0_1_FD_202505 | JGI IMG/M metagenome (GOLD analysis project Ga0302321, IMG submission 202505) | Peat permafrost microbial communities from Stordalen Mire near Abisko, Sweden - Fen_T0_1 | ecosystem: Environmental > Terrestrial > Soil > Wetlands > Permafrost | place: Sweden: Abisko...
AAAGACTTCCAAACCTTGGACAGCCTGCCCATGTACGCGGAGCTGATCGTGAGCGGTGCTTGGTGGGACTACGTGGATGTGCTGGCCGCGCATCGAATTGGGCCACTATTAGCGGCCTACCCGAGCCAAATGCGACGCACGATGCTGGCCTGGAGCCGCTCACGAGACCTCTGGAAACGGCGCACGGCGATTCTCTGTCAGCTCGGGTTCAAGACGAGCACGGATTCTGAGCTGCTATTTTCGTGCATCGAGCCGTCATTGGCATCGAAGCAGTTCTTCCTGCGCAAAGCCATCGGCTGGGCGTTGCGCCAGTTCGCGCGGAACGACCCGAACGCCGTCCGAAAATACGTGAGAGACCACGCGAGCAAGCTCAGCTCGCTGAGCCAGCGTGAGGCGCTCAAGCATTTGTCAGCGTTCGCCCTGAAGCTTCAGCCGAGCGACCGAGCACCGCGCTCGGCGCGCTCCTTCACGGTTCGGCGATCGATGCGCAAGCGGCGCCCCGTCTCGACGTAACTCTTGGTCTCTCGATAGAGGAGCGCACAGTAGCGGTCGAGCAATGCCTCACTGTCGAAGCCACTCGCGAGCAAGGCGCGATCGAGTTCCGACACGTCCGAGGCGACCGGGGTGCGGCGCGCAGGGCGGTAGCGCTTTCGCACCAAGACGTTGCGCACACACTGCTCGAGCTCACGCACGTTGCCGGGCCAAGGATAAGCCGCGCCCAGCCCGCGTTCGACGAACGCTTGCACCTCCTTGGCAAGCTCAGGTCCGTATTCGCTGCCCGCGATGCGCTCACTGAGAACCGAAACCATCAGCACGAGCTCGCTCGGATCGGCTTCGATGCGTTCCCGTAGGGACGGCGTCTGGATGCGATCGGCGCACAAGCGGTAGTATAAGTCTTCGCGAAACCAGCCCGCCTCTAGCCCGTGATCCAAGTCACGGTGGGTGGCAGCCACGATCTTGCCCAAGAACAATCGCGGCTTGGTTTCCCCGAGGCGCTGAAAGGACCGCGTCTGCAGCACGCGCAGAAACTTGACTTGCAGCTCGTTGTCGAGCTCACCAATTTCGTCCAAGAACACCGTACCGTCGGGTCCGCACAGCTCGAGCCAGCCTTGTCGATCCTCGAGCGCGCCGGTGAACGCTCCGCGCCGGTGCCCAAACAGCTCTGACTCGATCACGCCCCGCGAAAGCGCAGACACGTTCAGCGCGTGATATTGACTGGTAAAGGTCTCGACGAAGCGTAACTGGCTCTCGTCGAACGCCAAGTAGCGCGAGTAGCCGATGGCTTGCGCCACCAGATCCTTGCCGGTGCCGGAAGGGCCCATAATCAGGGTCGGAATGTCGGCCATGTGGCGATACACGCTGTTCCTGTAGCGCCGAAGATCATGGGTGAAGACCGAATGCCAGGTTTCGGCTCGAAGCTCGGCGATGGGCCGGGAAATCCCCAGCAAGTACCGGAAAATATAGTGAAAAGCCCGTCGGATTTGAAAGAAGAAGGCCAGCGCTCCGGCCGCGGTCAAACCAGAAGAAAGCGGCACCGCGGGGTCGATCAGCAGACGCTCGAAGTCGCGTTTGAATGCCGGGTAAAATCCGACCTTGCGCGCTTCCCCAGACTCATCGACGGCCAGCTCGTACAGGCTGAGCTCGTAGCGAGCAAAGAGCGCGTACAAGCAGAGATCCTCGTACAGCAACAGCTCGTCTGCGCGGAGCTCGGCCCGCGGCCCATCGAGGCGTACCCGAAGCGCCTGCGCCGATTGCCAGGTGAGGTCGCGCAAGCGAATGACGTTCGGCCGTTCCCGGTGAAACCCTTGACGCTCCAGCTCGCCGCCATCGGCGGACCAGACCGGATTGCCTTCGGTAAACTCTCGGCCGAGCGCCACGCGCTCGCTCTCGATGCGCTGGGGGGCGAATGGGTTGTCGTAGGCGATGCGTGAGACCGCGCCGGCAAACTGGCGCTCTTCGGGCCGGAACAGCATATACATTTTGTGTATACCGCCGATCATTTCATGTACACCCACCTAATCTCGTCACCGAGATGTCATCAGTAGTTTCCATAACTTAGCGGCTTCAACGCCGCGGGCCCAAGCCTTGCTGAAAGGCGCCCATGCCCCCGCGTTGGGGGCGGAGGAGGCCCTTTGATGGCTCGTTTCAAACGTTGGACCCACGGCGTGGTGGCCAGCATCGACAGTCTGATCGTGCAAGTAGAAAACCATGAAGCGCAGGTCTCGAGCACCCTGCGCGAGCTCGAGCAAGGCGTGGCCCGCTCCAAGGTCCAGCTGATGCGGGTCGAGCGCGACGGCGTAGCCCTGAAGCAGGCGCTCGCCGAAGAGACGGAAGCCGCGAGCCGTTGGCGCGACCGCGCCACACGCGAAGAACAAGAGGCACGCGCACTCGAATGCCTCCGACGACACAAGCGTTCGCAGAGCCGCGCGCTCGAACTCAGTCAAAATCAAGCCGAGCATGCACGCGTGGAGCTGCAACTCAAGCGCGACATCCAAACTCTGGAGCAACGTCTGTTCGAACTCCGGCAACAGCGCAATACCATGCGCACGCGCCAGACACGGGCTGAGGCATTCAGCGTCGTGCAAGGTAGCGGCGTCGAGAACGGCGAAATCGGAGCCATTTTGGAGCGCTGGGAGACGCGCGTGGCCGAGACCGAGGTGGCCAGCGGTTGCCTTTTGGCGTCACTGGATAGCTTCGACGACGAGTTTCTAGACGCGGAAGAACTGGCTGCGCTCAAGCTCGAACTCAGTGACTTGCGCGCACGAGAGGAGACACTCTGATGGAACTGCAGGAAAATCCGAGAACGATTCTGGACCAGCCGCCCACGCCGGCAACGACTGGCTTCGATCCCGACGCCTTCACGCGTGCGCTGCGCATTGCCGGTGCAGCACTGGTAGTCGCTGCAGCCTCTACGTTCATGCTGCAGAACTGGCAAGTCGGCAATGACTTGATGCGCTACGCGATGCTCGTCGGCCAATCGCTGCTGCTGGCCGCAGCCGCGTACTTCGTGGGGCTTACCGTCCGCGAAGGGCGCTCCGCGCGCACGTTCCTTTCGCTGGTATTGGCGACCATCCCAGTCAGCTTTGCGGTGCTCGGCGGACTAGTCTATTCGCGCTTTCATCTCGGCGAGCTGTCGCCCCTACCCCAATATGCAAGCTGGGTTGCACCGAGTCGGGGCTCCGCGCTATTGGCAGTGCTCGGCACGCTGCTGCTGTTCGTCCCACTTTCACTGGTGTCTTTCACGGCGCTCGCCCGTAAGCAAGCCAAGGCGCTCACCTTGGCTTTCTGCGGGGCGAACTTGCTGGTGCTCGTGCCGCTGCGCCAGCCTGAGATCGTGGCTGCACTGGCGGGGGGGGCGCTGCTCGGGCTCTTGCACTTGGAGCTCACGCGCTTTGCGTCCGCACCGCAACTCGACACGGTCGAAGGCAAGCTTGCCCGCGTGATGCCGTTTGTCCCGCCGCTGATCATGCTCGGGCGTGTGTTTCACCTGTATCGCGTCGGTCCCGCGTTCGTGGGTGGCGTGCTGCTGATCGCGGCGGCCGCGCTGTGGCTCGCGCTGTCGCGCACGGCGAGCAGCCGGTGGCGCGACGCGGGCGCTTGGATCGCGGGCGCCCTGTCGATCGCCGGCTGGGGCTTGTGTTGGTCCGAACTCGTCGGCCAGTTGCCCTCCCACGGAGTCGCGATTCTGGTCTTGGGTTTGCCCGCGGCCACGCTGCTCTTCTTAGCCGCCGCACGCGCCGTTGCCTCCAGAAGCGCGCTCTTCGGACTTGGCACGATCCTGGCGCTGATGACCGCGCTGTCGGCCAGCGCGCTCGACCGCGGTACTGCCGCTGCGTTCTGCTGTATCGTTCTCGGGGTCGCGGTCGCGGTTTGGGGCGCTTCGGTGCGAGCCCGCCTACGCACTGTAAGCGGCGCGCTGGTCGCGCTTTGGGGCCTGGGGCTGCAAGTCTGGCTCGCCGTACACGCGGACAATCTCTTGCGTTGGCTCAGTCTGACCGCGGTCGGCATCCTGCTGATCGTCGGCTCGGCGTATATCGAGCGCCATCGCGGGCGCTTGGCCAGGCGATGGCAGATGGGCCTAGCCGCGAAGTAAGCCGCGGTCTTTCGCTCGAGACTGGCTTGGAGGCTCACTGATTCCAGCCGCCAAGCCCAGCGCTAGGTAACTTCACGAGGTGGAGCCCCATGGCCTCGCCCGAAGCGCGTGCGGATGGCCCGCTTGGCCTCCGCCAACTCCAAGAGCACCCGCCTCGCGTGAGCGAGGAAGGTCTCGCCGGCCGGCAAGAGTTCCATCCCGAGCCGCGTTCGTCTGAACAACGGCAGACCCAACTCTTCTTCCAAACCCTTGATCTGCCGGGTGAGCGGCGGCTGGCTCACGTGGAGACGGGCCGCCGCTCGGGTCAGCTGGCCCTCCTCGGCGACGGCGACGAAGTATTCGATCTGCGTGAGGCTCACTGGGGAGGAGCCTAGCATACCGAAATGGTATTGGCGGAGCGGCGCTTTGACCCGCATCGTCCGCGCAGATGATCACGCTCCTCGATGGTACCGAGCAACGGGCCATGCGTGCCGCAGGACTCGTCGCCCGCGCCACACTCGAAGCCGTGCGAAAGGCGCTGCCGCGCTTCCGGACGACGGCTGACGTCGCCGAGTTCGTCGCGCTGGACACTCGAAAGCGCGGCGCCAAGCCGAGCCAACTCGGCTACCAGGGCTTCCCTGCCGTTTGCTGCACCAGCAAGAACCATGTCGTCTGCCACGGTATCCCGAGCCGAGCGGAGAAGCTCGAGCCGGGAGACATCCTCAACGTCGACGTAACCAGCGAGTTCGAGGGCTTTCATGGCGATACATCGGCGACCTTCTTCATCGGCGAGCCTTCCGCCGAAGCCCGCCATCTCGTACACGTCGCCGAACAGGCTCTCGCCATCGGTATCGCCGCCTTGCAAGTGGGCAGGCGATTGGGGGAAGTCGGCATGGCCATCGAACACTTCGTTCGTCAGCAAGGCTGCAGCGTCGTGCGCGAGTTCGGCGGTCATGGCATCGGGCGCAAGATGCACATGGAGCCGCACGTGCCGCATTGCGCGCAGCACCTTGGCCCGCGCCTGCGCGCTGGTATGGCTCTGACCATCGAACCGATGGTGAACTTGGGCACCGCCGACGTCGTCTGCCTCGACGACGACTGGACCGTGGTCACGGCCGATGGTCGCCTGAGCGCGCAGTTCGAGCACACCGTGTTGCTCACCGACTCGGGCCCGGAGATTCTGACCTGAGAGAGCGGGGCCCGCGAATGGCCAAGTCGGTCGGTGATCGCGGCCGAGGGCCGAACTTGCCCGAGTCCGTTGCCCTCGAACCGTCACGCTGAGAACTGCACCGTGAGCTCAGTGGCCAAGTCCGGACCTATTCAAGGCGAGCAATGGTACTGCACGCAACTCGACTGGTTGGTTGAAGAGATGTGACATCCCTGACAGGCGCTAGTCGCCTGATTGTAGGCGGCGCGACCCGCAGCCTCGTCCGCGGAGGTGCCCGTCGGGCAGAAGCTGGAGACCGTGGCCGCTGAGGCACATGCACCACCGCCCCCGCCTCCTGAAGAGGCTGCCTTCAATGCGGCGATCGCATCCAGATCCGCCTGCGTGGGCGCGACCTGGTTGAAGCCGAAGTCGAATGCGTACGTGGCATTGCCATTTGCGTCTAGATTCAGGGCAGCGGCGATCTGCGCTTTCAAGCGTATATTGGCGGCGTTCTGGGCGGCTGCCGCAGATACTTGGGCGTAGTTTGTCGCCATGGCCTGGATATAGTTGCGCACGAGCGTGTTCATGCCGATTGGATCGCCAAGCGCCTCATCCGTCAGTAGCACTCCGACGGTGGAATTCAGCAGCGTGTTGACCGCCGCCGAGGTTTGCGCCGAGAAGATGGAGCGTGCGCTGCCACCACCAAAGGTCGCGGCCAGCTGGTCATTGAAGGCGTTGAAAGGAGTCACCAATGCCGTGGTCACGGTGGTCAGCGGGCTCAACCCGTGAAAGCCCCAATTGAATACCGGGCCATCCACCGCCACGCTGACGTTCACGATGGGATGCAGTTGAATGACGAAATGCTTCGCCGGACTTATCGTGTACACGGGCTCGAGCGAAAGGAAGAGCACGAGCTTTGCGGTCGCAGACGCAGTCGCATCGGCGTAGAAATGGTCGTTCGAGATCCCAATGCAATGGTGTTTGATCCGCGGTGGAAAACCGCCAAGGTACGGCAAGCTCGCCCCCACTTCGTCCAGCAAATCCGCCCTGCCATAGACCGAAACCGGTAAGGTGATCCCGAAGAGTGCGGGGCGGCTGATGGCATTGCCGCTCAGATTCACGCTCGCCGTGCTGTACAATGTTGCGTTGGAACTGAGATTTTGCAAAATGATGGTCTGCTCGCAGCTATCGGTAAGCACTTGTCCCTGCGGCTTGCTATCTGAATAGACAATGTCGCCGTTTTGAATCGACAAGTGCGCCTGCTGCAACTTCGCATTCACGGTCGATTGCAGAAGTGTGCAGACCTGACTCAGGTTCGGGTCGCCCTTATCACAGTCCGCAAAGTAGTTCTGGAGCGGATTCAGAATTTCGCCCAGCGTGATGGCTCGACTCTCACTTGGGCGCATCACGAACAGGAGCGAGAGCGCGAACGGGATTGCGAATTTCATGGATGGGGCTCGCTTTCTTGGTCGATGCCGCGACGGCACCTCAGCGCCATGAGTGGGCGCAGGCGAGGCACACGATCACTCGTCCGCGAACAATGCGGGTGTCGGCTCGACGCAAAGGCGAGGTGAAGCCTCTCGTGTCGGTGACGAAAGTCGCCGGGGAAAACGGCTTCTCGATTCAGTGCGGCAATGGCCAGCCTTTGGGCCCCCACGTCCGGCGCAGCCGGCGTCGGGCGGGCCCCGGCGCGCGGAGCGCGGAGCGCGAGCGCGCCGGCCGTATCTCGACGATTAACTGGCGGGGCACACGATCAGACGCCAACGACGGCGTCGGCCGAATCGGCGGTCAGAACATGCTCGACCCAGCGATCGAGTTGCGGTTCGCTCGCGCTCGCGATGCGAAGCTGGGTGACCTCGCTCAGCTCGCCGAACCTGAGCGTCAGCAGTTTGCGCAGGCTGTCGGCTTTGCCTTCAGCGCGGCCTCTGGCTTCGCCTCTGGCTTCACCTTGAGCTTCCCACTTCTCTGCTAGAGTCGTCATTAGGTCATCCTTCATGTCCGGTTGAGCGGCGTTCATCGCCTGGATGATGCTCGTGGCCACCGATTCATCGGTCACCACGGCAATATACCGAAAAATCGTCCGAAGTGCCTCTAGCCCGTTGGGGGCCCGCCAGAGCTCGGCCATGGCTGCTAGCCAGCGTGTCGACGAACGCGCCAGCCGAGCCGGACTGCGGGCGTCGCGAAACAACCAAAGTGTCAGCGCCGGGATCAGTCCGAGCGCCCGACCTTCAAGCTCATCGTCGCTGACCAGGCTCAGGTCGTCGAGCACGAACCTCAGCCGTGGGACTAATTCCGAAAGGCCCGCGGCCTCGATCAACTGCCGATCAAACAGCTCCTCGATTCGCGACGCCACCGACCAACCCGCGTCTCCGTGGTGCAGCACGACCGGGATGACCACCGGCAGCGGGAGCGTGTCACCACTAGTCTTCGCTTCATCGACATGGCGCATCAGAATACGAACGACGTAGCTGAGTAGGCGCAGCGGGATCAGCTTGTCAGGACTGCTCTGATGTTCGAAAAGTACGTAGAGCTGGACCGGTTTTCCCGATACTTGCACCGAAAACAGCAGATCGGATTGCGATCCCGAGAGCGCCTCGTCGATGTAACTACCCGAGCGCAGCGTGAGCGTTGAAAAATCAGCGCGATTCACCAGCTCTTTGGGCAACACCGCTCGCAACTCTGCCGCGGCGTGCTCGACAACCGAGAACGTCTTCTTGAACAAGGCGTCGTGCGGTTGCTTCGGCTCGGTCATCGCGGTCGGGGTTGCGCCACACAGAAAAGCGCGCGGCTCGTGCTCGTCGGCAAGGTCTTCGGCGTGGTTGCTCGCTTTTTGTCGATGCGGCCCGCCCGCTCGGCCGAGCCGGCGAGCATCCGACGTTCGTGTCGAGCCCGGTCGAGTGTTCGAACGGCAGAGCCCCCGGGCGCTCTCGTTCCCGCCAGTTCGCCCGTCACATAGCGGTGACGGGCATTCCGTCTCGGCCCCCTACCCCGGCGACCAGCGCCGTCACAGTCGGAGGGCTAGACCGAACTGGCTCGAAGGCGGTTTTGCATTTGCTCACGATGGCGTAGGCTGAGGGGGCGTCTGGTGCGCTCGCCGTCGGCCGAGGGTCAACTCGGGCATCCCAAACGGCCCCGTTTCATTGCCGATGATGGTGCACTCACTCATGCTTACATCCAGCTCATTCCCGCTCTCCCCTCGGACTACCTGGCGAACAGGCAGGCCGCTCACAGCGCCGCTGCCTGGGCATTCGGCGTTCGAGGCACGGCGATGACGAGCGCCCCGGCCTGGCTCGACAGTGCAACCACGGAACCCGGTGTTGGGTCCGGGATCGTGACCCGCGCGCTCGGGACGGGAGAACGCTTTGGACGCTACCGGCTCGTGCAACAGATCGGCGCCGGCGCGATGGGCTCCGTCTACGAGGCGTATGACCCCCTGCTCGACAGGTCAGTGGCGATCAAAGTACCAATATCTGGCACCGCCGCTGCGCGACTGCGCGCCGAGGCGAAAGCGCTCGCGCGAATTGTCCATCCCAACGTCATCGCCGTGCACGACGTGAGCGATCTCAGCGAGCAGACCTTCGTGGTTTTGGAATTGGCGGAGGGAATGACGCTCCGAGATTGGCTCGCGGTTGAACGGCGAAACGTTCGCGCGGTCGTCGATGTAGTAGTCGCTGCCGGCCGTGGATTGGCGGCGGCCCACGCGGCGGGGTTGCTGCATCGTGATTTCAAACCCGAAAATGTGATCGTCGGTCACGACCGCCGTGTTCGGGTACTCGACTTCGGCATCGCCAGCGACTTCAACGATGACGCCGTGGGAGCGGGCCGCGTCGTCGTCGGCACGCCCGCGTACATGGCCCCCGAGCAACGCGCCGGCACGGCCGTCAGCACGCTCGCAGACCAGTTCAGTTTCTGTGTGGTTCTTTGGGAAGCATTGTTCGAGGAACGCCCATACCGCAATGATGAGTTTCTGAAGCTAATGAGAGGCGACCGCAGAGTCCGGCCCAGCGTGCCACCGACCGAGCATGCCGTTCCTGCGTGGTTGCAACGGCTACTCGAGCGCGGCCTGAGGGTCGAGGCCATGGCGCGCCACGCATCCATGACGGTGCTACTGGATGCGATCGAGCTCGGGCTCGGGAACCTCGACTAGAACAGCGCGGGCGTCGACGTTCCGAGCGCGGTCGCGATCCGAGCGGGAAATCTGGGGCTCCGATACGTTCGGCTCGATCCTCAATCGGGGCGATCTTCTGCGGCGGCTACGGCTTCGAGTTGCGCGGGGGTTCGCGTGTCAGCCATTCGCCGGGGCCGGGCACGCCCCGCTCCACGTGATGCCAGCTCCGCCCGAAGTCGGTGGACACGAAATAGTCGGAGAAGGCGGCAGGTCTCGTCACGAGCTGGGAGGCGGGGTCCGGCGCCTTCGACTCGGGCAAATTGCACAACGCGAAATGCAGATGCACGGTGGGGACGCCGCTTCGTCCAACCCGCGCCAGGACCTGTCCGGCCTCGACGCTGAGCGCTTCGTGCGTTTCGGCGCCCGCCTGAATGTGCAAGAGACACGAGACTTCGCTGTCTGTGTGCAGCAGGCAGACGAAGTTGCTCGAAGCCTGCTCCGTAGCGGAGCGTTCGTCGTCCCCGTGAGAGTCGACCAACGCGGCGACCCGCCCCTTTGCAGGAGCGAGGACGGGCTGACCCTCGCTCGCACTGTGCGAGCCCCCCGGCAACCGGTGCGGATTGTCATCGACCCAGCGCGGATCGACGCGAATGAAATCGATGGCGAAGGCGGCGACGTCGTTGTGTGTGAGGGCGCTGTTGATGCCTTGGATCGGCATCCAAACCTGATCGCGCCGGAAGGGCAGTTCGAGGCGCGTTTCGTGCTGCGGGCTCGGCAGCCGAGGCTCGTCGAGCTCCGCGCGGTGCTCGCGTGAGACGATCGCTAGACGCGCGGAGCCGCCGAGCGAGATCGGCAGGTTGCCGCCCGCGCTCGGTACGTCGAAATCCAAGCGGGCGCGCAGCCGACCGGAGTGCGTGCGCTCACTCGTTCCTGCGGACAGGCGTTCGAGCTCGCGGCCATCGAACCCCGGCTGCCACAAAGCGACGTCGTCGATGAAGCCGTAAAACTGGTCTTGAACGGCACTCGGGTGTGCGAGGCGCCCGAGGCGCAGCATACCCGTCGCCGGCAGGGCCCCCGCCTGGAAGCTGCCGACGATCTCTCCGTCCAACGCGACGACGATCGCGCTCCCTCGGCGCGTCACGGCTAGTTGTCGCCAGGGTCGTCCTGGCTGTCGCGGCGGTCCCGAGCGAAAGTCGTTGTCCGTGAGGACCGGGTTGGGCAAGGGATAGGTAAGCGTAGCGCCCCCGACGGTGACCTCCAGCGCGGGCCGGCCAAGCGAAGCATAGGGAGCCATGCCAAGGTGGTAGCTGCCGCTCTCGTCGGCGATGATGACCCCGCGGTAGGCAGCGTCGTATGCTGTCATGAAACGGACCGACAGCGTGTGATCGGCGTTCAACGGAGCGACGCTGAACGTCGTCTTTGCGAAACCGCCCCAGGCCAGCGCAAGCGCGAGATTCGCTCCCGGCTCCGTCGGATCCGCTGGCGGGACATCGCCACAACTCTGCCGCGTTGCCGCCGCGATCAGGAGCGCCAGGGCAGCCCCGAAAGCTGCAAGTCTGCGGTGCGTGAGCACGTGCCGACAGTACGACCGATTCGAGTGACTGTCCTGTCGCTACCTGCGGCGTCGCCGATTCAACCCCTCGCAGACATGGCCCGACGCCGACGCCAACGCCCGAGAGACAGCAGACCGAGCAGACACCCGAGCACCGTTGAATTATCGGACGAACGCTGTCGACGGCCGAGGGCGCACGCGCTCTCCGGGGTGTGCAAGGAAGGAACCGGTGCGTCTTCAGACGTGGCCAAAGGCGTGCTGCTGGCCCCTGCGCTATTCGCGTTGGCACCAGCGACCGCGGTGGCCGCGCCTGCCCCAGCCGCGGGTGCAGCGGACCCCGGCGTCCCTGCGGCACCGCCCTGGTGCGCTTGGCCGGCGGTCGAGGGATCACCGTTGCCCGCCACGCCACCCGTGCCGGCGGCGGTGCTCGTGCCACCAGCAAAAGCAGCTCCGGAGGCACCGCCGGCGCCGGAAACCCCAGCAAACCGGCAATCACAACCCGCAGCGCAAGTGCTCTTGGGCGAACAGTTTGCCTGTGCCCGGTTGTAGCAAAGGCACTGCAGAGCGCCGACTTGGCAGATTTGAGCGCCCTCAGCGCCCGCAGGAGCAAACTCGAACCCGGTTGGCATGCCGGCAACGCACTCGTCATCGTCGCACGCGCCGTTCGCGTTGGCGTCCGGGTTGCTCGCATTTTTCGGACAAATGTCTTTGTCTGCGCACAACCCATCAGCGTCGACGTCGTTGAGCGCGTCGTTCACGCACGGATCGCAGGCGTCCCCGATGCGGTCGAAGTCGGTGTCTTTGCCGTCATCCTCGACCGCAGGGCACAAATCACGATCGAGGGGAATCCCGTCTTGATCGTCGTCCCGACTTTCAGTGCCCGGCGCGGCCGTGTCATAGCTTACGTAGTCCCAAACGGCGCCCGTGTTCGTTTCGATGCTGCCGATGACGATCCCCCAGGCTCTATTGCGATCCAGCTCGGGCGTAGAGACGGTCAATACTTGTTTGCCGTCGATCACTAGCTGCGCGATTTCTGGGCTCGGCCGTTGCAGCCGATACACGTGAAAGTCATGCGTATCGAATGCGTACGTCGTCTCGGTGTGCGAGACGAGCGTCACGTGGTCGATGCCGAGTTGGAGCGATACGTTTCGATAGCCATCGTGAACGCTCAAGGATTGGCCTTCACCCTGGCTCCCCGACTGGGCTTCGATTTTGATGCGTGCTTCGACCCACCAGCCGCGCTCCGGGTTGACGTACGCCCACCAAACCGGAGCGTGGTCCTGCTGGTACTCGAGGGCCCACTCATCGAAGTGGGGCGGCGAGATTTCCATGGCGGTTCCCGTGAAAGAGGAGACCCCATTGGCAAACTCCCCCCAGCCGTTGTCCGTAAGCTCTTGCGCTGAATTGAAGTCGAGCTTCACCGGCCCCGTCGGCGCTGCGCTCGCATGCCGAGCGACGCCGAGCGACACCGCGAACGCGACACACCACACGCCCCAGTTCGTCATGCTTCGATGATAACCAAACTCGATGACACAATATACACTCTTCGAATCAAGTGCCCTTTTCAACCGGCCAGTCCGCAACAGATGATCGAGCCGGGGCGCAAGATTCCCGAGCCACGGTGCCGCAATCCTCACCCGTGCCATCAATTATCCAGTGAGGGACGAGCGACATCTCGAGCCAGCCGTCTAGCCTTAAAGCGACCTTAGAGCGGCCCAGAGCGGTCAGAGCGGTCAGAGCGGTCAGAGCGTCAACGGCCAAGGCAAGTGGCGTGAGTGCATGAACGTGCGGTGCTCGAGCAACGCGCGCGGAGTGGTGATCCCTAGGTCCTCTTTCAGGTACGAGAAAATGGGCCGAAACTCACCCGGCATGGCTGGACAATCGGCTTCTGGCGCGCCAACGAGCAGAACCGAAAACGCGGCGCAATAAATGTCGAGCGCGCTCAACGTATCGCCCAGCACGTAGGGGTGGCCCACTGCGCGGCTTCGCTCCAGCTCAGCTGACAGCACTGCTATCACGGACTCGACCTTGGCCCGCGCCGCGGGCACGCGCTCCGGCGCGTAACCGTATTTCTTCGCCAAGTACTTCGCCACCTTGAGTGGAAAACCGCGCGCGCCTTCGGACCGCAGCGAACCGTCAATCGTGAGCAACCGCGCGCACCAGCCGAACCCGCCCTCGCCGGCCAGCTCGTGGCCGAGCCCGAACAGCTTGCAGCGCCGTGCTGGGTCGCTGGGGACCAGCGGCACCTGCTCGGACAGACGCTCGCAGAGCATGAGGATCTCCGCCCAGCCGGTGCGCGGCGGTTCGTCCTGGTACATGGCGACGGGCACGTTGTGCGACCGTGTCCAGGCCTCGAGCTCCGGGTCTCGTGGTTTGCCGCGCACGATGGCGGCGTTCAGCCCCTTCACGTGGGAGATGCCCTTGGCGGCTTCCGACCATGGACTGGGAACCAGCCCGGACACGACTAGCACCAACCCCGAACGTCCACGCGCAGCGGCGATATCGACGAATTCCATTGCTAGACTTCGCACGATAGTCTCTCGAGCGCCGCCTTGCCAAGCGACCTCACTTGGTCCACACGGAATGCTCATGTCGAGCTTCGCTGTTCGAGACGTCGAGCGCCACGACGATGATAGAGGCGACGCGCCAAAGCGCGCTTGCGGGTTTCAGCGCACGGCTGTACTCGGGCCGCCCCTAGCGAGCCCCGCCAGGCGCGCGCACGCCGGCCAACTGTGACTTTAAGATGGCCTGCGAGGGGGCGTCGATTGTTGAAGGCGCCGCTGCCCCCCAAGTAATAGCCGAGTGAATGCCCGAGCAGCAAACGCGCGGCGATCCGGGAGCCAGTTGGCAGAGGCGGTGCCGGGCCCCATGATCGACGGCGAATGGCTTTTGTCGGCGCGCTCTCGGCCTTGTTCGTGGCCTTCCTGTTTGGGTTCGTCACATCGATCCCTCCCGCTGGGCCGGTCGCGGCGCTCATGATCCAGCAGTCGGCCAAGGGCGAACACCAGCGTGCGTTGCGCATCGGGATCGGCGCAGCGCTGGTCGAGTGCCTGTTCGCGGGAACGGCGGCCGGCGCGCTGTGGGTCGTGGCCGGGCGCGCCGCCTTGCTGCACAAAATCGGCTTTCTGGTGGCGAGTCTGCTCTTCCCCATCGTGGGATTGCGCCTGATTTTCTGGAAGGCGAGCCCCGCTTCCGCTGCGCGCGGCGCATCGCAAGCGGGCGTCCGGTTAGGCGCCACCATCGCCGCCTTGAACCCGGCGCCACTGATTGGCTGGGCCACCGTCGTGACGCTGCTTCATTCCGGTCACTTGTTCGTCAACGGCGCGCTGATCCCGTTCTTTGGTCTGGCCGGCGGCGCTGGCGTGGCGAGCTGGAACTTCGTGCTCGTTTCGCTGCTCAAACGGCACCTCGGGCGGCTCCCGCCCGCGCTCCTGGCCACGTTCGTGCGTTGTGTCGGGTGTTTGCTGGTTGGAATCGGACTGTGGTCAGCTTTCACTCTTCTGCGACAGGCGATGCTCCCGAGTTGAAGTGCCGGGCACGCGCGGGCTCGGTATTGCGCAATCAACTCGGCTTCGAAACCGCCATTTGATCGGCAATAGAGCTAGCTGTAGCGAGGTTTCACTGCGGAGTCAGACTCGTCCTTTTCGAGTCGAGGTCCGGGCAGAGTGAAGTAAAACGTCGAGCGCTACTGGCCCTTGGCCAGCCGCGCAACCTCGACGGAGCTCAGCACCCGATTGAAGACGCGGAACTCATCGATTTGCCCGTCGAGATACGGGTCCGCGGCGAAGGGTGAACGACCGATGAAGTTGTTACCGGTATCGCCCAAATCAGACGGCCGCAGCGCTGCTGGGGCCTGCTGCGCAATCTGCGCGCCATCGATGTAGATGGACACCCCATTGTCGCCAACGGTGACCGCGACGTGAGTCCACTTCCCGACGGGCAGCGCCTCCCCACCCTCCAAGATCTGGTTCTTGTTCAATGGAGCCGACGCGATACGGAAGCGCACGACGCCACTGTTGCCTGAGTTCACCAGGTACATGAAGGTGGTGGTGTCCACGCCAAAGTCGAAGATGCGCTGGAAGGCCGCGTTAGATTTGAGCTTGACCCAAGTGGCGATGGTCACCTCGGTCAGCTGTGAGACAATGCCTCGGGGCAGACTCACATACGCCAGGTCGCCCGAGCTGAGGGTCAAGGCATTGCCAACCATTCCGGTGCTGAAGCTGAATCCGACCAGGCTGCCACCCGAGCCGTTGGCCAATGAAGCGCTCTTGCCGTGTCCGGAGACGTCGGCGAGCACCGTTCCGTTCGCGCCTTCGCAGGGATAGGACGCTACCAGGCCCGAAATGGCAGGCGCCCCGCCTGTGCCCGCCCCGCCGCCTGTGCCCGCCCCGCCGCCTGTGCCCGCGCCACCTCCGCCGGCTGCTCCTTTTCCCGCGCTGCCTCCGACCGCGCTGCCTCCGACCGCGCTGCCTCCGACCGCGCTGCCTCCGACCGCGCCCTTTCCACCGGAGGCTGTTTCTGAGGCCGCTCCGCCGTCCCCCGCGGCGCCGGCACCGCCACTGCTGGCTGCGCCTGTGCCGGGCGCGCCGCCACCGGTTGAGCCTCCCCTGCTCCCCCTACCGGCAGCGTGACTCGCTTCACCACCGGTCATGCCCCCGTCATTCGGCGCATCGCCGGCCGTGGCGCCTGATTGATCGGCCGGGGCTCCGCCCGTCCCGGCCTGCGCTCGCGCCCAACCCTGCAGATCGGAGGGACCATAGACGGAGCAAGCCAAAGGCAATGCTGCACCGAGCACCAGCCAAGTGGGCCGCATGGCGCCGGCCCCCGCACGACGGGGTGGCAAACTGATCTTGGGCACCCCCATTTCTACCACGGGCACTCAGCGATTGGACAGTGGTGAGGCCGCACCAAAGGCCCTTCGCGCCGGGACCTCGACAGGTGCCGGCGCCGCCAGTCACTCCATCGCGACTGATAAGTAGCAGCCTGGGCGGAGGCCGCAGGTACCCTACTCGGCCGCGACCGGATCCATGTGCATGAGGTGCTCGAACGCGCCGAGGGCCGCCTTGGCGCCGTCGCCAGTGGCGATGATGATCTGCTTGTAGGGCACCGTCGTGGCATCTCCTGCCGCGAAGACGTTGGCTACCGAGGTGCGCCCCTTGGCATCGACCACGATTTCGCCGAATTTGCTGAGCTCCACGACGCCCTTCAAGAAGTCCGTGTTCGGCAAAAGCCCGATCTGCACGAACACACCTTCGACATCGACACTCTTCAGGGAAGAGGTCGTGCGGTCTTCGTACGTTAGCCCCACGACCTTGCGACCATCGCCACGGACTTCTGTCGTGCGGGCGTTGGTCACGATGTCCACGTTCGGCAGACTCCGCAGCTTGCGTTCGAGCACGGCATCCGCTTTCAACTTATCCGTGAATTCGAGCAGGGTCACATGCGCGACGACACCGGCTAGGTCGAGAGCAGCTTCCACTCCAGAGTTTCCGCCCCCAATCACCGCGACACGCTTGCCCTTGAATAACGGGCCGTCGCAATGGGGACAATAGGTGACGCCCCGAGTACGATACTCGACTTCCCCCGGCACGTTCATATCTCGCCAGCGCGCTCCCGTAGCAACAATCAACGTCTTGGTGCGAAGGATCGCGCCGCTGTCGAGCTCGACGGTGACGAGCGGACCGGGCCGGACCGCCTTGACCCGCTGGTTCTTCATCAAATCGACCGGGTAAGAGAGCACGTGTTGCTCGAGCGCGGAGGCAAACTGCGGCCCTTCCGTGTGCTCGACCGAAATGAAGTTCTCGATCGCCAGTGTATCGAGCACCTGACCGCCAAACCGCTCGGCGACGATGCCCGTGACGATCCCTTTGCGCGCAGCGTAGATGCTGGCCGCGGCGCCAGCGGGACCTCCGCCGACGATCAGGACATCGAACACGCCTTTCTTCGAGAGCTCTTGGGCCTTCCGCTCTTGCCCACTCTTGTCGACCTTGTTCAAGACCTCTTCGAGCTCCATGCGGCCCTGCCCGAACCGCTCACCGTTCAGGTAGATGGTGGGGACGGCCAGGATTTGCCGCTCCTCCACTTCGGGCTGAAACAGCGCGCCATCGACGGCCACGTGTTCGATTTCGGGGTTCAGAGCGGCCATGATGTTGAGCGCCTGAACCACGTCCGGACAGTTTTGACAGCTTTGCGAAAAGTACGTCTCGAACTTGAGCGGTTGATTGAGCTCCCGGACCCGGTCCAGGGCCTCGGGGCTGACCTTCGGCGGGTGCCCGCTCACGTGGAGCAGGGCCAAGACCAAAGACGTGAACTCGTGGCCGAGCGGCAGGCCTGCAAATCGCACCCGCGAGGGGTGGCCGGGGCGGGCGACCGCGAACGACGGCACCCGCACGCCGGGCGGAATCTCGGTCGTAATGGACACGAGTTGCGACTCTCCGCGGATCTCCTCGAGCAAGGTCGCCACCTCGCGCGACGCCTCGGAGTCGTCGAGGGCGGCGCGCAGTTCGATCGGCCCCTTGAGGTGAGCCAAGTACTGAGCGAGCTGAGAGCGGAGTTCTTCGTCGAGCATGGGGGGGTCCTTCTTAGTTGGATGCGGTGCAAAGTTCGAGAGACCTCGGCGGCATCGCCGGCGCGAGATCTCCCGAACCAATCGGTACGTCGACTCAGATCTCGTCGGTACGTCGACTCAGATCTTGCCGACGAGGTCGAGCGACGGCTTGAGCGTCTTCGCGCCTTCTTGCCACTTGGCCGGGCAAACCTCGCCCGGGTGCGAAGCCACGTATTGTGCGGCTTTCACCTTACGCAAGAGCTCGCTCGCGTCGCGGCCGATCCCGTTGTCGTGAATCTCCGCGATCTTGATCTTGCCTTCGGGATTGATCACGAAGGTGCCGCGGTACGCGAGGCCTTCTTCTTCAATCAACACGTCGAAAGCGCGAGACAGCGTGGTCGTCGGGTCGCCGACGAGCGGGTAGTTGACCTTCTTGATGGCCTCCGAAGTGTCATGCCACGCCTTATGGGCGAAATGCGTGTCGGTCGAGATGCCATAGATTTCGACGCCGAGCTTTTGAAACTCGCTGTAGGTGTTGGCGAGGTCTTCGAGCTCGGTCGGGCAGACGAAGGTGAAGTCCGCGGGGTAAAACACGAACACGACCCATTTGCCCTTGATCGTCTCGTTCGAGACGTCGACGAATTTGCCGTTGTGGAATGCGGTGGCCTTGAATGGCTTCACGTCGCTATTGATGATCGACATTTCTTTTCTGTTCCTTTCCCGAGCTTTCCCCCAAACGGAGTTCCGTGCTCGGTAAGAGCATCATGCGCACGTCCACGCGATAATTCCAATCGAACCTTTTTAGATACCGTTCACTTTTAGTTAACAGCAGAAAAGCCAGAGCCGCGAAATCACGGGCAAATTTTAGGCACCCGGGCGCGGGCCTTGTCTAAACCGCGCGTAGCGCCCATCCTGGAGGGGTGGATCTCGGTCAAGTCACGTTGCAGCAGATGCGCTACGCGCTGGCCGTGCTGGAGACTCAAAACTTTCGGACCGCGGCGACGCGGTCGAACGTGTCGCAATCGGGCCTCAGCATGCAACTGCACAAGCTGGAGCTGCTGCTGGATACGGTGCTCTTCGATCGCAGTCGACAGCCGGTCTTGCCCACTCCGGAAGGCACGCGAGTGCTCGACCAGATGCGCACCATTTTGCGCGAGACCGAGCGCCTCGCCCGCATCGTCGCCGACGATAGCGACCCCAGCGGCGCGTTTCGACTGGGCATCATCCCCTCGCTCTCCTCGTCGGTCGTTCCGCTGTTCTTGCCCCGATTCCTCGTGAAGTTCCCGAAGGTGCAGCTCTCGATCGAGGAACTGAAGACCGAAGACATGATCGAACGCATCCGTTCCGACACGCTGGAAGCCGGCATCGCCGCCATCCCGCTCGAAAGCCCGGGCGTGATCGAGATGAGCATCGGCTTCGAAGCGATGTTCGCTTATCTCCCTCCCGGTGATCCGTTGCTCAAAAAGGTCAAAATCCAGCAATCCGAGCTGGCCAAGCGGGAGCTCTTCGTCATGCCCGAGGGCCACTGCTTTCGCACCCAGGTGCTGAGCTATTGTAAGGCGAACGCTGAGCAAAGGAAGAGCCGGGTGCACTTCGAGAGCGGCAATTTCGAGACGTTGATCGAGCTGATCGACAGGGGGCTCGGTGCGACGGTCTTGCCTGCGCTCGTGGCGCGTGGCCTCGACGACGACCGGAAAGAGGCGCAGCTTCGCGCGTTCAGCGGCCCAACTCCGCTGCGCGAAATCGGCCTCATCACGGGCCGCCTCGACCTGCGTCGCAACGTCACCGAGGCCTTGACCGTGCTCCTGAGAGAAGAACTCTCCGAAGCACTTGGCGGTGCTCCGAGGCGCGCCATCGTCCTCGATCCGCTTTCGAAAGCGCCAGCGGCCTGACGGAACGGAGCCGGCTTAGACTTCCTTGATGTCCTTTGGCGCTCCAGGTATGGCTCGGTCGATGGCACGGGCGCGAGAAACCGGGTTAGTTGCGAAATCGGCGCTGGGTGCGGGCTTGATTGCGCAGTTGGCCCTCGGGGGTTGCGCGGAGAGCGTGACGATGCAGAGCGTGAAGAGCCCGGTGCAGGAGCGACGAACCCCGGTTGATGTGAGCGAGCCGCTGCTGCGTAGCGAATGGCGGGTCGACAGCGGCCGGATCGTCGGTCACGTGACCTGGAGTTCGTGTACCAACGAGCGGTCTTGGTCGATCGACGAGCAACGAGTGAAGCACGTCCGGCCGATGCCGACAGTCGCTCTTCTCCTGATGGCTGCCGGTCTGGGTGGAGTCATCGTAGGGAGTGCGACGCGCAGCTCTGAACCGACCACCAAGTGCATGCTCGTTGACGGCTTCGAGAGTTGTACCCAGGAACTTCCCGACAATACCGCGTCCGAGGTCGCGGTACTCACGGGTCTATTAGCCCTCGCGACATCCAGCCTGATGCTCGCGATCAAACCCAGCGATCAAGTAACGGTGCTCAAGCACGAACCACACGCCGAGCAGGTGGTTTCGGCCTGCGTCGCCCCGGCAGAATTGAACTTGCTGTTGAAGCTTGGCCCAAACCGCTTCGCGCATATCACTATCGACGCCGACGGCCAGGCGTCCGCCGATCTCCCCGCCAACGCGCGTCTGCCCAAGGGGTCCGATCTGGAGGTCGTCGTTTTTCGCGCGCCAACCGCCTTCAGCAAAACTCTACCCCAGTGGACTGCGGTCGGTCACGTGCATGTGCCGGAGTGAGGTCAGATCGAGGATCGGATCATCTAGCCAGGCCCATTGCGTCGCGCCCAGACGCCTAACGAAAGCTTCCACCCGCTGTGCCGCAAGAAGCGACTTCGTGTTCATCGTGAGCGGCCTGTCCAGTTCAGCTCGACTGTTGCATTTCGAGGCCTCGCGGTAGAGAACGGGTCGATTCGAAGCTCGACCGACTGGATAACTTCAATCGCGGCGCGGGGACAGAACTGCCCCCTGTTTTCTGAGTAGACCGGCGAGTACGGTAAACAATCGAACAGCCCAGCTACGGGCCTCAGTCGACGTTATTTTGCGAACGAGCGCGACTTCCTGCGTCGCAAAGCAGATTTGAATTTGGGAGAGAACCAATGGCACCTCATCGTCGCGCGTGCTGCGTTACGTTCGCTCTTATCGTGTCGCTGCTTTATTCGTGCGGCGGCGGCCAAGCTCCGACGGGGAACGGCGGGAACACAGCTGGCGCAGCCGCGGGAGTCGAGGCAAGCGCCGGAGGTCCAATCGCCATGGGCGGCTCGCCAGGCGGCAACGTCGCCGGCTCAGCCAATGTGAGCGGGAGCCCAGGACTGGGTGGCGGTGGGTCGGCCGCTGGCAGCAGTGGACACGGGAGCAGCGGAGGTGGCGCCAGCGGCGCCGGTGTCACTGGCGGCGCGGGGACCGCGGCCGGCGGGGGAGCAGCCGTTGGTCCCATGTCTTCCGGCTGCGGCTCGGCGAACACGACCTCACCTTGCGGCTCGAAGGGCACGACGTGCAGCCTGAGCATCAGCGGGACCGATCGCAAATATTACGTGCAACTCCCGAAGAGCTACAGCGCGTCCATGCCGTACCGGTTGATCTTTCAGTTCCATCCCTGGGGTGGCACAGCTGAACAAGCCCTGACCATGTACGGCTTGAACTCCGGCTTGTCAGATTCGATCTTCGTGACGCCGCAGGGCCTGGACGCCGGTGGCAACGGTCCTGGCTGGGCGAACACCGACGGGCAAGACATCGCGTTCACGAAGGCAATGGTGGCGGATGTCGAAGGCAAGTACTGCGTCGATACGAAGCGCGTCTTCTCGGTCGGGTTCAGCTACGGCGGAATGATGTCGTTCGCGCTCGGCTGCGAGATGAGCGATACGTTTCGCGCGATCGCCCCGATGTCTGGCGCGCTTTACAGCGATCCGAGCTGCAAGGGAACCGGGCCTCACGTCGCGATGTGGGGTTCCCATGGCCTGAGCGACACCGTGGTGCCGATCGACAATGGCCGCGCCGCACGCGACAAGATCCTTGCCGAGAACCACTGCGGTACGACGACCACTCCGGTCGATCCGAGCCCGTGCGTGAAGTACCAAGGCTGCGACCCCGGCTACGACGTGACTTGGTGTGAGTGGGACGGACCGCACGGCATCCCCAGCTTCGGCAGCAGCGCCATCACCGCGTTCCTCAAGCAATTTTAGCGAGTCATCGCCGCCATTCTCAGACGCGGCGAGCGCGTGCTCCGCGCTAGGGAGCGGGAAGCCGAGGAGCCGTACAAGCCTCGCTACCCAAGGCGCTCAACGACCGCGACCGCCGCTTCCTTCGTGTTCGGCCAAGCTCAGTTCTGGCCGCGCCTGCGCCAACGCACCCCAGCGGATTCGAACCACCGACCTACGGCTGGAACCGGTGCGGGCGTTGCTGTGGGATCGAGTCCAGCTTCCGCTTCTCGAAGGTGTTCGCGAAAGCTCGCCCGGTCGATTTCGGCACGAGTTTGGGCCGAGCTGGACATGATCAGGGAGTCGAGTCCGTCGATTGCCGGAGCTTCGGCTGTGCCCAGGAGTGAACCATGCGAACGAGGTCTTCGTTTCGAGGCGTGCCGGCCACGCTAGGGGTCTTGTGTAGCGTGGCGGCTGGTTTGGTGGCCGCATGCGGTCCCGACTCGCCGCCATCCGAAGATTCGGCCAGCCGTGCCGATCAGGCGATCGTAAACGGACAAGTCGAGAGCGGACGCGAGTTCGTCGGCACATCCTCACATTGCTCGGCGGTCCTCGTGGGTGCTCGCACCGCGCTCACCGCTGCTCATTGCGTGGATCGCGGCGAACGCTCGTTCAGCGCCGGGACTGGGCCCTGGCTCGAGTTTACCTCGAACGACACAGAAAAAAGCTCACGCGCATCCCGAACCGTGACTTATCCGAACTATCAAGGCGAAAACGATTGGCGGAACGACCTCGCGGTCGTTTCGCTGGAACGCGCGCCTCACGAGCAGCCGGTTCCGATGGCCTGGACGACGATCGACGAGACACGGGACATCAGCCTCGTTGGCTTCGGCTGCACGAAGGACGGCGACGCAATGTCAGGGGAGAGGCGGTCGGGTACGAATGGGGTGCTCACGGCGGGCAACTTACTCCTGACGTACGAAACGGATCGCGCTCAATCGTGCTCCGGTGATTCGGGCGGTGCCGCACTACAATCCGCCCATGGCCTCGAGTATCTCTACGGCGTCATTGTAGGTCATAGCAAAGACATTCTGGGTGAGACCTCCTACGCACACGCAATCCAGGGCGATCGCGCGTGGATCACCGCGCAAATGGAGCGGAATTTCGACGTCGGGGCGCGGACCGATCCCGCTTGCGGCAAACTTCGAGGTCACGAGGGATTCGTTCGCGACCTGTACCTGGCGACGTGCAACGGTTTGAGCACGTTGGAGATCGCGAGTGACGGCGCCCTCGTGCTGTATCGAAGTGGCGGCAATCGTGTTTGGGACTCGAGAGCCCTGGGGGGTCTCTCCGGCTACTCCGCGCATATGCAACGCGATGGAAATTTCGTGCTCTACGATGAGAACGGGATTGCCAAGTGGAGCACCGGCACGTCCAATCACCCCGGCTCGGAGCTCAGATTGCAAAACGACGGCAATCTCGTCGTGTACGACTCCGGAGGCCGCGCGCTTTGGGCGACCAACACGGTCATTCCAAAGCCTAACCGCTGCGGCGTGATGAGGCTGGAACAGGGGCTAGGCAGAGAAAACACCCTGAGCTCGTGCAACGGCTTTCATACCCTTCGCATGCAGAACGACGGCAACCTGGTGCTCTACGACGTCGCCGCGCGCGCCACGTGGAGCACGAGTACAGCCGGCAGTTCAGGGTACTTTGCGACGCTCCAAGTCGACGGCAACTTCGTCCTCTACAATCTCAGTGAGGCGGCGCTTTGGAGCACGGGAACCTATGGTCGCGGCGCCGACCACCTCAGCTTGCAGAACGATGGCAACTTGGTGGTGTACTCGGCGGGCGGGCAAGTGCTTTGGACCACGAACACGTATTTGCCCGGGCCGAGCGGCACGCGGTTCCTACGAAAAGACGAAGCGCTGACGGTCGGGCGCAACCTCACGTCTCGGGACGGCTTCGTCGATCTGCGGCTGCAGAGCGACGGCAACCTAGTGCTCTACAACGGCGGCCGAGCGCTCTGGGCCAGCAACACTTACGGGAAGAGCAGCTACCTCGCGACGGTGCAACCCGATGGCAATTTCGTCCTCTACGATCGCGCGGACGCGGCGCTCTGGGCGAGCGGAACTCCGGGCAGCGGCGACACCTACCTTGCGGTGCAAAACGACGGGAACCTGGTCGTCTACAGCGCGAACGATATCCCGCTGTGGGCGTCACACACACGGCTTCCAAAACCGAGTCGCTGCGGGTTCATGTACGCGAACGAGCTCCTCTTCGGCGGTGAGCAGCTCTGGTCGTGCAACGGAAGGTACTTCCTCGAGATGCAGACCGACGGCAATCTGGTGCTCTACACGATGAGCCGCCGGGCGCTCTGGTCCTCGGGAACGTACGGCTCGACGGCGTACATCAGCGTGATGCAACCTGATGGAAACTTCGTCGTCTATGACCTGTTCGATCAGGCGCTGACGTCGACGGGCACTTACGGCAGGCCGGGCGCGTACCTGGCCGTTCAGGACGATGGCAATCTGGTGGTGTACTCGACGGACGGCGTTGCCCGTTGGGCTTCGGGTACTTGGTCGAAGGATCGCCTCGAAGGCCGTTGACGGTTGACGGTTGACGGTTGACGGTTGACGGATTCGGACGTGCGACTCGGAACCGATACGGTCACGCCGCAACCGACCGGCGGGTTGCCGCTCGGCATCCGGCAAACGATGCGGTCAGTGGGCTTCTTGTATTTTTGATGGTCAAGCGTCGCGCGCGTGTCGGCAGAGCCTTCGGCGTCGAGGGACGGGAACTCGGTCGGGCCCCGAGGTGCGTGGCGGGGCTCCGAGCGCCCCTTCCCCCAAGTCGTCTCGGCGATGGGCGGTGGTGGCGACGGGCGCGGGTCGCGATCGGCCCTCAGCTCATGCAGCGCGGCCCCAGATGAGCGAGGCGGGATAGGTCGGCGTGGAAGAAGACTTGCTGCACCTTGCCGTCTGCGACGGCGAGCTGCAGCGCGGCGAAAGGTGCGTCGCTGCGATAGAAGACAAGCCCCGGGCGGCCGTTCAGCTCGCGTCGCTCCACCTGTAGCGCAACGGTTTGTGCGGCGGTGACGACGAAGGCGGCGATGCTTGCCGCGCCGCTCAGGGGCCGCGGCAGGTTCCTACGCGGCCCCACCCGGCGGCCCGTCGCTCCGCCGTCCGTGACGAGCACCGCGTCGTGAGCGAGGATTTCTGCCAGCCCGGCGAGGTTGCCCGTGGAGACCGACTGGAGAAAGCCTGCCAAAATCGTGCGAGCGTCGGATCTCGAGTGGACGATTGCGCGCCCCCCGCGCCTAGTGAAAGCGCACGACGCCCGCTACTTGGCGGCCCGCGATGCACTGCCAGCGGATGGG
>Ga0302321_100000953_pt1 | contig 24904 bp, 18 predicted proteins | sample Fen_T0_1_FD_202505 | JGI IMG/M metagenome (GOLD analysis project Ga0302321, IMG submission 202505) | Peat permafrost microbial communities from Stordalen Mire near Abisko, Sweden - Fen_T0_1 | ecosystem: Environmental > Terrestrial > Soil > Wetlands > Permafrost | place: Sweden: Abisko...
TTTTGTACCCTTGGTTACGGTTCGTATTGCCGGTGGATGGTCAGGTGGTATTGATTTGCCCACGCCGCAACTGCAGCGGGCCTGGTTTGATAATTATTGGAATGCTCTCAAACCCTACGCTCAGGCTGCACAAACGAACAATGTAGAGCAGATGGCGGTGGCAACAGAGCTACAAGTGTTGCAGAATCAAGTGCCAGCTGAGCTTTGGAATCAGCTTTTTATGCGCGCGGCGGGTGTCTTTACATTTACGCGCACCTACGATATGAACTGGTCATCACTGGTACTCCCTATGCCCGCGTGGCTGAAGAGTCCTCTCTTCGATATGATAGGGGTCTCTTCTTATATTTCGCTCACAGATGTGAATCGACTAGTGCCAACGGAACAGATCCCGCAACTCTGGCAGGAAAAAATCAAGAACCCTTTGGACAATCTTTCTATTCAGTTTGGTAAAAAGGTGTTAATCACAGAGATTGGTTACAGGAATACAAGTGATGCTCTTTATCAAACCTGGTTAAAGTCTACTTCTGCTCCTCCCGACCCGCAATTGCAGGCGCAAGCCTATAATGCCACATTGCTCAATGTCTTCTCTGATCCGCATATTGGAGGAACATTTTTCTGGGGTTGGGATAATGCTGATCAGTTCACCATCAAAGGCCAGCCAGCCGTCCAGGTACTACAAAACTGGTATAGCCGATCTAGTTAGTGCTACTTTGTGGTATTCGTGGAGAAACAAGATGAGACAACAGGCCGCAAACTTGCGAGAAGATAAAGAAAATTTAGACGATGCCGAAGTTAGTCGTTCGCTTGATATTCAGATGAAGCGTTATCTCGCCTGGTTAGTTGATCAAGCACAGCATGACTGGGTAGAAGATGTGAAAGAGATTCACTCCTATGCAAAACAAGCAAGACGTGTCGTCGAAGTAGATAACCAACAAGTTCAGATATTTGCACCTTTCCGCTATCACTATTCTGCGTTGCGTACTCTTACTCGATCTCAAGCCATTACACTGGTTCTTGCAGGGCTAATTATTCTCTGGTGTCTGTTCTGGAATTGGGAAAATACGCTGGTAGCGACTATCGCTTTAATCACCCTTGGCTATCTGGTACATCTTACACTGGATGGCATATTAATAATGAGCGCAATGGACGAGCAAGGGGCGGAGGACATTAGTGATGCAGTAGTCGTATCGCTTCATGACGCACCCTGGCCACCGTATACTATCCTCTGCCCTCTTTATCACGAGACGCTCGTTGTTTCTCAATTTGTAGAGGCGATGAAAGCTCTGGATTACCCTCTTACCCAACTCCAAATTCTCTTTTTGACTGAAGAAGATGATCTTGAGACGCGTGCCACCATACGTGCGATGAAACTGCCTTCATGTTTCCAGATCGTGACAGTGCCAGTGGGCTACCCACGCACGAAGCCGCGTGCTTGCAACTATGGTTTGACGGAAGCCGTCGGTCATTATACTGTCATTTATGATGCAGAAGATAAACCTGATCCTCTACAACTGAAGAAAGCGGTACTCACATTTGCAAAGCATGATGAGAGCCTGGCCTGTGTTCAGGCCAGATTAAATTTCTACAATCCTAGACAGAACTTGCTAACGCGCTGGTTTACTGCTGAGTACTCGCAATGGTTTGATATGATGCTCCCAGGCTTACAAAAAAGCCAGCTCGTCATTCCGCTTGGAGGTACATCAAATCATTTTGTAACGCAGACATTACGTGCTCTGGGTGGATGGGACGCGTTTAATGTTACAGAAGATTGCGATCTGGGGCTACGCATGGCGCATTTTGGCTTGAAAACTGTCATACTCCAGTCCACGACCTATGAAGAGGCGAACTCACAGGTTAAAAACTGGATCAGGCAACGCTCTCGTTGGATCAAAGGATATATGCAAACATACCTTGTACATGTCAGAAATCCTTTGCCTGATATCCGTAATCGACGTTGGCGCGAGCTCTTCTCTCTGCAGGTGGTCATAGGAGGAAAAACAGCTTTTTTACTCATTAATCCTCCTATGTGGTTTATGACATTTATGTGCCTTATATTTCAACCGTCGATCTATAGTACTTTATTCCCTACCATTACACTTTACATGAGTATATTTTGCTTCATTGCAGGAAATTTCTTTTATTGCTATATATATATGGTTAGCTGTGCCTGGCGTAAACAATATGATATTGTGCCATGGATGCTACTATTACCAATTTATTGGGTCCTGAATAGTATAGCAGCCTACATAGCTTTATATGAGCTTATCGTCTGCCCCCATTACTGGCAAAAAACTCAACATGGCTTGCATTTGCATACAAGTAAAGTAGTTGAATTTTCTGAAGCTAAGCTAGAGGAAGAGCATAAAATTACAGAAAAAGCGATATCTGAGATCACGCAACGGCAGAATAACGATCTGATCTCCATCCATATACTGCAGGCAATTCCCTCAATTTCGGTAGAAGATGCCATTCATATTATGGTGGCGAGACACAAACCAGCCTTGTTGCCTTCAGAACTCATTGAACTAGAGAGTGACGCAATTAAGACAGACTCCTGGTTCACAAGAGCCTGTTGGGTGGCGATTATTGTCAGCCTGCTGGCCCGGTGGTTCGCCTCACGTCTGGGTAAGATTTTTGACTATCCTGATATCAGCGCTTATCGGCAGATAGCCCAACAAATTTTAAGTGGTATCACACCAGCTGCGATCACTACTATGGGAGGAAACTGGTTGCCCTTGTCCTACTATTCTCTGGTTCCGCTCTTCTGGCTGGACTCTTTTGAGAGGACTGAAGTGGCTAGCGCCCTTTTTGCAATGCTGAGTTTTATTGCGTGTGCAATGTGCATCTTCCTTATTGGACGGCGACTCACTCACAATAGTATGGCAAGCTTTGTTGGCGTGTTGGTGTTTGTGCTCAATCCAGATATTCTCTATTTGCAGAGCACGTCTCTTCCTATTACAATGAGTCTTTTTACAGTAGCCGTGTCCTGCTACTATATGCTGGCCTGGGTACAAACAGATAGCCTCAGCTACCTTATCAAAGCGGGGATAGGAACATTCCTGGCAACGTTGCTTACATATGAGGGTTGGGCATTGATGCTTATTCTGTTCACTATGATCTTTTGTATCAGCTTCTCTAGACAGTATACACGCCAGCGGATTGTAAGTGATCTGATGATTTATGGCTTGTTGGGTTCTATCGGAATCATCACATTGATTGTGTGGGAATGGGTTACTCAGAATGATCCATTGTTTTTCCTACATGCATTAGGTCCCTATCCAGGATTATCGCTCAATGAAATCGTGGCACTGTTGCCTTTCTACGGTTTCCTTCTCATTGATCATATTGGTTTACTGCTTTGCATTTTTGCCGTGCCTGGTATTGTACTTCTTGCAATCCGTTATCATACCTGGCCTGCTCTGCTGAATATATTACTGCTTCTCGTTATGCCATGGTTCTGCTTTCTGGTGGCTGTCTATCTAGGGCTGCTAGGTTCTGCTGACAACGTGTTCTACGATATGATGCTTCAACAACAAATCTTACGTGCTGACATTGGAGCTATGGTCACTGTAATTGTTGCGGTTCTTGTTACGGTGCAAAGTGCCTACCTGTTGCAAAAAATAAAGATGCCAACCTGGAAGAGTGTTGCTTGTATTCTGTTGGTTTTGATCATTCTCGGTCAATCAGTCTGGCTAGGTACACATGGGCTTACATTACAGCGTCCTGGTCCTCAACAACTCCCCCAATCGTATCTAACACAGAGCCCGATTCTATAAGCCATACAATCGGGTTAGCTGGTGTTCAGTTACGTCGCTTTCCGAACTTCTCTAAAACTGGAGAAGAAAGTTGCATGTTCCGCAGGGGATGAGATACACTACGAGAAAGAAGGAGCACCGGGAAGGCTGGTCGGTAGGTCCCGGTGTTTTTGTGTGCGTAAAAGGAGCCTACATGCAATACTCGCTCTCTTCTCATATGGTAAGCTTCCTCGTCTCTGGGGATGATACCCTGCCAAATATCCAACTTCTGGTTCTCTTGTTACTGATTACCCTGGCTGTTGCACTCATTTCGCAGCCGTTGCGTCTGCCCTACACACTCATTTTGGTGGTGGCTGGTCTGCTCATAGGGATCTCTCCGCTCCTACCAAATCTTCGTTTGAACCCAAATGTAGTCTTATTTCTCTTCTTGCCAGCACTACTTTTTGAAGGTGCCTGGAACGTTGATGTGAAGCAACTTACAGCAAACTGGCTGGTGGTCCTTTTGCTTGCGGTTCCTGGTCTGCTCCTATCCGTTCTCATCGTCGCGGTGCTTCTCCACTACACGTTAGGGCTCTCCTGGCTGGTGGTTCTGCTGTTGGGAGCTATGATCTCGCCAACTGACCCAATTGCCGTGCTCGCGCTTTTACGCCAGATGAATCTTTCGGATCGTCTGCGAACTATTGTAGAAGGAGAGAGCCTTTTTAATGATGGTGTAGGTGCGGCCATTTTTGAATTAGTGCTTGGGGCGTTGCTCCTCTCGCTTGGAGGAGGTGAGGGGGGACACGCGCCTTCGCTCTGGATGCTGTTGCTGGACGCGCTCTGGTTAATGCTTGGTGGATTGGCGATTGGAGTTGGCATTGGTATCATTGTGGCCCGGCTGATGAGGATGGTGAATGACCATCTGATCGAAATGACGATCACTGTAGGCGTGGCCTATGGTGTGTACTTGCTGGGTGTTTTCCTACAAACATCAGGATTACTGGCTGTGGTAGGGGCAGGGCTTGTCATGGGAAGCTATGGGCGGCGAACAGGGTTCTCGGACCGAGCACGTCGGGCATCCCATGATGTCTGGGAATTTCTCGCTTATCTTGCGAACTCCTTACTCTTTCTCTTTCTGGGCGTCCAGATTGGAGAGAGCCATCTCCTTCAGGCTCTCGGCGGTATTGGTCTGGCACTTGTAGGAGTCGTCGTTGGCCGGGCTGCAATGATCTACCTGTTATTGCCGCTCTATGATGCATTGGCTCGAGGGCTTGCTCAGAATGAGATGATGAAGACGCCTTCACTTTTTGCACGTCCGGAGCCGCTCCCTCGTCGATGGCGCCCCATTCTTTTATTTTCGGGATTACGGGGTGCTCTTTCTGTGGCATTAGTGTTAAGCTTGCCTCTCACGCTGCCAGATCGTGGATTGCTAGAAGGCATTGTCTATGGAGTTGTGCTGGTAACCCTCTTAGGGCAAGGTATTGGCTTGCGTGTGCTCTTGCCCTATTGGAGCAAGAAAGAAAAAGAATCTTGACGGCTTCATGTGCGATGCTGAAATTTCGCAGCGATTACCATCTATGATAACCTTGACAGGGCTTTTGTTTCCGCTTAAGATATTCGTGATATCGAATGTCTGAATGAACCAGGAAGATGCCAGGTGAAGAATATGGAACCAGAACAAGAACGACAGCTTTATCGGTTGCAAGCGGAACTCTGCCAGGTGCTTGCCGAGCCCACGCGGCTGGAAATCATCCATCTGCTTGGTGAGCGGCCACGAGCCGTCAAAGAATTGGTTGAAGCGACCGGGCAACGGCAGGCAAAGATCAGTCAACATCTTTCGATCTTGCGCCAGCGAGGAATTGTTCGGACTGAACGCATTGGGACAGAGATACGCTACTCTTTGGAAACGCCGCGTATTCTTGAAGCCTGCCGCATCACACGAGAGATTTTGCTCCAGCACTTCGATCAACAGCGTCGTCTGGCGGTCCAGTTTGTGCCTGACGGTAGCTCTTGATCATCAGGGAGAAAAGAGGCCACGAAGGGGGAATGAACAACAAGATTCATTCCCCCTTCATCTTCTTTGTGTTATTTCATTATCGTTATCGTTATCGTTGAAGTGTCCTATCCTGCAATCTTTTTCGCCTGTGTATAGAATGACTTTGCGCCGTCTGAAACCGAAAGTTTCCCTCCGGAAATATCGTAGGAGACGGTCCTGAGTAGATCTGCGATCTGGCCCGCTCCTGGCGGGTCCAGCACCTCTTTAGGCCGCATATTGCCACTTTTTTGTGCGAGACTCATATAGTCCACAATATTTATCGATGCTGGTTTTAGCGACGGACGAAGCATGGCAAGTGCTTTTGCCGAGCCTGGAATTCCACGCTCGATTCCTAGTGCCTTGATTGCATCAACGTTATTGAGAATAAAGTTAGTATAGTTGGCCGATGTCAGTGGATATTTTGTTGAGGCATAAATGCTCAGGAGCTGGGAGGCCTTGAGGTACATGCCAGGTGACGCGCCGTTTCCTCCTGTGGGAGGAAGCGTGAGGCCCAATTGGTGGGTTGTTGCCTGCTGGAAAGCCTCAAACAAGTTTGAGTAGGTGGTCAGGAAAACAGTTTTTCCTTTGATCATGCTGGCGTTCGCCGGGGAGCCAGTCACGTCCAGGCCTTTCTGGATACTGAGTGGAAGACAACCGCCCGCCTTGAGCAACATATTCCAATAGTTATACCAGTCGCCCACATCCGTCTGACTAAAATTAACGTGTCCGTTGCGATCATAGAGGTCTTTGCCCCGCTGACGCATCCAGAGTTCAAATGTAGTGATATCGGCGCTGAGGTCGGTTGTGCCATAGACCGTTCCTCCCAGCGCTTTGGTGAGTTCGGTGGTGTAGGTTGCGTAGCTTGTCCAGGTGAGGTTGGTTGGTATATCGCCGATACCTGCTTTTTTGATCTGATCTGCGTCGTAGAAAGACACCTGGCAGTTTCCTCCAAAGGGAATGCCATAGACCGTGTTATTTACCTTACTGCCTGTCAGTAGATCTGGATCATAGTCTGACAGGTCTATAGTCTGATTATAGATAAGTTCTGTCATGTCTAGCAGCTGGCGTTTGCGAACATATTGGGCCACATAACGCATATCCATCTGAATGAGATCTGGTGCATGATCGTTTTTGATCAAATCATCAAGCTTGACGAAATAGTCATTAAACCCATAATATTGCGAAGTAATGCTGAAGTTTGGATATCTCTGATGATAGAGATCAAATGTGGTTTTGGTCAGTTTATCGCGCGTTGGTGAGCCCCAGAAAAGCATGCTGAGCTTTCCTGAGGTTGGTTGGGCTGCAATCACATTGAGTGGCATTGCATTGGTCGCCGTGCTATCACATCCTGCCAGCCCAAGCAGCGAGAGCCCGGCAAGGCCACTTAAGCCTTGCTTAATTATTTGTCTGCGTGTAGTGCTCATAACTCACAAAAACCCCTTCTAGCAACCGTGCTGTTCTTCTTTTGTGTTGAATGTAAACCGTTGATAGAGCCTCTATACAACACATTACTCACCTACCACCGAGGTAAGTTGTTCCACAATATATTCCATCTGTGCGGCGGCCTCGTTTGTTGAGCTTGCACCTTTTGTGAGCTGCTCCGTTGCCTGGGTGGTAACGCGCAAGCTGGTTGCCAGTTTCTCATTCATGGCCTCCTGATGCTTGATGGCTCGCTCGATATAGGAAGCTGCTTCTGACATCTCATTGAGCACTTGCTGCAACTTATTTTTGTCCAGGTACTGGATATCTCTAGAGACATCCGTGCTCAAAGCGCTGATACGCTTGGCGGCTACTGAAGTTGCATTCGTATAGTATTGCACCGATTTGAGTGCTATCTGCAAGGCTTCAACCATCCAGGATTGTTCGGTTGCTATAACGTTCTCTTCATCTGCCAGGGCCTTTAGAGAGGTGTTGCTTTTACGGAGTAGAGAGACTGAACGCAAAATTGGGAATGCTAGATTCCGTCCGACCACCAGCCCGACTGCAACCACCAGGATAAGGACCAGGGCGATCACGATAAAGATCCCGATAAGCTGTTGATCAGCAATACCCGTGACCACATTTAAGGGTTTAAAGAGGACATAGGTCCATGGTACGACGCTACTGCCGTAACGGGCTACCTCAAAGGTTTGTTGCTGTCCGGCTGGAGTAAATTGTGTGATATTTCCTCCCTGGCCGTTACTTTGAAAATTTGCCAGTTGTTGATCAGCCTGCACAGTGACGGCGTTGGTGTCGTTTCCATACAGGCCTTCGTCCTTGATACGTTGTAGCGTTGTTTTGCTCAATGGAGTGATGGCCTGAAAGAGGTAAGGTGAATGGGTGAAGCCCGAAAGGTCAGGATTGGTGTAGGCGATACGTACACCTTTGTCATCGACTATACTTGCATAACTCTCTGCGCCATTGGACTGTGGCTCGCTGTCTACGGGTTCCCAGACCCGGCGCAGCCCAAGTGATGCGCGTACATATCCTAATACTTTGAAGTTGTTGTCGATGATTCTTGCGTATAGATCAACGGAGGGGTTGTTCCCGGTCAGATTATAGAAGACATCTGAAACAAATACCTTGTTCGATTGCTGTAGTTGCTGTAGTGCCTCTGGCAAGATTAAATATTTCCCGTGCTGTAATGGCTTTGACGGATATGCCAGGATAACGTCACTCTTCGTATCAAGCAGCGAGAGACTAATGTAGTTGGCCACGTCTCGGTGCTGAGCTGTAATCAGAACATTTCTTGCTGCTGTGGTGTCTTTATCTCCTCCATTGAGCAGATTTCTGATCGCCGCCGCCTCGCTCAATGTTTTTACATCGTTCAAACGCTCTGAAAGATAAGTATCGACCAATTGTATACGTGTCTGCGCATCTCTTGCCATATCACTACTGATCTGCGAGATCAATGCTGGGCGCAAGAAAATCTCGATACTGCCAATGGTGACGAGCAAAGGAACTATTGCTGTCAGGGCCAAGAGAAGCGAAATATAGGCTGATAACGAAAAGCGTCTCTTTCTAAATGAAATAGGCGCTGCTATTTGCGACATAATTTTATACCCTCCTCCAATATCATTTCCTGCTGTGGAAATGTCTACCAACGAACAAGACCGGCACGCTCTAGATCATTAAGTAATGTATGGATTTCATCTGTTCGATGTCCCATTAAACGGATAAGTTCTGGGACAGTTCGATGCCCATCGATCAGAAGAAAAAGCTGTCTATGCATGCGTGAGAGTCCTAATCTGTTGAAATAAGGAAGTATGTTGTCGATCTCTCGCATGCGCAGTGGCACATTCCCACCTCCTGGTATTGAGTATGCTGGTGTTGGTCCGCTGTTGTGTCCCGCCGATAAATTTGGGGCTGCTGGCGACATCTGTAGGGATGGTAACGGTCCGCTACCCTGTTGCGAAGGTGCTTGAAAGACAAAATAGCAACTTTGCCATTCCTGTAGCCGCCGCAATGCCTCGGCGCCTCTGTAAGGGCCGAGGCTTGCGTCTATAATCTGTCCGTGCTGTAAGCTAAGGGCACCCTGCTCAATTGTGTTGCTCTTACCATCGCGATTGACCAGCAACGTGCCCGTTTTGGATGCCATCTGGAGCATCTGGATGACATCCGTCAGTTTTTTTGTAGCTGTCCCTCGCGCCGTCATAACTCACGACTCCACCACTATATAATTTGTTGTGTTGCTATTCCGCTGCTATCCTTTTATGCCTGAAGTTGCTACTCCTTCGATCAGAAGGCGTTGGAATGCAATAAAAAAGCCAAAAATGGGAATTAATGAGAGTACCGAGATGGCAAAAAGTTGCCCATAGGACGAGACACCCGTGCTATCCAGGAAGGTACGTAGGGCAACTGGTACGGTGTAGACCGACTGATCATCAAGAAAGATGAGCTGTGTAAAAAAGTCGCTCCAGGTCCAGATAAACGTAAATATTGCCGTCGTTGCGAGCGCTGGTGATGCCAGAGGCAATATAATACGGATATACATGGTAAGATGATTGCATCCATCGATCTTTGCTGCATCATCCAGGTCGCGGGGGATACCTCGGATGAATTGTATAAGCAGAAAGATAAAGAATGCGTCGGTCGCAAGAAATTTTGGTACGATCAGAGGAAGAAATGAATTGACCCAACCGAGGTCTTTGAACAAGACGTATTGTGGCACGACGATCACGTTGTAGGGTAGCATAATTGTACCCAACATAAGCGCAAACCAGAGTGCTTTGAATTTGAAGCGCAACCTTGCGAATGCATACGCTGCCATTGAGCACGAGATAACATTTCCTACGACTGCTCCAAGACACACAATAAATGAGTTTGCAAAGAAAGTGTCAAATGAGTAGTCCAGTGCCGTCCATCCCTGGAAATAGTTATCTAGAGTCCAGACCTTAGGAAGCAATCCCGCGCTGGTAAATATTTCGCTTGTTGGCTTAAATGAAGCGCTTAGCAACCAGATGACTGGATAGACCATGAGCAAGGCTACTGCGATGATGATGATATGAATCAGGAGCCTCGTCCAGCCCCTTTGCTCTTTGCTTGGAAGACCTTGAAGCATCCTGACTATTTCCTTTCATCTTGATAAAATACCCAGTAGCGTGAACTCAGGAAGGCAATTGTAGTAAACAAAGCGATGGCTATTAACAAAATCCAGGCCATCGCTGAGGCATAGCCCATATGTAGATTGCCAAATCCTTCCTGGTAGATATATAGTGTATAAAATAGAGTTGAGTCGACCGGGCCACCAGTTCCCCCACTGACGATGAATGCTGGTGTGAATGCCTGAAAGGCTCCTACCATCTGAAGGATCATGTTGAAAAAGACTATTGGTGTAAGTAATGGCAATGTAATATGCCAGAATCTGTTGAGCTTCCCCGCTCCATCGGTTGTTGCCGCTTCATAATATTCCATTGGGATCTGCTTTAGTCCAGCCAGGAATATGATCATCGGCGAGCCAAATTGCCAGACAGCTAAAATAATCAATGTTCCTAGCGCATAATTTGGGCTGGAGATCCAGCTGGTGGCGGATTTTATGCCTACCCATCCTAATACCTGATTGACTAAACCGCTGGTGTCGAAGATCTGTCGCCAGAGGATCGCAATGGCAACGCTGCCACCTAACAATGAGGGCACATAATAAACAGCCCGATAGATTGCCAGGCCTCGCAGCCCTCTATTAAGTAGCATAGCCAGTGCCAGAGCAAAGACCATTTTGAGCGGCACTGAGAGAAATACATAGATGAGCGTGACCTTCACTGCATTGAGCCAGCGTAGATCTTGAAACATGGCAAGGTAGTTTTGTAGCCCTACCCATACTGGTGCTGAAAGCAAATCAAAGTTGGTAAACGAGAGGTAAAGGGAACTAATCATAGGCCCGGCCGTTAAGAGAATCAGACCAGCAAACCATGGCAGGAGAAAGAGATAGCCGGCGAGATTCTCTTTCCCCTCGCTTGAGAGTTTGAGGCCACGAGAACGTTTAACTTCCTGTCTTATCTCCTGCGCTTCCTTGCGTGCTGGCCTTTCAGGGTTTCGTATCATAGCCTCGACTCCTTAATAAGTTATGATTATCCCTGACTGAGAGCCTTCTGCGCGTCCGCGTAGAACGATTTTGCCCCATCTGCAATCGATGTTTTGCCAAAACCGACCGCCTGAGCGGTACGCATCAGGGATTGCTCAATGGCCCCTGCGCCTGCCGGGTCTAGAACTTCTTTGGGCCGTGCGTTGCCGCTCTGCGTAACTGAATTGACATAGCTCAATACTAATTGTTGGGATGGCGTCAATGTTGGCTGAAGCAACGCTTTTGCTTTGGCTGAGCCAGGGATACCACGCTCTACATTGATGGCTTTGATGGCACCGGGATCATTAATGAGGAAGCCGACAAAGCTAGTAGAATCGCTGACATATTTTGTTGTAGCTGAGACGCTCAAGAGCTGGGAAGTTTTGAGATACATGCCCGGCTGTGCGCCAGTTCCTCCAGTTGGTGTCATGTGAATACCAACTTTATGCTGCATCAGCGCCTGGAAAGCGTCAACAAGGTTAGAGAGTGTCAGATTGAAAACGGCCTGCCCCTTCACAAGATTGGTAGTTGGCGTGCCTCCAGTCATTGCTCCTGCTGCGATTTCAATTGGTACGCATGCTCCGGATTTTCTCAGCCCACTCCAATAGGTGAACCAATCACTTACGTCCTGCTGCGTAAAGCCCAATTTGCCATCAGTTGTGTAGAGGTCTCGTCCGTGTTGACGGGTCCAGAGTTCAAATGCTGTAATGTTCGTGCTTTCATCGGCCGTTCCCCATACCCCTTTGCCCAACGCCTTTGCCAACTTCGCGCAATAGGTGCCAAATTCATCCCAGGTGAAGGTCGCAGGAAGCTCGCCCACATTGGCTTTTGCTATCAGATCTTGATCGTAAAGCTGTGCCTGATAATTTCCTCCCAGAGGAATACCATACGATTTGCCGTTTACCAGACTGCCTTTTAATAATGTCTGATCAAAATCGGAGAGATCAATGGTTTTCTTAGCGATAGGGTCGGTCAGATCCAGTAATAGCCCCTTTTTAACGTACTGAGCGATATAACGCATATCCATCTGGATAAGATCCGGTGCTCCGCCTCCTGCAATCTGCGTGCTTAACTTGTTCCAGTAGGAGTTGAAATCGGTAAATTGTGAGGTAATCTTGACATCGGGGTGCTTCTGATCAAATAATTGAATGGCCTGTCGTGTTAACTTATCCCGTGACGTTGTCCCCCAGAAGAAAAGCTGCAAATGTTTGGTTGCAGTCGTTGAAGAACCTCCGCTGCCTCCACAGGCGGCAAGAAACGAGAGTCCTGCAGCGCTTGCAGCTCCCATCTGGAGAACCTGACGACGATTATAGGTTGCTTTCATCATTGTAATGCAAATCCCTTATATAATGTGTGAGACCAACTGAAGAACACTACAAGTGCTATGGCTCTTCTGAAATGTTCTCAATTGGTAAATAAAAACGGGCGCTATTTAAATAGAGTTATCAGAAAACAAGATGCTTAATTCTTCATTGAATAGTTATATGCGATTCGACAAAATGCAGCCAAAATTATTTAAATAGTTGGTGAAATGTTTTCTTCAAGACTCATTTGAATACTAGCATACGCTAATTTTATTGTCAACAATATGGAATATAGGTATTATAATTTTCTTCCGGTGCAGAGTATGGAATCATGGGGGTATGTCAAAGAATTGAGTGTACTTATTGCAAACATAATTGGTGGTGGTGTGGCTTATATGCGTGTTTGCAAAGAAGTGTGAGCAGATTGAGACTGATTGCTTTTGATTTCTTCTCGATTTCTTCTCGCATATGACGGTTAAAAGTAGTGAAAATTATATGTCCGATGGTCAAGAAATTTCTCACTGCCTCGATCTGCTCTCCTTATATGGCGCTATGGTTCTTCTGATGTTACATGTAGGACAATCTTGCCTCGTGTATGTTTTTGTGCCCCTTGTTCGTAGGCCTGACGAGCCTGGGAAAGAGGGAGCACTGGGTCGACTGGACCCGGATGTGGCTGTGGTGCCTCTTCAAAATGGGAGTTCTGTCTGTGATATACTGCAGAATGGGTTTAAGATATTTACTATCTCCACTCCATAGTGTAAAGGAAAATCAGATATGGCCACAAATATACCGACACTGACACAGAATCTAGCCTGGCAGGCTCTCGAAGAGCACTATCAGAAAGTACATAATCTTCATCTTCGTTCACTCTTTGCTGAAGATCCTAAACGCAGCGAGCGTTTTTCGCTCGAAGCCAGTGGCATCTACCTGGACTATTCGAAAAACCGTATAACGGATATCACAATCCGTCTGCTCCTGCAACTGGCAGAGGCTGCGGGCTTACGTAATCGTATAGATGCTATGTTTAGCGGTGACAAAATAAATGTTACCGAGCAACGTGCAGTCCTCCACGTCGCCTTGCGAGCTCCAAAGGATCAAGTAATTGTAGTGGATGGCCAGAATGTAGTGCCTGAGGTTCATGCAGTCCTGGATAGGATGGCGGTATTCGCCGACCGAGTTCGTAGTGGCGAATGGAAAGGCTTCACGGGGAAGCGTATTCGCAATATTATTAATATCGGTATTGGTGGCTCTGACCTGGGTCCATCTATGGCCTACGAGGCCTTAAAGCACTACAGTGATCGCCACTTAAACTGCCGCTTTGTCTCGAATGTAGACGGGACTGATTTCGCTGAAGCTGTACAGGGGCTTGATCCGGAAGAGACGCTCTTCATCATCTCATCCAAAACTTTCACCACGCAGGAAACCCTCACCAACGCTCGCTCGGCTCGTGCCTGGTGTCTGAATGTGCTTAAAGACGAGCAAGCCGTTGCAAAACATTTTGTTGCCGTTTCCACAAATGCTGGAGAGGTTGCCAAATTTGGTATCGATACCGCCAATATGTTCGGTTTCTGGGATTGGGTTGGTGGTCGCTATTCTTATGATTCAGCAATTGGGCTCTCTCTCATGATTGCCATTGGCGCAGACCAGTTTCGTGAGATGCTTGCAGGTTTTCACGCGATGGATGAGCACTTTCGCACCGCTCCCTTTGCGCAAAATTTACCAGTGCTTTTAGGCTTGATAGGTATCTGGTATAACAATTTTTTTGGAGCCGAGACCGTCGCTATCCTGCCATACGATCAATATCTCTGGCGCTTCAGTTCCTATTTACAGCAACTTGATATGGAAAGCAACGGCAAACATGTTGATCTGGAAGGTAAAACTGTCAACTATCAGACTGGACCTATTATCTGGGGACAACCGGGCACAAATGGTCAGCACGCATTCTACCAGCTTATCCATCAAGGGACAAAACTGATTCCTTGTGATTTTATTGGCTTTGCGCAGCCTCTCAATCCCATCAAGCCGCACCATGACCTCTTGATGGCCAACTTCTTTGCTCAGACAGAAGCTCTTGCCTTTGGGAAGACGGCTGAAGAAGTTATGGCAGACGGCGTCTCCGCCTTCCAGGTACCACATCGCACATTTGAAGGCAATCATCCAACGAATACTATTCTGGCTACCAGGTTGACGCCAGAGATGCTAGGCAAGCTTGTTGCCCTCTACGAGCATAAAGTATTTGTGCAAGGCACGATCTGGAATATCAATTCTTTTGATCAGTGGGGCGTTGAGCTGGGTAAAGTGCTTGCTAGCCGCATTATTCCAGAACTGCAAAATGCTGAGGAGCCAACGCTTGCACATGATAGCTCGACGAATACGCTTATCCAGCGCTATCGCAAGCTTCGACATGCTGAGGGCTAAGAGCGTGTTTTGTCGGATAATACAGAATTTTATTGATGGGAAACAGATCCAGGTAGTGCTACCTGGATCTTTCTGTCTTTTGTACAAGTAGCAAAAAAGGGGTAGGAGAGAAGCAATTTATACTGTATATGTGGTTAACGTGGTAGGATTAAAACGCCCCTGGCAAAGAAAAGAAAGTAGATACAGAGGTGAAAAGATCAGAAAGATAGATGATCTTATGTGAAAAGACAGCGAACTGAAAATGGCTAAAAGCTATATTGAAAGTAATGCATGTATTTTAATGTGCATAAAATGATATAAAAATGTATATAGATAAAAACGGGAAAAGGAGAATGGATACGAACGATGCGTCAACAATCAACTGCTGACAAGAAGATCCGTCTCTTCCATGCTATGGGAACATGGAAGGGACGCAAGCAGGGGGGAGAAACGACACATAGTCAGCAAGTAGCCACGGCTGATGTCGATGTGGACCGGCGTTCCATTTTTGTTGCGATTTCATCTACATTGCTATTGCGAATTGCTAACCGTATTAGTTTTGTTCTGTTAGGCTTTTATCTCGGTGAACATTTTGCCTCAGCGACTGTGATTGCTTTAATTCTTGAATCGTACTATGTCAGCGAACTGCTACTTGCCCCTGTGCTAGGGGGACTCTCAGACCGTCTGGGCCGCAAGCCTCTGCTCATAGTCGCGCCGCTGGTTGGTGTTTGCTCAAGCTTCTTCCTTTTTCTCAGCGCGTCTCTCTTTCCTCACCCCAATGGAGCACTACTGGATACGCGCTTGCTTCTCTTGTTGTTTTTGCTTCTCGTGGGAAGGCTGTGCGAAGGAGCCACAACTGCGCTCAACGCCCCTGCCTGCCTGGGATATATTGCTGATGCAACAATTGGCTCAGAAAAGTTGCGCGCACAGGTAATGACAGGTTTTGAGATCTCAACGATTGGCGCCATAGCCCTTGCCATTCCTTTTGGTGGTAAAGTGAGCAGCGTCCTGGGGATCTGGGGTTTCTTTATAGTGATAGTGTTGCATATTATCAATGCGACAATTGTCGTCTTTTATGTAAAAGAAAATGTTCAGCGTGCGCTACAAAAGAATAGACAGCGTTCTTTGCTAGAAAGCTTTAGAATGTTGCGCGATAAACGTATCAGAGCTTTTCTACCAGCATGGCTTTGTATTAATACGTTGATTGGTGCGTGGATGACCCTGATTATCCTGCTCCTAACCTATCCAGCGCGCGAGGCCGCTCTACGTCATCCGGGTCAATTGTTTTATGGCGGGTCCAGTAAAGAGCTTGCAACCTTGCTGCTGGGAGGTTTTGGCCTGCTCTGCCTGGTGGGGTTGGGCATATGGATGCAACTTATTTCTCGCATGCGTCGCACGACGGCGATGCTCATAGGTCTTTTTGGTCTTGGTACGTGCATTGTTGCATTAACCGTGCTCAATGGGTTGCCTGGAAAATTAGGAGACATGCTGACTGGTAGCAATCTACTTTTTTATATGCTCAGCCCTTTTGTGGTGATTGGTGTGCTCCTATTAAGTGGTTTTTTGCCAGCCTCTTTGGTGCAGTTAGGTGCGCTTTCGGAAACGCAGCCGAATAAGCGAGGGGCAGTAATGGGGCTGTATTCGGTTGTGCTAGGAATAGGGCAACTGCTTGGAGCCTCAATCGGGGGCCTCTCAGCGGATCTGGGCGGGTTTTATGGGTTGATGATCTTCTCGGTTGTATTGGGATTTATTGCATTGGGCGGAGTGCTTTTCATGCGTATCCATAAGCATGATCTGATCTCTAAGCACGCAGATACTGCAGTCGCCGAAGCAGATGTTGCCGTAGAGATCTCTTAGTACCTGCCTTTCTTATAGACATAATAGACAGCTATTGACGTGAAGGCGAGGAGAGCCTATACTCGCTGCATGGAAACGTCTGATATTTCTGTTATCTATCAAGATCATCATTTGCTTATTGTGAATAAGCCAGCCGGACTGGTCATTCATCCCACGTATAAGCATGCGGATGGGACGTTGTGGGATGCTTTGCTCGCTTATTCGCAGCAGCAAGGGCAAGATGATTGGCGACCTCCCGAACTGCCTGATGAGCCAGAATGGGCGCTGGCGCCGCTTGCCATACAAGAAAGACTGCGCCAGAAACGCAAGGATCGCCTCTGGCAAGAAGGTGGCTTGCTGCCGCGTCCTTGCCTGCTGCATCGCCTGGATAAAGACACATCGGGAATTGTCGCATTGGCTCGTACTGAACAGGCGCGCCGTCACCTTGTGAAACAGTTCCACGCCCATACTATTGAGAAATGTTATCTGGCAGTAGTGCAGCAAGGTGCATATGATTGGGCACGGCCACGCACCGCTTTTACGCTCACAAGGCAAGGGATTGCTAGCCAGGAGGCCTCAGATGAGCCGCCCTTTGCCCTATCTCCTACTGATGTATTTATATTGGACGGCCCTCTGCAGCGTGATCCTGATGAGCGGCGTCGCTGCATTGTTGGACCCGAGGGGCAGCATTCTTCCACGCAAGTAACGGTCGTAGGTGTTGAAAATAACTTTGCTCTGCTCGAAGTGCGGCCGATAACTGGACGTACACATCAGATACGCGCGCACCTGGCCGCTTTAGGATTTGCGATTGTGGGGGATCAGATGTACACGCCGCAAGCGCCTGTAGATAGCCCCGGAGCCGCGTTAGGCCGTCAGTTTCTTCATGCATACAGTCTTGAGCTATGCCGCTATCCAGACAACGCATTGAGTGTTTTCATGGCACCTCTTCCTATTGATCTAAGCAATTGGTTACAACGCTATTGTGCTACGCTATGGCAAGCGTGGCTTACGATGGAGCGTCAAACTGCGCACGCGTTTTAAGTGCGAAGGAAAGTAGTTTATGCAAGGTCGAGCTTATCCATTAAATACAGGAACTCTTGCTTCATTAAGCTTGGAGGAAAAGAAGAAAAGGCTGGATGCTATGGTGAAGATCTGGCAGAGCGATACTGAACGCCGTTATAAGCGTGAAGATCCAAATATGTTTATTGCAGCAGTCGGCCTGGATGAGTATCGTTATTCTGTCTGGCTGCGCTTCCCGGAGTGGGAGCGCTCTGCTGTGGTTGGGCAAGTTATCGCACTGGCGCAAAAAGATCCGTCAGAGAAACCGAAAGATCCGCAGCTCTTTAGCATGTGGCGATATGATGCACAGCTCAAGATGCTACCTGATTGGAAAGAGCATCTGCCGAAAGAAACAGTTTTTAACCTCTCTGTGCGTATAACGCCAGGGGGGCTGGGTGAAGGCAGCCGATGGGCCGTCGTTATGCCGAAGGAAATGATAACGCGCTACAGACCTGGTTGGCCAACACAGCGAGAGTGGGTCGAGTGGACACGCTCTTTTGACTTCTTGTCTATTGGCGTCGGTTTTATCCGCTCTATGTTAGATTTGTAATCGATGCTCACTGTGATATGAAAGATAACGCTCGATGAGTACAGCACATACACGTTTGGCCGCATTAGAACGACAGGCAGAGCGAGTGCAGCGGAGGTTAGATGCGTTCGGTGTCCGTATTAACCAGTATAGATTGACCACTCTGGCTATCTTCGTTGGTGGTATTTTGGTTGCCAGCAGCTTTCTCGCACTGGCGCGCTGGTTGGGCCTGCTGGTAATTGTTGGTGGCTGTATTAGCTTCTTTTTTGTGAGCCGTGCCAATCGTAAGACAACACAAAGTTTTTTGAGGCATCAGGCCTGGTTACGCATGATCAATACGCAGATAGCCCGCTTGCGAATGGATTGGACGGCTATTCCAGCTGTAGCGCCGCGCGAAGAGCAGGAGGAACATCCTTTTGATCTCGACCTGGATATTAGCGGCGAGCGTTCATTACATATGTTGGTGAATACCAGCGTTTCTTTTGAAGGTATGCAACGCTTGCGCGATTGGTTGTTGTGCAGAATGCCCGATGTTGACATCATTCGTGCCAGGCAAGCCCTTGTGCGAGAGCTTATTCCGCTTACACGCTTCCGCAATAAGTTCATGCTGAATTCGCTCTTTGCGACCAGGGTCTCTGGCGAATCGGTGGATGGCGAAAGGCTACTGGCCTGGTTAGAGTCACGATCTGAGTTAAAGCAGCCACGTTCAACGCTGATTATCTCTATTGTTATTGCTGTTTTATTCTATGCATCCATCATTCTTTATGTGTTTGAGCATATATCTCCTGTTTTCTGCATTAGCTTGCTTCTCCTCTCACTGGTCTGGTTTCTGCTCAAGAAGAAAGAGCAAGGAAACCTTGCGGAGGATACCGATTATCAGCGCATTGCTTTTGGGCAACTCGCAACAATTTTCGAGTACCTGGAAAAATATCCATACGCGAAAAATTCACAACTGAGCAAGCTTTGTGAACCATTTTTTCTGCATAATGATCGTCGACCATCGCTCTTATTGCGGAAGATGGAACGTATCACCGCACGTGCCAGCTGGTCTCGGAGCGTCGAAGTCTGGTTGGGGCTAAATGTGCTTGTGCCAATTGGAGCGTATACAGCGTACCAGCTGGACGAAGTGAAGGCTCTGGTAATAATGTATCTGCCGCTCTGGCTAAATGCATGGTATGAGCTTGAAGCGCTCTGCTCGCTCGCAAATTTTGGCTATTTGAATCCTGAATATGTCTTTCCAACTATCGTTAGCGGTAAGCAGCCAGAGGAACGTGCAGTTTTTGAAGCGAAAAGCCTGGGGCACCCCTTAATTGCAAGCGAAACAAAAGTCGTGAACGATTTTCGCCTTGCGGGCTCGAACGACATTATTCTGATTACAGGCTCAAATATGGCTGGTAAAAGCACATTTCTACGCACAATGGGTATAAACCTGTGTTTGGCATATGCAGGTAGTGTGGTGAACGCATCGTCTTTGCGAACCTCGCCCTTTGAGCTTTATGCTTGTATTCGTGTAACTGACTCATTAGCAGATGGTTATTCCTATTTTTATGCGGAAGTCAAGCGATTAAAGGGCTTATTGACTGAAATAGAGCGGGGAACGCAATTTCCTCTTTTCTTTCTCGTTGACGAGATTTTTAAAGGCACGAATACATATGAGCGTCTTGTAGGGAGTGAGGCATACATTCGCTCGTTAATTGGAAGAGACTGTGTTGGGGCTATCTCGACGCATGATCTGGAGCTTGTGAAATTAGCAGAAGAATTTTCCGGCATCAAGAATTATCATTTTCGTGAAGAAGTGAGAGATGGCCGCATGGTCTTTGATTACGTTCTACATCGTGGCCCATGCCCAACGAGAAATGCCTTGAAGATAATGGAATTAGAAGGACTTCCTGTAACGTGGGATACTGCTCCTCATGCGGTCTAAGAAGCAAGGGTGATAGTAGTCGTATCGTGAAGAGATGCCCATTATCACGAATGGAGGTATGGGCATCTCTTCGTATACTTTATGGTTTCGTATTTGTTTTTGGTAGCGCCGGAGAGAATTTAGGCATGCGAAGCTTAAACCTTTTGGTAAGCCAGATGAGAATTACAACAGGAATAGCATACCAGGCAAAGGCGAGGAGCCAGATGAGGAATGTAAGCAATACCTGGGCAAACACTATTGAAGCGCTGAATGCCTGCTGAAAGACTTGCCCAATGGACCAGGCGGGCTCTACTGGTGGTGGCGTAGCAACGTCGATTGGATCGAGGTGAATCTGGACATTATAAAAGGAGACCTGGTTGGTCAGATTTTTCAGTCGACCTTCGTATGTTTCAATCTGCCCTTCAACATCAGTAAGTTTCTGTTCGATAGTAACAATATCACCCATTGCTTGAGCATGGCTCATGAGATCGACGAGGCGTGACTTCTCGGCCTGCAGAGTTGTCAGGCGTGACTGTGTATCCACATAGTCGCCGGACACGTCCTGCACCGTCTCCGCAAAGCTTACCATGCGACCACCATTTTGAGAGCTATAGTCACGTAGGTAATTGTAAATGCTTGGATACAATGAAGACTGAACAGAGAGAGTAAGGTCAATAGTATAAGCGTTATTGCCGTTTTGCTCATAGTCAGTACCAACAGATATCGAGCGTGTATCGGCTGACGCGATCCAACTTTGTAATGCACTTGCCACTTTGCGCGTATCTTTGACCTGCATCGAAACTTTTAAGGTTTTAACCAGATACTGATTTGCATTGGCCTGAGGACTGTGGCTGCTTTCCGTCTTGGCTTGATTTGCAGATGTCAAACCTTGCTTCTGATCCATAGCCGCGTTACTGGTCATAGGTCTTTGAGCGATTGTTTGTGAAGCACCAGAGCTCGATGTAGAACTGGCACAACTTACGAGGACCATCATACTAAGAGCAAGGGCACCTAGCCACGGCAGGAACTTCCTATAGCCATATTTTGTAGGCAACATAATGAACTCCTTTTTTAATCCATTGTGCGAATGATGAAGAATACGATTATATATGATATGCGGTTTTTATTTATCCTTGGTATGTGAACCGCTTCTTACAAAAGATGACGTTAGCGGCAGAAAAATAGTTCCCAATTGGGATGATGGAGTTAAGGAAGAGGCAAAGAAAAAGGGAAGCTTTCCAGAAGGATGAAGCTTCCCTTTTTTAGAGAGTGAAAGTTATAAACCGAGCGTACCGGTATGATTTTCTCCCTGTTTGTCACGTAGATACTCGGCGCAGGTACGGTATACCTCTTCGGAAATAAGTCCCTTAGACATATAGTGAGTGAGCATTACATCGAGCCTGAGGATACTTATAAGATTATATCCATAGCGATGTAAGCGCTCGACTGCTCCGTGTTCGCGGTCAATCAGGACAATGACATCTTTAACTTTCAAGCCATTTTCTTCAAGGAGAGCCGCTGTTTCAAGGATACTACTGCCTCGTGTGATGAGGTCATCTATGATAAGAGCGGAATCGCCTTGCGTGAAATGCCCCTCAATTCCACGTTTGCCGGTGCCTTCGGGATGGGTACGGGCGTAGATCAGAGGGATATTTGTTTCTAATGAATAAGCACTAGCCAGTAGGAGTCCACCAACAGGCACGCCTGCAACAATAGTAAAGGGGTGAACTCGTGGACGACGTAGTGATTGGGCTAAATTAATCTCCTGTTGCATCAGTTTGCTGGCAACGCGGAGTGCGGTTGGATTGCTAATCAGGACCTTAGGATTGATAAAAATTGGAGAGCTTACGGCGGATTCGCTCACCGTAAAATTACCAAATTGAACTCCCCCGAGGTCGAACAATATTTGTGCCAACCATAGATTATCCAGAGACTGCTCTTTCGCCACCTCAGCATCCTTTCTCTCAAAGAAGGATTAGTTTGTTAATTATATCACAGTGACATGCTATCAGCCAAGCTCTAGCGAATTGACACTTCCAAATATGGATAAATTCGCCATAAAAAGTATACTCTTCTCTACTTAAAGTCATCTTTTCGAAGAAGAGAGATGATGCTTGTGTCTGCTCGGGGGTTGAGTCTTGCATCAGATACACTGATATGATACGCTACGGCTGAAACATAACAGGAAATAACACCCCAAAACAACTTTAGGCGAGGATATATGCCAATTCTGAGTATAGTACAGTTAGGAAAATCTTTTGGCGCAGCGCGCATCTTTGCAGGGATAAGTTTTCAGATCGAAGCACAAGACCGTATTGGGCTTGTGGGGCCAAATGGGGCGGGGAAGTCCACTCTGTTAAATATTTTAGCGGGTCGAGAGGAGCCAGATGAAGGGAATATATCCATTGCGCACAACACCCGTGTTGGATATTTAACCCAGATAACTGATTTTCACCCTCAAAATACATTGCGCGAAGAGATGCTTTCGGTCTTTGCCGACTTGCGCCGCTATGAGCGAGAACTTAGTGAGCTAGCGCAGCAGATGGCTTCAACCAGGGTACAAAGCAACAGCGTACTGCATGATGAGCTATTGAAAAGATACGACACTTTGCAAGCGCGCTACGAGCACGCCAATGGTTATACCTATGAAAACCGTGTTGACCAGGTATTGGATGGCCTGGAATTCACCCGTGAGCAGCAAACAGAACCGGTGATGCAATTGAGCGGTGGTCAACAGACGCGTGCTGCCCTGGGAAAACTATTATTGCAGCAGCCGGACCTGTTATTGTTGGATGAGCCAACGAACCATTTAGACCTGGCGACCCTGGAATGGCTTGAAACCTACCTCAACTCCTGGAAAGGAGCGATGGTCATCGTAGCGCACGATCGCTACTTCCTGGATAAAGTCGTCTCGCGCACAATCGAGCTTGCCTTTGGGCATATCGAAGAATATCCAGGTAACTATACCAAATATCTCTCATTACGCGAAGAGCGTATAGAGAGACGCCAGCGCGAATATGAGGCTCAGCAAGCTCATATAGAGCATACAGAGGATTTTATTCGCAGGTACAAAGCCGGGCAGCGGAGCCGCGAAGCACGGGGACGCCAAAAACTACTGGATCGCATGGAGCGTGTGGAGCGTCCAAAAGACTTACCTGAAATGAGTTTTGAGTTCACTTCTGTTACCGAGAGTGGTCTGATAGTAATCGCCACGCAAAAAATGACCGCGGGCTATAGCGGAGGAGAGAGACAGCAGCAGGGTGAGTCAAAGGTACTCGTACGAATTACTGATCTGCAGCTTCTGCGCGGGGATCGTGTGGGTCTAATAGGGCCGAATGGCTCAGGCAAGACAACATTATTGAGAACCTTGATTGGCGAACTGCAGCCGCTAAATGGTCAAGTGCAGGTCGGCCCCAGTGTACGTATAGGTTATTACTCACAGGCGCACGCCGGTCTGACGATGGAACGCACCATTCTGGACGAGATTCGCCAGGTAAGTGTTTTAAGCGAAGAAGGTGCACGCAGTTTCCTGGGCCGTTTCCTTTTTTCGAGAGATGATGTCTTTAAACCGATAGGGGCTTTAAGCGGTGGTGAGAGGAGCCGTGTGGCACTCGCCAAGCTAACGCTGCAAGGTTCAAACTTTATGATATTGGATGAACCTACAAACCACCTTGACTTACAGTCACGTCAATTCCTTGAAGAGATATTGAGTGAGTTTGAGGGAACGCTGCTTTTTGTATCGCATGATCGCTACTTTATTGATAGTCTGGCCACAAAAGTATGGGCTATAGAAGATGGCGTGTTAAATGTATACCAGGGGAACTATACAGAATATCGGACGCGTAGGCAACAGATCGTGCTGAATGTAACTGAGAGCGTTGCAAAACCACCGGTTGGCGCCAAAGCCGTGCCATCTCCCAAATCTGCCAGCAAAAAGGGCGGGAAAGTCAAAGCTCGCACGCTAGAAGATGTAGAGCGCGATGTAGAGAAAGCTGAAGCCCAGATCAAAGCCATAGAAGATGCATTGGCTACAGCTGCGCTACAAGCCGATGCTGCACAGTTGACGCAACTTTCAGATGAGCACGAACGGGCGAAAGCTCATGTTGATGAACTACTCGTCGAGTGGGAGCACCTTGCTGACGTTGCAAGCTAGCTCCAGCTATCTCAATTAGCGTCTACCGGCGCCACTAATGAGGCCACTAATCAATCCGCCAATAGCTAGTAGCAGAGGAAGTACGGCCATGCAGGCCAGCCAGCCAGCGAGAAAGAGCAACGGCATGAGTAGGGATGGATGTAGGTTTAGCTGTCCTATAAAGACAGCCAGCCCTGATTTGTAGGCAACTCCAAAGATACCACCAACAATAAGAGATAAAAGGAATGCGAGTAGCAGATGGATAAAACCATAACGGAATGAACCTCGTGCCGCATTGACACATGAGATAGCCAGCCCGATACTTATTAAAAACAGACCTGCGGCAGCGGGCGCGCTCTGTAAGACTGCGAGCATCATGAAACCTGCAATGCCTGCTACAAGTCCAAGAAGATGAAGGCCCAGGCCTGATGCGAAT
>Ga0302321_100000954_pt1 | contig 24901 bp, 12 predicted proteins | sample Fen_T0_1_FD_202505 | JGI IMG/M metagenome (GOLD analysis project Ga0302321, IMG submission 202505) | Peat permafrost microbial communities from Stordalen Mire near Abisko, Sweden - Fen_T0_1 | ecosystem: Environmental > Terrestrial > Soil > Wetlands > Permafrost | place: Sweden: Abisko...
CCTCGTCGCAGCGGTCCTCGAATTAGCGCGGCTATTCCTCCGGTGCTCGCTCCTCGGGCGTGCGTTTCGCTTCGGCCTCCGTCGTTTCTGCATTGGTTTCAAACCGGTCGGCGCTCTAGCAGGTGCCCCAGAAGTCAGGCGAAGCTGATGATATTGATGCCGGCCATCACGGTCGCGAGGGTGGCGATCACCCAGCATGCGATGCGGGAAGCGCGCGCGGGCGTGCTCAATGGTACGGGTTTCAGGGCCGTCAGGCGGCGGCCCAGCGCGTACGCGGTGGCCGCGAAGGACCACAGCAATAGTGCGGCCAGTTCGGCGTTCTTGCGCCCGCCCGTGTTGAACACGGCGGCGCTCACGACGAGCGCGATCAGCCATGAGAAGAAGGCAACGATGCCAGGTAGGAGAATGCGAAAGTGGGGTGCCCGTGGCATCTGGCTGGTGCCGCGGTACCAGGCGACACCGAACGCGCCCATCACGGCAAGCACGCCCAAGACTTCCGGCACCGCAGTCCACACCACGATCTCGCCCACGACCAGGTAGGACCAGAACAGCGCACCGAAGCACCACAGCGAAACGCCGACGAGCGGACGCTGGACGCGCCGCGGCCCGACTAAATCGTCCAGCGTCAAGCCCTGGAATGGGGGCTCGGCGGGCGCCGGAGCGGTGGGCTCAGCCGGCGGGGGTAGGGGTTCGCGGCCCTCCTGGTCGGTCATAGAAACGCCTCTCCATCGAACTCGAGCACCACGGACTTGCCATCGGCCGACACGTCGACCTCCTTGGTGACGAGCCGCGGCTCATTGCTCTCGCGGTTCAGGATCAGCGCCGCGAGCTTGGCCTTGGCCGGGCGGGACGGACCGAGCTCCAGCGCGCGCTTCAGCGAGATGCGCGCCGTGCCGTCGCCGCGCTCGATGCGGATCGCCGCGACGCCGAGCTCGCGCGCGTCGAGATCGGCAGATTGTGCAACCTTTTCGCCATTTGCGCGCACGACGCTGACCTCGATCGGGTCATCGGCGGGCGCTGATTGAATCATCACCACGCTCTGCACGTCCGGCAGCGCAGTGCGCAGTAGGCGCCTCTCGAGTTCGGCTTCGACTTCTGCATCCGCGGTGCCTCGCGCGCCGGCCAGCAGCACCGCTTGCGCAATCGATGCCAGCTCGCCGAGGCGGCCGTCGTCGCCGCGCCCGCCAGTCTGAGCGACGCGGTCCAGCAGGCGCGTCGCGACGTCGAGCCGACCTGCGCCAGCGTGCGACAGCGCGAGCCTCAAGGTGACACCTGCGTCGTTCGGCAGGGCCCGCGCCAAGCCGTCGTAGGCGGCTCCCGCCTCGTCGAACATGCCCTCGGCGCGCAAACGATCGCCGACGTAGGCGAGCGTCCAAGGATCTTGCGGCGCGCGCTCGATCAGCTCGCCGAAAGCGCGCCGGCCTTCGGCGTCGAGCCCGATGCGGCGCAGTGCCGAAGCGCCCTGCGCCAAGAGACCTGCGTCGGCGAAGGGCTCGGCGCGTAGGTTCTCGATCTCGGCGACGAGCGCCTCTTTCTGGCCGAGCGCCTCGAGCAGCGAGAGGAGCCGGCGGCGCGCGAGGCCGTTGTGCGGAGCGAGCCGCAAGAAGCGGCGTGTCACCGCCAGCCGGTCGGGGTTACTGCCAGCCTGTTTGTAGGCTCTGTCGAACTCATCGTCGATCTTGGGCTCGTCCAGCGTGAGCCAGTTGCTCACCTGCTGGAGCTGCTGGAAGGTCGTGACGCGGCGCAGAGTTTCGTGCCTCAAAAAGGCCGCGGCGTCGGTCTCACCAGCCCGTTCGAGCGCTCCGGCCATTTGCAGCCAAGTTTCGAGGTCGGAGGTGCCCTCCAGGTGCATCAGCAGCATGGCGCGTCGGTCCGTCCAGCTGGGCAGCTCACAAGCGCGAGCGGCCGCGAGGTAGGTGTCGGAAAAACGCTCGCCACTGTCGGGCCGCCGCGCGCGCCAGATGCTCTTGCGCAATGGTAGCGAGACCTTCGACGCCGCGGAGCACTGCGTGCGCCGCGACGAGCGACTCTCGGGCACGGTGAGCTTGTGGGTTACGTTCACGATCGCGCCCGTCGCGAAGAAGGGCAGGCTCTTCACCACGCCCTCGATGCAGCGATCGAGCACGCGATCGGAGGCGCGGTCGCCCACGAGCTGCACACGCACGCGCGTGGCCTGGCCGTCGCCGTTGATTGACAGATCCAGGCTGAACTCGCGGCCGATTTCGGGGCGCGTGGCGGCGCGCGCGTCGCGGCAGGCGCGTATCGCTCCGGCAGCGCTCGTCAGGACTCGTCGGACGGCCGCCTCGGCTGCCTCGCGCAGCGAGACGCCACCGCCGAAACTGCGCGGCGGCTCGAGCAAGCTGGAGCCGGTCACGATCGTATCGTCGGCTTGTGCTGCAAACGGGGTGTCGTACAGCGGCGAGAGATCCAAGAGCCGATGCGCAAGGGACTCGGATCCGGTTTCGCCCGGGAAGAACCAGCTCGTCCACGGCGTGAGCAGCTGGTTTTCGGTTGCGAGCACAATCGCCGGTTCGACGCCCTCGCCGCGCGTCGCGACGTCCTCGATGCGGGCCGTCACCCAGCGCTTGATGATGTCCTGGCTTGGCGGTGCCACCGTGCGGTAGATCGGCCGCGACTCTTGCACGAGCTTGTTGCCGTCGCGGAAACGGAAACCGACATGCGTCGGCAACTTGCCGCGCAGCCGACCCAGCACCGTGACGGTCGAGCCTGCCAGCACGGCGAAACCCTCGCGCGGGTAGATGCGATCGATGGTCGAGCCCAGATCCAGATCCACGTCACGAAGCGTCGGTTGGAGCGCGTCGGCAAGCAGCTTCGCGCCGGCGCGTGCGGCATCGGCGCGGTCACCCACCTCGTAGATGGCGCCCACACCCGCGACGAGCTTGGCGAGCAGCCAGCGATCTGCGCTTGACCCGACCGCCACGGCGCCGAGTCGCGGCAGGCCGCCCACGCGCCGCCCGATCAGGCGCCGGATGCGCTCCGCGTCGGGCTCGCCGACCGACGGCCGGCCGTCGCCGATGTACACGACCATACCGGAGCCGGCCAGCTCTCCACGACTCGGTGAATCGAGCACATCGGCGGCTTGCTGGAGAGCGCTGCCCAGGTTCGACGCCCCACCGGGCCGCAGCGAGCCGAGAGCGGCCCGGACTTGCTGGCGCACGGCTGGCGAGACGGCGGTTGGCGCGGCCGGCCCCATCGGCCGCAGGGTTTGGTCGGCTGCCAGAACCACCAGCGAATCGCGCGGCCCGAGGCCTTCCAAGATGGCGTCGACGACGGCGCGTTCGGTTTCGAGCCCGGGGCTGCCCACGCTCATCGAAGAATCAACGACGACCGCCAGCGTCACGCCGGCTTCGCGGAGGTCCGGTACCTCGGTGCGGATCATCACGAACGGATCGTCGGTCGCGCGCTCCGCGTTCACGACGTACGCGCGCGCCGCGTTGGGCCGCACGACCTTGGGCGAAAGCTCGACCACCAGATCGCCCGTCGGTCGAAGGTCGGCTTGTCGGTAGCGAATGATGCCGTCTTTGACAGTCGCGCCAGCGCTCGCGGTCAAGAACGGAGTCTTGCTGTGGGTCGTATCGACCTCGACCGACAGCTGGCCGACGATGCTCGTCTTTTCGTTACCCGCCATCGGAAAGCGGTAGGCGGCCCGACCGGCCCGGGTCGGCAGCCATTCAGCGTACTCGAGCTCGAAGTCGAGTGTCTGCCCTGCCGGGATCCCGCCCAGATCACCGCTGAGCCAGCCGCTGCCCGCGAACGAAAGCCCCGCGCCGAGGCCTTCCGCAACGCGCGCAGCCTGCAAGTTGGCGGCGCTCGACTTCCCGCCGATCGAGCGCGACACGCCGCGCACGATCGCGCCCTTCGGCAGTGAGAGCTGGAACTCGGCGTGCTGCGACGAGCTGCCGCCGTTGAAGTACGTCGTGCGCGTCTTGGTGACTGCCAGCTCCCCGTCGATGTCGACGGCCACCTTCTGCGAGCGGATGACGAGGTCCGTGCCGGGGTCCGAGCGATCATTCATGGCGCGGGCGTTCGGGATCGCGCTGCGCTCGCCGAGTGGGCTCGTCCATGGCACGGCCAGACCCCCGGTCCAATCTTCGAAGGCCTTTTCCGGGGCGACGCTTCTACTGTTGCCCTCGAGTGAGGCTGTTTCCCCGCTGCCGACGCGCAGCTGGCTGCCGGAGGCGTTCAGCATCAGCTCGCCCTGTGCGCAATACACGGTGACCTTCTGACCAGTGCTGTCGAACGCCGCGGCGCTCGAAGCCACCGCGGTCGATGCGCCCCGCAGGGTCACCTCCGTGCGGGCCGCGACGCCGCCTTGCACGAAAACGCGACCGCTCTCGAGCTCGAGCTTGCTGCCGTGAAGCGTGAAGCGAGTGGCAGCGTCGACGGCCACGATCGTGCCGTCGTCCAGGCGCAGGCGGGCACGTCCGTCAGGCCCAGTCGCGACGCTGTCGCCGTCGGAGAGGCGCTGCTCGCCCTGCACCGGACGCCTGCCGACCGTTACGTCTGCGTGCACGGCTTGAATATCGCCGATGGTGAAGGCCAAAGGGGCTTGCGAGCGGCCCTTGCACGACACGAGCGCCGGGCTGAGTGCGGAAAGCAGCAATGAGCCGAGCAGCGTCGCCTGCCAGATTTTGAATGCTTTCATGGCAGCTCCTCGAGCGTGCCGTCTTCGAAGCGCAGCCTGACTCGGTCGAGCGGTTTGCCATCTCGCCCCTTGAATGCGACGTCCAACCGCGAAATGCGCTCCTGGGCGGTGCCTTCAAAGGCCACTACGGTGAGCGTCGCCTTCAGCTCTAACCGAGCGGCACGCGCGGCGTCCTCGGGATCGAGACGCAGCTCAATCTCGGGTGTGGGCGTGCTGGGCACGAAAACCTGAGCCACGCCGAGCAGCGGCAGGTTGTCCGGCGCTGGCATCATCGAGCCGAGCGCGTTGCTCCAGAGGGCGGGTCGCAGCTCCGGGTGCGCCCAGCTGAGGATCACGCGCACGCCCTGTCCTTGCTCCGAGGCGGCCAGCCGCGCGGCGCGGGCGCGCAGGCGCTCGACCTCGACGGTGTTGCCGGCTTTGCCCGAGTCTTGCCGAGCCCAGCACAAAAATGCGCTGGCCAACGCGCGCGCGGCCAGGGCCACCTGGCTTTCGCCGTCGGGTGAGCCGCTGGCGGCGGCCTTTTCGGCCCAGCGCACGGCTTCTTCCACCTTTCCGGTGCCTTGGTCGGCGGCTGCCAGCAGCAGCGGCACGCTCGGATCATCGGGCGCGAGCGCGGCCAGAGTCTCGTACTGTCTCCGCGCTTCTTGGTACCACCCGTGGGCGCGAAGCAGATCGCCCAGGCGGCGACGGGACAACGGATCTTCCGGCGCAAACTCGACCAGCTCACCGAACGTTCGGCGCGCTTCCTCGGCGTCGCGCTCGGCCTGTACGCCCTTGGCGCGTCCCGAAAGGCGCAGGTAGTACTCACCGACGTTGGTGCGCACGTGGCTGGAAGCGTCGGCACGCCGCCGAAGCTTCCGAGCCCAAGCGCGGCCGCCTGCCTCGTCACCGGCGTCTTCGTAGGCGTCGAGCACCAATAGCGAAAGCTCCGTATCGTCCGCGAATTTTTCGGCCGCGCCGCGGAGCAGGGCTAGGCGCTCGGCGGCGTTCCGAGCCTTCTTCAGCAGCGCGTCGAGCAGCTGCGGCTCGATCTGCGAGAACCCGAGCGCCTCGTGCAGCTCTTTCAGGTCTTGCGAGGTTTGCACGCGCAGCAGCATGAAACGATAAACGGCGTCTGCGGCGGTCGGGCTCATCGCGAGCAACGCGCGCCACAGCGCGACGCGGTCACCGATCGTGCCCAAATGGTCCACGATCTGCACCAAGAGCGCCGAGCGCTCGCGCCAGTCGCTGGCTTCGCAGTCGGCGAGCGCGGCACGATAGATGCGCAGCGCGAAGTCGATGCCAAAGCCGCTGCTGAGTCGCTCGCGCCAGAGCACGAGCCGCTCGCTGAGCGGCAAATCGGCGCCTCGTCCGCACGGCGCGCGCTCGTGCTGAATGCTGCCGATCAGCGTCTTCGAAACGGTGCTGGGGGGAGTGGACGCCGGGGGCCGCTCGTCCGTCGCGAGATCGGGCGGGCGGGGGTTGCCCTCGGAGGCGAACGAGACCGGAACGGTGATGATGACACTGCCGCCCTGCGGCGGATCGAACTGGGCGGCCCCCGCGCGCGCCACGACGCAGGCAATGACGGACGCGGGCAGGTTGCCCGATGGGGACGGAACGACGCCCGCCACTTCGCCACCCTCGGCGACGCGGATGCTCAGGCTCATGCTGCCCGCAGCGTCAGGACTTTCGGCAAGACCGCGCTGGTAGCAATTCCGAAAACCGGCGCGCATGCCCGCGACGACGCGCGCCGCGTTGCCGACGATACCGCCCGTGACGTTTGCGCCGCCGACGGAGGCACTGCCCTTCGGCCCGGTAACCTTGGCGGGAGCGCCGAGATCGCGGCTCGCGCCGATGCCGGCCAGACCACCGCCGGACATGGGGCGGACCGCTCCGCCTCCGCTGCCCGTGCCGCTCAGACGAAGGCCGGTTGCGGCGGGGCTGCTCGCTGGGGCGTCTCTGCTGGCCATCGCCACCTCACCGCCGCGAAGGACCCCGGCGGCAGTGCTCGAACTGAGGCCGATCATGCCAAACTCTTGGGCTTCCTTGACGGCTTCTGCATGCGAAACGGGAGGCGCCGGGCTGTCTTTCGGTTCCTGCACTGCGTAACGCCGATCGTCAGCCTTGGTGGCGGGGGCGCCCATCGAACCTTCTTCGCCCTTGGCGCGAGTGCCGGTACCGCCTTCTTTGTTGTCGCTGACCAGGCTCATGGCAGGGGCTGCTTGCGCAGCTTGCGCCTCCTCGGCGCGGTTCCACCACGGTCTCCAGCGTCGAGCGCGTTCGTATTTCCGAGCTTCGTCCGCGACGAGGTCGGGCTTGCTTTCGGGCTCTTGCTCGAGCTCGCGGCGTGTGGGCACGTACAGCGACGTGAAAGGGGTCACGATCCCGAAGCGCCGACCGATGTCGACCAACGATGCCCGCCCCGCGCCGCTCTCGCGCAGCTCGTCAAAGCGCTCTTCCGCCCAGCGGCGCCGCAGATCGCCGAAGTCTCGCAGGTAACGGACGGATAGGCGCTGCTTCACTGACCCCTCGCTGCTCGACAGCTCGAGCGCGCTGGGCAGCGCAGCGCCGTTCACGCGGCCCACGATCATGATCGTTTCGTCGGCGGTGATTGGCGGCAGCACGCGCGGCAAGACACGCTCCACGCCCGGCCCCAGATCGACCTTCGCTCCGAGCCACGACGAACGTCCGGCTGCTTCCAAGAGGCGCAGCGCCGAGCGCGCGGCGCCGTAGGCGTCGAACACCTGCTCGACCGGCGCGCCGCGCACGATACTGGCCAAAAGCGGAAGGTTCTGTTGGCTGCCGACCGCCGCGGCCAACAGACGTGTTCCCGCCGGCAGGCGCGCCAGCCGCTCGCTCAGGGCTTTGGGAGCGAGTTCGCCCACGGAAGGAGCGCCGTCGCCCACGTAAAGCACGGCGCCATGCCGCTTGGGGTCGAGCGTGCTGGCCGCCTGCGTGAGGAGCGCGCCGATATCGGTGGCTCCGCCGCGTTCGACCGCTGAAAGGCCTGCCAGCCACTGCTTGCGCTTGTCGGAGTCGAGCGTGGTCAGCGAGCCCGAGCCCTCCGCGACGGGGCGCAGCGTTGCGTCACCGGCCCACAAAGCTGCCCGATCGTCCGAGCCCAAGTGCGCCAAGAGGGAGGAGGCGATGGTACGCGCGATCGCCAGCGCGGAAGGCTCGGTCGCCGCGGACGTGTCGATGACCAGCGCCAGATCGAGCCCCGAACTTTCGGCCACCGGCGGAGCAGGCGCGCGCAGCGGAATGGCGATGTAATCGGCTTCTTCGCGCGAGACGCTGCGAGCAAACTCTTTGCCACCGCTTTCCGGCGCTTCTTCGGGCGGCAAGTCGTGTGGCGCGCGATAGGCTACGGCGCCCAGCTGGCCTTTGTCGAACAACTCGACCGACAGATCGGCGCGCGGCGTGAAATCGAACGCCTTCACCACGAGTTGGTTTCCGTCCCGTGTGCCGGCCATCCCCGAGCGAACGGACGTGGCGGCAGCCTGGCTCAGGTCGAGCGTGACAGTGAGCTCTTCGATGCGCGGCAGCGAGCCCTTCGCGCCCTCCGCAGCCATTGGATACACATACAAGCGTCGCTCGCCGTGCGGGCCTTGGCGCGAGAGCCATTCGCCGTAGCGCGTGACCACCCGGCGCGTCGTGCCGCCCTTGATCGGGTAGAGCCGCGCGTTGTAAACGCCCGGCGACCGCCACTGCAAGAGGGCCGGATCCTCTTCTGACCCTTGGTACACGTTGCTCTCGTACTGCCGGACGGCTTCTTGGCTCTCTTTGACGCGACCCCACACCAGCTGTCCATCGCGGTCGACGCCGAAGCGTTGCAGGGTGCCGCCCAGCGGAGTGCGAAAGCTGAAGATGCCTTCCACTATGTCGAAGCTCGGATTGACGAAGGTTTGATCCACCTCCGTCACCGCGAAATCGTGATCGATCCTCACTTTTACGTCCAGGCGTTGAATGACCAGCGAGAAGCGAGGTTGTCCCTGATCGCCTGGCTTGCGCGCGCCAACGGTGCCGATGCCAAAAGGCGCCGGATCGGCCGATGCGTCCGCCGTTCCCAGACCGCCTGTCCAGTCTTGCCACGACAGCATGGGCGTACGCGTCACCTTGCCATCACCCAAAAGTGTGAGAAGCTCGCCGGCGCTGGCGCGCTCGGCGTCGCCCGAGCGAGCGGTGCCGCGCAGCACGTACGCCGTCACCTGCTTGCCGACCTCGACGCTGGCGCGCGCGTCAGAAAGCTCGAGCCGACCCTTCGGTGTGACGACGCTGACCGGCTCGCCCTGTTCGCCATCGACGAAGGCGCGCCCCGCTCGCAGCTCCACGGCGTCGCTCTTGACCACGAGCTTGGCGGGGCCGGAGATGAGCCAGGTGGCACCACCGTCGCGTCGCATCCACGCGAGTCCTCCTTCGGGCACCTCGACCGCTTCGCCCTCCACGATGCGCTCGCGTGGGTACGGCCTTCTGCCCTGCTCGCCGGGAGCAGACACACGAAGTGCGCCCTTGATCGTGCGCAGCTCGGCAAACGTTTGGTTTGGCGAGTGCCCGCCCGAGGAGCCACGCTCGTGGCAGCCTGCGGCGAGAAGCGCAACCCCGAGGCTCAACGCGACAATGGTTCGCTTCATATGTACCTGGACAACCCAACCGCGTCGCGGTTCCGTGCCCCTGAAGACCGACTACACTGGATAGCCGGTCGTATCAAGGACGGCGGCCCGGCACGCTTCGTGCGCCCGCCCTGCATCGGCGGCAGTGTACGACTTTGGCTCCGGTGTCGCTCGGGCACCTACCCAAGATGGCTGCAACAGATGGGAAAGAAGTAGATCGATAGGAACGTCCTTCATTGTGGTGGGCCCGAACCGCATCGCCATGACTTCGAGGAGATGTTCACCCTGCTCGAGGGCGAGAGTCGATTCACCTTCCGCGGCGAAGAGCGAACGGTCAAAGCCGGCACGACGGTGAACATCCTCGCCAACGCTCCGCACTTCTTCGCCCATGTCTCCGGCAGGCCTTAAGCGGATGCTGTGCATGCTCGCCGGCCGGCCAGGAAGAGTTCTTTTTTGGCCTCAATGCGGCGGCGGGGGGATGTGCCCCAAACAGAATTCCGGGTAAGCCCGCGGCGGTGGCATGCACGTGCCGGAGCAATACTGGGTTTCGCATTCCGAACCGTCCTGGCAGGTGTCGCCAGCCAGTCGCAAGGTCTGGCACAACCCCGCGCGATCCGCTTGCCGCCCTAGGCCGATGTCGCAGTACGTGCCGACGCCGCATTCGAAGCTGCCCATGCAGGGGTCACCGGCGACGCCCAGCGCGACGCAAGTGTTGGCTTCGGAACAAAACAAGCCATCGGCGGTGTAACAGGTCGGCAAGTCCATCGGGCAGGTTTGCCCAGCGCTGCAGAGCGTGGCGCAGATGCCTGAGTCCGTGCAGGTGGAGCTGCATGCATCGCCTGGGTTGCCATGCGGTCCGGTTTCTGGAGGCGGAGCCAGCGCGCAAACGCCCGTCAGGTCGGGGTCCTCGAAATCAGAATTGGGCGGGAAGTCACACCGTGTCGCGGCGACATCGACCGCGGCGCAGCCTTCATTTAGACTGCACTTGCCTCCCAAGGGCACGCTACCCACAAATACCTTTTTACAGTCCGCCGACTGGTAGTCACCTTTGGCTGAGCAACCCAGCTCGGGCGTCTCGATGCCGTCCAAGCAGCGTTTGCCCGCCGCGGGATCGTAGTGCGCGCCGGGGAATGATTCGAAGTTGAAGAACTGCACGATGTTGTTGCCGTTCAACTTCTCGCACCCGGCCTCGTCGAACGGGTAGCTCAGTTCGCTGCAGCAGGCGCTGGTTCTCGCGCAAAACCGCTGTACTGCCTCGGCTTCGAATTGATTGAGCACCGCCAGGTCGGACCCGGGACTCGACTCGCCGCTGGGCGAACCCCCACAACCGCTCGCCACTAGCACACCGATCGATGCGGTCAGCCCCAAAAGTAAGCTTGGAAAAATGCGCATGCTGACTAAATCAATCCTCCCCACGATGCTGACGCAATCTGCTCACAGTGAGCTGTGAAATGCCGGCACGCTGCTCCGCCGGTCGCGCTGACGAAACGCTGGTTCCGCGACGATTGCGGCATTTGTCGTGGCTCAACGCATTGCCTTTTGACACGAACTAGCACTTTGCAACTGCCGTACCAGACGGCCCCGGCGCCGCTCGCGCGATGATCCGCTTTCGCCCGGCGTCATCCTCTAGGATTTGACCGCGTCGCGTCGGGCAAAAAATGCGCAACCGCGCGCCCGCCATGCGCCGACGTTGGATTTGATGGTCACCGAACACGGCGCAACCGCGCGCCTTCGGCGACGCGGACGCGCCGGAGCGCTTCGCGCGCGACCCCCGTCGCATTCGTGCTATCCACCGTCCCCCCCGCGCTGCGCCATGCCGAGCTCTCCCCGTCCCCCTAGTGTGCCCAGCGCGCTCAGTCATGAGCAGGGGGATGAGGTGCTGCGCTATTGGTTGGCCGCCTTGCGCTTGGAAGAAGCGTTACAGGTGCGGCCGCAGGCCCGTCGCGCGACGCACGCGGTGCTGGTGCCGAAGCTGGAGCAGCCCACGCCGGGGCAGGATTATTTCAAGCTGCCGCTCGATGCGGGGCTCGCCCAGTTGCTGGCCAAGCAAACGCAGCTGAAACGCGCGTTCGACGGCGAGCTGTGCGGCTTTTTCGAGACCTGGCTGGACGGGCAATACCGGCGCAGTGAGGATGAAGGGGAGCTTTCGCACTTACTGTGTTTTCCCGTGGTGCATTTAGCTAAAGGGGAGCTCGCGGGTCTGGTGCGCTGTGCGGTGCGCTTGCGCTTCGCGGGCGGGGAAAATAGGGCTTTCAAAGTGCCCACGCGGGCCGAGCGCCAGCGCCGAGTCTATCCATTGCCTCCAGAAGAGGTGCGGCTCACTCGCCCGCCCAAAGTCGAAGGGGTGTGGCCCTTCTTCATCGATACGCGACTCTTACGGCAACCGCTGGGTGTCTCGGGGGAGAGCATCGACGCCCTGTTCGAGGCGCTACGCGGGCTCCGTGACGTGAGCGAGCAACAAATGCTCGCGCTGCTGACCACGACCCTCGAATGGGCGATCACGCGTAGCGCGGTTGAACCGGAGAGCACGCAGGCGCAAGCCGCGCGGCTCTGCGCGAGTGTCGCCGCGGAGAATTGTGAGCTCGAAGTGTGGGTCGGCCGGCTCACGGCGGTTATGCGCCGCCTCCTCGAGCAGGGCCGCTCGCGCGCCCACGTGTACGCGGTGGGCATCGTGGTGGATGGCACCCAAGCGAAGACCACGTGGCACCTGCAACGCGAACTCAACGCCCTCCTCGAAGCCGACGGCGGCGCGAGCTGGAAGGTAGACTCGCCGCTTGGTGCGTATCTGACCGGCCGCGCGCAGTTGGCGGGGGAGTCGCCGCAACGCGCTCTGTTTCCGGGCCCTGGGCTCACGGCCAGCCAGCGCGGGGCCGCGGAGCACTTCTGGGGCTCGAGCTTGAGCGCCGTGCAGGGTCCCCCGGGCACCGGCAAAACCAGCCTGATTTTGCATTTGTGCGCCGAAGCCCTGGTGCGCCAGGTGGAGCCGATGGTCGACGGCGGGCGCATGAGCAGCGCGCTGTTTCTGATCGCCAGTGGCAACAACCGCGCGGTCGACAACGTGATCGAGCCGCTCTCGGGCGGTGAATTGCCGCTCGCGCTGCGCGCAGGCAGCCGGCAAGCCTGTGAACACCAGTTGGCGCCAGGTCTGCGGCGCACGCTTTCGTGGTTGAAGCGCGCCGAGAGCGCTGGCATGGGCGAGCGCCTCGGCCGGCTGACGCAGGCGGTCGAGCAGTTCAAGGCCAAGCGCTCGGATCTAGAGCTCGTGCTCGCACCGCGGCGCGCGGCGATGCAGCGGGTTGCCGAGCGTGCGCGGCTGGAGCGGCAACTCGAAGCCTTGAGCGGGTCGCCTCTGGAAACGCCGCAAGCCAACGGGCTGAACTCCTCGGCCGTCACCACCGCTCAGAGCAAGGCCATTTTGGCGGCGATGATTCCGCTGGAAAGGCGGCTGCAAGCACTGAGTCAGCTGTGTGAGGTCGCGCCCGGCCATGCGCCGCTGCAGGCCCTGCAAAGGCACTTCAAACGCACGGGGACCAAAGATCTGCCGCCATTTCAGCACGCCTTGGAGAGAGCAGGGCTAAGCCTGGAGCTGCCGCGTTTGCCGCCGCAGTTCAAGGGCCAGGTGAGCGCCGCCGAGCAGATGGAGCGCTGGGAAGAAGCGAGCGAGCAATTTCTCTCGCAGCTGGATCAGCTGCGCACTCGCTTCGAGCACAACAAGGTGGCGGCCCAGCAAGCCGAGCAGCGGCTGCGCTTGCGCGCGGAGTTGGAGGCTCTTGGAGCCAACGAAGCCGTGCCGATCGCGCCAGATCACGAACCCCAATCGCGCTCGCTCTTCGAGGCCGCGGTTGCGGTGCGTGAGGCGTGGGCGGCGCAGCACGTGGGCGAGCTCACGAAAGCCGTGACTACGGCGCTGCGCACCGTCGAACAAGAGCGCTCCTTGCGCTCCTTGTTCAGGAGCGAGGCTGACTCCGCGCGCTGGTTGTGCCGGCTATTCAACATTTGGGGTTCCACCCTGCTCTCGCTCGGAAATAGCTTCCCCGCGGACTCCGGTAGCGTCGCTCGCTTGGTGATCGACGAAGCCGGCCAATGCCATCCCGCGCACGCCGTCTCCGCGTTGCTACGCGCCGACTCGGCCCTCGTGATCGGCGACGTGCACCAGCTGGCCCCCGTGATCGAGCTCGGCGCGGACGACGAAGCGCGCTTGCTGCGCGCACAACGGCTCGAGTCGTTTGCGACCGAGCTTGCGCCCTATCGCGTGCACGCTGATTCACACGTCTCCACGCAATCCCTCGCCGATCGCGCCGTCACGCAGCGGTTGGCACTGGTGGATCATTTTCGCTGCCAGCCGGAAATCATCGCGCTCTCCGACGCACTCTGCCGTTACGGGCTCAGCGTGCACACCCCGCGCGCGGACCGCTCCGCGCACGCTGCGTATCTGACGCACCCGGTGGCGCTGGTCGACCTGCGCGGCGAGCAGTCGGCCCTCGCTGGCAGCTGGTGCAACGAGCTCGAGCTGAGCGAAACGCTCGCGCTCGTCGAGAGCCTGCTCGATCGCGGCGTACGCCCTGCCGAGATCGCCGTCATCACGCCCTATCGCGGCCAGCTCGAGCGGCTCCGGCGCAGCTTTGGCGAACGCCGCATCCCGCTCGAGTACAGCCCCGAGCTGAGCGAAAGCGGCGCGTCCGCTCAGCGCGAAGGAGTCGCGCTCGGCACCGTGCATCGCTTTCAAGGCGGCGAACGCAGCATCGTGCTCTTCAGCTCCGTCGTCACGCATACTGCTTCACTCCACTTCCTGAACCATCGCCCCAACCTGCTCAATGTCGCCATCTCCCGCGCCCAACACCACTTCGTCTGCCTCGGCCACGCCGCGGTCTTGGCCCAAGGCGCCCGCACCCGCTTGCTCACCAATGACGCGCGCGCGCTGAATCCGACGGCTTACGGCCGTGGCACTCAGACGACGCTGTTCGCGCCGCCCCACGCCGCCGAACGTTGAGCCGCATCCGTTCGAGTGTCACGGAGCGCGTGGCGAAGCAGGCGCGGCAGGTCCGGGGCCAATGCCGTGTCGCCGAATCGCTTCTTCAGCGACAGCACGCTTCGTTCCCGGCAGCGCGAGCGGGGTCGCAAAAGATGTCCCCGCAATGGGAAACCGCATGCCATGCGGAAGGCGATGTGGTAGGTTCCGCCTCGCCGGAGTACTGGGGCACGTTACAGTTGGGAGGATTGGGCGATGGGAAATGACAAATTGGTTTATCTCAAGCCGAACGTCATTTTTGAACCGCTGGTGAACCGTTGGTACGCTTGGCCCTACATCATCTCGCCGGGGACGGCGGCGATGTACGTCGCGAATCATCACTTGAGGTTGATGCAGTCTTTCGCGACCGCTCCGCAGATTCACGTCGAGGCGTTGAAGAACCCCGACATGCGGGGAGGACCCTTCGTGCGCTACGACACGAACCGGGCCGGCGAGATCCAAGCTTTGCACGACAAGACGCGTCGCGAACAGGCACCGCTTTTGGAGTTCGCCGCAGCCATCAAGGCCCTGAACGAATTGCTGGCCACCGAGGCCGTGGGAAGCTCACTCGAGCCTTTGTATGCAAAGGTCCCCGAAGTCCTCCGCGGCTATGTCGAGCTCGCGTACGATCTGCACCACCGCGCGTCCTTCCGGCTGTTCGAGGCCTTACTCTACGATAGCGAATTTTATCGAGAATCGAATCAACAACTAGCTATGTCGGAGCTGCAAAGCGACGCCCGAGCATTCGCGCTGAGCACGCCGCGGCTCGAGGGCGACGGCACGGTCACGCTTGATTTGCCCTTTGCTCACGCTCTCGTCGACGAGCTCGCAAAGGCCCGGTACAAGCCTAAACCTCGTGGGTTTTGGCTGGACACTCTGGCTCCCCACGGGGTGGACGTCGACCGCTTCTTCACCGAACAGTCTCCGGCGCCATTTCCATCTTGGGATGACGAAAGCGTGCGCATTCGCTACTTCGGGCATGCCTGCATCCTAGTTCAAAGCAAAGGCGTGAGCGTGCTGTTCGATCCGCTCCTGCCGTACCCGCAAGCGGCGGGCGCGCCGCGTTTTGGCTTCGGTGATTTGCCGGCCGTGGTCGACTATGCGGTGATCACGCACAACCACCAAGACCACGTCCTGATCGAGACCCTGCTCCAACTGCGGCACCGCATCGGAACGGTGGTCGTACCCAGCAATAGCCCTGGTAACCTAGCCGACCCGTCGTTGAAGCTCTTGTTTCAGCGCCTGGGTTTCCGTCGCGTAGTCAGCATCGGCGAGCTGGAGTCGATCGAGTTCGACGGCGGCTCGCTCACGGCCTTGCCGTTTCTGGGCGAGCACGGTGACCTGAACGTGTGCAGCAAAGCCGCGCATCTGTTGAAGGTCCACGGCAAGACCATCCTGTGCGCAGCGGATTCCAATAACTTGGAATCCCGCGTCTATGACTACACCAAGGCGATGGCGGGCGAGGTCGACGTCCTGTTCTTGGGTATGGAGTGTCGCGGCGCACCCATGAGCTGGCTATATGGGCCGCTTCTTGCCAAGCCCATCGTGCGCAAGCACGATCAAACCCGACGCCTCGACGGCTCCGACTCGCGTAAGGCCCTCGAGCTCGTCGATCGCTTGAAGCCCAGCCAAGCCTACGTGTATGCGATGGGGGCAGAGCCGTGGATGGGTTTCATCACCTCCATAGAATACGACGCGGACTCCGAGCCGATCGTGCAGTCGAATCACTTCGTCGCGGAGTGCCGGCGCCGCGGAATCGTTTCGGAGCGCTTATTCGGCCGAAAGGACTTGATCCTCGAGTAGCGCCAGCAGCGCGTCACCGGCACAATGGCAACCGCACGGAACGACCCATGACGGAGGTGGAATATGTGACGCACGCGTCGCTCAGCGTGCGCCGCGCCGGTTGCTGCTTGTTGCTGGACCCGTTCTATTTCCTCGACGAGCCGCTATCGCGCACCATGTGTCACTTTCCAGCACGGAACTTCGAGACCGTGGAATTTGGGCAAATCGACTACGTCTTCAGCTCGCATATCCATCCCGATCATAGCCACCCGCTGACGCTGACCAGGCTGAAGCCGCAGATCCGCCACGTACTTTTGCCGGCGGAACGTCCCGAGCTTCAGGCGCGCTATCGTTCACTCGGCTTCGACGACATCACGCTCCTCGAGAATGGTGAGACGTTCGCGCTTCGTGATGACCTGGAGGTGACGGCGTTCTGGTCCGATCCGGTAGATTGCGCGCTCGTCGTGCGCGCGGGCGATCACGTCATCCTCCATCAAAACGACTGCCAACTCACGCCGCCAGTGCTCGAAGCCATCGGTCAGCGGTTTTCGGTCGACTACGCCTTCCTTTGCTACACCGCGGCCCAGGACTTGTTCCCGCTCTTGCTCGACCGACCGGCTTCCGAGCTCGAACGCTTGGCACGCGCCCGAGAAGAGGAACGGTTTCGGCACAATCTAGCTTGCATCGCCGCGTGGAAGCCAAGCCATGTCGTCCCGTATTCCATGACGATGACCTACTTTCAGCCGGATCAAATTCATCTGAACGGCTACGGTCGCTTCGTCCCCAATCTGTTCTGTGAACGCGTGCGGGCCGCGCGCCCCGGGGTACGGGCGGACTCCATGCAACCGGGCGACGTGATCGAGCTCGACAGCGGCCGCATTCGCCAGGCCGCGAAGGGCGACGCTTGGGGCGCGAATCTCGACGAATATCTGGCTAATATTCGTCAGTTTGCCGCCGAGCATCGGCATCAGCTCCCCGCCTTCGACCCGGGTTCGCCGCGCGCGGTGACGGGTGAGCTGTTCGAGTACCTGCGCGGGCGCTTGAAGGCTCCGTTCCAGCGGGGGGTGGCCAAGGGCATGGTGTGCTTGCACGTCACGGGCGCCACCGCACAAGATCGAGTGACGTTTCTCTTGAATCTCAAGGCGGGGACGGTCGTCCGCGGCTCACCGGCTTGGCTCACGGGCCCGCGCCCTTGGCTCTCTGTCTCGGTTCCGGCCACGATCGTCCAGCTCTTGCTCGAGCACAGCTACGATCCGTTCTCCGCGCTGTACTCGTACCGCGTCGGGTTCCAGCTCGACGCTGAGCATCGCCGCTCGCCCAGGGAGGACACGGAGCTCCTGGTGTCGTTTTTCGTCGACCTGTTCGCGCCCGCTCTCGTCAACGGCGTGCTGTAGGATTTTCGGAGCCGGGTCGGGCCGGGTCGACTATGCTTTAGTTCATGACGTGGGCGCGGGGTGCACACACTGGAGAGCAGGGTCAATGGCAGAACCGTTTCTGCGAAATGCGTCCGAGATTCAGACGATCATGGCCCTCTTTGCCGAAGCGAAGCGGCAGCATGGCAAGCCGGCGGTCGAGCGGCTGGAGCAGGGCCTCCTAATCGCAGCGGGGCTGGCTCAGCCGGTCACACCTGCCGATCCCCTGCAACGCCCGGGCCTGTACATCCCGGGTATTCCTGCGCGCGCTTGGCATGAAGCGGCAGAAATCGAGGGCGTTCAGGCGCTAGAGCGCGCGGCGGACACGATTCGCATCGAGCTGTTAGCGGCAATCGAGAAGCGAAGGGGCTTTCAGCAGCATCGCGTCGACAAAGATCTGGGGCGAGACGGCAAGTGGAACGCGCTCTATTTGCGCCAGGATCCGCTTTCTTTCAGCGACAATCGAGCGCTCTGCCCGGAAACAGTGCGGCTGGTCGATGCGATGCCGCGGCTCGGCGAAATCGTGATGTTCTCGGCGCTCACGCCTGGCGCCCACATCGAGCCTCATGCTGGCCCTTGGAACGCGCGGCTCACCGTGCACCTCGGTTTGGTCGTGCCCGACGGCTGTGAATTTCGCGTGGGCTCGGAGAGCCGACGTTGGCGCGAGGGCAAATGTCTGGTTTTCGACGATAGCTTCGAGCACGAGGTTTGGAACCGCAGTGATTCGACGCGCGTGGTCCTGCTCTTGGACGTCTGGCATCCGGATTTGACGGAGATCGAGATCGCGATTTTGTCGCGGGCTCGTAGTCTGATCATCGGTAACCAGCGCGAAGCGTTGCAAGTCATCGAGCAAGGGCGCAACGAACTGCGCGGTCGGCACTGGTGGGTCTAGGGTTAGCCCACCAGCGACCGATGTGATGCGGAGCGTGAAGGCCCTACCGGCAGCCAGCAGGGCCATCAGACAGCTGGCAAACGATTGAGCCTAAAGCTGCCACTGCGCGGCGCCGAAAATCGTAGTCGTGCTTGGTATGGATGCTGAGTAGCGCGTCCATTTGTAGGTATCGCTGTAGTACCCGTAGTCGGTCACTGGTACGCTTTGGCTATCGACCGTTCTCCACCCGCGTGACACGCAACCAACGGGCCAAATCGACGTGAGGCAAACGTATTGCAAGTGATTGTGGATAACGGTCCCGGTCGGTCCGACGTTCATGACGATCGAGCTGAAGAACCTGACGTCGCCGGGAAAGCCCGTATCCCACGCGGTTTGATAGAACCGGCAGAGCTGCGCGCCGCCGCACCAGGCAGCCGTGAAGCCGTCCGGGACATCATACCCAGGCCAATGCCCGTTGCGAACCTCGCTGACGAGCGCTTGACTCTTCGAAGCGACTTCCTCGGCCGGCGTTGTGGGCGCTTCGACTTTTGGCCCCAAACCCGCTGCTTCTAGCTCCTCGACTTCGGCGTTCAGCGCATCGACACGCTCCTGTGCCGCTCGCAATTTATCGAAGGTTGCAGGCTCAATCGGAACGCCCAGCGCTAGGTATTTGTCCTGCAGCGGGAGCGCGCCAAGCTTGGCGAGCAGCGGTTGTTCGCCGGCCGAAACGCCTGTTTCCGAGAGCGATACAGCGCCGGGTATCGTTTCGACGAACTTGATGTGATGCCCGTTCTGAAGCTGCACGTCAGCTAGGACGGTCACCTCAATGTGATCGACGCTGGCGGGTGCTTCTGACCCGGAATCAAGCGCACACCCCGACGCCAACAATGCCGATACCCCAACCCAATACGACCGTGAATTTTGAAAACGCATCTCGTCCTCCCAGACTTACCACCCCACAGGGGCCACCCGAACACGAGGCGCCACCCTAACACCTAATCGCTCCGGTCGTGGAACCTGGGATTCGAGAAAAGATGGCACCGCTCCGCTGGTCTGTCGCTGGTCTGTCGCTGGTCTGCGCTCGTCTGCCGGCTGAGCGCGCACTCGAAGCGGCCCTGAAGCGGTCACCGAACCGAGCGGCTACCTCGACACGGCGGGTGGCGCCCAGTGCTCGAGACTCCGGGCTTCGGGGGCCGAGGCCCGAACGTAGATCGGCACTGCATCGTTGAGCTCGATGGCGTGGTTGCAGAATTCGCGCTGGAAAGTCGGACTCAGATACATGGCCCGAACCCATGGCGGCGCCGCGCCGCCGATGCTTTGTCGATCCCTAGGGGTGCACCGGGACAGGCCCGGGGGCAGCCAAGCCAGAGCCACCAGATCCACGCCGCATCCGAGGCTGTATTCCGGATCGTAGCGATTGTGACCGATGTGATCGTCGTGCGGGGGAAGGCGCGCGACGTGGGGATCGGTCTTGCCGAGCCAATCGACTGCGTAGCGATGACTGAAGTACGGGACGATGCCGGCCGCGTGGACTGCGATGCGCGCGTCCGCGCGGCTGTGACGTAAGACCAGGAGGGACGCGACGAGCGACGCCGCGGGAGCGCCATTTTCGTCCTGGAAAACGGACGGAAAGGGACCCAAGACCCGCGCGCAGAAATCCACGGCAATGGAGACGGCGAGCAGCGCACCTGCGACGGCCGGGGCGGCTCGACCACGAATCGTGAACGAATCGACGGCCGAGCAAGCCAATACGAACAAGACGGGCACGAAATGAGCGACGAAGCGTGAGCCCATGAAGACATCGCCACCGACCCAAATCGCGTAGCCGCTGGACAGCGCAAAGCCCGCCAACAGCAACCCGCGTCGCCGATCGCGGCCGCGCACGGCTCCGAGAATCGCGAGTGGAAGTGCGACGCAATAACGCGCGAGCACGTCCAGGTAGTAAAGAGCGCCTGAAGTGAGGCGGGTCTCGAGCGCGATCCCCACGACCTTGAGGTAGTACGTGTTGGGCCCCCAGTTACCGTAGTAGCTGCGCCGAAATGCCAAATGCGCGAGCGGAAGAGCGCAGGCGAGGAGGCTCAGCCAGCCCGTTCTTCGCTTGTCCTTGGCCAGGCCGAGAGCCAGCAGTGCCAACGCCGCGAGCAGGTGAAAACCGTCGCTGCGGATCAAAGGCAGAAAGCCCATCGAGACGAACGTCGCGACGCGCGGAGCGCCCGCGTCGGCCTCCTGGAAAATGCGCAGCACGACGCTCACGAATAACAACGTAATCAACGTCGTTTCGAAGCCGTGCACCGACCAAAACAGCAGGTCATGAGACAATACCAGGAGTGCCAACAATAGCGGCGTCGCCATCCGCGCGCGCGGACGAAACTCGAGCAGCAGCCGTTCCGACTGCCATAGTACGAGAATCGTCAAGCCGCAGTTCAGCAATCGAACTACGAGCGACGCGGTCGCGTCCGTCACGGGCAAGAGGTGCACGAGAGCCATCACCAGGGTCCACAAGAAGTTCGTGTACCCTTCGACGCGCTCGCCTGGGTTGTAGACCAACCCGTGACCCTCGATCAGGTTGCGCGCATAGCGCATCGATATCATCTGATCGTCGTCGAGCCAAAAATAGCGTACGCCGTCGATGCTCCGACTGTTGTTCCACAGTGACACCAGCGAGAGGGCGATCACGACGGAGATCGCGATGGCACGCGGAAGCGCGCTTTGGGGACGGTGAACGGAGCGAATCACGATGCCGGTTCGATTGATTGTTCGTGTGGCTCGCCGGGCCGCTGCAAAGCCACCAATTCAGGGATGAAGAAGCCTATCAGCCCCGCAATCGCCACGCCGACGCCGCACCCTTTGAGCAAGTCGGACACGCCCAGAAACGCAAGGGCCGAGGTCCCGCAGGCCAAGGACAGCAGGACCACGGCGTCCATGATTCCGAACACGATGCCAAAGCCGCGACCTTGCAGCTCCTCGGGGATGAGCGTCTGAAAGAACAAGCTCGCGGCCACGTGGATCACGGCGAACACGGCGCCCTGACCGGCCAAGAGCAGCGCGGCCGTGAGCAAGCGATGGCTGAACCCGACGCTCCCCAATAACGCGCCCGAAGCCACCGAAAGTAGCAGCAGGAGCCGCCCCGCAGCGAGCACGCGGCGCAGGAGGAACGGCGCGACCGCCGAACCAATCACGAACCCTCCGGCGATCGACCCTTCGAGCAAGCCGAAACCTCGCCCGTCGGAGGCGAGAACGTCTTTCGCCAGCCCCGGCAAGAGGGATGGCAAGGGCGCGCTGAAGAAGGTGGTGAGGCCGACCACGACCAGCGCTCCGCGGATCACGCGCTGTCCGAGCAGCGCCCGCAGTCCCTGTCCGAGTTCCACGAAGATGGAACTATGCGCCCTCGTACTAGCAGCTTTCAGTGGCGGGATTCGGCAGCTGGCGAGCAAGAGCGCAGACAATCCGAAGCTCGCTGCGTCGAGACCAATGCCGAACGTCGGCCCCAAGGTGCTGAGCCAGCCGCCGAACGCCGGCCCGAGGATGGCCGTGGCCGCCATACTCGCGTTCAAAATGGAATTCGCGGCCGCCAATTCGCTGGTGTGGGTGACCTGACGGATCGATGCCATATAGGTGGGCGTGAAGAAGGCGCTCGCGCTGGATAGTAGAAAGGCCATGCCATAGAGGTGAAACATCTCGAGCCTGCCGAGCGCTGCGAGGACCGCGGTCACGCCCAGCAAGAAGAAGCGCACCGCGCTCATGCCGATCATCAAACGTCGGCGGTCGAACCGATCCGCAGCGAGCCCCGCGAAGGGCAACAACGCGAGGCTCGGCACGGTGGCCACGAGTGCCATCGCCGCGACTTGCGCGTCCGATCCGGAGCGCTCCTTCACCCACCAGAGCACTGCAATGCGATAGACACCATCGCCGAGTAGCGCCGAGACTTGGGCCGCGGCCAGACATACCAAGTTACGATTGTGAAGAATGCTGGGCCGAGTACGCGTCATGCCGCAGCTTTCGCGTGCAGCAGCCGTCTGAGCGCTTCGGCGAGCACCATGACATCGGGCCCGCGAACCATGGACTCGTGCGAACCCGGCACCAGTTGTACTCGGACTTCTTCGCTGGTGAATTCGCGCCATCCGAGCGTCGGATCGAGCTCGGATTCGACCACCGTTCGCTCGGGCCGGAAGAGCACGAGTGGTTCGGCGCTGCGCGCCGGCGAGTACAAGCTGAAGGCCTCGAGTTGACGCTGATAGACGAGCACCAGGCGTTTCAGTTCAGCCACTGGCACGTCTGTCGGTAGCGCGTCGCGCGCCTGCAGGCGCAGAGTGATTTCCTCGAAACGTTCGGCTTCCGATAGGGCGTTCCACTCGCTGAGTGGCAGCGCCGTGAGGTCGCTCAGAGGATGGCCGGCGAGCTCCGCCAGCGCCGTGGCGGGATCGCTCGGCACTTGTTGCCCGAGCCGGCGCTCGACGCTCGGCGCCGGGGTATCCAAGAGCAGGATCGGCGCTACCGTTTCGCCGGCTTTCCGGAGTTGGCGCGCCATTTCGAACGCAATCACGCCGCCCAAGGACCAGCCGGCGAGTTGATACGGCCCGTGCGGCTGTACCGAGCGAATCGCCTGAACGTAGCACTCTGCCATGTCTTCGACCCGGGTGAAGATCGCGGCGTCGCCGCGGATCCCCGGAGCGTCGAGGCCGTACAGCGGCTGCTCCGGCCCGAGGGCGCGCGACAGCTCGACGTAGCCCGCCGAGCTGCCTCCCGCCGGGTGCACGCAGAATAGCGGGCGGTAGCTGCCGCGCCCATGGATCTCGAGCAACGGAGAGGCGTCGGCGGGGGCTTCCAAACGCAAGCGAGAAGCCAGCTCGACGATCGTGGGCGCGGCGAACAACGCGGCGACGGGGGCATGAACGCCGAGCCGCTGTTCTACCGCGTGCATCATCCGCGTGGCGAGCAACGAATGACCGCCGAGGTCGAAGAAATTGTCGCTGAGACGGACATCGGACACGTTCAAGAGCTCCTCCCAAATTCGGAGGATGCCGAGCTCGAGCGCGTCTCGTGGTACGTTGCTCGGGGCTGCGCGGCGCAACGGCGGGAGGCTCGCAACGAGCGCTGCCAGCGCGTCGCGATCGAGCGTGCCATTTGCAAGCAGGGGCATTTGCTCCAAGCTCGCGTACACGGTTGGAACCAGGTAAGCTGGGAGAGAGGCCGACAGAGAACGTTCGAGCGCACGGACGTCGAGCGTTCTTCCTTTCACTTTGGAGGTCACCGCGGCGGCGAGTCGCGGTGGGGCGCCGGAGCCCAGCGCCAGGACGACGGCGTCTTCGACCGCTGGCTCGCGACACAGAGCGGTCTCGATTTCGCCGAGCTCGACGCGAAGCCCACGCAGCTTCAAGGAAAGCGCGCACCGACCCAACAGGTGCAAGGTGCCGTCCGCCGCGAAGCGCGCTCGATACCGCGTGCGATACAGTCGAGCGCCAGGTTTCGTCGAAAACGGGTGGGGAACGAATGACTCTGCCGTCCAATCGGCTCGCTTCGCGATGCCCCGCGCGAGCGGGCCGCCTATGAAGAGCTCTCCCGCCGTCCCGATCGGCGCGAGGTTCATCTTGCTGTCGAGCACGTATGATTCCGAGCCTGGGACTGGCCGGCCAATGGGAACCGTGCCCTGCGCTGCACCGGCTCGGCATTCGAAGGAGCTCCCGATACCCGCTTCGGCCGAGCCGTAGAGCTGGTAAAGCCGGGCTTGGCTCGATTCAAAAAAGCGATCCACGAGCCCCGACTGCAGCACACCATTTTCGACGAAGACCCGAGTCAATGATGAGAGCCGTCCGAAGGCCTCGTGGTCGACGAGCCGCCGAAGCTCCGCCGGGCTGAGCGCCAGGGCGGTGATGTGTTGCTCCTCGATGAGCCGGGAGAGTGAAGTCGCGTCGCCGTCGCTCAGCAGCACGCTGCGGCCGCCCGACAAGAGCGGTAGAAAGAGCGGCCACAGCGTGCCGCGATCGCCGAATTGCAGGCGCGTGACCACCCTGTCTCGCTCGTCGAACGAGAAGGCCCCGAGCATCCAATGCAGCTGGTCACGGAGTGCCCGATGCTCGATCTCTACACCCTTCACGGTCTCGCCCTGCGTGCCGTACAGCACACACGCGAGCGCGTCGGCACGATGGTTCGTCCTGGGCGGCGCAGGGGAGCGCTCAGTCTCGGTGACGAGCAGCTCCGCTGCGTCGAGGCAGACCACGGGGAATGCCGTCTTCGGTAGGAACTTTGCCGACTCGCCGGAAGTCACGATCAGACTGGGAGCTGCCGCCCGTAGTACTTGGTCGAGCTGCCCCTCGGACCAACCGGAGTCGAGCGGAATGAAGGCGATGCCCGCCTTCAAAGCGGCCAGCATGGCCACGACGAGCTCTGCAGGAGCCTGAAAGAACAGCGCGACCGTGGCCTGTTCCCCCTCTGCTCGACGGCGGAGCCAATGCGCGAGCCGATTGGAGCGCCGAGTCAGCTCGGCATAGTCGAGAGTGCCGCCTTCGAACACCAACGCTTGCGCCCGAGGGACACGCGCGGCCTGCCGATCGAACCGCTCGTGCACGAGTTCGC
>Ga0302321_100000955_pt1 | contig 24884 bp, 21 predicted proteins | sample Fen_T0_1_FD_202505 | JGI IMG/M metagenome (GOLD analysis project Ga0302321, IMG submission 202505) | Peat permafrost microbial communities from Stordalen Mire near Abisko, Sweden - Fen_T0_1 | ecosystem: Environmental > Terrestrial > Soil > Wetlands > Permafrost | place: Sweden: Abisko...
ATTACCGCGGCTGCTGGCACGTAGTTAGCCGTGACTTATTCATCAGGTACCGTCATTATCGTCCCTGGTAAAAGCGGTTTACAACCCGAAGGCCTTCATCCCGCACGCGGCGTTGCTGCTTCAGGGTTTCCCCCATTGAGCAAAATTCCCGACTGCTGCCTCCCGTAGGAGTCTGGGCCGTGTCTCAGTCCCAGTCTGGGTGATCGTCCTCTCAGACCACCTACCGATCGTCGCCTTGGTGAGCCGTTACCCCACCAACGAGCTAATCGGACGCAGGCCCCTCCCGAAGCGCCTCGCGGCTTTGATGACGATATTGAAATCGTCGCCACATGCGGTATTAGCCACCCTTTCGGGCAGTTATCCCCCACTTCGGGGCAGGTCACCTACGCGTTACTCAGCCGTTCGCCACTGACGAGCAAGCTCGCCCGTATGACTTGCATGTCTCATGCACGCCGCCAGCGTTTATCCTGAGCCAGGATCAAACTCTCCGCGAAAACACGATGTTGCCATCGTGTTGCATGTCAAAAGCTTGGTCCAGGCACGTTCTCGTGCTGAAGTTCCTACCACTCTTCAGTTGTTAAGGTGCAGCGCCCGGCCTTCACCGCCCGGAGCGCGGACTGCCTAGTTTGGCGCAGTTCGCTCCCCGTGTCAAACGGGGTGTTTCGGGTGGTCCCCGCCTTCGCGGGGGACCGGCGAGCCTCGGGTTCGTGAGGCGCGAGGCGAGATGGTAGGGTGGCTCGGCGAGCCTGTCAAACGCCGGTCGGCCGGGGCCTTCGATCCATGGCCTGGGGCTCCGTCCAGCCTCCGAACGGGAACCGCGGACGCGGTGTCGGCTGACGAAACCGGGCTGCGGGCCCTCGGTGCCAACCCCTAGATGGGGCTCTCCTCGACGAGGAGGATGAAGGCGGCGCCGCTCAGCCAGCAGAGCAGGACCAGGGTCCCGGACGCCTCGATCCCCAGCAGGCCCACGGCGATCAGCCAGAACACGAACCCGACGAGCGCGGCGAACAGGACCTTGGACAGGCGCAGGAGGATCTCGAACACGAGCTCTCGCACCTAGAGCTCCCGCCGGCCCTGGAGGGCGCGGATGAGGGTGACGTCGTCGGCGTACTCCAGGTCGCCGCCCACGGGCAGCCCGCGCGCGATGCGGGTGACGGAGCCCACGCGGCCCTCGAGCCGCTCACCGAGGTACATGGCCGTCGCCTCGCCTTCGAGGGTGGGGTTCGTGGCGATGATGACCTCCTCCACGCGGTTCCCGTCCGCGAGGGCCTCGTCGACGCGCGCCAGGAGCTCGCGGATCTTGAGGCGTTCCGGCCCGATGCCGTCGATGGGGCTGATCGCCCCATGGAGGACGTGGTACCGGCCCCGGAACTCGCCGGTGCGCTCGATGGCCAGGACGTCGAGCGGTTCCTCCACCACGCACATCCGGCCGTCGTCCCGGGCGGGATCGCGGCAGATGGGACACAGCGGCGCGTCGCTGATGTTGAAGCAGGTATCGCAGAACACGACCTCGTCGCGAACCGCGATCAGGGCCCGGGCGAGGGTGCGCGCCTCGGCGTCGGGGGCCCGGAGGAGGTGGTACGTGAGGCGCTGGGCCGTCTTGGGACCGATCCCCGGCAGGCGCGCGAACGCCTCGACCAGGCGCGCGACAGGCTCGATGACGGCGCTGGACACGGAGCGGCGGTCAGCCGAGGCCGGGGATGCGGAGGCCGGCGGTGACCGCGCCCATCTTCTGCTCGGCGAGCTGCTGGCTTGCCCGCAGCGCCTCGTTGACCGCGGCCATCACGAGGTCCTGGAGCATCTCGACGTCCTCGGGGTCCACGGCCGCCGGATCGATGACGAGGCCCACGAGGTCCTGCTTGCCGGTGACGGTTGCCTTCACCACGCCACCGCCGGAGGACCCCTCGACCGTCGCCGTCTCGAGCTCCTCCTGGACGCGCGCCATCTGCTGCTGCATCTGCATCAGCATCTTCTGCGGGTTCATCGCCATGGCTGCGGGTCCTCGATGCGGTGGAGGGGCTCGGTCGCCCGGATGGTGTCGCGCCCAGTCTCGCCCATGTGCGGGCGTCGCGCGAGCCGTGTGCCGCGCGGGTCAGGTGACCTCGGGAACGTCCAGGCGGTCGTCGGCGAAGATCCGGTTGGCCTCGGCGAGGATGCGCTCCGCCTCCTGGTCGTCCGGCAGCGGCGGGACGAGGTCCAGGTTGGTCGCGATGCAGCGGACCCCGACCTCGTGCCCCAGGTATGCGCCGATTCCCTGTTCGAGGTTGCGACGACGCCGCTCCAGCGCGTCCTTGAGGAACGCTTTCTCCTCCGGAAACCCGAGCGTCACCATGTTCCCCTCGACGCCGATCGGGCGGCAGGCGTCGATGAGCGGCTTCGACGCGGGGTTGCGACCGATCAAGGCGACCACCTGGGACCAGCCGCGGCGAAGCCGCTCGAGGTCCTCGCCGCCCGCCGGGTCGGCCGCGCCGACCGGCCCCAGCGGCGCCACCGGGTCGGGCTCGGGTGCGTCGTGGGCTGCGCGCGGCGGCGAGGTCGAGGGTGCCGGCGTCGCGGGTGCCGGTGTCGTGGCTTCGCGAACAGGTTCAGGTCCGGCGGCACCGGCCGGAGTCGGGGTGGCCGCCGGCTCGGCACGGGCAACCGCAGCCTCGCGGACGGGCGGCGGGTCGGGCGCGGCGACCGGCGGGACGGCTGGGCGGGCAACCGGGGCGAAGGCGGCCGACGCTCCCGCCGCGAGGCCCGGCTCCAGCAGCGCGAGCTCGAGCTGGAGGCGCAGGCCGCCGGGCCCGAGGCGCGTCGGATCGATCCCGGACAGCCGGCGAGCGGCGGCCGCGACCCCCGGATCCACCGCTCCCCCGCCGGCGAGCGCTGCGAGCAGGCGCTCGCGCAGCGAGTCCACGACCTGGTCCAGGAACACGCGCAGGTCCCGCCCGCGCTCCTCGAGACGGTCGAGGAGCCGGATGCCCGCGCCGGCGTCGCCGGTGGCGAGCGCGGCCGTGAAGCCATCGACGAGGTCCGCGTCCGCGAGGCCCAGCAGGTCCCGGACCGCGTCGGCCTCGATCCGGCCGGCCGTCGACGAGAGGAGCTGGTCCAGGATCGACTCGGCGTCGCGCATGCCGCCGGCCGCCAGCCGGGCCACCACGGCGACCGCCTCGGGCTCGGCCTCGCGACCGTCGGCGGCGAGGATTCGCTCCAGCTTGCCGGTGATCTCGGGCACGGTGAGGCGCCTGACATCGAAGCGCTGGAGCCGCGACAGGATGGCCGGCGGGAAGTCCTGCGGGTGGGTGGACGCGAACATGAAGGTGACGAAGTCCGGCGGCTCCTCGAGCGACTTGAGGAGGGCGTTCCAGGCGTCCTTCGTGATCTGGTGCGCCTCGTCGAGGATGTAGACCTTGCGCCGCAGGTCCGTGGGCGCGTAGTTCAGGCGCTCACGGAGCTCGCGCACGTCGTTGATGCCGCGGTTGGACGCCGCGTCGATCTCGACGAGGTCGAGGGCACGGCCCTCGCGGATGGCGTCGCACGAGGGGCAGGTGTCGCAGGGATCCGCGTTGGCGCCGAGGTTCGTGCAGTTGAGCGCCTTGGCCAGGATCCGCGCGAGCGACGTCTTGCCGGTCCCCCGGGGACCCGTGAACAGGATGGCGTGCGCCACCTGACCGGTCGCCACGGCGTTGCGGAGCGTGGCGACGACCGCCTCCTGGCCGACGATCTCGGAGAACGTCTGGGCTCGCCAGCGGCGGTAGAGGGCCTGGTGGGGCGTCCCTGCGGTCAACGGCGCTCCTGGCGGCGGGCGTGGCTGGACGAAGTGGAAATGCCGTGCACCCTCCGTCGATACGAACGTCCCCGTGCCCACCGGCGAACGCGGCTCGGACCAGGCCGTTCCGCGGCACCCGACGATCATCGCTGAGTGCTGCTTCCTTCCGGACCTGACACGGTTCGCGAGTCGCCGCTGCGCGGGACCCGGTCCTCAACGTCGCGAACGCCGTCGGCTCTCGAGAACGCCGACCTCGGGAGGGAATTCAGCCCTGCTGGAGCGGATTGCAGGTACAGGGCACCGCTAGTTCCCCGCCTAGCACGGCCCGGCGATCATAGCAGGGGCGGCCGCGGAGGCCGCCGCCTCAGCCCGACGAGGAGGTCGACGTGGACCAGCGCATCACCCTCATCACGCTCGGGGTCGAGGACCTCGAGCGGGCGATCCGGTTCTATCGTGACGGCCTCGGCTGGCGGCCGTCGGCGTCCTCCCAGGAGGGCGAGATCGCGTTCTTCCAGCTCAACGGCATGGTCCTGGGGCTCTGGTCGCGGGCGAGCCTGGCGCAGGACGCCCGTGCCGTGGATAGCGGCGGCTGGGGCGGCGTTGCGCTGGCCCAGAACCACGGCTCCCGGGAGGCCGTCGATGCCGCGGTGGCCGCGGCGGTCGGGGCCGGGGCGACGCTCCTGAAGGCGCCCGAGGAGACGGAATGGGGCGGCTACTCCGGATACGTGGCGGACCCGGACGGGCACCCGTGGGAGCTCGCGCACAACCCGTCCTGGCCGCTCGCCGGGGACGGAAGCCTGACCCTGCCCGACTGACGCGACCGCTCCACCCCACGCCCCGGGGAGCTGGCGGAGAGGGCGGGATTTGAACCCGCGATGGGTTGCCCCATACCGCATTTCCAGTGCGGCGCCCTAGGCCACTAGGCGACCTCTCCACGCGAGAGCATAGCAAGACCCGACGAGTCGCCTCGTCGGGTCCCTTCGATCGCCTGTGGCGGAGAGGGTGGGATTCGAACCCACGCTAGCTCTCGCTAGACCGCTTTTCGAGAGCGGCACCATCAACCACTCGGACACCTCTCCGCCGCCAAGGATAGCAAAGGCGCCACGCGTCGCCGGCGGCGCGGGACGGTCGCGGTCGGCGGACGCCGACGCGCGCCCTCGCGGCGCGGCCTCGCGCTCAGGCGCCGGAGACCGCGCTCAGGCGCCGGAGACCGCTCCCGCGAGCTCGCCCATCAGCTCCTCGGCCTCGGCGCGGCGGATGCCGGACACGACGTCCAGGTGGCGGCCGAGCGACGGGTGGCTCGCGAGCTGGAGGACGGAGCCGGCGGCGCCGCAGACCGGGTTCGGGGCGGCGAACACGAGCGCGGCGACGTCACACTCGAGCAGGGCCCCGACGCACATCGGGCAGGGCTCCAGGGTGGTGAAGATCGTGACGTCCGTGAGCCGCACCGTGCCGAGCTTGCGGGCGGCCTCGCGGACCGCGGCGAGCACCGCGTGAGCCGTCGGGTCCGAGGCTTCCGCGACGCGGTTGGCACCGCGCGCGACCATGGCGTCGTTCATGACGGCGATCGCGCCGACAGGTGGCGCGCCCCGCTCCGCCGCCTGCCGCGCCTCCGCGAGCGCCTCGCCCATGAACAGCTCGTAGTTCATGCAAACGATCATAGCGACCCGTCCGCGCGCTAGGATTGCCGCGGTCCGAGCCGCGTCCCCGGCACCTCGCCGTCCCGGCCCGACAAGCGCGCAGGCGTGTGCGCCGCAGACGACACCACATCGCCCCGGCCATGCCGGGACCCATCGGAGCCACCAATGGCCGCACTTCGACGAATTGGAATCCTCACCGGCGGCGGCGACGTCCCCGGCCTCAACTCGGTCATCAAGAGCGTCGTGTACCGGGCGACCGATCTCGGCTACGAGGTCATCGGGATCCGGCGCGGCTGGGAGGGCCTGACCCACCAGCGCCGCGGCGGCGAGCTGGACCCGGAGTACGTCCGCGTCCTGGACCGCATCAACACGCGGACGATCGACCGGACCGGCGGCACGATCCTCCACTCGTCGCGCACCAACCCGCGCAAGATGAAGGCGTCGAACCTCCCCTCCTGGCTCGACCCGAAGACCGTCGCCGACAAGGAGACGTCCGCGGGCGTCTACGACCTGACCGACCACGTGCTCGACACCATCGAGCACCTGGGCCTCTCCAACCTCGTCACCATCGGCGGCGACGACACCCTGTCCTTCTCGTCGGTGCTGTACGAGCGCGGCCTGCCGCTCGTCGCGATCCCCAAGACGATGGACAACGACGTCAACGGGACCGAGTACTGCATCGGCTTCTCGTCCGCGATCACGCGGGCCAAGGAGGTCCTCAACCGCCAGCGGACGACCCTCGGGTCGCACGAGCGAATCGGCGTGTTCCGCATCTTCGGCCGGGACGCGGGCTTCACGGCCCTCTACACCGCGTACGTGACCTCCACGCGTTGCGTCATCCCCGAGTTCCCGTACGACATCACGGCGCTCGCGGAGATCCTCAAGGAGGACCACCGCAACAACCCGAGCCGCTACGCGATCGTGATCACCGCCGAGGGCGCGATCTGGAAGGATGGCGAGCTCGCCGACGTGGGCGACGTCGACGCGTTCGGCCACCGCCACAAGATGAACGTGGGCGAGGTCCTGGCGTCGGAGCTCAAGACCCTCACCGGGATCGAGGCCGTCGCGTCGGACCTGACGTACGACCTGCGCTCCGGCGAGCCGGACATGCTCGACTCCATGGTGGCGACGACCTTCGCCAACGTGGCGATGGACCTCATCCGCGACGGCATCGGCGGCCGCATGGTCGCGATCCGCGATGGCAAGTACGGTCACGTGTCCCTGGCCGAGACCGCCAAGCCGCCGCGCCGGGTCCAGCTGGCCGCCTACGACACGGACCGCTTCCGCCCCAAGTACGCGGACCGCGAGGGCGATCCGCTCCTGCTCACCCCGAGCCTCGGCCCCGTCCTGGACTGATCCCCCGGCCGGGCGACCGGCCACGACCGCGATCCCGGGAACGGGCCGCCCCCGGGCGGCCCGTTCCGGTTGCGTGCCGGAACGTTGGGGCTAACCCTCCATGCCCGACAGGGAGCGGATGGCCCGGGCGAGGTTGGACATGTCCTCGTCCCCGTAGCCGCGGGCCACCAGGCCCGACTCCAGCTGGGCGGCCAGGGACGCGACCGGGAGCGTCGCACCGGTGGAGCGGGCGAGCTCCAGGGCGATCACGAGGTCCTTGAGATGGAGCGACGTCCGGAAGCCCAGCGGGTAGTCGTTGGCGATCATCTTCCCGCTTCGGTTCTCCAGGATCCAGCTCTTGGCCACGCCGCCGCCGAGGGCACCTACGACGGCCTCCGGGTCCAGGCCCGCCTTCATGGCCAGGATCATGCCCTCGGCGACGCCGAGGTAGGTGCCGGCGATGACGACCTGGTTCACGGCCTTGACGGCCTGGCCGCTCCCCGCCGGCCCGAAGTGCGTGATGGTCCTGCCCATCGCCGCGAGGACGGGGTTCGCGCGCTCCGCGTCGGCCGGCTCGCCGCCCACGAAGAACGTCAGGGTCGCGTGCTTCGCGCCCTCAGAGCCGCCCGACATCGGCGCGTCCACGAACCCGATCCCCCGCTCGCGCATCCGCGTCGCGAAGGCGGCCGTCGCCGCGGGCGAGATCGTGGAGCAGTCGATCACCAGCCCGCCCGCGACCAGGCCCTCGACGACCCCGTCCGCGCCGAACAGGACCGTCTCCACGTCCGGCGTGTCCGAGACGCAGCTCACGACGACCCCGGCGGCGCGAGCGGCGGCGGCGGGTGTCGCGGCCTCCGTCGCGCCCAGCTCGAGCAGCGCACCGGCGCGGCCGGGGGTGCGATTCCAGACGGTGACCTCGAAGCCCGCGCGCCGCAGGTTCGCGGCCATCGCCGCCCCCATGGTGCCGAGACCCACGAACGCGATCCGCTCCACGCCTTCCTCCTGCTGCTTGGCCGCCAGCGTACCGGTCCGCGGGATGCGCCGGAGGCTGGGCGGACGCGCTCGGGATGGGTACCATCGCGTCATGGACTGGCTCGGCTTCGATCGACGGCGGCTCGGCACCGGGTTGGTGGTGTTCGGCCTGGTGGGCATGCTCATGGCAGGCGTCGTGGCCGTCGCGCTTGTGCTGGGCGCGTTCGCGGCCCGCGACCTCGACGACCGGATCGCGGCGGACCAGGCGAAGATCGCCGCGTCCCTGACACGCCTCAGCGTCACGATGGAGTCGCTCGCCACCACGACGCAGAACGCGGGGACCACGCTCGAGACCTCGAGCGAGGCCCTCACGCAGGCCCGCGACGTGCTCGCCGAGACCTCGACCACGCTCGTCTCCCTCTCGGACGCGCTCAACATCCAGATCCTCGGCAACCAGCCGTTCGCCAACGCCTCGGAGCGCCTCGCGTCGCTCGCCCGCACGGTGAACTCGTTCCAGGGCAAGGCGGAGGCGCTGGCGCTCAACCTCCACCAGAACTCGACCGATGCCACGCTGATGACGGACCAGATCCGCCAGCTCAAGGAGCAGGTGAACGAGCTGGCGTCGCGGATCACCGGCTTCGACCGGATCGGCGAGATGGTCGGCCTGCTCCTGGGCGGGGCCGTCCTGGGTGGGCTGCTGACCGCGTGGATCGCGATCGCCGCCGCCTTCGCCGCCTGGGTGGGCTGGCGGATGCGGAAGCGGCCGGCGCCGTCGCCCGCACCCTAGCGGGAGGGAAGCTCGCCCGTCCCGGCCTCGGCACGCAGGGCGCGCTCCAGCTCTCGTGGGGTGACCGTGCGTCCATCGAGCGCCGGCAGGAGGACCCGGTCGACCAGGCGCGCTGTCGCTCGCCCGTCGGCGACGTCGAAGGAGGCCCGCGCGAAGGCACGCACCCGCTCGAGGTCGTGCTCGCCCGCGCGGATGGACTCCGCCAGCGCCTCGGTCGTCTCGAAGATCGGCCCCGGCGCGTCGTGGCGGAAGTCGAGGTAGAAGCCGCGCTCGAGGTCGTAGGCACCCTCGTCGGGAGCCAGGAACAGGATCGGCCGGGCCAGCAGCGCGAACTCGTAGATGACGCTCGAGTAGTCCGAGACGAGCACGTCGCTCACCAGCATCAGCTCGTTGACGTCCTTCTCGGCGGAGGCATCGATCGCGAACCCCTCCAGCCCGGGCGGGATCACGAGGCCCTCGCGGACGAACGGGTGGAGCTTGAGCAGGACGACCCAGCCCTCGCCCAGCGTCCGCCGCATGGCGTCGAGGTCCATCAGGTCCGCGTAGCGGGCCTTGCCCACCGACGCGCCCCGGAACGTGGGCGCGTACAGCACGACCCGCCTGCCGGCGAGCTGCGGGTAGCGCGCCCGGACCCGGGTCTCGGCCGCGGCCCGGCGCTCGGGGTCCCCGAGGAGATCCGTGCGCGGCAGGCCCACGTGCGAGGTGAAGATCTCGAGCGGCGCCCGGAAGGCGTCCGCGTAGTGGCGGGCGACGGACATCGAGGACACGAGGGCGAGGTCGTAGTTGGAATGGATGCGGACGTGGTCGATGAGGTCCGCGTCGGCGCCGAACTCCTTCTCGAGGACGCTGTAGCCGAACTTCTTGAAGGCGCCCGCGGCGTGCCAGACCTGGACCCGCAGCGTGCCCTTGCGCGGGGTGATCACGTACATCGGGAAGAAGTAGTCGTCCACGACGAACACCCGTGCCGAGGCGAGGTGGTAGCCCGCCCAGAAGGTGTAGGCCATGGCGCTCAGGCGGCTCTCCGCGCGGCCGATCGAGACCTCGACCACCGGGACCGCGGGCTCGCGGCGGGCCAGCTCCTCGCGGATCCAGACCAGGTTGCCGGTGAGGCCCGCCGTGTGCGACGTCGCCAGGACGATCCTGCGCCGGACGGGCCGGAGGCGGCCGACGAGGAAGCCCAGCCGGGTGACGAGGGTGCGGATGATCCGCCGGCGGCGGTTCAACGGACGGGCGCGAGGCTCATGGCGCCGGATCATACCGGCCGTCCGCCGGGATCGGCTCGGGCGGGCTACCCTGTGGCGACCACGCGGCACCCCCCTCCAGGAGCACAGCAGGCGATGCAGATCCTCGCCATCGTCCTTGCGGGCGGCGACGGCAACCGGTTCGGCGGCGAGATGCCGAAGCAGTTCGTCCGGCTCGCGGGGGAGGTCATCCTGTCGCGAACGCTGCGCCGGATGGAGGCCGCGCGGCCGGCCCGGATGGTCGTCGTCTCGCACCCGCGCTGGCTCGACGAGACCCGCCGGCTCGTCGCGGATGCGAACCTCGACGTCGAGACCCTGGTGGTCGCGGGCGGCACGACGCGCAACGAGAGCACCCGCAACGGCCTCAGGGCGCTCGACGCCGCGGACGACGACGTGATCGTGGTCCACGACGCGGTACGGCCCCTGCTGCCCCTCGAGGTCATCCAGCGGACGATCGAGCCCGTCGCCTCCGGCCGGGCAGACGCGACCGACACGGTGATCCCGAGCGCCGACACGCTGGTCATCGTGGACGGCGAGGACGTCGTCGAGATCCCGGACCGCGGGCGCTACCGGCGTGGGCAGACGCCGCAGACCTTCCGCAAGGCCATCCTGGCGCAGGCCTACGCCGCCGCGGAGCGCGCCGGCGATCTCACGGCCACCGACGACTGCAGCCTCGTCCTCCGCTACGTGCCGGGCGCGCGGGTGCTCGGCGTTGCCGGGGACGAGGTGAACCTCAAGATCACGACCCGGATCGACCTCGTCATGGCGGACCGGATGCTCCAGATGAAGGTCCTCGTGCCGGGCGAGGAGCCGCGCGCGACCTCGTCGCTCGTCGGCGCCCGGATCCTCGTCATCGGCGGCACCAACGGCATCGGGCGAGCGATCGCGGACCAGGCCCAGGGCCTCGGGGCGCGCGCCGAGGTCGACGGCTCGTCGCTGGGCCTCGACGTCCGCGACTACGCGTCGGTCGAGACGCGGATGGCGGCGGCGGCCGGGCGGCTGGGCGGGATCGATCACGTCGTGTGCACGGCCGGCCTGCTGCGGATCGGCCCGCTGGCCGAGACGGACCCGGCGTCCTTCGCCGAGGTCATCGACGTCAACCTGACCGGGACCCTCAACGTGGCCCGGGCGGCGTACCCCTACCTGCAGGCGTCCCGCGGCTCGCTCACGGTGTTCACGTCGAGCTCGTTCACGCGCGGCCGCCAGGACTACGTCCCCTACTCCGCGAGCAAGGCCGCCGTGGTGAACATGGCCCAGGGCCTCTCGGACGAGTGGGCGACCGACGGCATCCGGGTCAACGCGGTCAGCCCCGAGCGGACCGACACGCCGATGCGGCGCCGGGCCTTCCCCGACGAGTCCCGTGAGGGGATGCTCACGGCCCCCGACGTCGCCGTCGCGACGCTGCGCCTCATCCGGTCCGACCTGACCGGGCAGGTGGTGGACGTCAAGCGCCACGACATGGCGGCTGGCGCCGGCGCGGGGATCACCGCGCCCCTGGCCTCGTCCTGACCGCGGCCCCCGGCGCGCACCCGACCCGCGCATGAGCGTCCTCGAATACCGGCTCACCAGCCTCGTCCTTCGGGCGCTGGGGGCGCTGTTCGGGCTGCTGCCACGCAAGCGGCGGCGGGTGGTGCTCGCGACGGCCCGGCACGCAACGCTCGAGGGCAACCTGGGCGCCATCCACGACGCGATCCGGCGGCTTCGGCCGGATGTCGAGGTCGTCCTGCTGCTCGAGCCGTACGGCTACGGGCTGGCCGCGAAGCTCCGCTACCTGCTGCGCGTGGTGCGCGGCACCTACCACCTGCGGACCGCGGGCCTGGTGGTCGTCGACAATGCCTGGCTGCCGGTCCACGTGGCGCCGCACCGGCCGGACACGACCGTGGTCCAGGTATGGCACGCGGCCGGGGCGCTCAAGCGGTTCGGGCTCGACACGGCCGTCCCGCCCGCCGAGCCCGAGCGGACCTTCCTGCACCGCTACTACGACGCCGTGGTCACCTCGGGGGAGGCCTCCCGGGCGCCATGGGCGGCCGCATTCCGGACGCCGCTCGACCACGTGCTGCCGCTGGGCACGCCGCGTACCGACGCGCTGCTCGACCCGGCCGCCCTGGCCGCCGCGCGGGACCGGGCGCTCGCCGCCCACCCGTCCCTCGCCGGGCGGCGGGTCGTGCTCTACGCCCCGACGTTCCGCGGCCGTGGCGCGGACAAGCGCGACGGCGGGGTGCTGGACCCGGTTCGACTGCGGGCCGCCCTGCCCGAGGGGGACGCGCTTGTCCTCAAGTCACACCCGAACCTCGACCCGGCGCTCGTGCGCACCGAGGGCTACGACGTCGTCGCGGCGCCCGGGGACGAGATCAACGACTTGCTGGCCCTCGCCGACGTCCTCGTGACGGACTACTCGTCGTCGGTGTTCGAGTTCGCGCTCCTGCGCCGGCCGATCGTGCTCGTCGTGCCCGACCTCGAGGCCTACGAGCGGGACCCGGGCCTGTACCTGGACCTGCGCACGGACGTGGTGGGGACGCTGGCCCGCGACACGGACGAGGCCGCCGCGGCGATCATCGGGGCGCACGTGGACGCCGCGGCCTACGACGCGTTCCTCGGCCGGCACCTCGGCGGCTGCGACGGTCACGCGTCGGAGCGGTTCGTGGAGCGCTTCCTGCCCTGACCGGTCAGCATCCGCCAGGACCACGGAGGCGACGGAGCGCGTCGGCGGGCCTGCGCTTGAGCCCCGACCGGCGGGCCGCGGCTCGGGCCTCGAAACGGGCGCGACGGAGGCGGGCGCGGGCCCCGGAGGGCGCCACGAACGTCGCGGCGTGCCGGATCGCCGCGGGAAACGGCGTCCCGGCCATCCGCTCGTCCCAGGCGGCCGCGACGCCGTCGTGCGCGAATGCGTGGTCGAGGCCGTGCCGCGCGAGATAGCCGGTGAACGTCGCGAAGCGCGCGGCGTGGCCGGCGCCAAGGGCGGCGAAGTCCGCCTCGGCGTAGAGCTCGGCGGCGTCGACGTCGGGCCCGACCTCGGTCATCTTCCGGTGAGGGATCCCGAAATACCGCGCCAGCTCGAGGGTCCGCGAGTCGTGGGCCAGCACGACGCCCGGCGTCCCCGCGAGGAGCGCGGCGATCGTGCCGTGGATCCGCGTGCCGAAGGCGAAGTCCTGCGCCCGGAGCTCGGCGATCCAGGGCCAGGGGTCGAGGAAGAGCCGCGTCTTGTCGTCGCGGTACAGCGGGTGCGAGAGGTGGACGGGCACGTCGCTCGTCCTGGCCGCCTCCTCGGCGGACTCGCCCCACAGGAGCCTCTGGAGCGACGCCAGGTCCTGGGCGATGTAGGTGAGGTTCGGGTACGCCTCGACATGCCGCCGGACCACGGGGCCCATCGCCGCCACGTAGGGCGAGACCGTGATCGCGACGCGTGAGTCGGGCGCCAGGGCCGGCAGGCGCTTCGTCACCCGCAGGTCCTCGCCCCACAGGAACATCGACGGGCAGCCGACCACCTCCACGTCGCTGAACCCGAGGCTGCGCAGGTAGTCGTGGGTCAGCTCGCCCCGGACGCCGATCGACGGCCCGCGGTCGAGCACCGCCCGGACGAAGGCGCGGATCGAGGCCTCCATCGGCGCCAGGCGGCTCCAGTCGTAGCCGAGGGTCGCCTGCGCCCCGACGCCCAGCACCACGACCGGGATGCGCAGCCGCTCGATGAGCGCGGTCATGCGCTCGAGCTGCGCGGTGAAGCTGGGGCGGAACGCGTTCGCGAGGGGGATGACATAGGCGTCGTAGCGCTCGTTGATCCGGCCCGCGAGGCGCCTGTGGGTCTTGAACCGGTCGACCTCGATCTCGACGCCGGGGACGGAGAGCAGCTTGTGGGCGGCCTCGATGAAGACGAGGTTTCCGGCGTTGTCCCCGATCAGGTTCTGCTCGAGCGTCTGCTCGGCGTCCACGACCTCGAACGGGTCCTTGGGCGCGCGGAGGAGGATGCGGGTCACGAGGCCCCTGCGAGACGGGTGATGGACGACGGGGCTAGGGTAACGCGCCACGCCGGGGAGGCGGGTGCGGCACACTCCGTCCATGCCTACCAAGATGATCCTGGACGTCGACACCGGCACCGACGACGCGGTCGCGCTCATGACCGCGGCCCTGTCCCCCGACATCGAGCTGGTGGGGGCGACGGTCGTCAACGGCAACACCGTGCTGGACTCGTGCGTGGAGAACACGCTCCGGGTCCTCGAGTGGATCGGCATGCCGGGCGTGCCGGTCCATCGCGGGATGTCCCGGCCGCTCGCGCGCCGGCAGGCGGTCCAGGTCAACCCGGCCACCCTGATCCACGGCGACAAGCTGGACCTTCCCGAGGCCACCATCAGGGCGCGGCCCGGGCACGCCGTCGACTGGCTGATCGACACCTACCTCGCGTCCGAGGGCGACATCACCCTCGTGCCCGTGGGCCCGCTCACGAACATCGCCACCGCGATCCAGAAGGAGCCGCGGATCCTCGAGCGGATCCCGGAGATCGTGATCATGGGCGGCGCCCACGACCACGGGAACGCCACGGCGTCTGCCGAGTTCAACATCTGGCTCGATCCCGAGGCGGCGCGGATCGTCGTCAACTGCGGCCGGCCGATCCGGATGGTGCCGCTCGACGCCACGCACCGGGCGCTCGTCTCGCTCGAGGACGCGGAGCGCCTGCGCGCGCTGGGCACGCCCGCGGGCGAGGCCGCGTACCGGTTCATCAGCAAGCGCATCGAGGGCTACGACGCCACCCAGCCGATGCACCGCGCCGGCGCGGCGCCGGTCCACGACGCGCTTGCCGTGTGCGCGGTCATCGACCCGAGCGTCATCACGACCCACTTCATCCCGGTCGACGTGGAGACCGGCGGGTTCCTGTCGGACGGGCGCACGGTCTGCGACTTCCGATTCCGGGGCCACAGGCCTGCCAACGTCCACTTCGCGATGGACGCGGACGAGCCCAGGTTCGTCGCGATGCTGACGGACATCCTCGGCAAGACCGCATAGGCGAGGAGGCTCGATGACGGTCCTGCCCATCCTCCAGCTCGGGGCCAAGGAGCTGCGGCGCCCGGCGGTCGAGGTCACCCGGTTCGACCGGGCGCTCGGCCGGCTGATCGACGACATGGTGGACACGATGCGGGCGGCGCCCGGCGTCGGCCTGGCGGCCAACCAGGTCGGGCGGCCGGAGCGCGTCTGCGTGATCGAGATCGAGGGCCACCTCTGGGAGCTCGTCAACCCGGCGATGCGGACGACCGGCGGCTTCTCGGACGACCCCGAGGGCTGCCTCTCGCTCCCGGGCTTCTACGCGCCGACGCCGCGCGCGGACACGGCGTCGCTCGAGGCGCGGGACCGCCATGGGAGGAAGGTCAAGCTCAAGGGCAAGGGGTTCCTGGCCCGGGCGATGCAGCACGAGCTGGGCCACCTCGACGGCGGCCTGTACATCGATCTGCTGCCCTCGCTGGACCTGCTCGAGCGCCCGGGCGACGACGAGGACTGAAGGGGCGCCCGCCCGTTGCAGGGTCGGGGCGGACGTCGACCTCCGTGTCAGCGGCGGGACGGCCTTCATCCCGGCCCGTCACTCGCTTGGGGCTCGGGCCTGCTCGGGGCCCCCGTCCGCTGGGGCAACCCCTATGCTCCGCCCATGGGGACGGCGGCGGACCACCGGCGGCGCGGGACGGGGAGCGCGCGGGCGGCGCCGGCGACCCGCCCCGGCGGCGGACCGGCGCTCGACCCGCGGCTCCAGCGGCTCCTCGAGCTCCAGCGCGACGCAGGCAACACGGCGGTCGTCCAGATGCTGGGCGAGGACGAGGGCACCTCCGGGCCGGAGCCCGGGACTGCGCCCACCGAGGAGGCCGAGGACCCCGCGGTCGTCGAGACGGCCAGGGCGATCTTCGACGTCGGCGCGAAATCCTACGAGGCGGGTGCCTACGCCCGCGCCTATGACGAGTTCTCGCGCTCGTTCGAGATGGTGGGCCGGCCCGGGATCGGGTTCAGCATGGCCCAGGCGCTGCGGCGGCTGGGGGGCCGTCGCGAGGAGGCCATCGCCCTCTACCAGGCCTACCTCGACAGCGGCGAGACGAGGCGCGCCGAGGAGTGCAGGCAGTTCATCGCCGAGCTCTCCACCCCGGCGTCGACCGGCGACCTGGAGCTGGACACGAAGGCCGGCAAGGCCATCTTCGAGAAGGGCGCGCACCTGTACGAGGTCCGCGACTACGCCCACGCCTACGACGAGTTCACGCGCTCGTACGAGCTCACCGGGCGCCCGCAGCTCCTGTTCTCCCGCGCCCAGGCCCTGCGCCGCCTCGGGGGCCGGCGCGAGGAGGCCATCGCGCTCTACCAGGCATACCTGCAGAAGGGGGACGGGAACCGGACCGCCGACGCGAATGCCGCGATCAGCGAGCTCTCGACGCCGGCGTCCACGGGGGACCTCGAGACGGACACGGCGACCGGACGCGCGATCTTCAACCAGGGCGCGACCCTGTACGAGCGGGGCGACTTCGCCCACGCCTACGACGAGTTCACGCGCTCCTACGAGCTGACCGGGCGACCCGCGCTGCTCTTCTCGCGAGCCCAGTCGCTGCGCCGGCTCGGGGGCCGCCGCGAGGAGGCCATCGCGCTCTACGAGGCGTACATCGCCGAGGGCGACGGGGGGCGCGACGAGGAGTCGCAGGGGTTCATCGACGAGCTCTCCACGCCGTCCACGGAGTAGTCGGGCCCTCGGCCGCCCTCCGCCGGCGGCGACGGGAAAGGGCCCAACGGCCTCAGCGGCGGTCGCCCACGAGGCGTACGGTAGTCGCGGTCCTGCAGCATGGGCCGGGAGGTCGCGACATGACGACGCCGTCCATTCCCACCGATCCCGGGCCTGCGCCGGGCGAGCTGGAGACCCGGGTGATCCGGGCCAGCGACCGCGAGACCCTCGACCCGGCGGAGCCGTGGGAGCTGCCGGCGACCCCGGCCGACCTCGAGGAGCTCTCGACCAAGCGCTTCGAACGGCTCCCCCACCGGCCCGCCAGCCTAGCCGAGATCCCGCCCGGGGCCGTCGCCGCCCTCGGCCCGGTGGTCGGCGAGATGCCGATGGAGCATGTCTTCGTGATCCCGCGCGCCGTTCGGAGCGTCGGGATCGAGCGCGCCGACTGGGTGCTCGCGCCGACCGAGGTCGTGGCGGTCGGCCGGGACCGCATCGCCGTCTGGATCGACGACCCAGACGGCCCTCGCGTCCGGGCGGTGATCCCCTTCGCGGACGTCGTCGCCGTGCTCGACCGCAGCATCCTGCTCTACGGCCGCCTCGAGATCATCGGGCCGGAGGGGTCGGTCGTCGTCCGCTACAACACCGTCGGGCAGCCGGAGCTGCGGGGGCTGCTGCTCCCGCTCCGCCGGTCCTTCGAGCCTGTCGCGACCCCGCTCCCGGCGGCCTCCGGGAGCGACCCCGGGTCGATGCCCCACAAGTGGATGGCCGTGCTGCACTCGTCCGACGTCAGGGTCCGGGGCCGCGAGCCCATGCTGGTGGCCGCGGGAGACCTCGACAACCCGGTACCGCAGCTCCACACCGGCGTTGCCGTCCTGACGGCTGCCGAGCTGGTGGTCGCCACGGATCCCACGCCGGACGCCCAGGCCGCGCACTACGGCGTGGACCTGCTGATCGTGCCGCGGGCGCTCGTGAACGGCCTGGAGGGGACCGGAGGCGGGCTCCAGGTCACCGTCGGGGCGACGCCGCACCGGGTGGAGGTGCGGATCGACGCGCACCCGTCGCTCGTGGCGGACGCCGTCCGCCTGCTGGGGCCGCTCACCGGCCAGCGCGGCTGACGGACATACAACGACCCCGGAGGGGACTCCAGGGTCGGGGTGAACGGTCAAGGTGTTGGCGCGCCCGGCGGGACTCGAACCCACGACCTTTAGGTCCGCAACCTAACGCTCTATCCGCTGAGCTACGGGCGCACATGTGACTGGCGGAGAGGGAGGGATTCGAACCCTCGGTGGAGTTGCCCCCACGGCGGTTTAGCAAACCGCTGCACTAGACCTCTATGCGACCTCTCCACGTTCGATTGTGTCCGCGGATGGTGCCGTGAGGGGTCACAGGGCCCCTTTGGTGCACCGGATTGCGGCAGACCATCCCGCTCCGCGCCGCCGTTCCCAGAACGGTCGACCGAGAGTGTAGCAGGCACCCCGGCGTCCCTCATGTCGCCTTCTCCTTCCTCCAGGTCGACCTCTCTGCCGCCCTCTCCCTCGGTCGGTGCTGCCCGACGATGAGCGCTTTCGGACCCTGCCCGGGACCGTGCCGGGCCCGCTGTGGCGAGGAGGACCCGCGACGCAGACGCGGGCCGAGCTGAGGGTCCATCACGGTTCTGACGACGCACCTGGCGGTCGACGAGACGGGGGCCCGCCGGGCTTCGTCTCGGGTGGCGCGGCCGAGGCCAGGGGATCATTCGATCGTGACGGACACCGGCGCCCGGCACGTTGCCACGGACCCGGCGACCTCGTCCTCGGTGGATGATGCCTGGAGTCTGCCGAAGGTTGTAGTGTGAGGAGCCCATCGTCCGGCGCCGTGGATGGCGCTGGCGAGACCCGCCAGGACGGGCGTTCGTGACTCGGAGTACATGCCCCGCCACACGTCGAGGAGGACCCTGGGATGACATCAGCACTCGAGATGCCACGCCCCGGCGCCGGTGACGGTGCCCCGATGGCGTGGCACGCGCTCGACCCGGATGCGGCGCTGGCGGCCCAGGGCGTCAGCATCGACGGCGGCCTCACGTCGGCCGAGGTCGAGGCTCGCCGAGCGACCTACGGGAAGAACCTCTTCGCCGAGGCGAAGCAGGTGTCACGCTGGCAGGCCTTCAGCAGCCAGTACGCGGACCCGATGCAGATCGTGCTGCTGATCGCGGGCGTCGCCTGCCTGTTCCTGCCCGGCCAGTTCTACACGGGCGTCTTCCTGATCATCCTCACCCTGTTCAACGCGTGGATGGCGTTGAACCAGGAGGGCAAGGCGGAGGCGAGCGCATCGGCCCTCCAGGGGATGATGGTCGTCAAGGTCAAGGTCCGCCGGAACGGCGAGCTCGTCGAGATCCCGATGGACGAGCTCGTCCCGGGCGACATCGTCAACATCGAGGCCGGTGATCTCGTGCCCGGGGACGCGCGCATCCTCACGGCGGCGACCCTCGAGATCGACGAGTCGGCCCTCACGGGCGAAAGCGTGCCCACACCCAAGCAGGTGGACGCCGTCGCTGCCGATGCGGCCCTCGGGGACCGCGTGGACATGGCCTTCATGAACTGCCAGGTCACCCGGGGAGCGGGCACCATCCTCATCGTCACCACGGGCATGGCGACCGAGGTCGGCCACATCAGCGGCATGCTCCAGGGCACCGCGGTCGAGAAGACCCCGCTGACGAAGCAGCTCGACGCGCTCACGAACCAGATCCTCGTCATCGCCGGGATCGCCCTGGTGATCTCGATCGTCCTCGGCCTGTACCGTGGCATCCAGGCTCAGGAGCTGTTCCTCTCCGCCGTCGCCTTCGCGGTGGCGGCCATCCCGACCGCGCTCCCCGCCGTCGTCACGGCCATCCTGTCGAAGGGTTCGCAGACGCTGGCCGGCGCCGGCGCGATCATGAAGCGCCTTCGCTCGGTGGAGACCCTCGGTTCGACCTCCGCGCTCAACTCCGACAAGACGGGCACCCTCACGCTCAACCAGATGACCGCGGTCCAGATGGCGGTCGTTGGCCGGCGCTACTCCATCAGCGGCGACGGCTACTCGACCGTCGGCCAGATCTCGCACGCCGGCGGCCAGCCCGACGTGCCGCTCGAGCAGTACCTGCTGCCCATGGCACTCTGCGCCGACGCCGAGGTCCGGGACGGCGGCCTCGTCGGCGACCCGACCGAGGGTGCGCTCGTCGTCCTGGCGGCGAAGGGCGGCGTCGACCCGACGCTCACCCGCGAGCGCTATCCGCGCGTCGCGACCCTGCCGTTCGACGCGGCCTACAAGATGATGGCGACGTTCCACGCGATGCAGGACGCTCGCGGCAAGGACGTCATCCGCGGCTACATCAAGGGCGCCCCGGACCAGCTCCTCGCGAGGGCCGTGAGCGCTCACGGCCCCGACGGCGCGGAGGTCCCGGTCGCGAAGCTGCACGACCGCTACCTCGCCGAGAACGAGCGCCTCGGCACCCAGGGCCTCCGCGTGATGGCCACGGGCCAGAAGGACTTCGACCCGGCCACGTTCGACCCGGACGGGGACCTCCTCGCGGCGCTCGACGGGCTCACGCTGCTCGCGATGGTCGGGATCGTCGACCCGCCGCGGCCGGCCGCGAAGGACGCCATCGCGCAGGCGAAGGCGGCCGGGATCCAGGTGCGAATGATCACCGGCGACCACGCGGTCACGGCGGGAGCGATCGCCGCCAAGCTCGGGATCGAGGGCCGTGCGGTCACGGGCGCCGACTTCCGCGCGATGAGCGACGAGGAGGCGATGCGCCAGATCGACGGCATCGGCGTCATCGCCCGCGTCTCCCCCGAGGACAAGGTCCACCTCGTGGACATCCTCAGGAAGAAGGGCCATGTCGTCGGGATGACCGGCGACGGCGTGAACGACGCGCCGGCCCTCAAGAAGGCCGACATCGGGATCGCGATGGGGATCACCGGGACGGAGGTCAGCAAGCAGGCCGCCGTCATGATCCTCACCGACGACAACTTCGGGACGATCCTGCGGGCCGTCGGGCTCGGGCGGGCGGTGTACGACAACATGATGCGGTTCATCCGCTACCAGATGGCCGGCCTGTTCGGCTACATCGCAACGTTCCTCGGCTCGTCGCTGCTCAACATCCTGGGCGGGATCCCGTTCCTGCCGCTGCAGACCATGTGGCTCAACTTCACCGTCAACGTCTTCCAGGGGATCGGCCTCGGCTATGGAAGGCCGCGGGAAGGGCTGATGGCGGTCCCGCCGCGGCCCAAGGAACAGAAGATCATGCCCCGCCGGCTGGGAACCTGGCTCGTGTTCTCCGGGCTGGTGATGGCCGCGGGCACCCTCGGGGTCCTGTGGTGGGCGAACAACGCGTACGGCGACGTGATCGCGCGCACGATGGCCATGACGGTGTTCGCGCTCTACCGCCTGTTCTCATCGCTGGAGACCGCGGACGAGGACGAGTCGCTCTTCGGCGGATCCATCCTCTCGAACAAGCCGCTCCTGATGGCGACGGCGCTGTCGGTGCTGACGATCATCCTGGCCACCGAGCTCGGTTTCCTCCAGCGGCTGCTCGGGACCGTGAGCCTGTCGGCCGACCAGTGGGCCGTGTGCATCGTCGTGCCGCTCTCGCTCATCGTGGTCGAGGAGGGGCGCAAGCTGCTCAAGATCCATACCAATGACGGTGCGGCCCCGACGCTGGCGGCTCCACTCGTCGCCGCGGCGTAGTCCGCGCCTGGAGAAGGGGTCAGATCCAATGGCAAAGACGAAGGGCGAGAAGGACAAGAACATCAAGAAGGCCAAGGGGGCCGAGAAGGACCAGGCGCATCCCGACGGTGGCGACGCCCAGCTCGCGGCGGACCCGCCGGAGCCCGGCGCGCCGATGAAGACCAAGCCGTACGAGCGCGAGATGCGCCGCCTGCACGGCGAGCTGGTGGCGATGCAGGAGTGGGTGAAGGCGACCGGCGCCAGGGTCTGCATCGTGTTCGAGGGCCGGGACACCGCCGGCAAGGGGGGCACGATCAAGCGGATCACCGAGCGGGTCAGCCCCCGCGTGTTCAAGGTCGTGGCCCTGTCCGCCCCGACGGAGCGCGAGAAGTCGCAGATGTACGTCCAGCGCTACATGGCGCACTTTCCGGCCGCCGGCGAGGTCGTGATCTTCGACCGCAGCTGGTACAACCGGGCCGGCGTCGAGCGGGTGATGGGCTTCTGCACGCCCGAGCAGACGGAGCAGTTCCTCGAGCAGGTGCCCGCCGTCGAGAAGGCGATGGTCGACAACGGGATCATCCTGCTCAAGTACTGGCTGGAGGTCGGCCCCGAGGAGCAGACCCGCCGCCTGGAGGGACGCATCCACGACCCGCGGAAGGTCTGGAAGCTGACCGCCATGGACCTCAAGTCGTACGGCCGCTGGGACGACTACTCGCGGGCGCGGGACGCCATGTTCCTGGCGACCGACACGCCCTGGGCGCCCTGGTACATCGCGTCCACGGACGACAAGAAGCGCGGACGCCTCAACATCATCAGCCACCTCCTGGGCCAGGTCCCCTACGAGCCGCTGCCGTCCCGAAACGTCACGCTGCCGAAGCGCAAGGTGTCCACGGGTGACGCGGCCCCGAGGCTGCCGCTCAAGGAGATCCCGACGCCGTTCTGATCGACCCCGGCGGCGGGCGCATCCGTTCCGTCCGGACGGGACACGGCCCGCCCGGATGGGCGTTGCGAGCCACCGGCAGCCGCGCGCGTCAGCGCCGGCTCACGCGCGTGCCCACGGTGTGCGCTCGGACGTAGTCCCAGTCGAAGTCGATGCCGAAGCCCGGGCCGTCCGGGAGCCGGTAGGTGCCGCCCGAGACCCGCGTCGACATGTCCGTGAGGCGCCAGAAGAACGGGTCGCGCTCCTCGTCGAAGCACTCGGCGAACGTGTGGTCCGGCACGGATGCCAGGAGGTGCGAGCTGACCTGGGGCTCCTCGTGGTGGCCCAGCTGGACCCCGAACGCGGCGCACAGCCCGGCCGCCTTGCGCCAGATCGTGGGCCCGCCGGCCCAGGAGGCGTCGAAGTTGGAGACGTCGATGGCGCCGTGGACGACGAGGTCGCGGAGCCCTGCCAGGGTGGTCTCGCTCTGCCCGGCGCAGACCGGGATGCCGGTCATCGACCGGACGTCGCGCATCCAGCGGCGATCGTTGGTCCAGCGGCACGGCTCCTCGAACCAGCGCAGGCCCAGGTCCTCCACCCGCCGGGCGAACTCGACCGCCTGGGCCAGCGTATAGCCCTGGTTGGCGTCCGCCATGAGGACGAAGGCGGGCCCGGCGGCCTCGCGGGCGACGCGGAACCGCTCCGCGTCCACGGCCGGGGTCCGTCCGCCGACCTTGAACTTCATGCCGCCGAAGCCCTGCTCGACGTAGCGGCCGACGGTCCGGGCGGTGTCCGCGGCGTCGAGGTGGTAGTAGCCGCCGATGATGGAGATCGGGACGGCGTCCGTCACGGCGCCCCAGAGCCGGTAGAGGGGGACCTCGAGGGCGCGCCCCAGGGCGTCCCAGATGGCGGTGTCGAGCGCGGCGATCGCCTGGAGGGCCAGGCCGCGGTCGCGCAGGATGTTGTTGGTGGAGGGCTCCATGTCGCGCCAGCGGCCCTCCGGGTCCCGTGCGCTCCTGCCCAGGATGGCGGGCGCCAGCTCGTCGTGGATGATCCCGACGATGAGCGACTGCTCCTCGTCCGTGTCGCCGCTGTAGGTCTCGGTCACGACACCGTCGGCAGTCGTGAGGCGCACGAGGATCGTGCAGCGGTTGTCCATGGAGTAGGCCGAACCCGAGAACCGGCGGCCGAGCGGGGCGCGCAGGGCGATGGTCTCGATGCGGTCGATCGCCAGCGAGCCCGCGTCCAGCCGTTGGAGCCCGTCGATGCGGTCACCGTTGGCTCCGGCGGTCATGGGTGGAACCTCGTGCTGGTGGGGCGTGGTCTGGCGGCCGTGCGCCGCGCCGCCGACGTCCTGCAATCGTTTCCAGTATCGTTGCACGCGCGTCCGGGCGGCGTCAACCCGAGGTGGTAGCCTCCCCGCAACCGATCCCGGAACCGGTGCAGGCCCGTTCCAGCGGAGTTCAACAGGGGCGTTCCATGGCGGAGGACCAGGGGAGCCGGGCCGGGCGGCGCGCGGGCATGCGCGAGGTCGCCTCGCTCGCGGGCGTCGCCATCTCGTCGGTCTCGCGCGTGCTCTCGGGGCATCCCGACGTCAGCGCCGAGATGCGCGAGCGCGTCCTCGACGCCGTCGCCCAGCTGGAGTACGAGCCGGACTTCCTGGCCCAGAGCCTGCGCCGCGGCCAGACGATGAGCGTGGGCTTCGTGCTCGCGGACATCTCCAACCCGCTCATGGCGGACATCGTCCTGGGCGCGGAGGCGACGCTGCGGGGCCGCGGCTACTCCCTGCTGCTGATGAGCTCCGAGAACGACCCGGCGCTCGACGGCGCCCACATCCGGTTCCTCCAGGCGAGACGCGTGGACGGGCTCATCCTCTCGCTCGCCTCGGAGACGGATCCGGCCACGCTCGACGTCCTGGGCGGGGTCACGGTGCCGATGGTCGTCGTGGACCGGGCCCTGGACCCGGCGCTCGGCGCGTCGGCCGTGGTCAACGACCACGCCACGGGGATGCGCGCCGCCATCGGGCACCTCGTCTCCGTGGGCCACCGGCGCATCGCGCTCATCGGCGGCCGGCCGGAGACGCTCCCCGCGCGCCAGCGCGAGCAGGCGATGCGTGCCGCCATCGCGGAGCTGGGTGGGGGTGTCGAGGGGATCTACCTGCCCGGCCCGTTCTCGCGGGAGCACGGCCGCGAGGCCGCGCACCGCGTCCTGGGCGCGGAGGACCGGCCCACCGCGCTCGTTGCCGGCGGCAACCAGGTGCTCATCGGCGCGCTGGAGGTCATCGGGGAGCTGGGCCTGCGCGTGGGCCGCGACCTCTCCCTCGTCACCTGCGACGACGTGCCGCTGTCGACCCTCTACCGGCCGCCGATCGCCTCGATCTCGCGCGACACCGTGGGCCTGGGCGCGACCGCGGCCCGGCTCCTGCTCGACCGCCTGGGCGACGAGCCCGGCCCGCCCAGGACCGCCGTGCTGCCGACGACCTACACGCCGCGCGCGTCGGTGGCGCCGCCGTCGGCCTGAGCCCGCGGGCGCCGAGCCCGCGGGCGCGACCGCGTGCCGGCGCCGCGCGAGAGGCACCGGGCGACCGTCGCGAATTGACACGCGCGGGTGCCTTCGATACCGTCGTGGGACCGATGTGCGCCATGTATCGCTTTACCTGCCCGGCATGACCGCCCCCGAAGCCTAGGCCCGGGAGCCGGCGGGTCGTGCCGGGTGAGCAGAGGTCTCGGACCTCTGCTTTTTTGTTCTCCGCGATTGCTCTCCGTTTCGAAGGACGACGCAGACAGATGTTCGTGGTGATGCGGACCGGGGCCGGCGAGGCCGAGGTCAACGGCGTGAAGGGCCTGATCCTGGCCGAAGGGCTGACCCCGTTCGAGAACG
>Ga0302321_100000956_pt1 | contig 24875 bp, 25 predicted proteins | sample Fen_T0_1_FD_202505 | JGI IMG/M metagenome (GOLD analysis project Ga0302321, IMG submission 202505) | Peat permafrost microbial communities from Stordalen Mire near Abisko, Sweden - Fen_T0_1 | ecosystem: Environmental > Terrestrial > Soil > Wetlands > Permafrost | place: Sweden: Abisko...
GAGCGAGCGTCGCGTCGCTGACGCTTTCGAGACCATTCATGGCGCCTTGCAGAGCGTACGTACCGACTCGTCACTGCGGGCGCTGGCCGCGCGCGCCGTCGATGACGAGCTCCGCCACGCCGAGCTTTGCCGAGTGGTGGCATCGCGCTACGCGGGGCGTGAACTCGCCCCTCCCGCGCCCTTGACGCTCGTCTTGCCCCAGCACCGGGGAGCGCCCGCGCGGCTGGTCGCAACCCTGCACGTGCTCGGTCACTGCGCCATGAACGAGACCTTCGCCAGCGCCTTTCTCGAGGCAAGCTTCGCCTGCGCGGACGCTGCGCTGGCACGGGCGGCGCTGCGTGAGCTCTTGTCCGACGAAATCGATCATGCCCGCATCGGTTGGGCTCACCTGGCCGAACTCGGCGACCATCAGCGCGCGGAAATCGCACCGTGGATTGAGTCGCTCGTGTATGCAAATCTGAAAATGTGGCGTGATACCCCGCGCGCTTCCGTGACCCACCCTCTGCTTCAGCGTCACGGCGCGCCTGGTGCGCAAGTCATCGAGTCGGCGCTGGTCGGGGCGATTCGCGAGCTGATCCTCCCGGGGCTCGCCCGCTTCCGGCTGTCTACGCCCTCGTTGGAACGCTGGCTGGCTGCGGGCGCACCTACCGCGGCGAGTCACTCGTCAGCCAAAGCCCTCGAACCGCAAATTTGCTGCTCTGTCTAGCTCTTCGCCGTGCAGATCGAGCCCCGAACCCGGGCGACAGGGGATCGGCGCGCCGCCTTTGCCCATGCTAAGAGGTGACGGGAATGCACGCCTACGCTTTGCGCGCCCTGCTCGGATTTGCAACGCTCGCTGTTCTGGTCGCTTGCGATGCCGGAAGTAGCTCGGGAAGCCACGACGCCCCGAGCCAAGACCCTTCGAGTGCCGCTGGGAAAGGCGGCTCGAGCGCCGCCGCCGGCGCGGCAGGCGCGGCGACAGCGGGCGGTGGTACCGACACAGGGGCCGGCGGCGCGGATTCGGGCCAGGGCGGGGAAGGCGGAACGGCCGGTGAATCACCAGAAACTGCCGTATCCGCAAAATCCGCAGCGGCGGTCATGGGCAAAGGCTTCAACCTCGGACAGATGTTCGAGAGCACTCAGCACCCACCGACCTTCGCGGCGGCGAGCGCCAAAATCGACGCGTACTATGCCAAAGGCTTTCGGACCGTGCGCGTTCCGGTGACTTGGACCGAGGCGACCAACGGCGATTCCCTCGTCAACGACGCGACCGTCGGGGACGTCAATCGCGCGCATCCGCGCCTTGCCGTGATCTCCCAGGTGGTGGACTACGCGCTCGCGAAACCGGGCATGTACGTCGTGTTGAACGCGCACCACGAGGCGGCACTAAAAACGCAGGGCCGCGTGGCCGTGCTCGAACGACTCTGGGCCGACATTGCCGAGATCTTCGCCTCGCGCAGCCACCACTTGCTCTTCGAGATTCTGAACGAGCCCCATCGCGACGATGGCTCGGCCATGCCCGCCGCGGTTCTACGTGACATGACGGCCAAGGCCTATGCCAAGATCCGAGCCGTCGATCCCCTGCGCATCGTCGTCATCGGCGGCAATCAGTGGTTCGGAGCCAATGAGATGCCCGCCGTCTGGACCGACCTGCAGGGTGTCGGCGCAGGCGCCGATCCGTACGTGATGGCCACCTTCCACCACTACAACCCTTGGACCTTCTGCGGCGACAACCAGGGCAGTTATGACGACGCCTGGACCGAGGGGAACATCTCCCAGCCCATGGACACCATGCTCGCCTGGGCCGCTTCGGTCGGGCACGGTATGCCCGTCTTCATCGGTGAGTGGGGCGTTGCCTGGGGCAGCCGCTACGACCAGCTCACGTGTAACAACGTTCGTCTGTGGTACCAGAAGATGCACACCGACTTCGCCGCCCCGCGTGGTATTCCCACGACCGTGTGGGACGATGGCGGCTGGTTCGAGATCTACGACCATGCGACGAACACCTTCGCCAACAACCTGGCCGACTGCATTTCCGGAAGCTGCGACTGGGACGGCACGGAGCGCATCAACGCCGGCTGTCAGTGACGGTCGACGGCGGGCGCAACGGCTCGCGATCTTGGTTTGCGCAGCCTGCTTCCTCGTCGCTCGCCCGAGGCTCATTCATGGCCTTTTATAGTGGAAGGCAGCAAACGAGCCGACTACTACAGACGGCACATGCGCGCGAGCCAGTCGGCGACCGACGGTGCAGCGATCCTCTTTTTGAGGGAAGCGTTGAGCGTGAGCAACCCCAGGGATTTGCCGTCCGAAGCCACCACGCTCGGAGGGTGCTTGGCGTTGGCGTTACAAGCCGACGTGTCTTCGTGGTTGGAACCGTAAGGCGCGAACTTGTTTCGCAGGCTCGTGGTCGAAAGATCGGAGCCGAACTCACCTGCGAGATTGAAGACCGATTCTGGATTTCTCCCTTCGCACAGACAACCCAAATAGACTTCGTGGCTGGCGCCGCCGAAGATCAGCAGTTTGGGCGCGTCGCGCCCCGTTTGCTCTGGAGCCGCGGTCGACGTGCCCAGGCCTTCTCGTAGCTTCTGCAGATCGCTCAAGACCTGGTTCTGGAGCTCGAGGTGTCGGCGATCGAGTTCGGCCTGCTCGCCCGCAACGTCGCGATCTCGTCGATTCGTGCTGTCGCTCGCGGGAGCGGCAGGCTCTGGCCGGCTGCAGCTGCTGAGAGCACCGCCGATGATGATGAGCAGGAAAGGCGCGACGCCCGTGTGCATGGCGCTGTTTTAATGGCAGCGGCTTGGAAATGCTTCCCTCTATCTTTGCGTAACGCTTCCGACGCCGAGCGATAAGGCCCCGGGTGCGAGCAAAAGACAGCTCAGGCTAAAAAGATCAAGCAACTGCGGACAATTCTCGGTGCCGACGGGAACGCTCGCGAGGCTGCACGTTCGTCGGGATGCTTCGCGCAAGCAGTCCCCGTATTGGGGAACTCGCGGCGATCGAACTCGTCCGGGACCGACGGAAGCAGATGGCTACCATCTGCGCGCCCCTGGAAACCCGGATACGCTCTCGACGCGTCGGGTGACGTCATTGATCTCGGTCGAATACGGGAGCACTGTCAACCGATGAACAGGTCCGCCCGCAACCAAGACATCCAAGATGCGGTGCTCTCGCTCATCATCGGGCAGATTAAATCGTCCCCTCGCCAGGACCACTTCGTCCGGCTTACCAAAGATCCGGTAAAGGTCAGTGGCATGGGCAAGGTGACGGTGCCGGACTCGGTTTGGCAGGCGCTCGCAGAAGCCGAGGAACTGGCCGCGTGGGCCGTCAGTATCGAGCCCGGCCAAGGTACCTCGCCGGAATTTACGATGAACAAGCGCTAGCGGACCGGCGAACGGTCGCGCGCGGTTTTCGCGACCCAGTAACGGTCGCGCGCGGTTTTCGCGACCCAGTAACGGCCGCGCGCGGTTTTCGCGACCCAGTAACGGCCGCGCGCGGTTTTCGCGACCCATGTCGAGGAAGCGAGGGGATTCTGGCCTCACTCTGGCGCGCAGCCCGTTCCGCTTGATCGACGAGTTTAGATGGGCTCACCTAGTTTCCGCGCGGTAACGCCGAACGAGTAGCAGGGGTTCCTCATGAAACGAAAGCAGGCGGACACTCCTCTCTTGACCCTGAACTGTCACGAAGCTTGGGTTCATCAGCTCGAGTATTTGAAGCGGCCGATGCAGATCGTCGACGACTTGCCTGGGCGCTACGTCAAGCACTGGGACGAGCATGTTCGCCCCGTGCCTAAAAATGCGACGCTCTGCACGCTGCCCGACGCATTGCGGCGCCGCGCGCGTTACGACTGCATCATCGCGCACAACTTGACGGACCTCCTGGACCTGAAGACGATCGACGCGCCGCGCATCCTCGTCCAACACACCACCATCGAGGGGCGCATGGGGCAGGAAAACCGGAAGGAGTTTCCGCACGAGTACGTCGAGCTCGCGCTCAACTACGTCGAACTACTCGGCATCCACGTGGTGGCAGTGTCGGAATTGAAGGGCAACTCGTGGGGGTTCTTCGATGAGGTCATCCCGTTCGCAGCAGACCCGGACGCCTACTTGCCGTGGCACGGGCAAGAGGCAGCCGGATTGCGAGTCGCCAACCAGATCAGCGCAAAGTCCAGGCTGTTGCGCTTCGACCTGCATCAGGCCGCGTTCGCGGGCCTACCGGTGCGCCTAGTCGGTTTCAACCCGGATATGCCGGGCGTTGCGCCGTCCGAGAGTTGGCAGCATTTGAAAACGCTCTTTGCGAGTCACCGCTTCTACGTGCACACCGCCGATCCCAAACAGGAGGACGGTTACAACATGGCGACGCTCGAGGCGATGGCGGCTGGCTTGCCGGTGCTCACGAACCGCCACCCGAGCTCTCCCATCGAGCATGGTAAGAATGGTTTCGTCTCCGACGACCCGGCGGCACTTCGGGGCTATGCCGAGCAGCTCCTGGGGGATCGCGAACTTGCTGCGCGTATGGGCGCTGAGGCGCGCGCGACGGTGCGCCAGCGTTTTTCGATGCAGGGCTTCGTGTCGTCTTTTACTCGTGCCATTGGTAGCGCCCGAGCCAAGTGGAAGGGGTTGCCCGCCAGTTGAAACACCACGCGCATTGGTCGCACGGGAGGCCGCACGCCCTCGCTCAGCGGCGTTGCGGGACTTGCGCGCGCCATTGCTCGGCCATCGCGCGATCGCCGAGCGCCTCGGCCGCATCGGCGCACAACAGTAAACAGGCTACGTCGCCGGGGTGATCGCGCAGCCAGGCCACGCCCCGCCGCAGGCCCTCCAGATTCCGACCCACGCCGAGCAGCAGGCCAAGTTCGGCCTGAAGCAAGCGTGAGTCGGGAATGCTCGCGCGCGTCGTTTCGAGCAGGCTCAGCGCTGCCGCGGCATTCCCCTGTCGGAGCAAGTCTTCGGCCTCGCGTAGCCCAGCCTCGACGCTGACCGCGGGTGGCTTGCGTCGCCCTACGAAGGGCTCGGGTGTGAACGGCTTCGTGACCGCGACTGCCACCGAGCCCGTGCTGGCGAACAGGAAGACCTCCACGTCGTCCGTTGACTCGTCGATGAAAGCCCGCAGGCTGCGGAGTAGCGTATAGGGGGAGTACCAAGCGCGATGGTCGGGGTGCACCTTCTCGTGAAAGATCGAAGCCTCGCGTCGCGATTGTTCGTACCATTGATAGTGCGGCGCCGTGATTAAGTATTGGGTGGCGCGCACGCTGAACAAATCGGTCAGGAATTGCTGCGGGTTGTCGGTGTGCTCGATCACCTCGGGCGCGAGCAGCAAGTCATACTGGCGCGTGACCTGTGCAGCGCGGGTGAAGTACTCGCCCTCCACGTGGCGGCGCAGCACGGCAATCCCCCCTTCGCTTACGTCCAGACCATCGAGCCGATCGGTGTGGGGCGCGAGCGCGAGATGCAGATTGGTTTCCGCATCGAAGAAGGGCACATCACAGCAGCCGACGTGCAGCACGCTGCGCTGAGAGCAGCGCTCGATGAACAGAGGTCGTCGATCGGGCAATTGCGTAACGGCAATTTGCTGATCGAAACCCGTCGAGGATCGGAGCACTTCGCCGAGGCGCATCCGCAAACGCTACCATAGCCAAAGCGCGCGCGTTCCCTCGGAAACGGGGCCGAACCAGACGGACCGCCCCCGCCCGTAATTCGGCACGTATCTGGCTTCGGCCGCCGCAGAACAATGCCGACGTATGCCTATTACTACGTGCTCACCGCCGAGGCTGCCATCGCGGTCGGTGTCATTACCCAAAAATGGGAAGAGATCGTCCCGCACCACGCGACAGAGGAAGCTGTCATGAAGGTCGCTCTGTCTCGACACCGCTCCTACAAAGCGGCGGAGATCTTCGCCTTGGAGTCGGGGGAAGATACCTGGGTGCTCGCCCTGGACGGTAAAGCCCAGTGGGTCCCGCAGTAGGCCTGCCTGCACGAGCGCACGGTCGAGCCGCGCCGGCGGATGTGGTCGATGATGCGCCAATTCCGACAACGCTCCGACCCACGAGTGTCTGCTTTGCGACACTGACACCCCGCGGCGGCCTGTATCTCTGGCTTTGATTGCCGCGCGATCCGGCTCGCCATTTTGGTGCGCAACTTGCTACCAGTGCGGGGTAACCTTTTCAGAAAGAACATCCCGATGACGTTCACCTCCGTCTGTGCTTCGAGCGCTGTGAGCGAAGGCAATTGGGGCATCTTCTCCGTAGGCAAAAAGAGCGTGCTCTTGGTCTGGCCGACAGGGGGCCAACTCAAGGCCTACCGCGGGCGCTGTCCCCATGCGGACTTGCCCTTGGTCGGTGCCACCTTCGATGGCAATCGGATCACCTGCGCGGAACACGGCTGGGGTTTCGACTGCGAAAGCGGCAAATGCGTGACCCATGTCAACGTTCGGAACGCGTTGCATCCCTATGAAGTGCGAGTAGAGGGCGATGAAGTGCTGGTCGACCTCGGGCCGATGCGGGCGGCACGTTCGTCCGCCTGATCGCAGCCTACGGGACGGTCGGCCAAGCGCGTTCCAATAGGACATCCCGCGCTTCGGCAATGCGATGAAACTGTTCGTTGCTGCCGCCCGTGTCGGGGTGCACGATCTTGGCTAAGCGACGGAAAGCGGCTTTGATCTCGGACGGCTGGAGCGCGCCGTCGAGCGGCAGATTCAAGAGCTCGCGGTATTGCGCATCACGGCGATCTGCCCCCTGAAACAGCAACGAAAAGCGCCTTGCCTGTGCGCGACGGATTTCATGCGCCTCTCGACGCAAATCCGCCTGATCTTCACGCCACCGTTGGCGCGAAAGGATGACGCAAGCGCCGAAGATCAGCTGTCCGCGCGTTTCCAATTCGTCCAGGTTGAATGGCCCGACGAAATCGAAGGGTGACTCCAACAAGCCATCCCTGCCGCCATCCCCGTCGTCCAACACGCGCCCGATGCGGACCTGGAGCACGATCCCTAGGGAGCCGTTCCAGATCACCCATTCTTGCTTGTCTGTCGCGCCGTGTGCTGTCATGCGGACGTGGCGCCAACGGTGCAGGTGTCGTGCCAAGCGTTCGGCGTCGCTCTGCCACCACCGCTCGCGAGGATGGTGTGGGCACGCTTGTTGCGAGACGTTGCCCCGTGTTCGATATCCAATCGATGATGATCAAGGAGCACGAGTCCTCGGCGGCGGGCCGCGCGATCACGGCGCTCGCAATGCATCTGGCACGCCACGGGGGCACGCCAAACCTCAACACCCAATTGACGCTCTGCTACCTGCTGCCGGGTGAGGACGGTGAGCTGGCGTTCGAGGGGATGCAGCTGTGCGCGCGCGATCCACGGAGCGGTGTCGTCACCATCGAGGCCTGCGTGCCGGCTCACATCGTGCACGATGAGTCGAAAGCAGGTTCGTACGTGCTGGCACTTGCGGCAGACGCGATCGATGCTGCACAAGAGTTTTTCGTCGAGCAAGGCATCAACACGTTCGACGCGGAGAGCCTTCAAGCCTGGGTCACGACGGTCGACGTCGCTGACTTGCTGGCCCCGCAGCAACAGCGAGTTCGCAACACTGACTTCGGTTGGAGTTGAGAGAGACGCCCGTTCGTGCATCGAATGCGTTGCGCGACGCACCCCCACGCAAACCTTGCGTGCACTGCTTAGCGATGAGTCGAAGAACTCCGTACTAATTTGCCCTTGCCGTAAACGCCGTGGCTTGGCGTAAATCATGCAGTCCATGCCGTCGCAGTGAGGACGCCGTATGGAACGTGACCGAATGAAGCGCTCGCTCGAGCACCTGGGGATCCCCGTAGCGGACTATCGCGTCTTGAAGCTGCTCCCGCTGATTTACGTGGCGTGGGCAGATGGCAAGATGGATCAAGTGAAGAAAACCCGGATCCACTCGTTCGCCGCGGAGGAGTACGATCTGAGCGCGGCCGGAGTCGCGGTCTTGGAGCGTTGGCTCGCGACGCAGCCAACTGCGGCTTACATCTCCGAGGGACTACATGACATCTTCTTGCTCGCCACTGCAGAAGACGACATGGAGGTCGACTTCAGCGAGCTTCCGGGGCTCCTTGCCTATGCCGAGCGCATTGCCGATAACACCGGGACGGCGCTCAATGTAGCCCGAGAAGACTCGGCGCGGACCGAGCGCGCGCTCGAGGAGGTTGCGCGCGAACTCCACATCGACCACGGCGAAAGCTGGGCGACGTTGCTCGACGAACTGGCTTAGGGCCCGCGAATGGCTAAGTCGATCGATCTCGCGCCCGAGGCATTCCGGCTGGCGTGGGTGCTCCTCAGTTACATACCCGCAGTATGCGCCTTCGTCGCGCCTCGCCATCCGGGCGCCTCGGCTGCGACCTCTCGAACGACTTAGCTATTCGCGGGCCCTTACGGCTCGTTTAGGAGGGACCTGAACTCGTCACCACCTCCCCGCACCAGTTTCGACGTGCCACTCCCGGATGACGAGTTTCGACCCACCGCCGCGCGGGTGCCCAGCCGACTTTCTTCACGATGGACGTCGCTCTAACGTAAATTAGAAGCGGCGGCCTGCGCCTGGACAGCTCGCGCGTTCGATGGGAAGAACGGAGCGATGGGCGTAGACGACGACGCTTCCAACACGAGACTGTTTACAAACGACAAACCCCAATACGATCCGGAGTTTTGGGACCGGTTGTGGTCGAAGACGCTGCGCGAACACGCCGAAAAAGTGGCGAGCCGTCCGCCGAACGCGCAGCTATTGGCCGAAGTTGAAGGGCTTCCGCCGGGACGGGCGCTCGACGTCGGCTGTGGCCACGGCGTAGACACGCTCTGGCTCGCCACGCATGGCTGGCGGGTCACGGCGGTAGACTTCTCGGCCGTGGCCCTCGCTCGGGGGCGCTCAATGGCGGAGGCCGCGGGCGTCGATATCGCATCGCGCATCGAATGGATCGAGAGCGATCTCGCGGCGTTGCCAGCCGGGCCGCAGCGTTATGATTTGGTTGTTTGTTCCTACGTCCACTTGGCCGGCTCCGTCGAAGAGTCGGTGAGGCGGATGGCGGCTGGCGTCGCTTGGGGAGGGTCCTTGTTGCTGGTAGGACATCGTCCCATCGACCCGAGCACCGGCGCTGCCACGGCTGCGGCAGGCCAAGTGCAAGTATCTGTCGAGGGTGCGGTCGCGGCGCTCGATCCCCAAGTCTGGGAGTTGCTCGTCGCGGAAGAGCGCCCGCGCGCGATTGCCAGCACGGGTGTCGACGCCGTGATCCGCGCGCGCCGCCGGATCTGACGCAGCGGCGGAGGTTTCATGGTGCTCGAAGAATCGCGATCGGAGCGGCTGCTATTTTTGCCCGGAGCGGGCGGTAATGCGAGCTTATGGGAGCCGGTCGCGTGGGGCCTGTCGCACGCTGGCCCGCGCGAGTTCGTGGGCTGGCCCGGGTTTGGTGGGGTGCCCCTCGATCCGACCGTGACTGGGCTCGAGGATCTGGTCGAGCGACTGCTCGCAAGGCTCAACGACTCAGTCATACTCTTCGCGCAGTCGATGGGCGGAGTCATCGCACTACGGGCGGCGTTATCCGCACCGAGCCAGGTTCGTGCTCTAATACTCTCCGTGACCTCGGGGGGAATCGATCTCAGCGAACTGGGTGCGGCCGACTGGCGCCCGCCGTTCGAGCGCGCGAACCCCGGTTTGCCGCGTTGGTTCTTGGACGCGCGCGATGACCTAACGAGCGAGATCCAACGCATTCGGATCCCGACACTCTTGCTCTGGGGCGACGCGGATCCAATCAGCCCGGTGTCGGTAGGGCAGCGTCTTTCGGCCCTGCTGCCGGATGCGGAGCTGGTCGTCGTTCCAGGCGGGACCCACGATCTCGTGTCCGAACGTGCGAACGAGGTCCTGCCGCACATCGAGCGCCACCTGCGTAAAGTGCTGGCGGAGCCGTCGGGTCGCGGGGCGCTCAGCGGGAGCTGATCGAAATCAAGTAGGCCGTGATCAGTCGCTCTTCGTCGTCCGACATGCGAACGCCCTTTTGTGCTCGCATTTCGTGGACCGCTTCGCGCCACGCTGCGGGCTTTTCGGAGCCGGGCTCGCGCAGCGCATGGCAGCTGCTGCAGCGAGATGAATACAGCGTGCGTCCGTGCTCGAGGTCGTGCACGCTGATTGGGGCCAATCGGCCGTCAAGGCGCGCGGCATCGGCGGCGTTCGGTTGAGGCAAGCCCGCTTCGCAGCCGGCGAGCGCGGGCGCAAGCAAGTTCAACGCCATGCAGGCCACGCGTCGTCGATGGGCCTTAGAGGTCAAGGCCCAGCACGCTGCGGAACCAGACCGGCCCGTAAGCGTCTCCTTCTTTGGGGCGGCTCGTGCTGTTCAAGTTGAAATACAGCCCTGCCGTCCACCACAACCGACCGAAGTTCAAATGGCTGGTCGGTCCGAGAAAGTGGTGTACGCGTGAATTTTCGCGCTCCTGCGCGGTCTCGCCCGACGCCGCGAGCTGCCCGCGGGCCCAGTATTCGACCCCCGGATGGAAGCTGGGGGTGACTTCGAACGAGGCACCCGCCGTCGGATTGATGACGAACTCCATCTCCCGTCCGTGCGCTTTGGTATCGAGTGGCCGCGCCCAGACTTCCTCGGCCCACAAATTGGCCAGCAAGCGCAGCCGGCCGAAGCGACGCTGGAGGTTGACCTTGCCCTCCAAGGCGAGCTCGTCGAACATGGTTTCGAGTTCGAGGTACAAGCTGATGTCGACTGGCAATTCACCTGCCTCGGCAAGGCGCGTTCGCACGCGCCACTTCAGCCCGTCGAACAATAGCGCGTTGTCGCCACCCGGCTGCGGCGATGCTTCGAACGCCTGATAGAAGCCGAGCTCGACGCGGTCACTCAATCCGTATTCGAACTCGGTCTGAAGTCGATACTCCGGACTCCAGAGCAGCCCTGCGGTGCTGTCCGCCGGGTCGGCGGCGACGCGCAGCGGGTTCACGTCCGTGTAGGCTTCGAGCTCGAGTTCTCCCTTGGACAGCGTCTCGTACGGGTAACTGAACGGGAGCGTGCGCGGCGTCGCCAGCGCCGAACTAGCGAAAAAGCAGGAAAAGACCAGGCCGAGGGTGAAGCTGAAGTTGATTTTCACTTTCAATAAGGAAAATGCCGCCTGCCTCCTCATAAGTCAAGACAGATCGGTGATGTGCGGCTCGGGCGATCCACATCGCGACCGAGAAGGGCAGGTTTTCCATTCATCCAGCAATGCGTCGGGGCATTTTCTCAGCGAGTGACTCGTAGTGGGGAGGTAGCGACTTTCGCGGGGCGCCCGAACGTCTTGGGCATCGCGAGGGGCCCATCACTGAAGGTGTTGCCGTCACTCGGACGACACACGCGATGGCCACTCCGAGTTCGGTTGCGGTTTGCGGTCGTCCTCCACACGGCGCGACTGCCTTCTCCATGTCGAGTAAAGACGTGGTGCAAAAAGGGGCGAGCGGCGCGGAACGCTAGTTGACCGCATGCAACTCGCGACTGAATCCACACCCGAGCACGAACGAATTTCCAATCACGTGCAGGTTCTTATTCCAAGTTGAGTGCGGGACTGATAGGTTGCTTCGCAAACTCGAACGTATGGGGTCGGCGGTATGATCAAAGAAGTTCAATGGGGCGCGTGGGCGGTTTTGAGCCTAAAGTGGCTGGTCGGAGCGGGTTCGCTGGTCGCAATCGGATGCAGCGGGCGGGCGCTGCCGGATGGCGCAGACAGGGTGACAGCGACCCAAACCGAGCAAGCGGTCACGGTGGCGGGTACGTGGACGCCGCTCCCGTTCAATACCATCACCAATACGAGTAACGAGATCATCTCGCTGCTGACGGACGGATCGCTGCTCGTGCAATCCGCGGGGGATTGGCATAACTGGTCGAAGTTCACCCCAGATGCGAGCGGCAACTACGCTACCGGCAGCTGGAGCGCCGCGGCCCGCAGCTCGATCGGTCGATTGTACTTTCCTTACGCGGTCCTTCGCGACGGTCGCTTGTTCATCGCGGGCGGTGAGTATCTTTCGAGCGGCGAAACCGACCACGCTGCCGCTGAAATCTTCAACCCGCTGACCAACAGCTGGACGAGCGTGCCCGACAGCCCACTCGGCGACATCGGTGACGTCCCCAATCAAGTGCTCCCGGATGGGCGAATCGTGATGGGCTACCGCTTCGGTAACTCGGTCGAGCTCTTCGATCCCACAACCAGCAGCTGGTCGGCTGCGGCGAGCAAAGCGTCCGGCTCGGGTACCGAGGAAACTTGGTCGCTCCTCCCGGCGGGCACGGTCCTCAACTGGGCCGCGACGCTGCCGCAGCTTTACCTGCCTGCGAGCAACCAGTGGGTGACCGCCGCTCAGCCGCCAGTAGTGATGCAAAATCCTTCGGACCTCGAAACGGGGCCTGCTGTGTTCATGCCCAACGGACAGCTCGTCGCGTTTGGTGCCTTTGGAAACCTGGCGTTGTACACGCCGGGCGCGTCGCCTGCCGATCCCGGTGCTTGGATCTTGGGTCCGAGCGCGCCACCGCCCGCGCAAGCCAACAGTAACCCCAATGGCACTCAGTACACGGAGGACGTGCCTGCTTGCCTCGAACCCAACGGCAAGGTGCTGTTCGTCTCTTCCGATACCGTCTTCGGCTTTGGGAATTTCAACGAGTATGACCCAGTCAGCAACACGGTCACGCCGATCCAGGGTCCGGCAATTTCGTCTGGACAGCCGTCGTATACGCTTCAATTCGTTTCGCTACCGACCGGCCAGATCCTAGTCACTGGCACGGGCACGAATGATTACTTGTACACGCCCACGGGCGCACCTTCGGACGCCTGGCGGCCCACGATTGTATCCGTTGCCGCGAACGCGGACGGCTCATTCACGCTGAGCGGCACGCAGCTCAACGGCCTGTCGCAGGGCGCCTCATACGGTGATGAGGGCAACGCTCAAACCAACTTCCCGTTGGTCCGCCTGAGCAGCGGTTCGAGCGTCAGTTACGCGCGCACCTTCGGCTTCAGCACGATGGGCATCGCCACCGGCAACGCGGTGACCCAGACTCAATTTACGCTCCCGCCCGGCATTTCCGCCGGTGCATATCAGTTGACCGTGGTGACCAACGGGGTGGCGTCCGCTCCGTTTCCGTTTACCGTCAGCCAAGGCCAGAATCAGCCACCCAGCGTCAGCCTTACCGCGCCCGCCAACAATGCGAGTTTCAGTGCCCCTGCGCAGATCACCCTCACTGCCTCAGCGAGTGACGCGGATGGCACGATCAGCAAGGTCGAGTTTTACCAAGGCAGTACCTTGCTCGGAACGTCGACGACGGCGCCGTACAGCTTCAACTGGCTAAACGTCGCCGCAGGAGCCTATTCGCTCACTAGCAAAGCGTACGATAACCTGAACGCCGTCACGACCTCTCCCGCGGTGAACGTGACAGTCAACACCGTCGCGAACAATCCACCGATTGTCAGCGTCACTTCCCCGGCGAACAACGCCAGTTTCAACGCGCCCGCTCAGATCGCCATCACGGCCTCTGCCAGCGATACGGATGGCACGATCAGCAAGGTCGAATTCTACCAAGGCACAACGCTGCTCGGTACCGACACGACTTCCCCGTATAGCTTCAGCTGGGCAAATGTCCCGGCTGGAAACTACGCATTGACAGTCAAGGGCTACGACAACCTGAACGCGGTCACGACGTCTGCCGCGGTGAACGTGACGGTCAACACGGTCGCGAACAATCCGCCGATTGTCAGCGTCACTTCCCCGGCGAACAACGCCAGTTTCAACGCGCCCGCTCAGATCACCATCACCGCCTCGGCTAGCGATACGGATGGCACGATCAGCAAGGTCGAGTTCTACCAAGGCACCACGTTGCTCGGTACCGACACGACTTCCCCGTATAGCTTCAGCTGGGCAAATGTCGCAGCGGGGAGCTACAGCCTGACCGTCAAGGGCTACGACAACTCCAATGCGGTGAGCACATCGACCGTCGTCAACGTCGTGGTCAATCCTTCTACCGGCACGAACCCCTGCGCGACTTTGTGCACCAACCCGCTCGTTTTCACTGGCCCCAACTATCAGTCCGGCAACCTCGGCACGGCCGCGGTTTGTCGGGAAACCAAGTCGGTGTTGCATGCGGGCAACTGCAGCAACATCAGTGGCCGCACACTAAAAGTGAACGGTGTGACCATGAGCTGCAACCTCTGGACGCTACCCGCCCCGCGAAACGGCGGCTATTGCGTGCAAGTGACCGCGGGTACCCCGGATTGGACGTCGTTTGCGACTTGGTGAATGAGTCTTTCGGAGGGAGATTGCTTCGCCCCCGAATCGAGGCCGCTGTGTTGCGCTTCCGCGATGCAGCGGCCACTGACTTCACGTCGAAGAATTCCCGAGACCGGGCGCAGTTTGTGTCAGTGGCTCGCAGCGCCCTTGGGCGACACACGCGGCGATCGGGTCGGTTTGCTCGGCTTCTTCGGGTTCCCCACACCCGTCTTGCTGCGCTGGGTGTGAGCCGATAGCTTCGGTCGCGGTGCGTCGCTCGGAGCAGCGACTCGGGGCGGAACAACGGGCGAGGGCGGCGTCGAAAGCGCGGCCATGGTCATCATTGCCGGAGCTCGTGCGACGCCCCGGTCGGCGGCATCCCCTCGAGTGAGCGTTTTCAGCGCGAGCGGAGCAATCGAAAATAACAAGCCGGTGGCGGCGACGAGTGCCAGGCCAGAAGCGGCTACGACCCACGCTCGGGTTCGTTTTGCAGTGGGCTGCGGAGGCGCTTCCGTGCGGCTGAAACAGCCAACTTCGTGGTCGACTAGCGTTGTCGGCGCGACGCTCGTAGTTGGTTCGACCGCTTCGTCGACCAAGTCGGCTTCCGAAAGCAGTAAGGGTTCGGGGAGGGGCGGAGGCAACGGCGGCGGCTGCTTGGCGAGCTTTCGCCTTGGAGCCGGCGGAGGCTTTGGGATCTCGCTGACCAGCCTGAGCTGTGGGGGAGTAGTCGGCTTGCCACCTGGGCGGAGGGCACTAGCAGGTGGGGTTGGTCTCGGAACACTCACCGCCCGTTTCACGAGCGGACCCTGCCGCTGCTCGAGCGACGGCTTTTTCGGTGCCTGGCTTGGCATCCGAGTCGGCTTTGGTTGGTCGTTCGCTCGTGAGTTCGAGTGCATCATCGAAGATTCTCCTATTGGTTTTCGAGGCTGAAAAGTCCGCCGAGCCGGGCGGGACGCCGCGGATCAGGCGATGTGCTTGGCCTTCGCGGCCGGCTTTGCGGGTTTGCTTGCGGTTTGGTGCGCCCGTTTCGGCGCTTTCGGTTTTGCCGCGAGCCGTGCGTGGTGCGGTGACTTCTGCTGAGTCTTGTGCAGCTCCACGGGGTGTTTCGCCGGCGAGGGGGTTGCCAATGCCGTGGGGTGTGCTGCGGCACGGGTCCCTGCCTTCGGCGGGGTGGAATGGTCGGCGGACCCATGCACAGAGGGACGACGCGCGGACGTGCTGCTCGGCTCATGGCCCTTGTGAGACGGCGATAGGGCTGCGAGTGAGACGCCAGTCAGAGTCACTCCCGCCAAGACGGTGAGCAGAACCTGCAGCAGCACGCGCCCGCGCTTCTGGGACCGTCGCCGTGCGCTCTTAGGAGGCGTGCCTGTCTCCGCGTCAATGCTCGGCGGGCGCTCGGGATCGGGGATGGGTGTCGATTGCGCATTCGGCGCGGCCGGAGGAGCAACCGGCGGAGGCGTCAGTGGTGTCGGCACCATATCGTTCTTGCTCGGGGTTGCCGTAATCGTCTTCGCTGCCTCGAGCTTCGAGAGTGGTCTCTGGCAGTCGCCATACAGCCGCGAGATAGAATTCGGGACCGTGGGAGCCTGAGTTTTGCTGTAGGTCATGTGAGCCTCCGAAGGGCGAAACGATGAGGTTTCGACGAGGTGCAGCGAACCGCGCCAAGTCGGCGATGGTTCGGGTGTCTGCAGCTTCGGTGCCAGGAGGGGACAGCGCAAAAACGCGCTACTTATCGCTGGAATCGCCAGCCTGATGCTGGGCTCGGGCCGCGATTGTGCGGCCTTCAGGCATCAGCAGCGCGCTAATCCTCGTCGCGCTTGATTTCATAGCGCTGCAGCAGACGATGTAGGTACATGCGGTCAAGCTTGGCTTTTCGGGACGCGCGGCTCACGTTGCCGCCCGCCCAAACCATCAGCTGCTCGAGGTACGAGCGCTCGAACTCCGAGATCAGCCGCTCTTTGGCAGTCTTGAATGGTGAGTCGATGGAGACTGGTTCCGCGGTAGAGCTCGGTTCTTTTTCATCCGCGTAGGCAGAGCGAGAAGCTTCGACCGCGTCTTGGAGCACGACGGCGCGCTCGATGTAGTTGCGCAGCTCTCGAACGTTGCCGGGCCAATCTTGACGCGCCAGCTGAGCGTAGATCTGCGGCGTGAACAGCCGCTCGTTTTCGGTGCAGCCCATTCGCTCGAGGAAGGTGCGAACCAGGTCCGGGATGTCTTCACTTCTTTCGCGCAACGGCGGCAGGCGCACCGTGAATACCGACAACCGAAAATAGAGATCCTCCCGGAACGTGCCGCGGTTCACTTCACGTTCCAGGTTGCGGTGGGTGGCAGCGATCACTCGAACATCGACTTTGCGCGACTCATTTTCGCCGGCGCGGCGGATTTCGCGGTTCTCGAGCGCGCGCAGCAGCTTGGGCTGCATGTCGAGCGGCATCTCGCCGATCTCGTCGAGAAATATCGTGCCGCGATCGGCGGCCTCGAAGGCGCCAATACGAGTCCGATCGGCGCCGGTGAAGGCGCCCTTGGCATGGCCAAACAGCTCACTTTCGATGAGCGTGGGCGAAATGGAGCCGCAATCAACGGTCAAGAAGGGTCGACCGTGCCGGGGGCCGCGCCTGACCAGCTCGCTCGCTACCAGCTCCTTGCCCGTTCCGCTTTCGCCATTCACCAAGACGGTGACGTCGCTCGCAGCGACGCGTTCGAGCACGCTGAACACTTGGCGCATGGCAAGGGTGCGACCCCGCAGCTCACCGAAGCTCGACAGCTCGGGAACCCGCGTCACCTTTTCGGGGCTCAGCTGCGCAATGCGCACGACCGAATCGCCGATCGCAATCTCACACTCGCCCGGTGGCAAAATGGCATCCCGAATGCGCACACCCGACAATAGGGTGCCGTTCAGGGAATCGGTGTCGGCTACCGTCCAGAGCCCGCGATCGAGGCTCAGCACGCAGTGAAACCGGGACACGAGTCGATCGGCGATCAATAGTTCGTTACTTTTGTGTGAGCCGACCCGAATTCGCTCGCCCTCGAGCTCGAGCGAACGATGGTCCGCCTTGCCGCCTTCCCTCAGCACGGTGATCAGAAGTCGGGGCACGGCCACCACCGTGCCGGGCAACATCGCCTGCGTGGAGCGCGTGAGCGTCCAGCCCTCGTCCTCTATCCCCAGGGGAGGTTCGTCGGGGCTCTTGCTCATTTTGCTTTGATAATATCCCACCAATGCCGGCAGCGTCGAGGGCTCATCCACCCCCGAAGGAGCCGACGAAAGAGGGCTCTTTCGTTGATTGTCGGCCCGGCGTACCGTTGTGGCATTGCGCGCGAGCTTCCCTGGCAGCTCGCCGCTGAAGAGCCATGGCCCATCCCGCCGCCCTGCACAAACAACCCGAATGCCAAGTGATGTTCGAATTGTTCGCCAGCCCGCGGGGTAAAGTGTCGCTCGGCCGCCTCAGCACCGGAAACGAAGCGGGACGCATCGTCGTGTTGCGAGAGATCCCTGAGGGAGCCTTGGCGCAGGTGACACTGGCGTTCGAATTCGCGAAGGGCCTGGCGCATCCGCGTCTGCTCAAACTGCTCGGTGTCGTATCGGACCGCACTCGATGCTACATCGCCAGCGAGTACGTGCCCGGCCTCTCGTTGTTCGAGCTGGTCGCGCGCGCGCGTGCCCGCCAACAGGGCATGGAAGTGAGCGCCGCCGTGCGAGTCATGATCGATGCGCTGCGCGCCGTCGTCGACGCGCGGGCACTCCTGCTCGGAGCCGGCGCGCCCCCGGTGCGCTTGTTGAATAGCGATTGCGTCTGGTTGGTCGACTACGGCGAGACGTTGCTCTCCGAGGCGGGCGTCTCCGCCGCCCTCGCCTCCGGCAGCACGCAAAAGGCGCCCGACGCTGCCAGCGACGTCCAGGCGCGCGACGTGATGACCGCCGCGGTCGAACTCTATCAGCTCTCCAGCGGGCGATTGATGACCGGGGACTTGAGTCGAGCCGCCAAACTACACCTGCCTGCAATGCTCGCCCAGGTGCTCGAAGATGCCTTTTCTTGGGAGCCGTCGACAGGCGTCGACGGAGTGGGTCAGATGGCAGAGGCGCTGGCCGGGCTCCCGACTGCGTTGATCGGGTCCGAGACGCTCGTGGCTAGTGAATTGCAGCGCTTATGCGGCGATCTGCTGGAAGACCGCCGTCGCAAGCTGGCCGCGTTTCACGGCGGGTCCGGCACGGATGTCGAAGGCGCCACACGAATCTTCGCGCCCTTGCTGGTCACGGAGGAGGCAGAGGACGAAGCGACCGTCGCCATTCCCGGCTATCGGCGCCGGGGCGTGCCCGTCATGCAGCCGGTGCCGGAGGTCGCGCCGGAGTCCGTACCTTCGCGGGGCTCCCACGGTCCGTCGCCGTCCAACCGACAGCACCAGCGGCGCGCCTCTCCCGAACCGTTGCCGCCTCGGGGGACGAAAGCTCGATCACGCTTACCCGGCCTTCGCCCCGAAGTGCGCGAGCGCTGGCTGGTTGCGTTCCTGTTCATGCTGGCACTGGGGGCTATCGGTTGGCAACGCCGAGCTTGGTTGAACTCTGCGATGACTCGGCTGCGTGCCTGGAAGGCGACACCAGCGAGCCACCGCCCAGCGAGCGCCCGACCCATCGAGTAGTTTGGGCCATGTCTTGGATCCGCGTCAAAGCCTGCGCTCTTTCGCGTCTTGTGCACGATACACGGTCACCCCCTTGTGCCAGCCTTCTGGCGTCATACCGCCGCCTGGCGGGTGGTAGTGAGGCTCGAGGCAGAACAGATAGGGCCGCCCGGCGACGGTCAGTAAGCTTCCAGCGCCCATGGGCAGCGTCAGCTGCTCATTTGCAGCGAGTACGACTGCCCGATCGAGTCGGCCTCGCAGAGGCTCTTTGGGGCTTGCCGAATTACATTCGCGCCGTCCCAACTCGGTCGCGCTCAGCGCCAGCAACGCGCTCAAACGCAGTCGTACCGTAGAGTCGAAGATGCGTTGTCCCTCGGACCACGGGGCCTGCCGGTCTTCCCAAGTCGCTCTCGCACTCTGCTCTTGCGACCCCAGATTCGAAGGGCGCTCGGAAGTTCGCAGATCATCCATCGAGCAGAGTAGCGCCATAGCCAGCGCACACCGCGGCAAATAGCTACTGCAATCTGCGGACGTGCGTAGGCATTCCGAAATAGAGTTTTTCGGTGTCATGGCCGACTCCGTTGAAAGAACCGTGCCTGAGCTCGAATCAATGATAGTGGATACTTCCGAGCCATCAGCGCGCGAGCGTTGAGGCTTGGAGTCCTCAGTTCCGCGGACCTCGGTCATCACGCGGAGCCCGCGATAGGGGCGTCTAGCCATATCGCTCGCAGAAAATGGGATCCGTCGACGGCTCCTGACTGGAAACGCGAGCAAGCTCGAACTTTCTGGGTCGGACGGGGCGACTCATGGGTCGATGGATTGGTCATCCGCGCCGCAGCGCAAGGAATGACTATTGTTGACCGCCGAGGTCGACCGCTACGACTTCGTAGCCAGAGCAGCAACTGATCGTTTTGGGCTTCCGCGGCTCGGGGCGTGGGGCGTGGCGCTCAGAGCGGGTCACATGCTGTCGCAGATTGGTTGCGCAGTTCGAAGGGAAGCATGAGGCATGGGTATCAAGGTTGAAGTCGACCAGGTGATTCTCAGTGGTGAGCCATTCGACGTCAGCCTGGCGGTGGACGACGGAGAGCACGCTGGTACGTTCGCGATGACCCTCGAAGTCAACGGCGCCAGTCGGAGCTTCGGGGTGCAACTCGGTCCGTCGCCGACTTCCGCGTGTGCGGGGCGCCAGGTCGTGGAGGTTGAACACGAGAGCATCTGGACGGTGCTGGACTGGGGTACCGCGGCGCCCGGTTCGCTGCTGGAGGTGAAGCTGGAGGAACAAGCGGAACCCGAGAACGCCCGGCTCGGTAGCGACCGAGCCGCTATAATGCCCAGTTCTTAGGGTTGTCGAAGATGTCCGACGCTGGGAATTGGCTCGCCGCGTGTGCTGCTCGAGCCCGAACAAATGACCACCGGATGGTGTGCCGGCCGGGGCCAAATCGTGAGTAGCATTCGCGGAACGGTCTACTTCCGAGGAACTCCGCATGACGACTCAAGCGGCTCAAGTGAATCAGTGGTTGCAGCTGGCGCCGGAGCCACCGCCTCTGACCAATGACAAAAAGTGGCACGTCTTTTTGAGCTACCGGTCGGTGAACCGGAACTGGGTACTGCATCTTTACGACGCTTTGCGCGCGGTCGGTTTCCAAGTGTTCTTGGATCAGCTGGAGATCGCCGCCGGTGATTCGTTGGCGCGGCGACTCAATAGTGCCCTGGAAGCGAGCACGAGCGGAGTGATCGTCGCCTCGTCGAGCTACGAAGACTCCGAGTGGTGCAAGTCCGAGTACGATACGATGGAATCCCTGCGCAAGGCGCACGGATTCCGCTTCGTGGTGGCAAAGCTGGATGACGCCAAGCTGCCGCCGATGGCCGAAAAGGATCTCTACGTCGACTTTTCCAGCTATCCGATTGGTCCACAAGGCGGCGAGCTATTGAGGCTGATGTTCGGCCTGTTGGGTCAGGCGTTGCCTTCGGCGGTCCTGAAACTTGCCTTGGCGATTGACGACCAAACCAAGGTCGCGCTCGCTCAGATTGCAGGCGCGAAAGTGATCAATAACGTCGAATCTCTGGTGAGCCGTGCGCGAGAGGGGGGCGAGGTGTGGCAAGCTTCACCCCTCCTGTACTGTGCCAGCGCGGAAGCGTTGATTGAGCTCGGGGAAGAGGATCGAGCGCTGGAGGTCTTGGCGCTCTCGACGCAGTTCAAACACGCGATTCGCCCCACGCAGCTCAATGCGCTGGCGTGGGCGCGGAAGGCCAAAAAGATGCAGGCGATCGCCGACGAGCGCGAAGCGTCCGAAGCCGAGCGAAGCGCCGCGCGTGCGAGTGCCGATCGCTGGCTCGGCGAGGCTCAGCAACCGCTCGCCGAACTGTGGGCGCTCGGTCACCGCGATCCGGAAACACTGGGGATCTACGCGCGCACGTGGATGGATCGCCATTTGCTCACTGGACGCCGCAGTTACCTGGAAAAGTCTCGCGACTTGTATCGCCAAGCGTTCGAGCTCAACGACGATAACTTCTATACGGGCATCAACGCCGCCGCCAAGAGCGTATTTCTCGGTGAGCTCGAGGTCGCCGCGGCGTTGGTCGGCAAGGTGCAGGCGTTGGTCGGGCGCAGTGCTATTCCCGGCAACTACTGGAAGACGGCCACCGTTGCCGAAGCGCTGCTCATTCAGCAGAAATACCAAGACTCGATTCGCGTCTATCGCTCCGGCACGGTCGATGCGCCGCTCGCAATTGCCAGCCACGCGTCGGCGCGCGCACAGGCAGAGTTACTACTGGAACATCTTGGCGCTGCGCCCGAAGTTCGGGAACAAATGGCCAATGCCTTCAAGGTTTAGCGATATTTTGACCATGGGCCCAAGCTCGGAGTTGCCGTATTCGTGCCGAATGCTCAGTACTAGCCCGCTCATCAGGCATCCGCGCTGCGCACGGCCGCGCGGGCTTCAAGCGGTCGCTGGCGTGAGCGGTGCGGTGTACACGATGCGACAGGGGCGTTCGGCGGTCGGCAGTTCCGTCTCCGGGGACTCTCGCTTGCCGGAAGCGCTCTCGACATGTGAGACGAACGTCTCTAGTCCGTCACCCGGCAAGCGCCGCCGCGGCGGGACGATCGCCGATTTGCCACCCGGAACTGGGCTCGGCCGCGAGGCAAGGTACGTGAGCTCGGCGCGATTGCTGACGCCCACTTTTTCGAACACTTTAGCCAGCGTATTTCGCACCGTGTGCGTGGAAATCTTGGCCAAAAGGGCGATCTCGTTGTTCTGTAGTCCGCGCGCGGCCAGGCCGACCAACTCGCGCTCGCGCGCGGTGAGGGTGTGCTGCTGCGCGAGCTCATCCAGCCCTGCGTCGTCCTGCCCGCGAAGAGTGAATACCTCTACGATGTGGAGGAAGGGAGCCACCATATCTACCAGCGTGAGCTCGCGCTGGGTGAACGGGGTAGGGGAGCGTCGCTCCAAATTAACGCCCGCGACGTTACCGTGCCGAACGCTGACGCGCACGAGCATGTGCTGCATGCCGGTCGGGTGCAGCACCTCTCGAAAGACGGCTAGCTCTTTCTGGCGGTCGGGAGACCAGATCTCGTGATGGATGCGTGCGCGATCGGTATATTGGGCGACTTCGTCCGGCGAAATTTCGGCCAGGTATCGACCCAAGTTGCGCTTCAACCAAGGTTCGTCGTGATCGGCGACGGCGCCGCGGCCCTCCATCGCACTACCCCAGCTCGCGGCGATGTAACCGGCGTCGAAGCCGATGGCGTCCTGCATTCTCATCAGCATTGTTGGCCAAACGACCGAGGGCTCCTGCAACTCCATCACGATCGATGCGAATTCCGCCACCAATTCATACGCTTCAGACGCAGCCATGGCCCTTGTCCCTTCAAACTCGCGAGCGGCCCCGACAGAGTATTCGGGAATGTACCACAAGGGCTCGGTCGATTGGGAACCATCCAGCCGAGTCCGCGCTATCGCAACCAGCTTGAAACAATTGCCAATTTTGACCCGCGCAAACCGGCGCATCGCATTGGGCGCGTCGCGGTTCGGTTCGGTGATCCGGGGTTCGGACGCGCTTCATTCAATGCGCAGGAGGTTCTGAGGTGAGAGCGAAAGCACGAGGCGTTGGCCGGTTTCACCGAGTCGCCACGACGACTCTAATCGCCTGGCTGCTGCTGGTCGGCTGTAAGCGGGACCAAGCTGAGAAACTCGGGCAAGACCAGGTAAAGGCGGCGATCCACTCGTCGGTGACAGCGGTGGAAAAGCCCCGGCTGTCTCAACTCTACCATCTGTCCGAGGGGAGTGAGTTCGTGCCGTACTGCGCGCTCGAGCTCTTCGCGAGAGAACAGGGAAAGGACGTTGACGCCTATTTCCAGAGCTACCACCTGATTCCGGACACGCAGAGCGCAGCGAACCCGCTGGGGTTGCCGGTCGGCGTGACCGTGAGTGAAGGGCCAATCAAACTGGTCGGCTTCAACTGCGCGGCTTGTCACGTCGGCCAGATTCCGGGTGCCCCCAGCTTGATCGTCGGCGGCCCGAGCAACTTCGATATTCGCCACTTCTATGACGAGCTCATCCCTTGGCTCTCTGATTTGAAGAAGCATCCCAAGCTGGTGCGACGGGTCGTCGGCTGCATGCTGCTCGGCTCGAAGGGCGAAAGCAGCAAGCAGCCTGCCGCGGAGGAAGTGACGCAAGAGCTAGCGGTGTCGCTCGAGCCGAGCGCCGACGAGAGCAAAGTGGACAGCGACCTGTACACTCATCTGGACGAAGCGTCCGCGCCAGCATCACCCGATGCGGCGCGCGAGCTGGAGCGTGCCGCCGCGAGCGCCGGACCTCATTCCAAAACACTGCAGGCGCTGCCCAAACGCGAGCAACTCGACCTGCTAAAAGCGCTGGTTGCTGATTTCGTCCTGCAGAAGAAGCTGCTGAACGCGCGAATCAAGGCCCTCGAGACGGTGCGGGCGGTGGGGGCGCTGGAACCCACCACGGAGCCCGGTCCTGGGCGTGTCGATGCCTTCATGACGGCGCTCAATCTGATGAATCCAACTGCCAAACTGCCGATGAATTCGCCAGTATCCTTCCCCCACCTTTGGGGCGTGGCCCACTTGACATGGCGGCACTGGGACAACAACACCAACGCCAGTTTGCAACGAAACATGGGCCAGGCTATCGGCGTCGGCGCGGTCACGGTCGAAGTCGGCAAAGATTTGGCGACTAGCATCGCTTCGACACTGAACGTCCCGGGGTTGATCACGTTCGAAGAGTCGATTCCGCTGATCGAACCGCCCAGCTGGCCTTTCACCAGAAGTGACGCGAGCCTCGTCGCCGCGGGCCAGAAGCTCTATCAGGGCAACTGCGCTCGCTGTCACGAACCTGCGCAGGACGGCAGCCTGCCTGATCTGCTATCGGAGAATCCCGGCACCGATCGTCAACGGCTGGAAAACTTCGCTGGCGGGCAGGCCGGCGCGAAGCCGATCGACCTGTTGAGAACGCAGCTTGCCGCCGTCGAGCGGGGTTCTTCGGCGAGCGCGAGCCAACGCGATCCGAACCCAGTCTGGCGCACCACGGATCAATACGGCGTTCGCTCACTGCGGGGCGTGTGGGCGACCGCGCCCTACTTGCACAACAACTCCGTGCCGACGCTCGCGGACTTACTCACGCAACCCGCGGATCGTCCCAAAAAATTCACGCTCGATTACTCCCGTTATGACCCGGAACGCGTGGGGTTCCCCGTTGTTGCCCCCGCTGTGAAGGGCAAAAAGTCATTCGAGCTCGACACCGCGGTTGCCGGCAATGGCAACGGAGGGCACGAGTACGGAACCGGACTGAACGCTGGGGAAAAAGCGAGCTTGCTGGCCTACTTGAAACAACTCTGAGAAGCGCCGTGGATCCTGTTACGCAGGGGCTCGTTTGCGCAGCCGCCGGGCTTTCCGTCGTAGCCGCTTCGTCGAACCTGGGGTGACAATCTTCGAATCGGCGCGACTCGGGCGAGCGACTAGTGCTCTGTCTCAGAAGTAACAATCGTTACTTCTGAGACCCCGGCTTCGCCGGGCGCCGCTCCGCGGCGAGAG
>Ga0302321_100000961_pt1 | contig 24834 bp, 17 predicted proteins | sample Fen_T0_1_FD_202505 | JGI IMG/M metagenome (GOLD analysis project Ga0302321, IMG submission 202505) | Peat permafrost microbial communities from Stordalen Mire near Abisko, Sweden - Fen_T0_1 | ecosystem: Environmental > Terrestrial > Soil > Wetlands > Permafrost | place: Sweden: Abisko...
CAGTCGGCCGCCGGCATTGGGCGTCTGCCGGTCGCTTGCACGTCGCCGAGCCGGAGGGCGCGGGTGCCGGTACCGACGACCACCGCGCTCTTGCCGGCCATCAGCTCACCCGGCGGCAGCGAGCCGTCGGCCAGGGTGAGCGGACCGAGCTTGAGGCGCTCCCCGGCGTACGTCGTCCAGGCGCCGGGGGCCGGCGTACAGGCGCGGACCTGCCGGTCGATGACGGCCGCCGGCTGCGACCAGTCGACGCGCGCGTCGTCGACGGTGATCTTGGGCGCGTACGACACGTCGTCACCCGGCTGCGGGCGCTCCTCCAGCGAGCCGTCGGCGAGCCCGTCGAGCGTGGCCACCAGAAGTCCGGCGCCGCCGTCGGCCAGCCGTGCGAGCAGCTCGCCGGCGGTGTCATCGGGCCGGATGGTCTCGGTCATCAGCCCGTACGTCGGGCCGGCGTCGAGCTCCTTGACGATCCGGAACGTGGTAGCCCCGGTGACGTCGTCGCCGGCCCAGATCGCGTGCTGCACCGGCGCCGCGCCCCGCCAGGCGGGCAGGAGCGAGAAGTGCAGGTTGATCCAGCCGCGCGGCGGGATGTCGAGCGCCGACTGCGGCAGCAGGGCCCCGTAGGCCACGACGGGGCAGGCCTCCGGGGCGAGCACGCGCAGCGCGGCCTGGAACTCCGGCTCGCGCGGGTGCCCCGGCTTCAGCACCGGTACGCCGAGGGCCTCGGCCGCTTCGGCCACCGGTGAGGGCGCCAGCCTGCGTCCGCGCCCGGTCGGTGCGTCGGGGCGGGTGACGACCCCGACCAGCTCGTGGGCGGACCCGGCGACAGCGGCCAGCGCGGGCAGGGCGACCTCGGGCGTGCCGGCGAAGACGACCCGCATCAGAGGCCGAGCCCGCCGGTCGGGTGAGGCGACACCTTGATCGTCGGGGCTCCGGCCAGGCCGAACCACTCGGACTCGCGGATCTCCTTCATCGCCAGCTTGCGGTGCGCGGGGTCGAGCCGGTCGAGGAAGAGCACCCCGTCGAGATGGTCCGTCTCGTGCTGGATCGCGCGCGCGAGCAGCTCGCTGCCCTCGACGGTGACCGGCTCGCCGAACTGGTCGAAGCCGTGGGCGACCACCGACAGCGCTCGCAGGCAGTCGATCGAGAGCCCGGGGATCGACAGGCAGCCCTCCGGGCCGTTCTGCTGCTCCTCGGACAGCGTCAGCACGGGGTTGACGAGATGTCCGACCTCGCCCTCGACGTACCACGTGAAGACGCGCAGCCCGACGCCGATCTGGGGCGCGGCCAGGCCGGCACCCGGCGCCTCCAGCATCGTGTCGGTCAGGTCCTGGACCAGGCGACGCAGCTCACGGTCGAAGTCGACGACCTCCAGGGCCGGCTTGCGCAGGACCGGGTCACCGAACAGGCGGATCGGCTGGATGGCCACGGAGCTCCTCTACCTCGCTGGTCGAGCCGGTCGAGGCCGGACGATGCCCCGAGTCTAGGAGCCGCCCACGCTGTGCGCCGTGGTCGCCTGCGTGATCACCCGAACTGCGCGAAGTAGGGCTGCTTGATGCGGCCGTTGTTGAACGTCGTGAACTCACCGCCGGCCGCGAGCCGCCCGGTCGCCGGGTCGCCGGCCAGCGCCCAGGCGCCGTGCGCCGAGTTGGCCATCGGCGCCCAGCTCTGCAGGATGCCGTCGGCGTCGACCGCGGCGAACTTCTTGCGCGAGACCTGAGCGTCGAGGCAGGCGCCACCCTGGGCTGCGTTCCGCGCCGTCGTACAGATGTTGTCGAAGTGACCGCCGATGTAGATGGCGTCGCCGACCACCGCCACCGCCTGCACCCCGCCGTCGGCGGTGAGGGTCCAGCGGCTCGACCCGTTCAGGTTGAGGGCGCGCAGGTGTCCGCCCGCGCCGTCGGCCGCCGCGTAGATCAGCGACGGCGTGACCACCATGTCGAAGACGGTGTAGGTCACCTGCGAGTTGTAGCCGGGCTGGATCGCGCCGGTCGCCGGGTCGAGCGAGGCCAGGAAGCGACCGTGGATGTCGCCGTTGACCGAGGTGAACTCGCCGCCGGCGTACACCCAGCCGTTGGCGGCGCGCACGTCCCACACGTAGCCGTTCGCGACGGGTGCCCAGTCGGGGTCCAGCGCGCCGGTGCTGGTGCTGAAGGCGGCCAGATAGCTGCGCGGCTGGCCGGCGGCTGTCGTGAAGGCGCCACCGGCGTACACCCGCGACGGAGTGACCGCGACGCTTCGGACCGTGCCACCGACCGAGGGGGTCCACGCGTTGTCGACCGCTCCGGTCCCGGCGTCGACGCGGGCGAGCCGGCGGTGGAGCGCGCCGCCGGCATGCGTGAACGCGCCGCCGATGTAGACCGAGCCGTGGTCGACGACGACCGAGCGGACGCTGCCGTCGGCGCCGGGGTTCCAGGGCAGGAGCTGGCCCGTCGACTCGTTGATCGCGGCGACGTGGTTGCGCGCGATGGTCTGGCCACCTTGGACCGCGGCGGTGAAGTCACCACCGACGTAGACGACGCCGTCGCCGTAGGCCACGGTGTGGACGATGCCGTTGAACCCGACGGTCGCACTGGGCGCACTGGGCACCGTGGTGGCCGCCTGCGCGGCGGACATGCCGCCCAGCTGGACCACACCGACCGCCGTGGCTGAGGCAAGAGCGAACGCGAGCCGCGAGCGCGTGCGGTTAGGGGCTTGGGTCATGTCACACCGTCCTGGCTTCAAGGTAGGGGCGGACCACCACCCGGCAATCCCCACAATTGGTCACCTACCCCACCTAGGAGTCGCTCGTCGGCAGATCCGGACCTCACCCGGTGACCGGACCTCACAGGGTGACCGGGTCGACCTGGATCCGGACCGCATCGAGCTTGCGGGCCGAGCGCACCCGCTGCACCTCGCCCAGCGCACGCGACAGCGCCGGGCCGTGGGCACGGGGTACGCGCACGACCACGCGCGACGCACCGTCGGCCACCTCGACCGGACCGAGCACCTCGGTGCCGGGCGGCTGGTCGAGGAGGGTGAGCGCATCGTCGACGGCACCGGGCTCGCCGGTGATGGTGGCCAGACGGCTGGCCGGCGGCAGATGGGCCTCGGCCCGTGCGGCCGACTCTCGCTGGGCGAAGCCGGCCGGGTCCCAGCGCACCAGCGCCTGTATGACGGGGAGGGACGGGTCGCCGACCACGACGACGGAGCCACCGGGCGCGACCAGTCCGGCCGCACCGCACCAGCGACGCAGCGCCTCCTCCTCGGTCCGCAGGTCCGGCCGTGCCAGGGCGAGCCAGGTGTCGAGGACCACCACGGCGGCGTAGCCGCCCTCGGCCACGGGCTCCGCGCCCGGGGTGGCCACCACGATCGCCGGCCGGGCCGGCACGGAGGCGACGACGTGGTCGCCGCCCGAAGCCACGACGGGGGTGGAGGCGAAGGCGCGTCCGAGCTCCTCGGCGGTGCGCCGCTCCCCCACGACCGGCGCCCGGAGCCCGCGATCGCCGCACACCGGGCAGGCCCACGCGTCGACGACCGTGCCGCACCAGCGGCAGGCAGGGGGCGCCGTCGGGCCCGACACCCCGAGCGGGCCGGTGCACACCTCGCAGCGGGCCGGCGCACGGCAGCGCTCACAGGCGAGGGACGCGGCGTACCCGCGGCGGGGCGTGTGGACGAGGACCGGGCCGCGGACCAGGCCGGACGACAGGGCATGGGTCACCTGCTTCGGCATCCGCGCCGCCCGGGCGAGCGGGTCGCGCTCGAGCTCGAGGTCGGTGGCGCCGGTGACGGACACGGTGACCGCGGCCCGGAGCGCCTCGCGGGGTGCGGCGAGCTCGTGGGCCCAGCCGGTGGCCACCAGCTGCTCGGCCTCGACGCTGCGGGCGAAGCCGCCGACCAGCGCCGCGGCGTCCTCGACCTGGGCCCGGGTCAGGAGCACCTCGCGCGCGTGGGGGTACGGCGCGCGAGGCTCGGCATGCAGGTCGTCGCCGTCGTCCCAGATCGCCACCAGCCCGAGGTCGTGGACCGGTGCGAAGGCGGCCGCGCGGGTGCCGACCGCGATCCGGCGCGTGCCCCGGGCCACGGCGAGGAACTCCCGGTAGCGCCGGGCCGGCCCCGCCCCGGCGGTGAGCACGACATGGTGTCCCGGCCCGAGCACGCTTGTCAGGGCGGCGTCGAGCCTGGCCAGATCACGGTGGTCGGGGACGCAGAGCACGCTGCCTCGTCCACCGGCGAGCGTGGCGGCGGCCGCCTCGGCGAGCAGCCGTGGCCAGTCCTCCCCGGGAAGCGCGGACCAGACCGCGCGTGGGGAGCCCCGGCCTGCGAGATGGGCGAGGAACGCCCCGGCAGCCGGGTAGGCACGCCACGCCGCGGCCGCCGACCCGGGGTCGACGGCGACCGGCTCCTCGAGCGCCGACGGCTTCTTCTCCGTGGTCGCGTGGCGGGGTGGCACGGCCAGCCGTACGACGTCGGCCCGGGTGCCGGCGTAGCGCTCGGCCAGGAGCCCGGCGAGCTCGGCGATCGCCGGGCGCAGCACCGGCTCGGAGCTGACCACCCGTCGCAGCGGCGTGAGCGCGCCGGTGTGGTCGGTGTGCGTGCCGCGCCGGACGATGTAGCCGTCGAGGTCCTTGCCGGCGAAGCGCACCTTGACCCGGGCGCCGGCGACCGCAGTCTCGCCCATCGAGGCCGGGACGGCGTAGTCGAACGGTCGGTCGAGGTGGGCCAGCGGGGTCTCCACGAGCACGTGCGCGACCGGGTCGACCGCCGCGACGGGCTCGGTCGTGGCGGCCCGTCTCGGCCGGGCGGCGCGCACCGCCTCCCGCAGACCCGGCAGGGTCTCGGGAGGGATCTCGCGCGTGCGCTCGGGGCGGTCGGCCACGGCGGCTGTTCTACCAGCCGTCGTCGACGACGGCGCCGCTCACCCGTTCGTCACGGGGGACGTGGCCGCCGAGAACGTCGACGCGTGCCGGCCCTGGGCGGTCGCGGACACCCTCACCGAGATCCGCTTCCCGAGGTCCGTGCCCAGCACGTCGTACGACGTGCCGGTCGCGCCGGCGATCCGCTGACCATCCGCCCACCACTCGACGTCCAGCGTCGCGTCGGACGGCGCCCAGCGACCCGGGACCGCCGTGAGCCGGGACCCCACCGTCGGGGTGCCGGTGATCTGCGGAGTGCTCCTCGGCACCGGAGCGCGGCCGCACGTGTAGACGCGGACGTCGTCGAGGTACCAGCCCTGCTCGGTGCTGTCGTTGTCGGTGTTCATCGTGAACTGCGGCGACACCGCACGCCCGGCGTACCTGGTCAGCGCCATCCGGCTGGCGAGGTACCCGTGGCTGTCCCGGCTGAAGCCGACCCGGCCCGCGGACGGGTTCCCGAACACGTCGGTGATCAGGTCGTGGGGTCCGTTGACCCACGACAGCGCCTCGGCAGGCCTGGCCGGCAGCCCGCGCGTGGCGTCGGCGACCTCGACCGTGCCGGCGTCGTAGTTCACCTGGGTGCCGTCGAGGTTCGTGCCGGCCTCCAGGAGACGCCACTGCTGGAACCACAGGTACGCCGGGCGGCCGGCCGGGAGGGCGACGGGACGCATCGTCAGGGAGCTGACCGTGGTGTCCTGCGGCTCGCTGGAGAACCACGACGCGCGGCCCGACGTGGCGTTGGCGGACACCGGCGGGAACACCGACTGGTTCGGCGCGCGCACCCAGGTGGGCCCCGCGTCGAACCTGCTGGCCGGGTGCCCCTTCTCGGAGTCGAACAGCAAGCGCACGGGGCCGGCGCCCCTCGGGCAGGCCATCGGCGCGTCGGGCGGCTGCTTCGCCCGCGGTGGAGTCGTGCGCAACCGCGTCGCGCGGGTGGCCCGGTGGACGTTGCGGCAGTCGCCCCCGGTCATCCCCACGGTGTGGTGGCGGGCCAGGACGTGACAGCTGCGGTCGAGCACGGCGCCGAGGTCGGCGTAGTCGCTGCCGGACACCAGGTGCTCGATCACGTCGAGGTAGAGCGTCGCCGACTTCCTCAGCGACGGCCCGTCGATGCCGTGCACGGTCCGGCCGGCCTGCCTCCCGCCCTGGGAGATCAGGTAGAAGGTGCGGTTGCCGACGCCGCTGTTGGTGTGCACACCGCCGTTGTCGTCCGCACCGCGCGCGTAGCGCCGCCCGGTCATGGTCTGGGGCTGGCCGAACCTCCCCGGGTGCTTCATGCTCCGGATCGCGCCGATCGGCAGGTCCTCGCCGATGGTCCAGCTGTGCGGGGAGTCGCCGGGCCCCCGGTGCCGGTGGTCCACGATCTCGCCCATCACGTCGGCCAGCGACTCGTTGATCGCGCCGGACTGGCCCCAGTAGAAGAGGTCGGCGTGGTGCGAGATCACGCCGTGGGTCATCTCGTGGCCGACGACGTCGTCGGCCGAGGCGAAGCCCTGGCCGTAGAACATCCCGACGCCGTTCCAGAAAGCGTTGGCCAACGGGCAGAACGCCGGCGGGGCGAAGGGGTCGCAGTACCGGACGGTCGACGACAGACTCCGGTGGTCGCCCTCGTCGACGCCGAGCAGCCGGGTCAGGTCGACGTGCCCGATCTGCCGGTAGAACGTCGACACGGCGCCGGCCAGGTCGAACGCGTCGTTGACGTCCTTCACCCGGCTGACCGGACCGTGCTCGGTGCGGGCGAAGTCCTGCGTACACGGCAGGTCGAGCTGGGTCAGGTCGTTGTGGTGGTCGCAGACGACCCGGTCGACGTGCTCGACCAGGTCGAGGTCCTGGACCACGGCGCCACTGCGGTCGTCGACCAGCACCAGCCTGTGGAACGACGGACCTGCGTGCACCTCGACCCACCACACCCCGCGGGCGTGGGTGGCCGGGTCGGAGGTGCGCGGCACCCCGAGCGCGGCCGGGTCGTAGAGCCGCCGTGCCGGTGGGTCGGCCGTGGGCTGCACCCCGGCGTCGGCGCCGAGCCGCTTGGCGGCGACGGCCAGCGCCTCGCGCACAGCGGCCCGCCGCGGGTATGTCGCGGCGGGCACACTCGCGTGTGACACCGAGGCCGTGACCGAGGCGAGCTGGCGGTCAGGACGCAGGTCGACCGCGACGGCTCCGCCGACGACCAGGAGCCCGTCGCGTCGCTGCCGGAACCGGACGACGTCGTCGCCGGTCACGGTCCGGGTCACCGTGCCGCCGACCCAGCTCGAGCCGCTGCCGCCCAGCAGCGCGGCGTACCGCTCGAGGTGGAGGCGGGCCGCCGTCCGCGTGTCGGTCGACCGGTCGACAGCCGGGTCGCGGGCCTCTCGCGACACCGAGAAGGTGCGGACGGACCCGTCGGCGCCTCGCCCGACCCGAAGAGCGCCCTCGGCCCCGGCGGACGGCGTCGCACCGCGAGGCGACGCAGGCACCGGCGCACTGCTCGCCGGGAGCTGGGTGAGTGCGGCGGCGGCGAGCGCGAGCACGGCACCCAGCGCTGCAGCGTGGGATCTCACTCGATCGCCCCCGTCCGGCCGTACGTCTCCCGGGCAATCTAGTCAGCGCCGAGACATGGCAGGGGTCACTGCAGGGTCAAGAACTGGTCACGATCTGCGCGCGACCAGGCGTGGGTCAGTCCACCAGGCCGGCGGCCTTGCGGAGCTCGTCGACCCGGTCGGTGCGCTCCCAGGTGAACTCCGGCAGCTCGCGCCCGAAGTGGCCGTACGCCGCGGTCTTGGCGTAGATCGGCCGGAGCAGGTCGAGGTCCTCGATGATCGCGGCCGGGCGGAGGTCGAAGACCTCGAGGACGGCCCGCTGGATCTCCTCGTCGGGGATCACGCCGGTGCCGAAGGTCTCGATGAAGACGCCCACCGGCTGCGCCTTGCCGATCGCGTAGGCGACCTGCGCCTCACAGCGGCGGGCCAGGCCCGCAGCGACGACGTTCTTGGCCACCCAGCGCATGGCGTAGGCCGCGGAGCGGTCGACCTTCGACGGGTCCTTGCCGGAGAACGCGCCGCCACCATGGCGAGCCATGCCGCCGTAGGTGTCGACGATGATCTTGCGCCCGGTCAGGCCGGCGTCGCCCATCGGACCGCCGACCACGAAGCGGCCGGTCGGGTTGACCAGAAGGCGGTAGCCCTCGGAGGGTATGTCGAAGGTCTCGAGGACCGGGTCGATCACGTGCTTCTTGACGTCGCTCTCGAGCGCGTCGAGCTCGGTCTCGTCGGAGTGCTGGGTGGACAGCACGACCGTGTCGACCCGCACCGGGCGGTTGTCGGCGTCGTACTCGATGGTGACCTGGGTCTTCCCGTCGGGCCGCAGGTAGGCCAGCGTCCCGTCGTTGCGGACGGCCGTCAGACGCTCGGCGAGCCGCTGGGCCATCGTGATCGGCAGCGGCATCAGCACGTCGGTGTCGTCACAGGCGTAGCCGAACATCAGGCCCTGGTCGCCGGCGCCCTGCTTGTCCATCGCGTCGACCGAGCCGGTGCGCGACTCGTGCCCGGAGTCGACGCCCTGGGCGATGTCACCGGACTGGCCGCCGATCGCCACCATCACGCCGCACGAGTGGCCGTCGAAGCCCTTCTCCGACGAGTCGTAGCCGATCCTGAGGATCCGGTCGCGCACGATCTGCTTGACGTCGACGTAGCCGGTGGTGGAGACCTCGCCCGCGACCACGACGAGACCCGTGGTGAGCAGCGTCTCCACGGCGACGCGGCTATGGGCATCCTGGCGGAGCATCTCGTCGAGGACCGAGTCGCTGATCTGGTCGGCGATCTTGTCGGGGTGTCCCTCGGTGACGGATTCGGAGGTGAAGAGGCGTCCGGTCACGGTGTCGATGCTCCTGTTTCGGCGTGGTGATGACTGAGGCGGTGGCAGCAGTAGGTGGTCAATCTTGCAACCTGCTGGCCACTTCGTCCCAAATGACGTGGGCCAGCGCGGTCTTCGACCCGAACGGTACGTCCCGCCGGTCGCCGTCGGCCGACAGGATCACGGCCTGGTTGTCGGCGGACCCGAAGACCGCTCCCCCCGCGACGTCGTTGACGACGAGCAGGTCGCATCCCTTGCGGGCGAGCTTGGCCCGGGCGTGGTCGAGGACCGAACCGGTGTCGTCGCCCGTCTCGGCGGCGAAGCCGACCACCACCTGCCCCGGCCGCGACCGGTCGCGGGACAGCTCGGCGAGGATGTCGGGGGTCTGGGTCAGCTCGAGCGTCGGTGCGGAGTCGCCCGACTTCTTGATCTTGGCCTCGGTGGTGGTCACGGGGCGGAAGTCGGCGGGGGCGGCCGCCATCACCACCGCGTCGGCCGACACGGCGGCGGACACGACTGCGTCGCGCAGCTCCTCGGTGGTCTCGACCCGGACCACCTTGACGCCGGCCGGGTCGGGCAGGGACACGTTGGCCGCCACCAGGGTGACGTCCGCTCCGCGCGCAGCGGCGGCCCGGGCCAGCGCCACGCCCTGCCGCCCGGAGGACCGGTTTCCGAGGAAGCGCACGGGGTCGATCGGCTCGCGGGTGCCGCCGGCGGACACCACGACCGTGCGTCCGGTGAGGTCGGGACGGACGACGCCTCGGGCGAGGACGTCCTGACAGAGCGCGAAGATCTCGTCGGGCTCCGGCAGCCGGCCCTTGCCGGTGTCGGCACCGGTGAGCCGTCCGACCGCCGGCTCGATGACCAGCGCGCCGCGCTGGCGGAGCGTGGCGACGTTGGCCTGGGTGGCGGGGTGCTCCCACATCTCGGTGTGCATCGCGGGCGAGAAGACAACCGGGCAGCGGGCGGTCAGCAGCACGTTGGTGAGCAGGTCGTCGGCCCGGCCGTGCGCCGCACGGGCCAGGAGGTCGGCCGTGGCCGGCGCAACCACCACGAGGTCGGCCGACTGGCCGATCCGGACGTGGGGCACCTCGTGGACGTCGCTCCAGACCTCGGTGGCGACCGGCTTGCCCGACAGGGCCGCCCACGTGGCGGCCCCGACGAACTGCAGCGCCGCGGCCGTCGGGACGACGGTGACGTCGTGGCCGCTCTCGGTGAACCGGCGGAGCAGCTCACACGCCTTGTACGCCGCGATGCCGCCCGAGACCCCCAGGACGACGGAACGCCGCGACCCCGCCCCCTCCGGGGCGACGGTCGCGGCCACGTCGGTCATGGTCGGGACGAGACTCAGCTGTCGGTCGAGAAGCCGGCCTCGAGGGCGGCGGCCTTCTTGGCCTCCTCCTCGGCGGCGAGCTCGGCCGGGTCGACGTCCTCACAGGTCAGCAGGTCGTCGTTGATCTCGCGCAGCGCGATCGACAGCGGCTTCTCCTGCACGTGGGTGTCCACGAGGGGGCCGACGTACTCCAGGAGGCCCTCACCGAGCTGGGAGTAGTAGGCGTTGATCTGGCGCGCACGCTTCGCGCTGTAGAGGACCAGCTTGTACTTGCTGTCGGTCTTGGTCAGCAGGTCGTCGATCGAGGGGTTGGTCACGCCCTCGGCAGCGGGGGTGGGTGCAGACACGCAGATGCCTCACAAGTCGTCGGAGGTGGGTGGGCCAAGGTGCCCAGTCATCAAGGTTACCAACTCCTCCGCGGCAGCGTGAATTTCACGGTTCACGACGACCGCGTCGAACTCCGGCTCGGCGGCCATCTCCAGCCGGGCGCTGGCGAGCCTGCGCTCACGCTCCTCCTCGCTCTCGGTGCCGCGGCCGACGAGCCGACGTACGAGCTCCTCCCAGGAGGGCGGGGCCAGGAAGCAGAAGAGCGCCTCCGGCATCCGCTCACGCACCTGCCGGGCACCCTGGAGGTCGATCTCGAGCAGGGCCGGTCGGCCCGCTGCCAGCATCTCCTCGACCGCAGCGCGGGGGGTGCCGTAGCGGGCGGTGCCGTGTACGACGGCCCACTCCAGGAGAGCCTCCTGCTCGATGAGGGCGTCGAACTCCGCCTCGGAGAGGAACCAGTAGTGGACGCCGTGGACCTCGCCCGGCCGCGGGGCACGGGTGGTGGCGGAGACCGAGATCCAGATCTCGGGGTGGTGGGCGCGGATGTCGGCCGACACCGACCCCTTGCCGACCGCCGTCGGTCCGGCCAGGACCGTCAGGCGGGTGGGACGGGAGGCGGGCTCTGTCAGGCTCACTCGCCGGGGGCGAACTCGCGCTCGAGCGCAGCGACCTGCTTGGTGCCCAGACCGCGGACGCGTCGGCTCTCCGCGATCCCGATCCGCTCCATCAGCTGACGGGCACGGACCTTGCCCACGCCCGGCATCGAGCACAACAGGTCGACGACCCGCATCTTGCCGATGACCTCGTTGCCCTGGCCCTCATGCAGCACGTCGGAGATGGAGGCGCCGGAGTTCTTGAGGCGGTTCTTCACCTCGGCGCGCTCGCGGCGCGACGCCGCGGCCTTGTCGAGTGCGGCCTGGCGCTGCTCGGGCGTGAGCGGTGGGAGGGCCAAGGCACTTCCTTCGTGTTCTCGAGAGTCCGCGGGTCGGCCGCCAATCTAGTCAGCAACCGCGCGGAGCGGCAACGCGGACGGGTCAGTTCGCGGCCGGATCCCGGTCTCAGAGCTGCAGCGGGGTGTGGCACACGTCGAGCACCTCCTGCTGGACGTTCGCCAGTGCCTGTTGGGTGTCGGTGGCCGCCAGCTGCGCCGCCGCACCCCGGATCAGGTCGCGGTCCTCGGCACTGAGCCCGGTCGGCGGATGGCGCGGGTCGTACGACGCGGCGTCGATGCCGGCATCGTCGAGGGCGGTCTGGAGGGCGGTGACCCGGGCCACCAGCAGCTTCCAGTCCGCCGTGACGTCGGCCGGCGCCTTGCCCGTCAGGTCCGAGAAGTCCGGGAGCGCCTGGATCAGGGCCGTCGGGTCGCCGCTCTCGACGATCGACCCCAGCTCCGCCTGGTGGTCCTTGACCGCGTCGCATAGCTCTGGCCGCGGCCGCAGCCCCCGAGCAGCGGGAGGAGCACCACCAGCGCAGCCGCGCCCAGGCCGGCTCGGGTCATCCGAGCAGCTCGCGGAGCTGGTCGTTCAGGCGGTCGGCCGCGTCAGCCAGGCCGGCAGGTCCGGCCCCGAGGAGCTCGCGTGACGTGCTGGGCAGGACGTGGCGGGCAGCAGCGCCGAAGATCCGGTGGAGGTCGGCGAGCGTGCCGCCCTGGGCGCCGTACCCCGGGGCGAGGATCGGGCCGTTGATGTCGAGCCGGTGGTCGCGGCCGTCGATGGTGGCGCCGACCACGGCGCCGAAGTCGCCGAGCGGGTCGGCGTCGCGGTTGAGCTCGCGCAGGTGGTCGAGCACGTCGTCGGCGACGGTGCCGCGAGCGGTCCGCGCCTCCTGCACCTCGGGACCCTCCTTGTTGGAGGTGAGGGCGAGCACGAAGACACCGCGTCCGTGCCGGCGCGCCGTGTCGATCATCGGCGTCAGCGAGCCGAAGCCCAGATAGGGGCTGGCCGTGATCGCGTCGACGCCCAGTGGTGAGGACGGGTCGAGGTAGGCGTCGGCGTACGCCTGGCTGGTCGAGCCGATGTCGCCGCGCTTGACGTCGAGCAGGACCAGCGCACCGCCGTCGCGGCAGGCCGCGACCAGCCGCTCGAGCACGGCGATGCCCCGGCTGCCGAAGCGCTCGTAGAAGGCCGACTGCGGCTTCACGACCGCCACCCGCGGGGCCAGGGCCTCGGCCGCGGCGAGCGCGAAGCGTTCGAGCCCGGCGACGTCGTCGGCGAGGCCCCAGTCGGCGAGCAGGGACGCATGCGGGTCGATCCCTGCACAGAGGGGGCCTCGCTCCTGCACGGCCGCGTGCAGCCGTGCGCCGAAGCTCGTCATGTCTCGTCTCCTTCTGCCAGGGCGGCCGCGCTCCGGCTCCGGTGCGGGGCCGTCGGGTCGTGGACCAGGGTGGAACCGGCACCGCTCATCCGGGGAGCCCGGCCGCGATCCGGCGCGGCCACCGCGGGCCGCCGTAGACGAAACCGGTGTAGGCCTGGACGAGGTCGGCACCGGCGTGGATCCGGGCTCGGGCATCGTCCACGGTGGTGATCCCGCCGACGGAGATGATCGCGATCCGAGGGTCGTGGGCGCGCAGGATCCTCAGCACCTCGAGCGAGCGCTTCCCCAGGGCCGGGCCGGACAGGCCGCCGGCCCCGAGCGCCGAAAGCTCGGCGGGGTCGGTCCTCAGGCCGTCGCGGGAGGTCGTGGTGTTGGTGGCGATGATCCCGTCGAGGTCGTGGCTGCGGGCCAGCTCGGCCACGGCGATCACGTCGTCGTCGGCCAGGTCAGGGGCGATCTTCACGCACAGCGGGACGTCGCGTCCGGCCGCCTCGTCGGCGACCCGGCGTACCTCGTCGAGGAGGGGACCCAGCCGGTCGACCGCCTGCAGGCTGCGGAGTCCCGGGGTGTTGGGCGAGGAGACGTTGACCACGAGGTAGTCGGCGTACGGCGCGAGCAGGCGGGCACTGAACGCGTAGTCGCCGAGCACGGCCTGCTCGTCGTCCTCGGGCACCGCCTTGGTCTTGCCGATGTTGATCCCGAGCACCGGACGTCGCGTGGGGCGCTGTCCGATCCGGCCGGCCAGGCGGCGGTCGCGGCGGTCGAACCGCGCGGCACGGCGCGCCAGCCGCTCCGCGACCGCCTCGGCGCCGTCGTTGTTGAAGCCCATCCGGTTCACGATCGCCCGGTCCTGCGTCAGCCGGAAGAGGCGCGGGCGCGGGTTCCCCGGCTGGGGCTGGGCGGTGACCGTGCCGACCTCGACGAAACCGAACCCGAGGGCAGCCAGCGCGTCGATCCCGACGGCGTTCTTGTCGAAGCCGGCGGCCAGGCCGAGCCGGTTCGGGAACTCCAGACCCATCGCCGTCACCGGTGTACTTCTGCCGGGTCGGCGCTGCTGGTCGTCGGCTCCTGCCTGGTCAGCGCCTCTGGGCGTCGACCAGTGCCGGGTGAGGGGGGCGCCGAGGCGGATCGCGCGGAACCCGAGCTCGTGGGCGCGTTCGGGGTCGATCCGGGTGAAGACCCGGTCGAACAGGGCGTCGTAGGTCAACGCCGTGCCCAGTCCTGCAGCGAGCACACGCCGATGTCGCCACGGATGCGGGCCTCGATGCCCTGGACGGCCGCGCCGAGCCCCTGGACGGTGGTGATGCAGGGGACGTTGGCGCGGACCGCGGCCGTGCGGATCTCGTAGCCGTCGACACGCACCGATCCTCCGCTGCCCGACGAGCCGTGCGGTGTGTTGACCACCAGGGCGACGTCGCCGTGGGCGATCAGCTGCACGGTCGTGGGCTCGCCGTTCGGTCCCGGGCCGTCGAAGTGCTTGCGTACGACGGTCGCGTGGACGCCGTTGCGGCGCAGGACGTCGGCCGTCCCCTGGGTGGCCAGGATCTCGAAGCCGAGGTCGGAGAGGACCTTGATCGGGAAGATCATCGTCCGCTTGTCGCGGTTGGCCATCGAGACGAACACCCGGCCCGACGTCGGCAGCGGCCCGAACGCCGCGGCCTGGGCCTTGGCGAAGGCGCGGCCGAAGTCGGCATCGAAGCCCATCACCTCGCCGGTCGACTTCATCTCCGGGCCGAGCACGGTGTCGACGTAGCGGCCGTCGGGCTGGCGGAACCGGTTGAACGGCATCACCGCCTCCTTGACCGCGATCGGGCAGTCCGCCGGGAGGGACCCGCCGTCTCCCGAGGCCGGCAGCAGGCCCTCGGCCCGGAGCTGCTTGATCGAGTCGCCGAGCATCACGCGGGCGGCGGCCTTGGCGAGCGGCGTAGCAGTCGCCTTCGACACGAACGGGACGGTGCGGCTCGCCCTCGGGTTGGCCTCGAGCACGTAGAGCACGTCGGAGCCGAGCGCGAACTGGATGTTGATCAGGCCGAGCACGCCGACGCCACGGGCGATCGCCTCGGTCGCCTCGCGGATGCGGTCGATCTCGCGGTCGCCGAGCGTGATCGGCGGCAGCGCGCAGGCCGAGTCGCCGGAGTGGATCCCCGCCTCCTCGATGTGCTCCATCACGCCGCCGAGGAACAGCTCCTCGCCGTCGAAGATCGCATCGACGTCGATCTCGACCGCGTCGTCGATGAACCGGTCGACCAGGACGGGGTGCTCCGGGCTGATCGCGGTGGCCCTGGCGATGTAGCCCTCGAGCGCGCCGTCGTCGTACACGATCTCCATGCCGCGGCCGCCGAGCACGTACGACGGGCGGACCAGCACCGGGTATCCGATGTCGGACGCGATCGCCGCCGCCTCGTCGTAGGACGACGCCATGCCGTGCAGCGGGGCGGTGAGTCCGGCCTCGTGGAGCACCCGCCCGAAGGCGCCGCGCTCCTCGGCGAGGTGGATCGCCTCGGGCGTCGTACCGACGATCGGGACGCCGGCGTCCTCCAGCCCCTGCGCGAGACCGAGCGGCGTCTGGCCACCGAGCTGGCAGATCACGCCGGCCACAGGCCCCACCTTCTGCTCGGCGTGCACGATCTCCAGGACGTCCTCGAGCGTCAGCGGCTCGAAGTACAGGCGGTCGGAGGTGTCGTAGTCGGTGGAGACGGTCTCGGGGTTGCAGTTGACCATGATCGTCTCGAAGCCCGCGCCCCCTGGCCCGGACCCGAGCGCCAACGACGCGTGCACGCAGGAGTAGTCGAACTCGATGCCCTGCCCGATGCGGTTGGGGCCCGACCCGAGGATGATCACGGCCGGCTTGGTGCGGGGCGCGACCTCGGTCTCCTCGTCGTACGTCGAGTAGTGGTAGGGCGTCGCCGCGGCGAACTCGGCGGCGCAGGTGTCGACGGTCTTGTAGACCGGCCGGATGCCGAGTGCGTGACGCACACCGCGTACGACGTCGGCGGACATCCCTCGGATCTTGCCGATCTGGAGGTCGGAGAAGCCGTGCCGCTTGGCCAGGCGCAGCAGGCCGGGCGTCAGCTCCGGCGCCGCGGTCACCTCGGCGGCGACCTCGTTGATCAGCGCGAGCTGGTCGAGGAACCACGGGTCGATCGCCGTCGCCTCGAAGATCTCCTCGGGCGTCGCCCCGGCGCGGATCGCGTCCATCACGAGCTTGAGCCGACCGTCGTGCGGGACCCGGATCTGCTCGAGCAGCGTCTCCTTGTCGAGCTCGACCCACTCCTGGTGCCAGTCGAAGACCGCGCCCGGGCTCTCCAGGGAGCGGAGCGCCTTCTGCAGCGCCTCGGTGAAGTTGCGGCCGATCGCCATCGCCTCGCCGACCGACTTCATGTGGGTGGTCAGCGTCGGGTCGGCGCCGGGGAACTTCTCGAAGGCGAACCGCGGCACCTTCACCACGACGTAGTCGAGGGTCGGCTCGAAACTGGCCGGGGTGCTCTGCCCGCCGGGGCGGGTGGTGATGTCGTTGGGGATCTCGTCGAGGGTGTAGCCGATGGCGACCTTGGCCGCGATCTTGGCGATCGGGAAGCCGGTCGCCTTGCTCGCCAGGGCGCTCGACCGGGAGACCCGCGGGTTCATCTCGATCACGACGACCCGGCCGTCGACGGGGTTGACGGCGAACTGGATGTTGCAGCCGCCGGTGTCGACCCCGACCTCGCGGATCACGCCGATCGAGATGTCGCGGAGGCGCTGGTACTCGCGGTCGGTGAGCGTCAGCGCCGGGGCGACCGTGATCGAGTCGCCGGTGTGGACGCCCATCGGGTCGACGTTCTCGATCGAGCAGACGATCACGACGTTGTCGGCCCGGTCGCGCATCACCTCGAGCTCGTACTCCTTCCAGCCGAGGATCGACTCCTCGAGGAGCACCTCGGTGGTGGGGCTGAGCGAGAGGCCGAGGCCGGCGATGCGGTGGAGGTCCTCCTCGTCGTACGCCAGGCCGGAACCGGCGCCGCCCATCGTGAAGCTGGGCCGTACGACGACCGGGTAGCCGAGCTCGCCGGCCGCGCCGAGGCAGTCGTCCATGGTGTGACAGATCCGCGACGCGGCCACCTCGGCGCCCCACTCCGGGGGCAGGGCCTCGACGATCCGCTTGAAGGACTCTCGGTTCTCGCCCTTCTCGATCGCCTCGATGGAGGCGCCGATCAGCTCGACGCCGTACCGCTCGAGGACGCCGGCCGCGGCCAGGCTCATCGCGCAGTTGAGCGCGGTCTGGCCGCCGAGGGTGGCCAGCAGGGCGTCGGGACGCTCCTTCGCGATCACCTGCTCGACGAACTCCGGCGTGATCGGCTCGACGTAGGTCGCGTCGGCGAACTCCGGGTCGGTCATGATCGTCGCGGGGTTGGAGTTCACCAGGACGACCCGGATCCCCTCCTGCCGCAGCACGCGGCAGGCCTGGGTGCCGGAGTAGTCGAACTCGCATGCCTGTCCGATCACGATCGGCCCGCTGCCGATGACCAGGACGCTGCGGATGTCGTCGCGCTTCGGCATCAGAGACCACCCCTGTTGAGTTGGCCCTCCGGGCCTGTCCAATTGGCCGTTACGGCTCTACGAGCGACCCGGAGGGCCAACTCAACGAGCCCGGAGGGCCAACTCAACGAGTTCATGCGCGGCCTCCCATCAGGTCGCAGAAGCGGTCGAAGAGGTACGCCGCGTCGTGGGGACCCGCGGCGGCCTCGGGGTGGTACTGCACCGAGAAGGCCACCAGCCGTCCGTCGCGTCTCAGCTCCAGTCCCTCGACCACGTCGTCGTTGAGGCAGACGTGGGAGACGGTCGCTGCGCCGTACGGCGTCTGTGTCGCGGCGTCCAGCGGGGCCGCGACGGCGAACCCGTGGTTGTGCGCGGTCACCTCGACCTTGCCGGTGGTGCGGTCCATGACCGGCTGGTTGATGCCCCGGTGGCCGTAGGTCAGCTTGTAGGTGTCGAACCCCAGGGCGCGCCCGAAGATCTGGTTGCCGAAGCAGATGCCGAAGTAGGGCAGCCCGCGCTCCAGCGCCCCGCGGAGGAGCTCGACCTGTGACGTGGTCGCGGCCGGGTCACCGGGCCCGTTGGAGAAGAAGAGCCCGTCCGGCGCCACCGCCAGCACGTCGTCGAGCGTGGCCGTGGCAGGCAGCACGTGGGTCTCGATGCCCCGCTGCGCCATCATCCGCGGCGTGTTCGCCTTGATCCCGAGGTCGAGCGCCGCCACGGTGAACCGCTTCTCACCGACCGCGGGCACGACGTACGGCTCGGCGGTCGAGACCTCGCCCGACAGGTTCGCGCCGGCCATCAGCCCGGAGTCCAGGACGCGTGTCAGCAGGGATTCTGGGTCGCTCTCGGTCGTGGAGATGCCGACCCGCATGGCGCCGCGCTCACGGAGGTGGCGGGTGAGCGCGCGCGTGTCGATGCCGGAGATGCCGACCACACCCTGCTCACGCAGGGCGGAGTCGAGGGAGCGCTGCGAGCGCCAGCTGGAGGGGACGCGGGCGGGATCGCGGACGACGTAGCCGGCCACCCAGATCCGCGAGGACTCGGGGTCCTCGTCGTTGAGGCCGGTGTTGCCGATGTGGGGAGCGGTCATCACCACGACTTGGCGGTGGTACGACGGGTCGGTGAGCGTCTCCTGGTAGCCCGTCATCCCGGTGGCGAACACCGCCTCACCGAAGGTCTCGCCCTCGGCGCCGTAGGCCTCCCCACGGAAGGTCCGGCCGTCTTCGAGGACGAGCAGTGCAGGCGCAGGAAGACTCACGCCGTACCTCCTTCTCCGCCTCACGGGACGGATCGTTAAAGGATGTCGAGCGTGGCCGACCCTATCAGTGGCGGGACCACTCCTCGGACCCGCAACGCGTCACACGGAAGCGACGAAGGCGGCGATCTCGGCCAGCGTCCGCTCGTCGCCCTCGAGGTGGGGCAGATGGGCCACCCCGGGCAGCTCCACCAGCCGGGCGCCCGGGATGCTCGACGCCGCGTGGGCGACGCCGTGCTTGATGTACTGCAGGTCGAGGTCACCGACCAGCAGCAGCGTCGGTGCGGCGATCTCGGCGAGCCGGTCCCACGCCGCGACGTCGTCGCGCTGCGTGCCGGGGTCGTCGGCGGCGAGGGCGCGGCCGTTCATCTCGAGGAACAGCTCGCGGGAGGCGCCCGACACCCGCCCCTCCACGGCAGCCGGCCCGTCGAGCCACACGCGGGCCTCCATCCGGTTCACCGTCTCGAGATCCCCCCGCTCCTCGGCCGCCTCCCACTCCTCGTCGAGGGCGAGCACCTCCGGCTCGTACGTCGCCTCGGGCGCGCCGCTGACCGCTGGGCCGATCAGGACCAGCGCCCGGACCCGGTCGGGGTGCTGCAGAGCCAGGTCGAGCGAGGTCCTACCGCCCATGGAGGCGCCGACCACGACCGCGGAGGTGACGTCGTACGCGTCGAGGACGGCGAGGGCGTCGTCGACACTCGACCACCCGTCGCCCGGCTCGAAGGTCGTACGGCCGTAGCCGCGGGCGTCATAGGTCAGACAGCGGTGATCGGGCAGTGCCTCGACCACCTGCCTCCAGCTGCGCTGGTCGGTGACGCCGGCATGGACGAGCAGGACGTCGGGTCCCGAACCCGCCGACTCGGCGGCGAGGACGGCGGCTCCTGAGGTGATCTCCATGCCTGCGAGCCAACCGGTCCCCGCCACCGGCGACAACCGGTTTACGCCGCCCGCACCACGTCGGCGGGCTCGGCTAGCGTCGCGGCCATGACCGAGGTCCACCGCCTGTCCCGTCAGGACGCGCGCCGCATCGCGGTCCGCGCCCAGCTGCTCGCGGGCGACCGGCCGCCCGATCTCGTGAGGATGGTCGACCGGCTGACGGCCCTCCCGGTGGACATGACGGCCGCGGTGGCCACGGCGCCCGACCTGGTGTCGTGGGCCCGGATGGGGTCGGCGTACGAGCCGTCCGACCTCGACGACGCCCTGGCCGGGCGCGACCTCTACGACGACGGCCACGCGATCCGCCCGATGGCCGACCTGCCGCTCCACCTCGCCGACATGGCGGCCTGGCCGCCCTGGGACGTCACGCGCGACTGGCTCGAGGCGAACGAGCTGTTCCGCAACGAGGTGCTCGACGTCCTCGACGCCGACGGCCCGATGCTCTCCCGCGACATCCACGCCTCCGCCCAGGTTCCGTGGAAGTCGAGCGGATGGAACGTCGACCGCAACGTCCGGATGATGCTCGAGTGCCTGCTCGGCCGGGGCGAGGTGGCGATCAACGGTCGACAGGGCAACCAACGGCTGTGGGACCTCGCCGCGCGCGTCTACCCCACGGGGGTCGAGGCCGTCCCGCGCGACGAGGCGAAGCGGGCCCGCGACGAGCGCCGCCTCCTCGGGCTCGGCATCGCCCGTGCGAGGGGCACGGTCGTGCCCGGCGAGCCGATCCACGTCGGCGAGGCCGGCGAGCCGGCAGTCGTCGAGGGTGTCGGCGGCGAGTGGCGCGTCGACCCCGGCCAGCTCGACCTGCTGTTCTCCGATGATCGAGCGGCGTCGAGGTTCCAGGGCCGGACAGCCCTGCTCTCGCCGTTCGACGCGATCGTCCGCGACCGGAGGCGGATGGAAGACCTCTTCGAGTTCGACTACGTCCTGGAGATGTACAAGCCGGCCGCGAAACGTCGGTGGGGCTACTTCGCGCTCCCGGTCCTCCAGGGCGACCAGCTGGTCGGCAAGCTCGACGCCACCGCCGACCGCAGGGCCGGCCGCTTCTTCGTCGACGCGGTCCACGAGGACGTGCCGTTCACGAAGGCCGTCGCGAGGGCCGTCGACCGTGAGATCGCCGCGCTCGCCGAACGGCTCGGGCTCACCCTCGCCCGCTGACCACGACCGGCGACAGGCACAGCTCGGTGCCTGCCCAGCGACGACGCAGCCAGCGGTCGTGGCTCGCGACCACCACGGTGCCGGGAGTCGTCTGGAGCGCCTCCTCGAGCTCACCGGCCAGCGCGAGGGAGATGTGGTTGGTCGGCTCGTCGAGCAGGAGCAGGTCGGGTGCCGCCGCCACCGCGATCGCTAGCCCGAGCCTTCGCCGCTGTCCGACCGACAGCAGCGCGACCGGAGTGCCGTGCCGGTCCGGCGGCAGCAGCCCCAGCTGAGGCAGCGGCGTCCGGGCGGCTCGCTCCGGCCCGACCAGCACGTCGTACGTCGCGTGGGCGCTGCGCCCGGGCTCGTCGAACCGGACGTCCTGCACGAGCTCGGCGACCCGTCGTGCGGCGACGGACACGGACCCCGACGTGGGCTGCAGCCGGCCCGAGAGCACGCCGAGCAGGGTCGTCTTGCCCGACCCGTTGGCGCCAGACACGAGCACGTGCTCGCCCGCCTCGACGTCCAGCCGGTCGACCCGTAGCCGCCTGACGACCTCGAGGTCGCGCACCTGCACGAGCCTGCCCGCGGTCCCCGCAGCGGTGAGCTCGGTCCGCAGCTCGAGCGGCGGCCTGGGCTTGCGCACCTGCTCCCGCTCCGCGATCGCCAGGCGCCGCTCCGCGTCCCGCTTGCGACGGGCCAGGGTGCGGTCGACATTCGCCCCCTTGAAGCCGTAGATGAACTTGTCGTTGTCGCGGGGTGGCCGGTTGTGCGCGATCGACGAGGTGCCGACCCGCGTGGCGGCGCGAAGGCGGTCCAGCTCCTCCTGCTGCGCCTCGTACGTCACCTCCCAGCGGCGTCGCGTGGCCGCGCGCTGTTCCTCGTACGCCGTCCAGCCACCGCCGAACCGCCGGCCACCTCGCCCGTCGGTGCCCAGCTCGGACGGGTCGAGGTCGAACAGGTCGGTGCACACGTCGTCGAGCAGGACCCGGTCGTGGCTGGCGAGGACGACCACGCCTGGCAGGTCGCGTAGGAACGCGGTCAGCTGCTCGACGGCGTCGTCGTCGAGGTGGTTGGTCGGCTCGTCGAGCACGAGGCAGGACGGCCGCGTCGTCATCATCGTGGCCAGGGCGAGGCGGGTGCGCTGACCGCCCGACAGGGTCCCGACCTCACGCGCGGGGTCGAGAGCGCCGAGCCCGAGCCGCTCCGCGGACTCCGCCGCCCGCCGATCCGCGTGCCAGGCCTCATGGGCGACCGCGAGGTCGAGTGCTGCGGCGTACGCCGTCTGCCCGGTCTCGTCGGTCACGTCGGCCGAGAGCCGCTCGACGTCGGCCACCATCCGGCGCAGCGGCACGAGCGCCCCCGCGAGGACGGCGCCGATCGTGGCGTGGTCGCGGAACGGCGGCTCCTGGCCGAGCATCACCAGGTCGGCCGGCACGTCGACCGTGCCCGAGACCAGCGCTCGCGACGGGAGCGTGCCCGCCAGTGCCCGCAGGAGCGTGGACTTGCCGGAGCCGTTCTCGCCGACCAGGCCGGTGCGGCGGCCCGGAGGGACGGTCAGGTCGAGGTCCTGGAGGACCTGGCGAGTGCCGAACCAGACGTCGAGACCGGAGACGTGGAGGGCGGGAAGCCGGAGGTCGGTGGGTGCAGGCATGCGCGAGCCCTTCGCTGCCGGAAGGAGGACTTGCCGGGCGGTGCCGCGGACGCGAGTCTGGTCAGCCGAGGATCCACATGATGGGGCCATCCTAGCGGCCCGGCAGCCATCCTCTCGACCGATTTCCAGCGCTCCGGACGGGCGCGATACTCGACAGGTGACGGTGCGGCTGGCCCTGTGTGGCGACCTCACGGTGACCCGGGACGGCGTGGCGCTGACCGGGCCACGGCTCGGCACGCGCAAGGCGAGGGTGTTCGTCGCCGCGCTGGCCGGGGCGCGCGGCGCGGCGCTGCCGACCGACCGCCTGGTCGAGGCCGTGTGGCCCGACCGTCCGCCGCGCGACCCGCTGGCCAACCTCGCCACGCTGGCCAGCCGGCTGCGCAAGGTGGTCGGCGACGGGTTCGTGGAGCCGGGAGTGTCGTCGTACGCCCTCGGCCGCGGCGTGGAGCTGGACCTGGACGTGGCCGCCGAGCTGGTGGCCTCGGCCGGCGCCCGGTTGGCGCGCGGAGAGCCCACCCTGGCCCTGTCGGCCGCCTCCCGCGCGCTCGACGTGCTCGGGGAGGGCGAGGAGCTGGCCGAGGAGTGCGGGGGCGCCTGGGCCGAGGGCCTGCGCCACCGGGCCATCGAGCTGCGCCGCGACGCGCGCCATGTGCGCGCCGAGGCCGCGACCACGACGGGACAGACCGACCTCGCCCGCGCGAGCGCCGCCGCCGCCGTCGCGGCCGACCCGTACGACGAGCGCGCCCACCGCGACCTGATGTCCGCGCTCACCCACGACGGTCGGGCGACCGCCGCCCTGGAGCTGTACGCCGCTCTGGCGGCACGGCTCGCCGACGAGCTGGGCACCGACCCTGACCCGGTGACCCAACGCCTCCACGTCGCCGTGCTGCGCGGCGAGCCGGCCGAGGAACCGGTACCGGTCACCACGAGCCAGCGGGCCGGGGCGCTGGTCGGCCGCCAGGAGGAGCTCACCCGGCTCGACCGGGCGTGGACCGAGGCCGCAGCGGGACGGGCCTCACTGGTGGTGGTCGCCGGGGTTCCCGGCATCGGCAAGACCCGCCTGCTGGCCGAGCTCGCGGGCCTCGCGGAGGCCAGCGGGGGCCTGGTGCTCGCCACGCGGTGCCGGCCCGGTGAACGGTCGCTGTTCCTGCAGCCCTTCGTCGAGGTGCTGCGTCCCGTCCTCCTCTCCCTGCCCGCGCCGACCCTGCGGGCCCTCCTGGGCGGGCACCTCGCCGCCTGGACGCGGCTGCTCCCGGAGCTCGGCGAGCTGTTCGGCCTCGAGCCCGAGCCCGAGATGTCCCACGACCTGGCCCGCCGCCGGTCCTTCGACGCGGTCGTCGCCGTGGTCGTCGGTCTGGCCGAGCGGCAACCGGTGCTCGTCGCGATCGATGACGTCCAGTACGGCGCCGACGTCACGGCCGACCTGGTGGCTCACCTCTCGGCCCGGCTGGACCGGGCGCCCGTGCTCGTGGTGGCCGCCGCCCGGACCGACGGCCTGCCCCGGCTCCTCCAGCTGACGACCTACGCCGAGCCCATGCGCCTGGGTCCGCTCCCGCCTTCGGCCGTCGACGCGCTGGCCAGCGCGGCCGGGTTCGGCGGCCGCGCGGACGAGGTGCAGGCGCGCAGCCGCGGCCACCCGCTCAGCGTGGTCGCGAGCCTGCAGTCGCTCGCCTCCGGCACCGACGGCGTACCCCACGACCTCGCCGGAGCCGTCGTCGGACAGCTCGGTCTGCTCGACCCTGACCAGGCAGGGCTCGTGGCCGCTGCCTCCGTGCTCGGCACCCGGGTCGAGCCGCTCGTGCTCGCCCGGCTCGTCGACCGACCCGAGGTCGACGTGGTGCTCGCCTGCGAGCAGCTGGTGAGGTCGGGCCTGATGACCGCGGCCGGCGCCGACTACGACTTCGCCAACGACCTCGTGCAGGAGGCGGTCCTGGCGACCGTTCCCGAGCCGCTCGCCGTCGCCTTCCACCGCCGTGCCGCCGACCTGATGACCGACCGGCCGGAGCGCATGGCGCGCCACGCGCACGAGGCGGGCGAGCTCGCCCGCGCTGCCGCAGGCTATCTGGAGGCCGGCCGGATGGCGCGGCGGATGGGTGCACTGGACGATGCCCTCGCCCTGCTGGCCGCTGCCCTCGGAGACGCCGAGAGCGCTGGCGAGCCGTCGCTGGCGGCCACGGTCCTGCTCGAGCGAGCACGTGCGCACGAGGCGCGGACGGACTACGAGGCTGCGGAGGCGGACGTACATGCGGCCCGGGCGATCCTCTCCGGGGCGCGCGAGCCGCGGCTGGAGATGCGGAGCCTGCGTCTGCTCGGCGGTGACATCGCGGTGGCCCGGAGACGGCCCCTCGCCGAGGTGGTCGGCCATAACAGGGCCGGCCTGGGTCTGGCGGCCGAGCTCGGTGACGCCGTGGCCGAGGCGATGTTCCGGACCCGGATCGCGGTGCTGGAGTGCACGCGCCTGCGGCTCGGCACGGGGCTCGACCTCGCGACCGCCGGGGTGGCGGAGGCGCGGGCCACCGGATCTCCCGAGGCGATCGCGCGCTCCCTCGACGGCCTCAAGTCCGCCCACGCCTATTGCGGCGACGCCGACGGGCTTCGTACGGTGCTCGACGAGCTGGTTCCGCTGCTGGGCCGGCTCCGC
>Ga0302321_100000962_pt1 | contig 24808 bp, 25 predicted proteins | sample Fen_T0_1_FD_202505 | JGI IMG/M metagenome (GOLD analysis project Ga0302321, IMG submission 202505) | Peat permafrost microbial communities from Stordalen Mire near Abisko, Sweden - Fen_T0_1 | ecosystem: Environmental > Terrestrial > Soil > Wetlands > Permafrost | place: Sweden: Abisko...
CGGTCGGGCCTGAACCCGACGAGCCCGAGCCGGACGAGCCGCTGCCCGAGGAACCGGACGAGTCCGAGCTGCTGCTCGAGGAACCGGACGACTCCGAGCCGGACGAGCCGGAGCCGGACGACCCGGAGGAGTCCGACCCGCTGCTCGAGGACGACGACGCGGGGACGGTCGAGGACGAGCCGGAGCGGCTGTCGGTGCGGTAGAAGCCGGAGCCCTTGAACACGATGCCGACCGCGTTGTAGAGCTTGCGCAGGCGACCGCCGCAGGCCGGGCACTCGGTGAGGGCGTCGTCGGTGAACGACTGCACGACCTCCAGCGGCTCGCCGCAGGCGGTGCACGAGTACTGGTAGGTGGGCACGGCGTACTCCTCGCGCGGGTCGATCACGTTGGCACTCGGGGGTCTGGAGTGCCAATGATGCCAAACCCGCGGCGATGCGGCCAACTTCCCGCCTGGGGCGCAGCGTCAGAGCCAGTCGCGACGCTTGAACACCACGTAGAGCGAGGCGCAGACCGCGGCCATGAGGAACAGCGCGAACGGGTAGCCGAGGTGCCAGCTGAGCTCGGGCATGTGCTCGAAGTTCATGCCGTAGATCGTCCCGATGAGGGTGGGGGCGAACAGGATGGCGCCCCACGCCGAGATCTTCTTCACCTCCTCGTTCTGGGCGTTGCTCGCCTCGGTCATCAGCTTCATCTCCTCGTTCTGCTTCTGCGCGACGAGGGTGGCGTTCACGGCGAGCATGTCGCGCAGCAGCTGGCGGAATCCCTCGACCCGCTCCACCACCAGGGTGAGGTGGTCGGCGACGTCGCGCAGGTAGCGCTGCAGCTCCTCGTCGATCTCGTACTTGTCGAAGCCGCCCTCGAGCGCCGTCAGCACCCCCACGAGCGGCTGCGCCGCGCGCTGAAACTCGATGACCTCGCGGGAGAGCTCGTAGATGCGCCGCGACACCTGCGGGTCGCCGGAGAAGACCTGGGTCTCGATCTCGTCGATGTCGTTCTCGAGGCCGGTGACCACGGGCTCGTAGCCGTCGACCACCTTGTCGACGAGCGCGTAGAGGATCGCCTCGGGGCCGAGCCGCAACAGGTCGGGGTTGCTCTCCATGCGTCGGCGTACGCCGGAGAGGTCGGGCTGGTCGCTGTGCCGCACGGTGATCACGAAGTCCGGTCCGACGAACGCGTGCAGCTCCCCGAACCGCACCTCCTCGAGGTCGTCGAGGTACCACGCCGCGCGCAGCACGACGAAGAGCGTCTCGTCGTACCTCTCGAGCTTGGGCCGCTGGTGGGCGACGATCGCGTCCTCCACCGCCAGCTCGTGGAGGTCGAACTCCGACGCCAGCGACGCGACCTCGCTCTCGGCGGGGCGGAACAGCCCCATCCAGGCCAGCCCGTCGGAGTACTCGTGCAGGCTCTCGTAGGTCTCGGCCAGGCTGCGTGGCGACGCGACGCGCTCGCCGTCGACGTAGACCGCGCTGTCGACCAGCCCGAGACCGCGCGAGGGCTCGGTCTCGCCGAGCTCCTGGGTCGTGACGTCGGACGGGGGCGTCGACTCGCGTCCGCGACGCGGTCGGACCGCGAACGAGCGGATGGTGGGCATACGACGGTCGGACATGCGATCTCCTGGGCGAGCGGCGGGACGAGGACTCGTCCTGACCGGACCAGGTTCCGTCGGTGCCCCGAGGGCTCCGACCGGCGCGAGCGGTCAGGTCAGGAGGCGGGTACTGGGAGGTTGGTCGCTCATGGCGGCTGCCTCCTGTCTGGCCCACGGGCCTTCTCGACACTCCGCGCCAAACGGGCGCGCGCTCCACGCTAGCCCACGCGCACGTGGGACGGGCAGGCCTGCGGAACGGTCCGAGGGACCGTCCTCGCACGTTCGTCCGCGTCAGTCGCGGGTCAGCCGACCCAGCTCGTGCCCGTTGCGGTCGACCAGCACGAGGGTGGTGCCTGAGAACCCCGCTCCCGTCGCCTGCACGAGCCAACCGCCGACGTCGACGTTGTCGCACCCGATCAGGGTGGAGGCGCCGCCCGTCGCGATGACCGACCCTGCGTCGCTCGCGGCCCAGCGACCGCTCGTCTGGTTGCAGCCGTCGCCGGCGTCGTAGCCGCCCTCGGCCGCCAGGGTGGCGCCCGGCGGGGTTGCGCGCCCGGGTCCTCCGGAGCTCGTCGGCGCGAGGGCCTTCCAGTGCCCGACGAGCTCGGCGGCGGTGGCGGCTCGAAGCGACGTGGGCAGCGCGGCCGCCGGGGCCAGCGCCGTGCGCAGCGCGTCGGTCACCGTGGGCGGGTCGGCCATCGAGGGCAGCAGGTTCGAGCCGGGCGTCGGGCGGCCGCCGGGTGCCAGGTGCACCACCGTGGTGCCGTCGGCCGTCTGCAGCACGAACCCGTCACCGTCTGCGGCGTAGCGGGTGACGGTCCGCAGCCACGCCGGAGTGGGGTCGCCCTGCTTCGGCATGCAGGCGCCGTCGCCACCGTCGATGTGTCCGACGAAGAGCCCGTGGTGGTCGGCGCGCCAGCCGCCCATCGTGTAGCCGCATGTCTCCCACAGCGAGAGGTCGTCGCCGATGCGCAGGACGGTGCCGTCCTGTACCGCCGGGTCGCCTCGCACGAGCCACGAGCCCACGAGGGAGGCCGGGTCGGTGGACGGCGGTGGCGATGCCGAGCCCGACAGGGTCGGGGAGGGGGCGGTGCCGGACGGCGATGCCGTCCCGGGCCCGCCCTGCGATCCGCAGCCGCCGAGGGCCAGCGTCGCGACGAGGGCGAGGCACGTCACGGTCGGGAGCGGACGCATCACATCCCCCTTCGCCTGGTGGCGCGCGTCACGTGAAGCGGCGGTCGTCGCCTCATGGTGCTCCGACGTGACGTGACCCACACCGGTTCCGAGTGATGTTCACCTCCTCGCAAAGGTCGCGGAACCGGATGGAGATGGACGACAGGGACGTTGATGAGGACAACGACCACGAAGGAGGTGATCGACATGACGGCAACGACGGACCACTCACCGGAGACGGTGGAGGACCTGTACGCGCTGTGGGACCGGCTCCGCGCGGAGGCGATCAGCGAGAGCGACCGCCACGAGATCGACGACATCTTCGCGCGGCAGCTGCCCTGAGGTGAATCAACGACGGCGCGGGTGATACCTCCCCTAGGGTCGGACCTCCGCGCAGGAGGTGACGATGACCGTCGAGGCCATCGGGCTCGGCAAGACCTACGGGAGCACCCGCGCCGTCGACTCGCTGTCCTTCGAGCTGCGCCCCGGAGTGGTCACGGGCTTCCTCGGCCCGAACGGTGCGGGCAAGTCCACGACGATGCGGCTCATGCTCGGTCTCGACCGCGGCGAGGGCTCGACGCTGTGGGACGGGAAGCCGCTCGTCGATCACGAGCACGTGACGCGCACCGTGGGCGCGCACCTCGACGCGAAGTTCTTCCATCCGTCGCGCTCGGCGCGCAACCACCTGCGGATGCTGGCGACGGAGGCCTCGGTGCCGACGGCGCGCGTCGACGAGGTGATCCGCCTCGTCGGTCTCGACGCCGTCGCAGGGAAGCGGCCGTCGGGCTTCTCGCTCGGTATGGGTCAGCGGCTCGGGCTCGCGGGGGCGATCCTCGCCTCGCCCCACGTGCTGCTGCTCGACGAGCCGGCCAACGGCCTCGACCCGCAGTCCATCCAGTGGCTGCGCGACTTCCTCCGGCACTACGCCGCGCAGGGCAACGTCGTGTTCGTCTCCAGCCATCTGCTCTCCGAGATGGCGCTGATGGCCGAGCACCTCGTCGTCATCGCCGCGGGACGGATGCTGGCCGACGAGCCGCTCGAGTCGTTCGTCGCGCGGAGCACCCGCAACGACGTCCTGGTCCGCTGCTCCGACCCCCTTCTGCTCGCCTCCACGCTGCTCGCCGCGGGCGTGGCGGCGGTGCCCGAGGGCGCAGACGGGCTCGCGGTCGCGACGTCGGACACCGACCTCGTCGGTGACGCCGCCTTCCGTGCGGGCGTGGCCGTCCGCGAGCTGACCCGAAGAACGGCGTCGCTCGAGGAGGCGTTCCTCGAGCTGACGAGCGACCAGCAGCAGTTCCGGACCGGGCAGACGTCGTGACCGCGGCGCTGCGCTACGAGTGGGTTCGGATCTCGACCGTGCGGTCGACGCGGGTCTGCCTGATCCTCACCCTGCTGCTGTCGGCGCTGCTGGGCTACGGCGCGGCGAACCCGCACCACGACTTCGACGACCAGGGCAACGAGCTGGCGCGTGTCTCGGTCGACTGGTTGGGTGCGTTCGGCATCCCGCTGTCGATCACCGTGGTGCTCGCTTCCGTCGTCGCGGCACAGTCGATCGGGCAGGAGTACCGCTTCGGAATCATCCGTCTCACGCTCACGGCGTTCCCGCGCCGCGCCCAGGTGATCGCAGCGAAGGTGGCGTTCGTCGTCCTCACCGGCGTCGTGTTCGCGCTCGTGTCGTTCGTCGGCAGCTGGTTCGGCCTCCTGGCGCGTGGCTTCCCGACCCCACCGGAGGGGGCGGTCGCACCCACACCCTCGTTCTTCCTGCGCGGCATCGCGTTCGCGGTGCTCTGGGCGCTCTCGGCGTTCGCCCTCGCAGGCATCACGCGGCAGACCGCGATCGGCATCGCGGTGCCCATCGTGTCGGGCGTCATCGTCGAGCAGATCCTCGCGGCCACCCTGTCGGAGAAGGCATCGTGGCTCACCGACCACCTCCCGTGGAGCAACGCCGGACGGTGGAGCGACGTCGAGCGGACCTCGTCGGGGATCGGAGCGCCGCCCGACCTCGTCCACTCGCCCCCCGTCGGCTTGGCCGCCCTCGTCGTCTTCGGCGCCTGGGTGATCGTCTTCCTCGTCGTCGAGACGGTGCTGTTCCTGCGGCGTGACGCCTGATCGTTAGGCTCCGCGCGTGAGCGCAGCCCGGGCCGACGAGATCGCGGTGGTCGCGGTCGGCGGGGTCGTCGGCGCGCTCGCCCGTGCGTCGATCTCCTCCGTGGTCCCGCACCACGACTCCGCGGCGTGGCCTTGGGCCACGTTCGTCACCAACCTGCTCGGCTGCCTGGTGCTCGGCATCGTGCTCGACTGGGTCGACAACCGTCACACGGCCTGGAAGACCGTGCACCCGCGCAGGTCGCGCCTGATGCGACCCTTCCTCGCGAGCGGCGTGCTCGGCGGGTTCACCACCTTCTCCACCTTCTCGGTCGAGACGTTCGGGATGCTGCGCGCGCACGCCGTCGGCCCCGGGGTCGGTTACGCCGTCAGCAGCGTCCTGCTCGGAGTCGCGATGGTGGTCGTCGGCCGCTGGTTCGGCTCCGTCGTGTTCGGGCCGTCGAGGCTCGACCTGCGGGAGGACGAGGACCTATGACCCCGCAGACCGTCCTGCTCGTCGCGCTGGGCGCGGCGTTCGGTGCCCCGCTGCGCTTCGTCGTCGAGCGTCGGCTCGTGTCGGCGTACCCCTGGGGGACCTGGATCGTGAACGTCGTGGGCTCTGCCGTGCTCGGCGCGCTGGCGGGCGCCGTCTCCGTGCTCGCGGACCCCGGTTCGGGTGCGGCTGCCGTGGCACTGGTCGGGACCGGCTTCTGCGGCGCGCTCACGACGTTCGGCGGCTTCGCCGCGCAGGTGCTCGACCTTGCAGCCGCGCCCGGTGGCGACGGCCTCGGGTCACGGTCCTGGCGCGCGATCGGTTACGGGTCGGTCTCGGTCGTCGCCTGCGTCGCGGTGGCTGCGCTCGCGTTCCTCGCGACGTCGGCGACGTCGGGCTGATCGGCGGGTCAGGAGCCCTACCCTGTGCGCGTGAGCAGACTCGGCAAGGTCCTCGGGATCATCGGCATCGTCCTCCTCCTCCTTGTCGTGGTGGTCGCGTCATACGGCGCCTGGACCGTGCGACGGTCGTTCCCGCAGACGAGCGGCGAGCTCACGGTGGCGGGGCTGAAGGCGCCGGTCGACGTCCTGCGGGACGAGCGCGGTGTGCCGCAGATCTACGCCGACACCCCCGACGACCTGTTCTTCGCGCAGGGCTACGTGCACGCGCAGGACCGCTTCTACGAGATGGACTTCCGCCGCCACATCACGAGCGGTCGGCTCTCCGAGATGTTCGGGACGTCGCAGGTCGACACGGACAAGTTCCTGCGAGTCTCGGGCTGGCGTCGAGTCGCCGAGAGGGAGCTGCCGATGCTGTCGGCGGAGACCCGGCGCAACCTCGACGCCTACACGCGCGGCGTGAACGCCTACCTCGCCGACCACTCCGGCGCCGCCGTGTCGCTGGAGTACGCCGTGCTCGCGCTCAGCAACAAGTCCTACACGATCGAGCCGTGGACGCCGGTCGACTCGATCGCGTGGCTCAAGGCGATGGCGTGGGACCTGCGCGGCAACATGCAGGAGGAGATCGAGCGCTCGATCGAGGCCTCGATCGTGGGCCAGAAGCGCACGGCGGAGCTGTTCCCGCCCTACCCCTACGCGCGGCACCGACCGATCGTCCAGGAAGGAGCTGTGGTCGCTGGCGCATGGGACCAGACGGCGAACGTCACGCAGGCGCAGTCCGCCTCGAAGGCCCCGTCCACGCCGGCGGGCGCCCTGCCCGCGCTGGCGCGCACGGGCACTGCGATGGCGACGCTGGACTCGGTCCTGGGACCGATCGGTGAGGGCATCGGCTCGAACTCGTGGGTCGTGAGCGGCGCCAAGACCGCGAGCGGCAAGCCGTTGCTCGCCAACGACCCGCACCTCGCGGCGATGATGCCGAGCATCTGGTACCAGATGGGCCTGCACTGCCGCACGGTGTCGGACGCCTGCCCGTACGACGTCGCCGGCTACACGTTCTCGGGGCTCCCGGGCGTGGTGATCGGCCACAACGCCACCATCGGTTGGGGCTTCACCAACCTCGGTCCCGACGTCACGGACCTCTACCTCGAGAAGGTCGTCGGCGACACCTATCTCAAGGGCACGACCGCGAAGCCCATCACGAAGCGCACCGAGGTCATCAAGGTCGCAGGCGGTCAGGACGTCTCCGTCACCGTCCGCGAGACCGAGGACGGCCCGATCGTGTCCGACGCCTCGGACGAGCTCACCACCGTGGGCAGGGACGCGCCGAACGGTCTGATCGCGCCGCCCCGAAGCGATGGCTACGCCGTGGCCCTGAAGTGGACGGCGCTCACACCGGCTCGCACGATGGATGCGCTGGCGGAGCTCGACACCGCCCGGAACTGGGACGACTTCCGCAAGGCCGCGTCCGACTTCACCGTGCCGGCGCAGAACCTGATCTTCGCCTCAGTCGACGGAACCATCGGCTACCAGACCCCTGGCCAGATCCCGATCCGCGAGGGCTACGACGGCAAGTACCCCGCCCAGGGGTGGGACCCGAAGCAGAGATGGACCGGGTTCATCCCCTTCGACGCGCTGCCCAACGTCAAGAACCCGGGCGACGGCTGGGTCGTGACGGCGAACAACGCCTCGGTCTACCAGGACTACCCGTACTTCATCACCGACGACTGGAGCTATGGCGCGCGCAGCCAGCGGATCACCGACCTGGTGAAGCTCGCGACCTCCGGCTCCAACAAGATGACGCCGGACCAGATGCGCACGATCCAGTTCGACACCTGGAACGAGAACGCGTCGTTCCTCGTGCCGAGGCTCAAGGGTGCGAACGTGTCGGGCGCCACCGCGGACGCCGTGAAGCTCCTCTCCACGTGGGACTTCCGGCAACCGTCGGACTCCGCGGCCGCGGCGTACTTCAACGTGTTCTGGAAGAACCTGCTCATCGACACGTTCGGCGACGAGATCCCCCAGGACTACTGGCCCGACGGCGGCGACCGCTGGTTCACCGTGGTGCGCACCCTGTGGGACGACCCGACCAACGCGTGGTGGGACGACGTCACCACCAAGGACCGGGTCGAGACCCGCGACGGCGCCGTGGTGCGGGCGCTCGACGAGGCGACCACGGAGCTCTCCGGGCTGCAGGGTTCGGACCCCGCGGGCTGGAGCTGGGGCCGGCTGCACACGCTCACCGTCACGAACCAGACGCTCGGCAAGTCCGGCATCGGGCCGATCGAGCGGATCTTCAACCGGGGTCCGATCACGACCTCGGGCGGCGGCTCGATCGTCAACGCGACCGGCTGGACCCCGGCCGACGGGTACACCGTCGACTGGCTGCCCTCGATGCGGATGGTGCTCGACTTCTCCGATCTCGACAAGAGCACCTGGGTGAACCTCACGGGTGCGAGCGGCCACGCCTACAACGCTCACTACGTCGACCAGCTCGACGCCTGGCAGACGGGCGAGACCTACCCGTTCCCGTTCACGGCCGCCGCGGTCGAGGCGGCGGCCAAGGACCGCCTGGTCCTCAGGCCGGCGTAGCGCCACCCCCACCGAGACCGATCGCGCGGGGGTGTAGGGGCCCGGGTCACCCCCATACGATCAGTCTCGACGGCGGCGGACGGGAGGTCGGGCGGTGGGTGCGGAGCACGGGCACGCGCATGACCACGGGCTCGCTGCCGTCGCCGTGACTCACCGGCGACCGCTCGCGTGGGTGCTCGCGATCTCGACCGGCATCCTGGTCGCGGAGATCGTCGGTGCGGTCCTCTCCGGCAGCCTCGCACTGCTGGCCGACGCCGGGCACATGCTCACCGACGTCATCGGCCTGTCGATGGCGCTGGTCGCGGCGACCCTGGCGCTGCGCCCCGCGACGCCCGAGCGCACCTGGGGCTACCGCCGCGCGGAGGTGCTGGCCGCGACCGCCCAGGCGTCGCTGCTGCTCGCCGTCGGGGTCTTCGTCGTCGTGGAAGGCGTACGCCGCCTGCTCGATCCGCCCGAGGTCGAGTCTGGCCTCATGGCGGTGTTCGCCGTCGTCGCGCTGCTCGGCAACGCCGTCTCGATGCTGCTGCTCAGCCGGATCCAGGGCGGCAACCTCAACACCCGCGCCGCGTTCCTCGAGGTCGCCAACGATGCGCTCGGAGCTCTCGCCGTCCTCGTGGCCGCCCTGCTCATCACCTGGTTCGGCTGGTTGCGGGCCGATGCCATCACCTCGATCGCCATCGGGCTCCTGATCCTGCCGCGCACGGTGCGGCTGCTGCGCGAGTCGGTCGACGTGCTGCTCGAGGCGACGCCGCGCGACGTCGACCTCCTCGAGGTGCGCGAGCACATCCTGGGCGTTCCCCATGTCGTGGCCGTCCATGACCTGCACGCGTCCCGGGTGTCGAGCGACCTGCCCGTGGTGAGCGCACACGTCGTCGTGGAGGACGGTTGCTTCCACGACGGCCATCTGCCGCCGCTGCTCGACGAGCTGCAGACCTGCCTCGCCGAGCACTTCGACGTCGCTCACTCGACCTTCCAGTTCGAGTCGGCGCAGCACGGTGCCCACGAGTCGGGGCGCCACGACTGATCGACGGCCTAGCCTGGCGGCATGACACATCCGGTCCGCACTGCCATCGAGGCCCGCGACATCGACGCCCTGGCCGCCCTGCTCGCCGAAGACGTCGTCTTCAACAGTCCGGTCGCGTTCCACCCGTTCGTCGGCAGGGCCACGGTGACCGAGGTCCTGCGCAACGTGATGGAGGTCTTCACCGACTTCGGCTACGTCGACGAGCTGGTCGGCGACGGCACCCACGCGCTGATCTTCTCCGCAGGTGTCGGTGGCCGCACCGTGCTCGGACTGGACCACCTGCGCTTCGACGCCGACGGGCTGGTCTCCGAGTTCACCGTCATGGTGCGGCCGCTCTCGGGCGTGATCGCGCTGGCGGAGGCGATGGGGCCGCGCGTGGCGCACCTGGCGAAGGGCTGAGGCGCCGCGGTGGTCTCGCGCGACGCCGTGGCTCAGCGGCTTCGCGCGGCCGGCTGCGTCTTCGCCGAGGACGAGGCCGACCTGCTCCTGGCGTCGGCCCGTGACGACGACGACCTCGAAGTGCTGGTCGCACAACGCGCGGCGGGCCGGCCGCTCGAGCACGTGCTCGGCTGGGCGGAGCTGTGCGGCGTCCGGGTCCAGGTCGACGACGGGGTCTTCGTGCCGCGACGGCGCAGCGAACTGCTGGTCGGGGAGGCGGTGCGACTCGCGAGTGCCAGGTCGACGACGCCCGTCGTCCTCGACCTGTGCTGCGGTTGCGGTGCCGTGGGCGTGGTCGTGGCCACCTTCGTCGAGGGGGTCGAGCTGCACGCGGTGGAGATCGACGCGGTGTCGGCAGCGTGCGCACGGCGCAACCTCGGCCGGCTCGGCGGTGTCGTGCACGAGGGGGACCTCTACGCCGCACTGCCGTCGTCGCTGCGTCGACGCGTCGACGTCCTGGTGGCCAACGCCCCCTACGTGCCGTCGGACGAGATCGCCTTCCTGCCACCAGAGGCGCGCGACTTCGAGCCGCGCGTCGCGCTCGACGGCGGTCCGGAGGGCGTCGACGTCCAGCGCCGCGTCGTCGAGGGCGCCGTCGAATGGCTGTCGCCCGGCGGCCAGGTGCTCGTCGAGACCAGTGAGCGGCAGGCGCCGCTCACGCTCGCGGCGTTCGATGCTGCCGGACTCGGCGCGCACGTCGTCACCGACGACGACCTCGCCGCGTGCGTCGTCGTCGGTTCAGCCGTCCCGGTCGTGCGTCTATGACAGCACGCAGTCGGCGGCGTCGGCCTAGAAGGAGGTGATCTTGACGATGCCGCTCGGTGTGACCGTGCACGTCACGTTCTCGGCCGTGACCAATACACCGTTCACGGCGCCGGACCCCCCGGACGACCGAGTCCGGCCCAGCCTGTTCCGCGTCTGACCCGACCCTCGTCCGGCTCGGTCACGGGCTCACACCATCTGGTACGCGCAGTCCAGCTCGACAACCTGCCCGGCAACGCCCGTGAACTGCGGCCGCCCGCCGCACGTCAGCGAGTACACCTGTGACCGTGCCCTGCGTCGAGGCGCAGCCGGCCAGGACGGCCAGGCACGCGGGCGTAAGCCGCGATTCGGACTGACCTGCCAGATCTCACTGCGCACCCCCCGTTCGCGAGAAGTGTGCACCGACCCGGTGCCTCGCGTCCGGCGGGCCGCCGCGCGTGCGCGAGTCTCGCGCCCGGCTGGAAGGGGCTCCTCGCCTGGCGACACCAGCACTACGAGCCGAACCTGCCCAGGGACCGGCTCATCGATGCGGCCCGGACGGTCAAGCACGAGGTGATCGGCGTCGATCACCTCCACGTGGGAATCCGGACGGTCGTCGTCGTGGCCCTGGCCGCGTGGGTCGGGTGGCTGCTCGTCCGTGGCGTGATCCGGCGCAAGGTTCCCTGGATCGGGATCGCGGTCGTCGCGGTGCCGCTGCTGGCGCTGTTCTGGACCGAGCGGCAGTGGGTGTCGGCCGAGCAGCGGTTCAGCGCGGTGTCGCACTCGATCGAGCCGGCGTCGCCCGGCGTGCACTGCCAGCGGCTCGGGGAGGCGTTCACGTACGCGGGCGCCGACCTCGGCCACGTGTTCTTCGAGGACGGCATCCCGGTCGGGCCTGCGGTCATCGGCTACGAGACCTGCCAGAACCTCGCGGCCTACTGGCGCTCGAGCAGCGCCGAGAAGAGTCACCCGTCGCTCGACCAGGTGATCGCCGTGCACGTGCTCTCGCACGAGTCGGAGCACCTCCGCGGGATCATCGACGAGAGCCTGGCCGACTGCAAGGCGATGCAGCGGGACTCGACGACCGCCCAGCAGCTCGGGGCGACGGCGGCCCAGGGCCAGCTGCTCGCCAGGATGTACTGGATGGAGGTCTACCCGGACCTGTCCGCCGACTACGTGACGCACGACTGCCGCGAGAACGGTCCGCTCGACCGCACCCCGGACGACGGCGTCTGGCCTTGAACGGAACCGCCGGTCAGCCCAGCGGGAGGTAGCGGGCCGGGGTGAGCACGGCATCGACCCGTCGGTCGTGCGCTCCCGTCGGCACCGACACCACGACGTCGTCGTCGTGCACGACCGCGACGAGCACCGGTCGCAGAGCCGGATCGACGTCGTCGAGCTCGGCGAACAGCCGGTCGTAGTAGCCGCCTGCCTTGCCGAGCCGGTCACCTGCGAGGTCGACCGCGAGCGCCGGCGTGAGCACGACGCGGCACCCGAGCGAGACGAGCCCGTGCATCCCCGAGGCGACGACAGGTCCTGTGGGCTCCGGGATCCCGGGCGACACGTGACCGAGCGCGACGGTCCCGGAGTCCCAGGCGAAGTCAAGACCGCCGTCGGAGCGGATCACGGGCAGGAGCACCCGGACGCCCACGAGCTCGAACAGGTCACGCATCCGACCGGTGCCCGGCTCCGTCCCGTACGACGCGTACGCGGCCACGCAGCCGCTGTCCGGGTCTGCGACGAGCTCCGCGACCTCCGGGATCACGCCCACCCGGACGGCCAGCTGGGCCTCGACGTCGGCGCACTCGTAGTCGGACCTGGCACGACGGCGCGCACGCACCTCTTCGCGGAGCGCTGCCTTGGCGTCCTCCGGCGGCAGCGTCACGCACTCATCATGTCGTGCAGCACGTAGGGTCGGCACGTGCGCAGCGTCGAGGAACACCTGCAGGCCGTGCTGGCCGGGGTGGTGCCGCTGTCGCCGCTCGACGTCACCCTCGTCGACGCTCGTGGCTGCGTGCTCGCCGAGGACGTCACCGCACCCTGGCCGCTGCCGCCGTTCGACAACGCGGCGACCGACGGTTACGCCGTGAAGGCGGCCGACCTCCTGGCGGCCAGCGACGGCAAGCCAGTCGTCATGCGCGTGATCGACGACGTCCCCGCGGGGTACCGGGCGAGCATGGAGCTGCGCGAGAGCACCGCGATCCGGATCATGACCGGGGCGCCGCTGCCCGAGGGCGCCGAGGCCGTCGTGCCGGTCGAGTGGACCGACGGTGGCATGCCGGAGGTGCGCTTCACCCGCAGCATCGCTCGCGGGGCCAACGTGCGGAGGCGCGGTGACGACGTGCCCCTCGGCGAGGTCGTGGCGACCGCGGGCACCGTCCTCGGCCCGCGCGAGATCGCGCTGCTGGCCGCGGTCGGTCGTGGTCGCGTGTCGGTGCACCCGCAACCGCGGGTCGTGATCATCAGCACCGGCAGCGAGCTGGTCGAGCCGGGCTCGCCTCTCGCGCCCGGGCTCGTCGCCGACTCCAACGGCGTGACGATCGCGGCCGCGGTGCAGGAGGCAGGTGCCATCGCCTACCGCGTCGGACCGCTCGCCGACGACGCCAGCACGCTGCTGGCGACCCTCGAGGACCAGCTCGTTCGCGCGGACCTGATCGTGACGACGGGCGGTGTCAGTGCGGGCGCCTACGACACCGTGAAGACCGTCCTCTCGCGCCTCGGCACGGTGGAGTTCACGACGGTCGCGATCCAGCCGGGGATGCCCCAGGGCCACGGCATGCTCGGTCCGGACGAGACGCCGATCTTCACCCTGCCCGGCAACCCGGTCTCGGCCTACGTGTCCTTCGAGGTGTTCGTGCGTCCCGTCATCCGTCGCATGCTCGGTCACTCCCGCATCTACCGTCCGGTCGTCCGCGCGGTGCTCGTCGACCCGATCCAGTCGCCCGCAGGGCGACGGCAGTTCGCACGCGGGATCCTCCAGGTCGAGGACGGCCGCTACGTCGTACGCCCGGCGGGGGGCCAGGGCTCGCACATGCTGGGCGCGCTGGCGAAGGCGAACGCCCTCGTCGTCATCCCCGAGGACGCCACCGAGGTGCCGTCCGGCACCGCCGTCGCCGTCCTCCGACTCGACGAGGTCTGAGGTCATGGGCGACAAGGGATTCACGCACCTCGACGAGTCGGGTGCCGCCCGCATGGTCGACGTCAGCGCCAAGGACGTCTCGGTGCGCACAGCCACGGCCACCGGTCGCGTGCTCGTCACCGCCGAGGTCGTCGCGCTGCTGCGCGACGGAGGCGTGCCCAAGGGCGATGCCGTCGCGGTTGCGCGCATCGCGGGCATCCAGGCGGCCAAGCGCACCCCGGACCTCGTGCCGCTGTGCCACCCCATCGCGATCCACGGCGTGAGCGTCGACGTCGAGGTGCGCGACGAGGCGGTGGCGATCACCGCGACCGTGCGCACCGCCGACCGCACGGGGGTGGAGATGGAGGCGCTTACCGCCGTCGCCGTCGCCGGACTCACGCTGATCGACATGGTGAAGGCGGTCGACCCGGGTGCGACGATCACCGACGTGCGGGTCGAGGAGAAGACCGGTGGCAGCACCGGCCTGTGGCGTCGCGACGGCGGTGCCTGATGCGCGCCCTCGTCGTCTCGGTCTCCACCCGCGCAGCGGCGGGCGTCTACGCCGACCGCACCGGCCCGCTCATCGTCGAGGCGCTCGCCGGCCTCGGCTTCGAGGTCGACGGCCCGCAGGTCGTGCCCGACGGGCCGGAGATCGAGAGCGTGCTGTCCTCCGCGGTCCACGACGACTTCGACGTCGTCGTGACTACGGGCGGCACGGGCCTGTCGCCGCACGACGTGACACCGGAGCACACCCGCGCGATCGTCCGCCGGGAGGTGCCCGGCATCGCGGAGGCCATCCGGATCGCAGGGCTCGACGCCGGCGTGCCGACAGCTGCTCTCTCACGCGGCATCGCGGGCATCGCGGGCAGCACGCTCATCGTGAACCTGCCCGGCTCGCCGGGCGGGGTCAAGGACGGCCTGGCGGTCCTCGCGCCGCTCCTGGTCCACGCGGTGGAGCAGATCCACGGCGGTGGTGACCACGGGGTGACGCCATGACCGGAGGCTGGCCCGCCATCCTCACGGAGGGGTCGGTCGGCCTGCGCCCGCTGCGCCAGCGCGACTCGCGCGAGTGGCGCTCGGTCCGGGCCCGCAACGCGGAATGGCTCCGCCCCTGGGAGGCGACGAGTCCCGAGCCTGTTCTGGACTCGCCCCCGACCTACTCCGCGATGGTGCGCCGGCTGCGCACCGAGGCGCGCGAGGGCCGCTCGATGCCGTTCGTCGTCACCTTCGGCGGCGACCTCGTGGGGCAGCTCACGGTGGGCGGGATCTCCTGGGGCTCGTTGCGGTCCGCGCACATCGGCTACTGGGTCGACCAGCGGGTGGCCGGGCGCGGCATCATGCCGACGGCGGTCGCGATGGCCACCGACCATTGCTTCGCCACGGGCCTGCACCGGATCGAGATCAACATCCGTCCGGAGAACGTGGCGTCGCGCCGGGTCGTGGAGAAGCTCGGGTTCCGGCCCGAGGGCCTGCGTCCCCGCTACCTGCACATCGACGGCGACTGGCGCGACCACCTGTCGTTCGCCCTCACGGTCGACGAGGTGCCCGGCGGCCTCGTCGCGCGCTGGAACGCGTCCCAGTCGTCCACCCGCTGAGCGCGGGTGCGTCCCCTACGACCGCGTCGTAGGCTAGGTGAATGCTCAACGACCTGCGGAACCACGCCGACGCCGACTTCTGGTTCGACCCGGTCTGTCCGTGGGCCTGGGTGACCTCCCGCTGGGTGCTGGAGGTGCAGCAGGTCCGCGACGTCGCCGTGCACTGGCACGTGATGTCCCTCGCCATCCTCAACGACGGCCAGGACATCCCCGAGGACTACCGCGAGTGGGTCGCGAAGGCCTACGGCCCCGTCCGCGTGCTCACCGCCGCGCGACTCGCGCACGGCGAGGACGTGCTCCTGCCCCTCTACACAGCCATGGGCGAGGAGCTCCACCTCGCCGGGAACAAGGACTACGCCGACGTGATCGCGAAGGCGCTCGCCGCGGCGGGCCTGCCGGCCGAGCTCGCAGCAGCGGCCGACTCCACGGACTACGACGAGGCGCTGCGCGAGAGCCACTTCGCGGGAATGGATCCGGTGGGGATGGACGTCGGCACGCCGGTGATCCACGTCCAGGGTGCGGACGGTGACCGCGTGGCCTTCTTCGGACCGGTCGTGACGCCCGCGCCGAAGGGCGAGGCCGCCGGCAGGTTGTGGGACGGCACGCTGCTCGTGGCCTCGACGCCGGGCTTCTACGAGATCAAGCGCACGCGCACCGAGGATCCCCGATTCGACTGAGCCGCAACGGTTCTCACCGGCAGTCGGTGACGCGCCGCGGCGCCGGGGCGAGCCCTCGTCGCGTCTGCGCGCTGTGAGTCGCGACACGCCAACGGCGCGTGATGCGCACGGTGCGGTGGGATGCGTCGCCAGCGCTCTAGCCTCGGAACGTGTCCAGTCCCTCCGGCCTCCTCTACGCCGCCATCATCGGCATGTGGGCCGTGGTTCTGGTGCCGATGTGGCTGCGCCGCCACGACGAGGCGCAGGAGTCGAAGTCGGCCGACCGCTTCGCCCGCGCGATGGGCACGTTGCGTCGTGGTGACGCCGGCGCCGCCGGAGGCACCAGTCATCGCGAGGTGCTCATGCCGCGCCGACCGAGCTCTGTGCGCGACACCCAGGTCGTCGTCACCGGCCCGCGCGGCACCCTGACCCCCGCGGCGTCCGCCGCTGGGCGGCGGCGCCGCGTCCTCGCCGTCCTCGGCCTGCTGCTGCTGCTCTGGGTCACCCTCGCGCTGCTGCACACCGTGCCGCGCTGGACCCTGGTCGTCCCCGGGCTCCTCGTGGGCGGCTTCCTGGTGGTCGGCCGCCGTCAGGCGTCGCTCGCCGCCGACCTCAAGCGTCGTCAGGCCCGCCGGGCCACCCTCGCGGAGGCCGCCCGCGCCGCCGACGCCCGATACGGCACCGGCGAGAGCCGCGCCCGCCGCGGCGGACGCGTCGTGGCGCCGGCCCCGGTCGCCGAGCCGCAGCCCGCGGCGCGCACCGTGGCCGCCGAGGCCTCGGTGCAGCGGCTCGCCTCCGGCGACTCCTGGCATGCCGTCCCGACCACCCTGCCGACCTACGTCACGGCGCCGCGCGCCACCAGGATCCCGCGCGTCATCGACCTCACCACGCCGGGCTCGTGGAGCGGTGCGGCGATGGTCGAGCAGGCGCGCGAGACGCTCGCGATCGAGCCGGTGGCCGACGGCGAGATGGTCGTCGGCACCTTCGAGATCGCGGTCCCGCGCGACCCGGCGGTCCGTGCGGGCGTCATGGTCGAGCCGTCGACGTACGCCGACCGCTTCGTCGAGGACGACGTCGAGGTCGCCGCGCTCGCCGCGGAGGGCGACATCGACGAGCTGCTGGCAGACCCGCGCACGGGCGTCCACGGCGCCACCTGGCGTCGCGCCGTCAACGGGTGAGCGCACCACCCCCCCCGCCGAGACTGATCGTGCGGGGGCGTACGGCTGTCCTTCGCTCCCAGACGATCAGTCTCGGTTTGGGGCCACCCGCGGCGCTTGCTACCCTGTGCGCACCGCAAGGGGCTGTAGCGCAGCTGGTAGCGCACCTCGTTCGCATCGAGGGGGTCAGGGGTTCGAGTCCCCTCAGCTCCACCATGGTCAAGGGCCGGGGGTCATCCCCCGGCCCTTCTGCGTCGTGTGTGCCGCAGGAGCCAGGTCAGGCGACGTCGACGGTGATGGTGTGCAGGCCGCTGGCGGCGCCGGGGAAGACCGGGCGCACGTCGGAGTCCTGAGGTGTGCCGTCGAGGTCGTGCATGCGCACCCGCAGCTCGTGCGTCCCAGACACGGCGGACCAGCGCCAGGACCACAGCCGCCAGGCGTCCGTGCCGATGGGTGCGGCGAGCGTGGCCTGCTGCCACGGGCCGCCGTCGACGGACACCTCGACCGATCCGACGCCGGTGTGCTGGTGCCAGGCGCGACCGCCGACGGCGACGGTCCCCGCGGCCACCCGCGTGTGCGGCCTCGGCACGTCGATGCGGGACGCCGCCTCGATGGTGCCGTCCTGTGCCCAGCCGCGCTGCAGCCAGAAGGGGACGTCGTCTGCGAGCGTCGTGAGCCTGATCTCCTTGAGCCACTTGGTCGCCGAAACGTAGCCGTAGAGGCCGGGCACGACGAGCCGGACGGGGAAGCCATGGCGCACCGGCAACGGCTCACCGTTCATCGCGTACGCCACCATCGCGTCGCGTCCGTCGTCGAGGACCGACCGCGGGAACCCGGTGGTGAAGCCGTCGACCGACACCCCCATGACGAGGTCGGCATCCGCGTGCACCCCGACCTTGGCCAGGACGTCGGTGAGCCGGACGCCCTGCCACCTCGCCGTGCCGACGAGGTCGCCGCCGACCTCGTTGCTCACGCAGGTCAGCGCGACGTGCCGCTCGATGCTCGGCAGCGCGATCAGCTGGTCGTAGGTGAGCGTGAGGGGAGCGTCGACGCGTCCGGTCACCGACAGCTGCCAGGTCGCGACGTCGACGGCGGGGGGCGAGAGGGACACGTCGATCTGGTAGAAGTCGGCGTTCGGCGTGATGGCCGGGGCGATCCCCGGGACGTCGGGCGTGATGCCTGCGGGCAGCGGCGGCGCAGGGCTGGTCGGGGCGGGGATGCGCAGGGCCGTGCGGACGGCGTCCACGGCCGCGGTCGAGCCGCGACGTGCGACCGCCACGACCCCGAGTCCCACCGCGCTCGCGGCGCCGACCACGGCCGCCATCCGCAGGACGGTACGACGCGGCACGTCCGGACCGGTCGCGGTCGTCGTCGGCTCCGGGTGCGGGGGAGCGAGACGGTTCCACACGAGCAGCGCGACGACGACGCCCACGGCGACGGCGAGAGCGAGGCCGAGCGCGTCGGCGGTCGACCCGTTCCACGCGACCACCCAGCCGAGGGTGCCGCCGCCGACCAGCAGCCACGGCACCGCCGTGGGCCGGGCCGCCCCGACGGATCCGATCAGCGCGCCCCCGAGCAGCACCGCGAGGGTGATACCGACGACGAGGAGGGGCTTGTCGAGCGTGCCGACGGCGCCGATGAGCGCCTCACGGGGTGCGTCGGGCATGGCGTCGATGACCCGCTGGGCGGCGTAGGTCACCGGGCTGGGGCGGCCGGGCAGCACCAGCCCGAACACCTCCGCCGCCACGAGGCCCGCGAGCGCCGCGAGGGACCCGACGAGCGCGCCACGTCGGCGGTCGACGCGCACGGCGTCCTCGGTCTCGCGCGGCTCGGCGGTCTGGGTCACGATGCTCCGTCGGTGGGTGGGTCCCAGGATCTCCCGGGAGGCGCGGTCGCGCGATCCCAGTGCATCGCATCGGGGGCCCTCGACCCAGGCGCGAGGTCTTACCGAACCCTCACGGCGTGCCCCGTTCGCGGTCGCCGGCGACACCCGCTCCGTAGGGTGGCCGCATGCCCCGCGTCCTCGTGGTCGACGACGACCTCACGGTCGCCGAGGTGGTGCTCGGCTACCTCCGCCGGGACGGGTTCGAGGCGGCGCACGCCGCTGACGGCCTCGAGGCGCTGCGCATCGCGGCCGCGGCGCCGCCGGACCTCGTCGTCCTCGACCTGATGCTGCCGGGCATCGACGGCCTCGAGGTGTGCCGCCGCCTGCGTGCGGAGCGCCCCGACCTCCCGGTCGTGATGCTGACGGCGCGCGGCGAGGAGGAGGACCGCATCGCCGGGCTCGAGGTCGGCGCGGACGACTACGTCGTGAAGCCGTTCAGCCCGCGTGAGCTCGCCCTCCGCGTGCGCTCCGTCCTCAGGCGGACCGAGGCCAGGGCGGCGGTCGGAGTCGCCGACGTCGTCGTCGACGGGGACCTCCGCGTCGACACCGTCGCCCGCTCGGTCACCCTCGGCGGCACCGAGGTGTCGCTCACCACGCGCGAGTTCGACCTGCTGGCCTACGTGATGTCGCACCCGGGCAAGGCGCTGCGGCGCGAGGAGCTGATGCGCGAGGTGTGGGGCTGGGACTTCGGCGACCAGTCGACCGTCACTGTCCACGTGCGCCGGGTCCGCGAGAAGGTCGAGACGGACCCGGCCCGCCCGACGCGCCTGGTGACGGTCTGGGGGGTCGGCTACCGCTGGGACCCGACACCGGACTCGAGCGGTGACACCCTGCGTCGGACGTACGCCGACGACGGGTCATGACGGTCGACTGGGGGCTGGCGCTCCAGGCGGCGGTGGCCGCCGCCGTCGTGGGGCTGCTCGGCGCCGCAGCGGTCACCGCCGTGGCCCGGCGCTCGCCGGCGCTCGCCGCTCTGCTCACCCCGGTGACGGTCGTGCTCGCCGTCGCCGCGGGGATCGTCGCGGCCGCCCGGTCGATGGTGCTCGAGGGCGGCAACCTCACGGTGGTGTGGACCGTGCTGCTGGCCACGGTGCCGGTGGCGCTGGTGGTCGGCGTGATGGTCGCCCGGCGCACGATGACGCTGCAGAACGACGCCGAGCGGGAGGCGATGGCCCGCGAGCGCGACGCCGAGGTCGAGGCGCGTCGTCGCGAGATGGTGGCGTGGGTCTCCCACGACCTTCGGACGCCGCTGGCGGGGATCCGCGCCATGGCCGAGGCTCTCGAGGACGACGTCGCGCCCGACCCGACGGCGTACCACCGCCGCATCCGCGAGGAGGTCGACCGTCTGGCCGCGATGGTCGACGACCTGCTGGCGCTCTCGCGCCTGCAGTCCGGGCAGTGGGACCTGCACCTCGAGCCGTTGCGGCTGCGCGACCTGGTGTCCGACGCGCTGGCCGGCGCGTCCGTCCTCGCGGAGCAGCGCGACGTGCGGCTCACGGGCGAGTGCGCCGACGACGTGACGGCCTACGCCGACGAGCCCGTCCTGGCCCGTGCGCTAACCAACCTCGTCGTCAACGCCGTGCGCTACACGCCACCCGGCGGCGCGGTGCACGTCGTGGCGGTCTCGGACGACCGGGCGACGACGCTGCGGGTGAGCGACACCTGCGGGGGCATCCCGGTCGACGATCTCCCGCGCGTGTTCGACGCCGGCTGGCGTGGCGAGGCGCCCCGGACGCCGGGCGCCGAGTCCGGCGCCGGGCTGGGGCTCGCGGTCGTGCGCGGCGTCGTCGACGCGCTGGGCGGCTCCGTCGACGTCACGAACAGGGGACCCGGCTGCGTTTTCGAGATCGTGCTGCCCGTCACGTCGCGCGACGACGGAGCGCAGAGCCTCCGTTGAGCCGGCGGTCCTAGGCTGCGGGGCGGGACCGTCCGCCCGGACCGGAGACGAGGGACGGGCTCCATGAGCGACTCTGCGACGACGACCGCGACCGGTGCGGCCGCCGCCAGCGGCGTGCTGGTCACCCTCGCGTCCGCGCAGTTCCTCATGACCCTCGACAGCTCGGTCATGAACGTCTCGATGGCGACGGTCGCCGAGGACCTCGGCACCACCATCACCGGCATCCAGACCGCGATCACCCTGTACACGCTCGTGATGGCGACCCTGATGATCACGGGCGGCAAGATCGGCTCGCTCATCGGTCGACGTCGCGCCTTCGCCATCGGCTGCGTCGTCTACGGCACCGGGTCGCTCGTCACGGGTCTCGCGCCGAACCTCGCGGTGCTGATCTTCGGCTGGTCGTTCCTCGAAGGCGTCGGCGCGGCGCTGATCCTGCCGGCGGTCGTCGCCCTGGTGGCCGGCAACTTCGAGCCGCCGGACCGGCCGCGTGCCTACGGCCTGCTGGCGTCAGCGGGTGCCATCGCCGTCGCGACCGGCCCGCTGATCGGGGGTGCGGCCACGACGTACGGTTCGTGGCGGTGGGTGTTCTTCGGCGAGGTCGTGGTGGTGGCGGGGATCCTCGCGCTGTCGCGGCGGATGGCCGACCGGCCCGTCGAGTCGACCGCACGGCTCGACCTCGTCGGGACGCTGCTGTCCGTGCTCGGCCTCGGGATGTTCGTCTACGGCGTGCTGCGCACCAGCGAGTGGGGCTGGGTCAAGCCGCGCCCCGAGCAGCCCGCGCTCGCGGGGGTCTCGCTCTCGTTCTGGCTGATCGGCGCCGGCCTGCTCGTCGTCTGGCTCTTCCTGCTCTGGGAGGGGCACGTGGTCCGTGCCGGACGCGAGCCACTGGTGCGCCCGGACATGTTCCGCATCCGCCAGCTCGACGGCGGCCTGATCATGTTCTTCTTCCAGTTCCTGCTGCAGGCGGGCGTCTTCTTCGTCGTGCCGCTCTACCTCTCCGTCGACCTCGCGCTGTCCGCCATGGCGACGGGCGTGCGCGTGATGCCGCTGTCGATCGCGTTGCTCGTCGCGGCTCTCGGCGTGCCGCGGCTCTGGCCGCGGCCGTCACCGCGACGCATCGTGCGCATCGGCATCCTGCTCATGCTCGCGGGCATCATCACCCTGCTCACCGGAATCACCCTGGAGTCCGGTCCGAGCGTCGTCACGGTCCCGCTGCTCCTCATCGGCCTCGTGATCGGGGCCCTCGCCTCCCAGCTCGGTGCCGTGACGGTGTCCGCGGTTCCGACGCACCAGAGCGGCGAGGTGGGCGGTCTGCAGAACACCGCGACCAACCTGGGCGCGTCTCTCGGCACGGCCCTCGCGGGTTCCATCCTGCTCTCGATCCTCGCGGCCTCGCTCATCGCGGGGATCCGGGACAACCCGCAGATCCCGGCCTCGGTGCAGTCGCAGGCGAGCGTCCAGCTCGCCGCCGGCGTGCCCTTCCTGTCCGACTCGCAGGCCCAGGCCGCGCTCGACAGGGCCGGGGGTGCCGGAGGACGTGACGGCTCAGGTGCTCGCGGCCAACCAGCAGGCACGCACCGACGGCCTGGACGCGGCGCTCGCGGTCCTCGCCTTCGTCGCGGTCCTGTCCTTGCTGTTCACCGGGCGCATCCCCGAGTCGCAGCCGAGCGGCGACGAGGTCGACGACCCCGCACTCGCCACGGCCTGACCCGGCAGCGATGCCGCTGCCGGGAGGGTGCTACGCCGGGAGGGGGGTCGTGGTGATCTCGGCGCCGAGCGCCGAACCGGCGAGCCACGCCGACCACGTCGTGTTCCAGTCCGATGCACCCGGGTCGCCCTTGGCCACGAGGTCGTCGATCGAGCGGCTCGTGTGCAGCACGTTGACGATGTCGCCGTACTGCGCGAGGTCGTAGTAGGTCTTCGCGTGGTCGAGCGTCAGGTGGATGCAGCCGTGCGACACGTCGGCGAGGCCGAGGTGGCTGTCCCACGGGGCGCCGTGGATGAACGTGCCCGACCAGGAGAGCCGGGTGTCCCACTGGACCTTGAGGTCGTAGTACTGCGGGTCGGCCTTGTCGCAGGTGATCTGCGCCTGGCAGGAGGTCATCTCCCGCAGCGCGTCCTTCTCCAGCACGATGTAGTTGCCGGTGCGGGTCTCGAACTGCGCCTTCCCGAGGCTGGTCACCCAGTTGAAGACGACCTTGCCGTTGACCTTGAAGACGAAGGTGTGGGTCGTGTCGTCGACGATCGTCTGGTGCGCGTCGCCGATCGTGAACAGCGAGACGGCGTCGCGCGTGCCGTAGCGGGTGTCGCTGACCTGGACCCCGTTGAGCTTGAAGGTGACCTGCACCTTCGTGTGGGCGGGCCACGCGGTCTTCGGACGGAAGTGGATCTCCGAGGCGTTGATCCAGTGCCAGGCTCCGACGACCGGACTCGTCGACTCGACCGTGAGGGCGTTCTCCACGGCGTCCTTGTTGGTCACCTTGTGGTCGAAGCGGATCACGACCGGGGCGTTGACCCCGACGGTCTGCCCCGATCCGGGCAGGATCCCGAAGTGGATCTTCGCGGCGTCGGGCATCTGCGCGACGCGCACGGCGCCGGCGAGGTTGGCGGTGGCGTCGCCGTCGGCGACGACTACGGCGATCCGGTAGACCGCGCCCGGGCTCGGGCGGTCGGTGCTGGTCCAGACCCCGGACGACGGGTCGACCGCTCCTGGGAGGGCCGCGGCGGTGGCCTTGTCCGTGACGGCGACGGACGTGAGCGCTCCCGTGGTCACGGCCACCTTGAGCGGGGAGTCCCAGGGGGCCGGGCTGGCCACGGACAGCTTGGGCGCGGCCTTCTGGGTGGCTGCGGGGGCGGCGTCGCCGCCTGCTCCACCGGCCCCCGAGCCGGCGTGCAGCTGGAGTCCCGCGCACCCCGAGAGCAGCGCTACGGACGCCGTTGCGGCGACGAGCGCGACGATCCTGGGGAAGGGCTGCCGCTTCACGGTCCTGGCTCTCGAGTGGTGTGAGGATCACCACGGTAGGTCACGGGGCGCCCACGGGCCACATCGGCATGGGTCGACCACTCCGACGCGGGGGACGACCCGTCGGTTCCCTCCGCGCGGGAGCGACCCTCGGTCACACCCAGGTCGGGAACCACATCCGGATCTGCCACGCGGTGTACGGGATCACCTCGGCCGACCACACGGGGTAGAAGAACCAGGACGCCGCGAGCGCCAGAAGGACCAGCGAGCCGACCACGGACGCCCCGATCGTCCGTCTGCGCGGTGAGGAGTCGGAGCGCCCGAGCATCGTGCCGAGGGTCAACGCGAGCACCATGCAGAGGAAGGGCACGAAGGCGACGGAGTAGAACGTGAAGATCGTGCGGCCCTGGAAGCCGAGCCAGGGCAGCCAGCCCGCCAGGACCGCGACGACGACGGCGCCGGAGCGCCAGTCGCGCCGGGAGAACCAGCGCCAGGACTGGTGCACGAGCGCGCCGGCCGCCGCCCACCAGATGATCGGGTTGCCGAGGGCGAGGACCTCGGTGGAGCACTTGGACGCCGTACACCCGTCGACCCCGAGGTCGCGCGACTCGTAGTAGAAGCTCGTCGGCCTGGTCTGCAGCAGCCAGCTCCAGGCGTTGCTCTGGTAGCTGTGCGGAGAGGTGAGGTGCGTGTGGAAGTTGAGCATCTCGGCGTGGTAGTGCAGCAGCGACCGCAGCTCGCCGGGCACCCAGCCCCACAGCGTCGACGCCGGGTTGGTGTCGGCCCAGTGGCGGTCGTAGCCGCCGTCGGTCACGAGCCAGCCGGTCCAGGACGCGACGTAGACGACGACGGCGGTGCCGGCCATCGCGAGCGCGGCGAGGATCCCCTCGAGGGCCGCACCGAGCCAGGCCTGCGACGACCGGACGCCGACGACTTTGCGCATGCCGACGTCCCAGACCTCCGTCATGAGCCCGAACGCGAGCAGGAACCAGACGCCGGACCACTTCGTCGC
>Ga0302321_100000966_pt1 | contig 24742 bp, 23 predicted proteins | sample Fen_T0_1_FD_202505 | JGI IMG/M metagenome (GOLD analysis project Ga0302321, IMG submission 202505) | Peat permafrost microbial communities from Stordalen Mire near Abisko, Sweden - Fen_T0_1 | ecosystem: Environmental > Terrestrial > Soil > Wetlands > Permafrost | place: Sweden: Abisko...
CGGGCAGCCACACCGCCTGCAAGTGCTCGCGCGGACTCAGCGTGACCGGCATGCGCTCCGGCACCAGCAGGCCGAATACGTGCTCGGTATTGTGCGTAACGCCCGGCGCGTAGCGGTGCCGCCAGATCGGGTAGATCTCGTAGACGTTCTGCTTTTGCCAATCCCGCAACGAAAATTGGGAAGCGTCGATACCGGTCTCCTCGTGAACTTCTCGGGCAGCAGTGGCCGCGAGCGCCTCGCCTGCATCCTGGCTGCCGGTGACAGATTGCCAGTAACCGGGGTGATCCGTCCGTTCGATCAGCAACACTTCGGCGGCCGGCGTATGGATCACCACCAGCGTCGAAACCGGAATCTTGAACGGCTTGGTAACGGGATCGTTCATGCGCCCATTGTATGGTTTCGACGCAGTCGATCACAAAAATCACCATTTTCGTGAGCAAAAGTCATGCATGCACGCCGGGTTGCGCTGCTATGATTCGCCTTTGCCAATCCGGTTGTTGCACGTGTCATCTTCTACGCCGCATCACCTCTCCCGCGCCGATTACCTGCGCGGCGCCTCCTGGGGCCTCGCGGCCATCACCATCTGGGTAGGCTGGATTCTCTACACCCGTGTGGCGGTTACCAAATCGATGCACCCGGTCGACCTGATCGCGCTGCGCTACGGTTGTGCGGGCCTGTTGATGCTGCCGATTGTGCTTCGCAAGGGTTTCGCAGTGCGGCGGGTCGGCACGGCACGCTGGCTGTGGATGGTGGCAGGCGCGGGTGTTCCCTATGTCATGCTATCTTCCAGCGGCCTGCAGTTCGCGCCCGCCGCCCAGGCCGGCGCCCTGATTCCCGGCACCATGCCGCTGTGGGCGGCGCTGCTCGCCATCGTGTTCCTGAAGGAACATATTTCCGGCTGGCGGCGTGCGGGCCTTGCACTGATACCGGTCGGCATCGTCACTATTCTCGGCACGGGCCTGTTCCATTTTGAAAGCGGTTACTGGCAAGGCCACCTGCTGTTCATCGGTTCTGCCATGTGCTGGGCGATCTTCACCGTCGCCATGCGCGGTTCCGGTCTCGACAGCATTCACGCGGCCGCCATCGTTTCGGTGGTGTCGATGCTGGTCTACCTGCCGATTTACCTCTTGTTCCTGCCGCACGGCCTGTCGGCTGCACCTTGGCCGGCGATCGTCGGCCAGACGGTATTCCAGGGCGTCTTCGTATCGATCCTGTCGCTGATCGCCTATGCGCGCGCGGTCAATATCCTCGGCGCTTCACTGGCCGCGAGCTTCGCGTCGCTGGTACCGGCGGCTTCGATGCTGCTGGCGATTCCGCTGCTGGGAGAGATTCCCGGCCACAGCGACCTGATCGGCATCGCCGTCATCACTTCAGGCGTGTTTCTCGCCTCGGGCGCTTACGCGGCGTTTGTGCCGGACCGGAATTTGGCGCGCTCGGCCACGTAGTAGGTCACGTCCTTGTCGTAGTAGCGGCTCACGCCGCGATCGATGAGGCCGATTTTTTCCAGCACGTGGCGCGACGCGCGATTCTGCGGATAGGTAACGGCGACAATGCGATCCAGCCCCAAGATTTCGAATCCGTAGCGCAACAGCGCCGCAGCACCCTCGGTGGCATAGCCCTTGCCCCACGACTCCCTCGGCAGGCGATAGCCGATTTCGACTTCCACCGTTCTTGGAATGTAGGTGAGGATGAAAATGCCGATGAACTTGCGCGCGCGCCGCGTTTCGCCGACCCAGATGCCGAGGCCGGGGTAAACATCGTACATGCGCAGCATGCGCCGCACGCCCGCCATGCTTATCTCTTTGGAGCGCGGCTTGCCGTCGCCGACGTAGCGCATCACTTGCGGATCGCTATTCATGCGCGCGATGTCTTTGCCGTCGGCGAGGGTCACGCGGCGCAGGATTATGCGCCCGGTTTCCAGCAGGATCGACATCTATTTTTCGACTCGCATTTTTGCGATGATATCTCCGTCCCCGGAAAACCAAGCGTGCGGCATGTCCTTGGTTCGATGATTTGCGTACGGAACGCCATTGGCATCGATGGCAATCAGGCCAACGTCCGCGTCAAAATCGCGCCCAAGCTGGTCCAGTACGGCTTCCACTGCCCGCGCAATCGACATGCCTTTTTCCACGTTGTCGGAAATCTGCCGGCACGCCAATGCGCGAATCACGTATTCGCCGGTTCCGGTGGCGGAAGAGGCGGCAAATCGATTGGCGTAGGTGCCGCAGCCCGGCAACGGCGTATCGCCGACGCGCCCAACCATTTTCATGGTGACACCACCCGTAGACGTAGCCGCGCACAGCACACCGTGTTTGTCCACCGCCACCACGCCGATGGTGCCACCGGCGTACTCGGGATGGCTTTGCAGGAACGCGCGGATTTTCATCGCGCCCTTGCCGTCCTTGCCGACACCGATTTCCAGCCGTGCTTTCTTGTCGGCCCAGTCGGCCTTGCGCGCCGGCACGATAGGATCGTAGTCGGCGTGGCCCATCACGCGCGCAAAGCGTTGCGCACCTTCGCCCGTCAGCATGACGTGATCGGTTTGCTCCATCACCTGCCGCGCCACCACGATGGGATTCTTGACGCGCTGAAGGGCAGACACGGCCCCCATCTGCGACGCCTTTGATACCACGACACAGGCGTCCGCTTCGACGAATCCGTCGAAATTGAGCACGGCGCCGGTACCGGCATTGAAAATAGGATTGTCTTCCAGCACCACCGCCGCCGCACAGGCCGCGTCGAGCGCGGAACCACCGGCTTCAAGAATTTTACGGCCGGCCTGCACCGCCGCAGTCGTGCCGCCGATGGCATCGCTATCCGAACCGGGACGCCAGGCCCCCGCCCCGCCGTGAACAATCAATGCAATCGTCATGTCGCGCTTTCAGGAATCGAAGCGCGAATTATAAGACCCCGCCGCAAGAACTCAGGACTTGCCCATCCTGGCCCGCAACAACTTGCGCCGTTCCAGGCTCTCCGGCGACCAATACCGGGTGGCGTCGTAATACTCTTCCACGGTGGGTGTGCCGGCCGGCAACACCACCCACGGCTGCTTCGAAGCGGTGAAGATGTGAATGTCGGGCGGCAATCGGTCGGGGTCGTCGAGGGTGCCGACGCGCACGAAACGCACCCACTCGCCGTTGCCGCCGTAATTGCTCCACAGGGCGATGCGGCAGATCGGACAGCGTGAAATCTTCTGGCCGATACCGCTTTCGGAAGGCGTGTCCACCACCTCGGGTTCGCGGGTCAGCAATTCGACGCGCTCGGCTTCGATCATCGCATTGAGCGCGAACGACGCGCCCGATTCGCGCTGGCACCAGCGGCAATGGCAACAATGCACGAACAAGGGCCTGCTGGTCATGCGGTAGCGGACCGCGCGGCAATCGCAGCCGCCTTCGAGCGGCGTGAAGTTTTCGTCGGACATGCTGGCAACCCCGCAATTCGAGGCGGTCAGTCTATCAAAACCGTGCCGCGCGGCAAGCTACTGGTAGTTCTCCGGGCACAGTGAGCGCTCGACCAGCTCTATCAGGATGTGAATAGCCTTGATATGCAACTCCTGCACGCGGTCGGCGTACTGCCCACCCGGCGTGCAAATATCGGCGTCGGCCATCGCGCCCACCGGCGAACCTGCGCGGCCGGTCAGAGTCACGATCTTCATGCCCTTCGCCTTTGCCGCTTCGCAGGCGCGCAGGATGTTCTTGCTGGTGCCGCTGGTGGAAATCGCCACCAGCACGTCTCCGCTACGACCCATCGCTTCCACGTAACGCGAGAATACCTGCTCGTAACCGAAGTCGTTGGCGACACAAGAGAGATGCGAAGGATCGCTGATCGAAGTCGCCCCCAGCGCGCGCCGGTTCTGGCGCCAGCGACCCGACAACTCCTCGGCAAAGTGCATGGCATCGCACATCGATCCGCCGTTGCCGCAACTGTATATGCGGTTCTCGCTTTGCAACGCCGCCGCCATCAGCCCGGCAGCGCGCTCGATGGAGCCAAGCGCCGCGTCGTTGGCGCGCAGCCGCGCCAGCGCGTCTGCCGCTTCGGAAAGTGCCGCGTCGATATGTTTGCGCATGGAGTTCCTTTTCCGGTCAGGCCTGCGGGGTCACCGGGTTTACATTACGCAGTTTAATGTGCAACTCGCGCAACTGCTTTTCCGTCACCGGGGAAGGTGTTTCCACCAGCAGGTCCTGGCCGCGCTGGGTCTTCGGAAAGGCGATCACATCGCGGATCGAATCCCACTTGGCGCACATCAGCGTGACGATGCGGTCGAGGCCGAAGGCGATGCCGCCCATCGGCGGCGCGCCGTATTTCAGCGCCTCCAGCAGGAAGCCGAACTTGGCCTGCTGGTCTTCCTCGGAAATGCCGAGCACCGCGAACTGCTTGGCCTGCAGTTCCGGGCGATGGATACGCACCGAGCCGCCGCCCAGTTCCCAGCCGTTCATGGCGAGGTCGTAGGCCCTGGCGATCACTTGCGATGGATCGGTTTCCATCAGCGCGATGTGTTCGTCCTTGGGCGCCGTGAAAGGATGGTGCGCCGACACCCAGCGCTTGTTGTCCTCGTCGTATTCGTAGGCCGGGAAGTCGACCACCCACAGCGGCCGGAAGCCCTTTTCGGTAAAGCCCTTCTCGTGGCCGATCTTGCTGCGCAGCGCGCCCAGCGAATCGTTGACCACCTTGGCCTTGTCGGCGCAGAAAAAAATCACGTCGCCGTTATTGGCGTTGCAGCGCTTGAGAATCTCCGTCAATGCCTCAGGCTTGAGGAACTTGACGATCGGCGATTGCAGCCCCTCTTCATTGGGCTTGGTGACGTCGTTGACCTTGATGTACGCAAGACCTTTGGCGCCGTAGATGGCGACAAAGGCGGTCATGTCGTCGATCTCCTTGCGCGAGAATAGTTCGTTGCCTTTCGGTACGCACAATGCGGCAACGCGGCCGTTGGCGGCGTCGGCCGCCGCGCGGAATACCTTGAAGTCCACCGTCTTCATGAGGTCGGTGAGCTCGGTCAGCTCCAGCTTCACGCGCAAGTCAGGCTTGTCGGAACCGAAGCGGCGCATCGCCTCGGCGTAGCTCATGCGCGGGAAATCGGGCAGGTCGATACCGAGGCCGGCCTTCCAGATCGACTTGATGAGGCCTTCCATGATGTCCTGGATTTCGCGCTCGTTCAAAAACGAGGTCTCGATATCGATCTGGGTGAATTCCGGCTGGCGGTCGGAGCGGTTGTCCTCGTCGCGGAAACAGCGCACCAATTGGTAGTAACGGTCGAAGCCGGCCACCATCAACAGTTGCTTGAACAACTGCGGGCTTTGCGGCAAGGCGTAGAACGCACCGTCGTGGATGCGCGATGGCACCAGGAATTCGCGCGCACCCTCCGGCGTGGATTTGTAGAGATAGGGCGTCTCTACGTCGATGAATCCCCGATCATCGAGATAGCGCCGCGCCGCCGATGCCACGCGATGGCGCAGCCGCAGGTTGTTCTGCATCGTCTCGCGGCGCAGATCCAGGTAGCGGTACTTGAGACGGATTTCCTCACTGATATTTTCGTCGTCGATCATGAACGGCGGCGTCAGCGAAGCGTTCAGCACCTTGATGTCCTTCGCCAGCACCTCGATGGCGCCCGACTTCAGGTTGGTATTGACGGTGCCCTCCGGGCGTGGGCGCACGCGGCCGGTGACTCTCAGCACGTACTCGTTGCGCGCCTGGTCGGCGGTCTTGAAGGTCTCCGGCGTATCCGGGTCGATCACGACTTGCAGCAGTCCCTCGCGGTCGCGAAGGTCGATAAAAATCACGCCGCCATGGTCACGCCGGCGATGCGCCCAGCCGTACACGGTGACTTCCTTGCCCAGGTAGGTTGCATCGATCAAGCCGCAGTAGTTGGTTCTCATTTTCAAACTTCCAAGAGCTGTCATCCTGAGCAGAGCGAAGGATCTCATCCTTCGGCTGGATGGGAATCTTCCGGGTTTTGCAAAATGCGGCTCAGAATGACGTGATTAATATTGGGCCGCGTAAGCGGCCAGCGAAGAATCGCGAATCTTCGAAACGCCGTTGCAGCCCGGCCGGGCTGCAACGGCTAGCGATTGGGGTCGGTGCCGGATTTTTTCATCTCGGCGCCGTTCTGGTGATGGGGATGCGCGGGTTCCGCAACCCCCATGGAAATAATGTATTTGAGTGCCTCATCGACCGACATTTCCAATTCGATCACTTCCGCCTTCGGCACGATCAGGAAAAATCCCGCCGTGATATTCGGCGTGGTCGGCACGAACACCGAAACCTTGTCGCGGCCGAGGAAATCGGCGACCTCGTGCTGCGGCTCGCCCGTCATCAACGCGACCGTCCAGGCGCCCGGGTGCGGATAGTGCACCAACACCGCTTTGCGAAAAGCCTTGCCCTCCGGCGAAAACAGCGTGTCGGAAATCTGTTTCACGCCACCGTAGATCGAGCGCACGATCGGGATGCGCTGCAGAATGGCGTCCCACACAGACAGGAGTTTCTTGCCGAAGAAATTGGCGGCGATCACCCCCGTCAACAGCACGATCGCAACGGTCAGGAACACGCCCATGCCGGGAATGTGGCGACCGAGCAGGGCGTCGGTACGGAGGTTCTCCGGTAGCAGCCGCAGCGACTGGTCCATCAGATCGACCAGCAGGCTCAGCACCCAGCCGGTGATGACCAGCGGGATCCAGACCAATAATCCGGCGATCAGATACTTTCTCATGGGGAGCGTCCTGGCGGCGTTCGATCAGCCGCCGGAGGCCGGCGTAACCGGTGTCGCCTTGGCCTCAACCTTCGATTCGGTCTTGGCTTCCGCCTTGGCATCGGTCTTGGTTTCACTCTTGGCTTCGCTGCCGGCGCCTTCCTTGGCGGTGGCCGTTTCCACGGCCGGCTTGGCGGTGCCGCCACCCTTGAAATCGGTGGCGTACCAGCCGCTGCCCTTCAAGGCGAAGCCGGGCGCCGTCAATTGCTTGGCGTAGGTCGATTTTCCGCACGCCGGACAAACGGTCAGCGCGGCATCCGACATCTTTTGCAAGACGTCGTCGGCGTGGCCGCAAGCGGAACATTTATAGGGATAGATCGGCATGGCTCAATGTACTGTAGAAGACCGGTTTTCCGGCAAACGTCATTTTAACAGAATGGGTTAGCGCTATTGTGCAGCGCGGCAATTGCACACTTTGCCCGTCCCGCACTCGGGGCTGGCATGATGGCGGCTGGTAAATCCACGGCGGTTGGCAATGATTCGCATCGGCATCGACCTGGGCGGCACCAAAATCGAACTGCTGGCACTGGACGCGCAAGGCGCCGAACTCCTGCGTAAACGCATCGCCACACCGCACGGCAATTACGAGGAAACGGTGGAAGCGATCGTTTCGCTGGTGAGCGGGGCCGAAGCGAAACTGGGCAAGACCGGCACCGTCGGCATCGCCACGCCAGGGGCCGTGTCGCGCAAGACCGGCCTGATCAAGAACGCCAATTCGACGCGCCTCAACGGCAGGCCGCTGGTGCAGGACCTGCAAGCGAGGCTCCATCGCGAAATCCGCATCGAAAACGATGCCAATTGCTTTGCGCTTTCGGAAGCCACCGACGGCGCCGCGGCCGGTTGCCGCAACGTGTTCGGCGTCATCCTTGGCACGGGGGTCGGCGGAGGATTGGCGATCTACGGTCGCGTGGTGACCGGCGCCAATGCCATCGCCGGCGAATGGGGTCACAACCCGTTGCCGTCGCCGCGCGACGAGGAACGGCCAGGCCTTGTCTGCTATTGCGGCAAGCGGGGCTGCATCGAGACCTGGCTATCCGGCCCCGGCATGGCGCGGCATTTCCGCGCGCAAACCGGCCGCGACGCGAGCGCTGCGGAAATTGCCTCCCTGGCCGCGCAAGACCCGGCCTGCGAACTCGCCATGCAAGCGTACGAAGACCGTCTCGCGCGCGCACTGTCCTCGGTCATCAACCTTCTCGATCCCGATGCGATCGTGTTGGGCGGCGGGCTCTCGAACATCGCGCGCCTCTATGCGAACGTGCCGAAGATCTGGGACCGCTACATTTTTTCCGATCAGGTCGAGACGCGATTGCTTGCCCCCAAATACGGCGATGCCAGCGGTGTGCGCGGCGCGGCCTGGCTCTGGAATGATGCGCGTCAGTGACCCCATGATTCACTTGGCGTATGGTGGCAGCCAACCTTAGCACCGGAGTCACCATGTCGATCCCCGTATCCATGCGCCAAATTGTCATCAACGCCCCCGGTCCCGCCGAAGGCATGCAAGTGGTCAGCGCGCCGCTGCCGCAGCCTGGCGACGGCGATGTGCTGATCCGCGTCGAATACGCGGGCGTCAATCGCCCCGACGTGGCGCAGCGTTCCGGCAACTATGCTCCGCCGCCGGGCGCATCGCCGATCATGGGACTCGAAGTCTCGGGAGAAATCGTCGCCATTGGCAACGCCGTCACAACATGGAAAGTCGGCGACAAGGTATGCGCGCTCACCCCGGGGGGCAGCTACGCGGAATACTGTGTGGCGCCCGCCGCGCACTGCCTGCCGGTGCCCGCCGGACTCAGCATGCTGGAAGCGGCCGGCGTGCCGGAGAATTTCTTCACCGTCTGGGTCAACGTGTTCGAGACCTGCAAATTGAAAGCCGGCGAGAAATTCCTGGTGCACGGCGGCTCCAGCGGCATCGGCCTCACCGCCATCCAGCTCGCCAAGGCGTTCGGCGCGGAAGTCTTTACCACGGTCGGCAACGAAGAGAAGGCAACGTTCTGCAAAAGCGTCGGCGCCGACCACGCCTTCAATTACAAGACGCAGGACTGGATGGCCGAGATCGCCGCCATCACGCAAAAGAAAGGCGTCAACGTCATCCTCGACATGGTCGGCGGCAGCTACATCGAAAAGAACCTGCGTTCCCTGGCCCTCGAAGGTCGCTACTGCTTCATCGCCTTCCTCGAAGGCGGCCAGGCCACCATCGATTTCCGTCCGTTGATGATGAAACGCCAAACCATCACCGGCTCGACGTTGCGCGCAAGGCCCGACTCGCAAAAGGCCGCCATCGCCGTCGCATTGAAGGAGAAAGTGTGGCCCTTGCTCGAAGCCAAGAAAGTACGCCCTGTCATCAACAAGGTGTTCCCGCTGGACCAGGTGGTCGACGCACACAAGCTGATGGAATCGAGCGCGCACATCGGCAAGATTATGCTGAAGGTGGCTTAGGAAATTTGTTTGGTCTGGTTTTTGAGAAACTTGGGCCCCGGCCTTCGCCGGGGCGACAGCGGCGAAACATCGGCGGGGGCCCCATGAAAGCCGCCGAGTAACGCAGGAACGACAGGGGCCGTCCGCGAGGACTGTTTGAGCGGCGAGCACGGGCCGCAACCCCTTGCGCAAATGCAACCACGCTGCCGCGAGTTCCGCAGCGGCCTGTCGTTCCGAGTAACGCAGGGAACCGCCCGCAGGGCGGCGGCGAACCTGGGGTCGCCTTCTTTTGGTTACTTTTCTTGGCGAAGCAAGAAAAGTGACTTGCCGCCGGGCAACCCCCGGCTTAGCTGAATATAAATAGCGGCAGACCTTTGAGAAAACTTGGATCCCGGCCTCCGCCGGGATGACAGTAGTGGATTACGCTTTGCGCAAGAATCGCCAACCTACTTTAGCTCAAGGGCGGCCTAACCTATTTCAGCAAGCCGCCGCTCCAACCGCCCCACCAACCGCTCAATATCCACGATATCAGCAGGAGACAACTTCGCCCCCGGCTTCCGAATCGCAGCAGAAGCAATCGCCCCACGTTTCCACAAAAGATACTTCCGCACCGCCAACCCCAACGCCGACTGCTGCTCATAACGCGCCAACGGCAGGTACGCATCGAAAATATCAGCCGCTCGTTCCAACTCACCGGCAAAGTGCGACTTACAAACCTCCACCATCATCTCCGGATACGCAAACCCCGTCATGGCCCCATCCACCCCCCGCGCCAACTCCTCGGGCAAAAATACCCCCCCACCATTGCCCGCCAAAATCGAAATACGCCGCAATCCCTGTTCCGAACTCGCCTTGCGAATCCCCGCCACCTTGGCAAGCCCCGGCCCCGGCCAATCCTCGTGCTTCAGCATCACGCAACCGGGGATCGATTTCACGATGCGCAGAATTACCGAAGCGGGCAATTGCACCCCGGTGGCAAGCGGATGGTCCTGCACGCAAAAAGGCGTTGCCGCGCCGACGCTGTTGCCAAGTACGTCGGCGGCCATTTCGAAGTACTGATAGGCCTGTTCGTCGGTCTTGACGGTGGCAGCCGGGGCGATCATCACGCCGGCCGCACCCATGTCCATGGATTGTTTGGCAAGTTCTCCCATGGCAGCAAATCCCGGCGAACTCACGCCGACAATGACCGGCACGCGGCCGTCCACTTCGTCCAGGACGCATTCCACATAGCGCCGCGATTCCTCGGCGGACAGCTTGGGCGCTTCGCCCATCACGCCCAGCACGGTGAAGCCGTCGACACCGCGCTGCAGGCAGAACTCGATCATGCGGCCGGTACTGGCAAGGTCCAGCGCGCCGTCCTCCGTGAATGGGGTGACGGTGATGAGGTAGACGCCCTTGACGCTTTCGTCGATCAGTTTCATGTGCGCACCCTCAATGGAAAAACAGGTAGGCCACGAACACCGCCGCGATCACCCCGGCGAATTCCGCGATCAGGCCGTAAACGATCGCGTAACGCGTCTTGCTGATGCCGACCGACCCGAAGTACAGAGCCAAGATATAAAATGTGGTATCGGCCGACCCCTGGAAAACGCAGGAGAGCCGCCCGACGAACGAATCGACGCCGTTGGATTTCATGGCGTCGATCATCATCGCGCGCGCACCGCTGCCGCTGATCGGTTTCATCAACGCGGTCGGCAGCGCGCCGACGAAATCGGTATTGAGGCCCATCTGCGTGAACACCCAGGCAAAGCCGCTGACGATGAAACCGAGTATGCCGGAGTTGCGCAGCACGCTGATCGCGACCAGCATGCCGACGAGATACGGAATGATGATGAGCGAAGTCTGGATGCCGCCCTTGGCACCGTCGATGAAGGCCTCGTACACGTTCACCTTCTTGCGCAGCCCGCCGATCAGGAAGGCGGCGATGATTGAGAGCAGTACGAGATTGCTCACCACTTTCGATACCAGCGTGATTTCCGGCTTGCTGAGGCACTGGCTCATGTACCAGACGATAGCGGCGATCAGCGCGGTGATGCCGACCAGCCAGCCCAGCAAAATGCGATCGAATAGATTGATGCGCTGGCGAATTGCCACCGCAACCAGCCCCGTCACCGTGGCGACGTAGGTGGCGATCAGGCAGGGAATGAAAATATCCGAAGGATCCGCCGCACCCAGCACCGCGCGCTGCGCCATCACCGACAGCGGAATCAGCGTGAGCCCCGAGGCGTGCAGCACCAGGAACATGATCTGCGCGTCGCTCGCCTCGTCTTTGCTGGTATTGAGCGACTGAAGGCTGCCCATCGCCTTCAGTCCGAAGGGCGTTGCGGCATTGTCGAGGCCGAGAAAATTGGCCGAGAAATTCATCACCATATGGCCGGTGGCGGGATGATCCTTCGGCACCTGCGGAAAAATGCGCGAGAAGAACGGGGCGATGATCTTGGCCAGCCAGTCTATGGCGCCGGCCTTTTCGCCGATCGACAACATGCCCAGCCACAGTGTCATGACCCCGGCCAGCGGTAGCGCGATTTCCATCACGGCGACACGTGCCGATTCGAAGGTGCCGTCGACGATGCGCTTGAAGACTTCGTTGTCGCCTAAGAACAGCCACTGCACCAGCGCGACGGCAAAGCCGACGAGAAAAAAGCCGGCCCAGATCCAGGTCAGCGTCATCGCGGCAGCGCCCGCGCTAGCGTACCGTGATCCATAGCGGCGCGAATTTGTTGTCGGATCGGTGCACCAGGCTGATGTTGGCGCGCGTCACCCAGGGAATCACCTGCCGGTGCAAGGGGATGACCAGCACTTCCTTTTCTACAATTTCCACCGCCTTGATGAGTTGTTGCTGGCGCTTGACGGGGTCCATTTCCACATCGGCCTGGTCGATCAGCGCGTCGAGTTCGGCATTCTTGAAATTGCCGTAATTGGTTTCGCCGGCGCCCTTGAAATCCTGGCTGTGATAGAGCGGGCGCAGCGTGAACATGGCGTCGCGATTGTTGTCACCCCAGCCCTGCATGCACGCCGAAAATTCGTGCTTGGGCGTGCGCGCAAAATACAGCGCCTTGGGGATCGCCTCCACCTTGACGGTGAGGCCGATGCGCGCCCACATCGCCGCCAGCGCCACGCAGATTTTTTCATCGTTGACGTAGCGGTCGTTGGGACAGTGCAGGGTGAAACCGAAGCCGCCCGGATAGCCCGCCTCGCCAAGCAGTTTCTTGGCGCCGGCGATGTCGTACGGCGGGCGCTTGTCGAGTGCGGCAGGCAGGCCCTCGCCTTTCGGGTTCGGCGTCGGCACCGCCGTCGGCGTGCTAAGTCCGCGCATGATCTGGGTGCGGATCGCCTCGATGTCGATCGCCTGGTACATGGCCATGCGCACGCGCCGGTCCTTGAACGGATTCTTGCCCTTCACGTCCGAAAACAGCAATTCGTCGTGCGCCTGGTCGAGATTGATGGTGATGACGCGAGTTTCGTCGCCTTCCCAAACCTTCAGATCGGGGTCGGCCTTCAGCCGCGCCACATCCTGCGCGGAAGGATCGATTACAAAGTCGATGTCGCCGGACTTGAGGGCCGCCATTCGGGTTGCGTCGCTGGCAATGGGACGATACTCGATGCGGTCGACGTTGCCGTCGAAGCGGCTGTCCTTGGCGCCCCACCAGTCCGGGTTCTTCTCATGCACCATCTTCACGCCCGTTTCGAACGAGACCAGCTTGTAGGGGCCGGTGCCCATGGCGTGACGGCTGGCGTAGGTGACTTCCTTGGAGGTGAAGTCCTGTGGCTGCAACGCATTGTTGGCCTGCGCCCACTTCCTGCTCATGATCGGCACTTCGCCGATCGAAATCAGCGCTATCGGATTGGGCCGCTCGGTAGTGAATTCGACGGTGTAATCGTCGATCTTGCGCGCGACGCCGGCCGGCACCGCGTAGGTCTTGAACTGGGTCGACTTGGCGGCCCGCTCGAAGGAGAACACCACGTCGTCGGCGGTGAACGGCGTGCCGTCCTGGAATTTGACGCCCTTGCGCAGGGTGACCACCCGCTTCAACGGGCCCGTCACTTTCCACGAGGTCGCCAGCCACGGCGTCGGCGCCATGTCGCGGCCGGGCTGAATCAGGCGTTCGTACACCAGCGCATTGATGGCCTTGGTAAACGACTCATCCTGCCCGTGCGGGTCCTGGGTGGTGGCATCCCCCTTGGATGACCAGCGCAGGGTCTTCGCCTCCGTCGCCATCGTTGCCATCGTTGCCATCAACATGCCGCACAACAACCAAATTCGAAGCCTCATGCCATCTCCCCGCTGTTGCGACATTCGCGTGCCGCGTTCAAAGCCGAATCCACAGTCTATTCAGGAATGTACCCAAGCGCCATGCCGGCGCCACGGCCGGCAAACGCATATTCGTCCACTTTGGTATTAAATTGGTATCATACCGAATCATTCCCGCGCCGGCGCCTGCCGCCAGTTCCCAACCCGCCCAATCCGCATGCCGACCAAAAAAATCGCCAAGTTCAAGCCCGACCCGCGCGACAGCTCGCCGCTCTACCTGCAATTGTCGCGCAGCCTCGGCGATGCGATCCGCGACGGCTTGTTCCGCGCGCAGGAAGCGCTGCCTTCCGAGCGCACGCTGTCGGAAACCTCCGGCGTGTCGCGGGTGACCGCGCGCAAGGCGATCGACCAGCTGGTCGACCAGGGCATGATCGTGCGCCGGCGCGGTTCCGGCAACTACATCGCGCCGCGCATCGAGCAACCCTTGTCGCGCCTGTCGAGTTTTTCCGAGGAATTGTCGCGGCGCGGCCATACCCCCAAGTCGCGCTGGCTGCAGCGCGCCATCACCGCAGGCTCGGCCGAGGAGCGCGCCGCACTGGGCCTTGCCGCCAACAGCAAGGTGGCCAGGCTGGAACGGTTGCGCCTGGCCGACGACGTGGTGATGGCGTTCGAAGTGAGCGTGCTGCCGCAGGCGGTGCTGCCGCATCCGGAACTGGTCCGGCATTCGCTATACGAATACCTGGAAAGCCTCGGCAAATCGCCGCTGCGCGCGGTGCAGCACATTCGCGCCCTCAACGCCGACGCGGTCCTCGCCACCCGGCTCGGCATCCCCGTCGGCACGGCGGTGTTGTTCATCACCCGCGTGGGGTACCTGAAAAGCGGCGCAGCGGTCGAACTGACCCACTCGTATTGCCGCAGCGATTACTACGATTTTGTCGCCGAGATGCGGCGCGACTGATCGCGGACCGACCCCATGCAGAGGTTATCCGGCTTCATCCTGACCGCCCAGGGATTCGTTTCCGGCATTATCGAAGTCAGCGACGACGGCCGCATTGCGCGCATCGAAGGCAGGCGCGCCGAAACCGCGCAGGTGCGCGACGCGCATAACCCCATCATCCTGCCCGGCTTCATCGACCAGCACGTGCACGGCGGCGGCGGCCACGACATCATGGACGGCGGTGATGCCGCGCATCACATCGCCGCCTTGCACGCGCGGCACGGCACCACGTCGCTGCTTGCCACCACCATGACAGCACCCGCCGAGGATTTGCAACGCGCGTTCGGCGCGCTGGCGCCGGTCTGCCGCGAACGCAGGGCGGGCAGCGCGCGGGTGCTGGGTGTGCACCTGGAAGGCCCCTACATCAACGCCGAGCAACTCGGCGCGCAGCCCGATTTCGCCCGCCCCCTGCAACTGGCCGAGTTGCAGCGCCTCAACGCGCTGGCGCCGATTCGCCTCATCACGCTGGCGCCCGAGGTGCCCGGCAACATGGCCGCCATCGAGCCGCTGATCGCAGCCGGCTTTCGCATCCAGATCGGCCACACGCTAGGCAGCTACGACGAAGGCGTGGAAGCGCTCGCCAAGGGTGCGGCCGGATTCACGCACCTCTTCAACGCGATGACCGGCATGCATCACAGGAAGCCCGGCATGGTCGGCGCCGCACTGGCGCACGCGGAGTATGCGGAAATCATCCCCGACCTTCTGCACGTCCATCCGGGTGCGATGCGGGTTGCGTTGCGTTCGATCCCGAAACTTTTTTGCGTGACCGATTCCACTGCGGCTGCCGGCATGCCCGACGGCGAATACCGGCTAGGCCGCCAGACGGTGACCAAGTGCCTGGGCGGCGTGCGCCTCGCCGACGGCACCCTGGCAGGGTCCACCCTGACCATGGACCAGGCCCTCATCAATCTGGTGGAAGCGCTGTCGCTCGACCTGGTCGAGGCCGCCAAACGCACCTCTACACACGCCGCCGATTATCTCGGCATCCGCGACCGGGGCCGTTTGCAGGCCGGCGCCTTTGCCGACCTGTTGGTGCTCGATCGCGACCTGGCCATTCAGGACGTATATCTGGAAGGAGTCGCACTTGATCGCGGCGCCTAGTTCAGACTCGGCAAACTCGGCAACCGCCGGCAGCCTGATGCTGCGCGAGGCCTGCGAGGCGCCCGGCGTGGTCGCAGCACAGCTGATGGCCGACGCGGCCGCCTACCGGGCGTTCGGCCAGCGCCTGCGCGAAGCGCCGCCCGGCTCGGTGCTGACGGTGGCGCGCGGCAGCTCCGATCACGCCGCGCATTTCATGGCCTATCTGATCATGGCGCGACTGGGCCGGCTGGTCACATCGCTGCCTATGTCGCTGATCACGCTGTACCAATCGAAAATCCGCTGCGAGGGACTGCTGTCGATGGCGTTTTCGCAGTCGGGACAAAGCCCCGACCTGGTCGCGCCGATGCGCTTCTTTTCGGACGGCGGCGCCGTCACCGCCGCCTTCGTCAACGATCCGGATTCGCCGCTGGCGGCGAGCGTGCAAAACGTTTTTTGCCTGCACGCCGGGCGCGAGCAAAGTATCGCCGCCACCAAAAGCTTCATCGCACAACTGGTGGCCGGCGCGCGCGTGGTCGGCGCCTGGCAACCCGACGCCGAGCTCGACGACGCCCTGCAGGCGTTGCCGGGAGCGCTCACGCAAGCCTGCCGCGCCGACTGGTCGGCGGCGGTCGCCGCCTTGCAAGACGCGGATCGACTGTTCGTAATCGGGCGCGGCACGGGCTTGCCGATCGCCATGGAAGCGGCGCTCAAATTCAAGGAAACCTGCGCGCTGCAGGCAGAGGCCTTCTCGGGCGCCGAAGTGATGCACGGCCCGATGGCGATGATCGAGCCAGGCTTCCCGCTGCTGGTGTTCGCCCCGCGCGGACCGGCGCACGACGGTCTGGTGAAGATGGCCGCGCAAATGCGCGAACGCGGCGCCACCGTACTGCTGGCCGCGCCGCCGGGCACGCCCGGGTGTAACCTGCCTTTGATCGCGGCGCCATCGATCGAGCTCGACCCGATTACCGCCATCCAGAGTTTTTACCCGATGGTGGAGGCGCTGTCGCGGGCACGCGGCTTCGACCCGGACCGGCCACGTCATTTGCAGAAAGTAACACGCACAAGATGAGTCCCCTCAAAACCGAAACACCGAGCCACGCCCATACCCAACTCGACGAGTATGGGGTGTCGCAGTTGGTCGATGCGCTGGTCGGCGACCAGATCGATGCGATCGAGGCGGTCCACGGCGCGCGCGGGCAAATCGCGCAGGCAGTGGAAGCGGCACTGCCGCGCATCGAAGCCGGTGGACGCTTGATTTATGTCGGCGCAGGCACCTCCGGACGCCTCGCCTTGCTCGATAGCGTGGAACTGTATCCGACCTTTTCCTGGCCCAAGGATCGCGCTATCGCCGTGATGGCGGGCGGCAAGGCCGCCGTCTACCAGGCCATCGAAGGCGCGGAAGACAACCGCGAACAGGGTGCTACGGACATCGCCGCCGTCAAACCCGGCGCACGCGACGTGGTGCTGCTGCTGGCGGCATCGGGCACCACGCCGTACGTGCTGGCCGCCGCGCAGAAGGCGCGCGACCTGGGCGCCCTCACCGTCGGCATCGCCAATAACCCCGGCTCGCCGTTGCTGACGGTGGCCGAAATCGGTATCACGCTCGACACCGGCCCCGAGTTGATTTCGGGCAGCACCCGCCTCAAGGCCGGCACTGCGCAAAAGATCGCGCTCAATACCTTTTCCAGCGCCTTGATGGTGAAGCTCAACAAGGTGTACGGAAACCTGATGGTCGACCTGAAGGCGACCAACGCCAAGCTGGTGCAGCGCGCGGTGCGGCTCACCATGCTCGCCACCGGCGCCGACGAAGCGTTGGTGCGCGGCACCCTCAAGCTCTGCGATCATCACGTCAAGGTCGCCATCGTCGCGCTCGCGCGCAACATCGATGTCGCCCAGGCACGCGCGCGGCTCGACGCGGCAAAGGGCAGCGTACGGACCGCGCTGGCGGACTGACTCGATGAGCGCCCCTTCCGCGGCTCCCCGCGAAACGGACTTGCCGGCATCGGCGCAGCAGCAACGTTCCGCCTGGTGGTGGATACCGAGCCTCTACTTCGGCGAAGGCATGCCCTACGTAGTAGTGATGACGCTGGCCGGCACCATGTACACAACGCTGGGAATGCCCAATGCGGAAATGGCCTTGGTCACCAGCTTGTTGTACCTGCCATGGGTGATCAAGCCGCTATGGTCGCCGATCGTCGATATTTTCCGCACCAAGCGTCACTGGGTGGTGGTGATGCAACTCCTGATCGGCGCGGCCATGGCACTGGTTGCGTTTACGCTGCCAATGGCGTTCGCGTTCCAGATTTCGCTGGCCGCATTCTGGCTGGTGGCCTTCAGCTCGGCGACACACGACATCGCCGCCGACGGCTTCTATTTGCTTGCGCTGCCGGCGCACGAGCAAGCGGCCTTCATCGGCGTACGCAGCGCCTTCTACCGGGTGGCGATGTTGGCGGGTCAGGGCGGGCTGGTGTGGGTTGCCGGCACCCTGGGCGACACCACCGGCAACATCACGCTGGGCTGGTCGATCGTCTTCATGATTTTGGCCTCCCTGTTCTTTGTCCTGTTTTTTTATCACAGCCGCGTTTTGCCCAGGCCCGGCGTGGATCGCCCGTCCGGCGCGAGCGACGGTGTCGTGGCGGAATTCATGGCGACCTTCGTGCAGTTCTTCCAGCGCCGGGACATCGTCGTCGTGCTGGCATTCCTGCTGCTGTTCCGCTTCGGCGAAGCGCAGGCCCTGAAAATGGTGACGCCGTTCCTGCTGGCGGCGCATCAACAGGGCGGTCTCGCCCTCTCCACCGCTCAGGTCGGTATCACCTACGGCACCATCGGCGTCATCTCGCTAACCCTGGGCGGATTGCTGGGCGGCTTCGCGATTTCGCGTCACGGCCTCAAAAAATGGCTGTGGCCGATGATGTTGTCGGTGCACCTGCCGAATATCGCTTTCGTCTATCTCGCTTTCGCTGCCCCCGACAATATTCACCTGATCCAGACCGCCATCGCCGTCGAACAATTCGGCTACGGCTTCGGTTTCACCGCCTTCATGATGTACATGATCCTGGTGGCCGATCGCGACGGCAACAATCCGCACAAGACCGCGCACTACGCCATTTGCACCGGCTTCATGGCGCTCGGCATGATGTTGCCGGGCATGGTGAGCGGCTGGATCCAGGAACAACTCGGCTACCAGAGGTTTTTCGTCTGGGTGTGCTTCGCCACCCTGCCTTCGCTAGCGGTCGCTGCATTCCTCCAGATCGGCCCAACCTTCGGCAAAAAAGTGGAGGCCGCCGGTGACTGATGCCGCCGGCAACCGCCTGGTGTCGCTCGACGCCTTTCGCGGCTTCACCATCGCCTCGATGGTGCTGGTCAACAATCCCGGCGACTGGGGCCACCTGTATCCGCAGTTCGACCATGCCGAATGGAACGGCTGGACCTTCACCGACTGGATCTTTCCGTTTTTCCTGTTTATCTGCGGTGTGTCGATGGCGTTGTCGCTGGTGCGCCGCGCCGAGGCCGGCGAGGACAAGGTCGCGCTGCTACGCCAGCTCGCCAAACGCGCCGCCATCATTTTTGCGGTCGGCCTGTTCCTCAACCTGTTCCCGTATTTCCACTTCGATACGGTGCGCATCCCCGGCGTGCTACAGCGCATTGCGATTTGCATCGTGCTGGCATCGCCCATCGCGGTGTACTGCGGCTGGCGCGGCCAGTGCGCTTGGATTGCCGCCTTGTTGGCGACCTACACCGTCGCGATGTTATGGATTCCGGTGCCGGATGTGCAAGGTATCGTGAACGCGGGCGTGCTGGAGCCGGGGCGCGATTTCGGCGCCTACGTGGACCGCATGGTCCTGAGCGGGCATATGTGGGGCCGCTCGAAAATTTGGGACCCGGAGGGGTTCTTCACCACGCTTCCCGCTATCTGTACGCTGCTGTTCGGCTTGCTTACAGGGCGTTGGCTCGGCACCGGCCACAACCGGGCGGAAAAGACGGTATGGATGATGCTGGCGGGACTCGCCTGCCTGTGGGTCGGCAGCATCCTGAATAGCGTGCTGATGCCAATCAACAAGAGCCTCTGGACCACCTCCTACTGCATCTTCATGACCGGCTGGGCGCTGCTGCTGTTCGCCGCGTTTTACTGGCTGATCGACGCCAACGACTCGCTGCGGCTGCGCGAGCGCTCGCGGCGCGCGCTGCTACCCTTCACCATGTACGGCATGAATGCGCTGTTCATCTTCGCCTTCTCGGGCCTCGTCGCGCGCCTGTTGGGGCTGATCAAGTTCACCCGCGACGGCGCCGACGTTTCGCTGAAGGCGATCCTGTATGCCCCGCTGCGCGACCTGCCGATCGCACCGGTCAACGCTTCGCTGCTGTTCGCCGTATTGTTCAATCTCGCCATGTTTGCGGTGGCGTGGTGGATGTGGAAGAAAAAATGGTTCATCAAGGTATGAAGCGCCGCGCCGTCCTGCGCGCCGGCGCGGCGCTGGCGGTGATGCTAGCGGCGGGCAGTTGCACCACACCCGGCACCATGCCCGGCATCGGCGCGCCGGGCATCGAAGCCGGCCCGCCACCGATACCGCGTGAATTTCGCGCAGCCTGGGTGGCGAGCGTGGCCAACATCGACTGGCCGAGCCGCACCGGTCTTACCTCGGACGAACAGAAGCGCGAAATCGACCAGATCGTCGCGCGCGCGGCCGACCTCAAGTTGAACGCGCTGATCGTGCAGGTACGCCCGGCCGCCGACGCGCTGTACGCCTCGCCCCTGGAACCCTGGTCCGAGTATCTATCGGGCGTGCAGGGCCAGGCGCCCGAACCGTACTACGATCCGCTCGCCTATTGGATAACGGCCGCACATCTGGCCGGTATCGAACTGCACGCCTGGTTCAATCCCTATCGAGCCCGACATACCTCCTCGAAATCGACCAACGCGGCCAATCACATCGCCAATACCCATCCCGGTGTGGTGAAGGACTACGGCGGGTACCAGTGGATGGACCCGGGCGAGGCCATCGCCGCGCAGCGCACGCTGGACGTGATCACCGATGTCACGCGCCGCTACGATATCGATGGCGTGCACGTCGATGATTATTTCTATCCTTACCCGGTCAACGTGCCCGGCAGCCCGATTGGCAACACCGCCCCGGTCGAACAGGATTTTCCGGATGAGCCGTCCTGGCAACGATATCTCGCCGGCGGCGGCACGCTGGCGCGCGCCGACTGGCGCCGCCAAAACGTCGACCGTTTGATGCAACGCATCTACGAAAGTGTGCACCGCGAAAAAGCCTGGGTGCGCTTCGGCATCAGCCCGTTCGGCCTCGGCCGCCCTGACCGGCGTCCGCCCGGCATCGCCGGCTTCAGCCAGTACGACAAGCTTTATGCCGACGTCGAAACCTGGATGGAACGCGGCTGGCTCGATTACCTGGCCCCGCAACTGTATTGGCCGATCGACCAGCCGGCGCAGGCGTTCGGCGTATTGCAGCAATACTGGCTGGGCCAGAACCCGCTGCAGCGCCACGTGTGGCCGGGACTCTTCACCAGCCGCATCGACGGGAGCGACAAATCCTGGAAGCCCGAAGAGATCCTCAACCAGGTCAATCTCACGCGCGCGCGCGCCGGCGCGCTGGGGCACGTGCATTTCAGCATGGCGGCGCTGATGCAAAATCGCAAGGGAATAGCCGACCAGCTGACGGCGTCGGCATACCTGGCCCCCGCGTTGATTCCGGCGGCAACCTGGCTGGGCCGCACGCCTCTCGGCGCACCGTCGGCGCGAGCCGATTGGAGCGTTGTTGCGCCGGCATCGGTATTCATCCAGATCGCGGCGGGCTCGGGCGGCGTGCCCTGGAAATATGCGATCTGGCAAAAGAACAGCGACGGTTGGCTGTTCAGCGTGCAACCCGGCCAGGCCGAAACCACCCTGTCGCTCGCCAAGGATCGTGGCCTGCAACAAGTGGTGATCATTCCGATCGATCGCTTTGGTAACGAAGGCCAGCGTTCGGTACTGCAAGCCGGACAGGCGGCAACGCGATGAGCGCCGAGCGACTTGGCCTTGGCATCGACGCCGGCGGCACGCAGACTCGCTGGGCACTGGCAACGGCCGGCGGCGACGTCGCCGCCGAAGGCTCGGTGGCGGGGCTGAGCGCCTTGCAACTCACCACACCCGGCGGACGCGAGCAGATGCAGGCCACGCTGGCCAAACTGTCCGCTGCGGTACTCGCCACCGGCAGGCCCGATTCCGTCTGCGCCGGCATCACCGGCCTCGACGATGAGCGCGACGAGATCATGCAATTGATTGCAGCACCCTTGGGACTGGCCGCGACCGCCGTCATGTTGAAGAACGATATCGAAATCGCCTGCCTCGACCTGTTCGCACCCGGCGAAGGCTACGTCGTGTACGCCGGCACCGGCTCGATCGCTGCTTTCCTCGATGCCGACGGCGTGCTGCACCGGGCGGGCGGCCGAGGCGTACTGCTCGACGATGCCGGCGGCGGATTCTGGATTGCGCGCGAGGCGCTGCAGCACATCTGGCGACGCGAGGACGAGCGCCCGGGCAGGTGGGCGATGTCGCCGATGGCCGTCGAAATCTTTGCGCGCATCGGCGGTTCCGAATGGTCGCATTCGCGCCGCTTTTTTTACAGCAGCGCACGCGGCGACATCGGCAAGCTCGCGCTGGCGGTCGCCGCGACCGCCGAGCAGGATGCCGTCGCGCGCGATATCCTGCAGCGGGCCGGACGCGAATTGGCCAGGCTGGGAGATGCGCTGCTCACGCGTTTCGGTCCACGGCCGATGGCGCTGTCGGGACGCGCCGCACAACTGCATCCGCTGATCGAAAGCGGGATGCGCGATGCGCTGGGCAGCCGCGCACGCATCGACGCTCGCGTTAGCGAGGCGCACCTCGCTGCCGCTCGTATCGCGGCACGCATGCCGCCAATTTCCCCCTGATGCTCCGAGGACTCGCCATGAATAAACTGCTTCTGCCTTTCACCGTCGCAGCGATCGCCCTGCTTTCCGGCTGCCAGTCACTGCAGATCGACCGCACCCACCCGGCGGTGAGCCAGGACAGCCGCGTGCAATTCCTGGTAATCCATTACACGGCGGAAGAGTTTCCATCGTCGATGAAAACCCTGACCGAAGGCAAGGTCAGCGCGCACTACCTCGTCAACGACAATCCGCCGGTGATCTACCAGCTGGTCGATGAATCGCGCCGCGCCTACCAGGCCGGCGCCAGTTCCTGGCAGGGGCAGACGCAGCTCAATGCCGCCTCGGTCGGCATCGAAATCGTCAACAAGGGCTATCGGGACACGCCGCAGGGCCGTGTCTGGTTCGATTTTCCGCAGGCGCAGATCGACAAGGTCATTGCGCTGGTCAAGGACATCGTCAAACGCCACGACATCCGCCCCGATCGCATCGTCGGCCACAGCGACATCGCCCCGCAACGCAAACAGGATCCGGGACCGCGCTTCCCCTGGAAGCAGCTGGCCGATGCCGGCATCATTGGCTGGCCGGATGCCGATGCGGTCAAGGCGAAGATGGCCAATTACGAAAAGGAGCTTCCCGACATCGAATGGTTCCAGCGCAAGCTCGCACACTTCGGCTACGCCGTTCCGATCAACGGCGAACTGGATGAAGCCACGCGCAACGTGATCAGCGCGCTGCAGATGAAATACCGGCCCGGCCGCTTCGACGGCATGCCCGATGCCGAAACGGCGGCGCTGCTCGATGTGCTCGACGCCAAGTAGGAATGGAAGGCAGACATGAACCACTCTTTCGTCGCGCGCTTGTTCGCCGCCTGGTTGTGCTGGGTCGCGATTGATGCCATGGCGGCGCCGGTTGACAGCAAGGCCCTCGACGGTGAATTCGACGCCATCGTAAACGATGCGGCACACCCGCTTGCGAGCCTGTCGGTACTGGCGATGAAAAACGGCAAGGTGGTGTACCAGGGCCAGTTCGGCAGCAAAAGTATCGATCTCGCCGACCCGGCGAAGAGCGTGAAGGCCGATCACGCCACCATGTACCGCGCCGCCTCGATCTCCAAGCTCATCACCTCGCTAGGCGTGATGAAAATGGTCGAGCAGGGCAAGCTCGATCTGGACCGCGACATCGGCGACTACCTGGGCTATCCGGTTAGGAACCCGAATTTCCCGAAAGAAGCCATCACACTGCGCATGCTGATGAGCCACACTTCATCGCTACGCGATGACGGCGGTTATTACTGGGAAGCCAAGCTCAGGGTCGACCTCAAAGACGTTCTCGTCCCGGGCGGCAGCCGTTACGGGGACGGTGCCATGTGGGCCAGGGAAGGCAAACCCGGCGTCTACTTCCAGTACTGCAATTTCGCCTGGGGCGTGATCGGCACGGTGATGGAAAAAGTCGGCGGCGAACGCTTCGACCGCCTGATGCGAAAGCTGGTGCTCGATCCCATGCGGATACACGGCGGCTTCAACCCGGCCGATCTGCCATCGGCCGACATCGCGAACATTGCCACGCTCTATCGCAAGCGCGTAGACGAAAATGCGAAGAAAAGCAGCAAGGAAATCTGGAACCCGGCCGGCCCCTGGGTCGTGCAGGTGGATGACTACTCGAAGGAGCCGCCCGCGCAGCGGGCGCTGCCGGACTACCTGCCCGGCACCAACGGCACGCTGTTCGGCCCACAGGGCAATTGCCGCATTTCAGCAGAGGGCCTCGGCAAAATCATGCTGATGCTGATGAATGGTGGCACCCTGAACGGCAAGCGCATCCTCAAGGCCCAATCGGTGAACACGATGCTGCATGAGCAATGGCACCGCGACGACGTTGCCGGGAACGCCCGCCCCGCTTCCGGCGCCCATCAAATGAACGCCTGGGGTCTGGGCAACCAGCACTTTGTCGACACCGCCGGCGGCGACCGCTTTATCGCGGGCGGGGGCTTCCGCGCCGTGGGCCACCTGGGCGATGCCTGGGGTCTCACCTCGGCCATGGTGTTCGATCCCAAGAGCAAGAACGGCATGGTCTTCCTGATCGGCGGACCCGGGTTCGATCCGGAAACCTATCCCGGCGAATACTCGTCCTTCTACCGGCACGAGGAAAAAATCCTCACTGCGCTGTATCGCCGCGCTATCAAGGTCAAAAACTAGAAGCTGCAACACAGAGACACAGAGGGCACGGAGAACACGGAGAAGGTCGGCAAAACGCAACGACTTTCTCGGCGTCCTCTGTGCCCTCTGTGTTTCAGGTTTTTGACTTTCGATCGAAAGCCGGGAGTTCCCGCCGAATCTACAAGACAGCGGAT